>Ga0307486_1000826_pt1 | contig 26081 bp, 22 predicted proteins | sample CBIW02metaG_FD_203663 | JGI IMG/M metagenome (GOLD analysis project Ga0307486, IMG submission 203663) | Sea-ice brine microbial communities from Beaufort Sea near Barrow, Alaska, United States - CBIW 0.2 | ecosystem: Environmental > Aquatic > Marine > Coastal | place: USA: Alaska | collected...
GGCTCATCAAGGCGGGAATCGCCGCAGCGGTCATCCCGTCGACGTGGAAGCTTGCTGACGCAATTTCGCGCAAGCGCGACCAGAGCTAACTTTTAGTTCACCACCGGGTCGGTTCCGCTTACGCGAACCGGCCCGGTATTTTTGTAGTGCTAGGCTTTATGGACTGAGTTCAACAATACTTAGTGAGCTCGCAGCCGAGCAGCTTCCCTCCCACACAAAGGACTCCATTGAGCGCGCCCCGCATCATTCTGACTCCCCTCGCCCTCGCTGCCAGTGCAGCGCTAGTGCTTGCGGGATGCACCGCAGCAACCGAGCCCGCCCTTGAGCCGGTATCAGGCGGCACTCTTGTCTACGCCACCGGCGACGCAGAACCCGGCTGCCTCGACCCCCACGTTGGCGGCAACTACCCCCAAGCGCTCATCAGCACGCAGTACATCGAGTCCCTCGTTTCCAAGAACAGCGACGGCGAGATCATCCCGTGGCTTGCCACCGAGTGGACACCGAGCGATGACGGACTCACGTGGGACTTCACCCTCCGCGACGACGTGACGTTCACCGACGGCACACCTTTTGATGCCGAAGCAGTGAAGGTGAATATCGAACACCTGAAGGATCCGAACACCGCATCGTCCACCGGATACCTTGCAGTCGGCAAAATTGACACCATCGAGGCAGTCGAGCCGAACCACGTTCGCTTCACTCTGTCTGCACCGGACAGCGCCCTTCTTGAGTCACTTTCCCAGCCGTGGGTCGGCATCCAGTCCCCGACTGCACTTGAGCGCGACCAAGCAGCCAACTGCGAAAGCCCCGTCGGCACCGGCCCATTTGTTATTGCGGAGTGGGTCAAGCAGCAGTCGATCACGCTCGAGCGCAACGAGAACTACAACTCGGCTCCCGAAGACGCAGCACACACGGGCGTTGCCCTGCTTGACTCGCTCAAGTGGCGGTTCATCCCTGACGCCGCGACGCGCTATGCCGCCCTGCAGTCTGGTGACGTCGACGTAATCGACAACGCGCAACCGAACAACATCTCGTCCGCCACCAGCGACCCGGCGATTGAAGAACTCAACGCGCCCCGACCTGGCGCCTCGAACCGGATCGAATTGAACTCGGGCAAAGCCCCATTCGATGACGAGCTCGTACGCGAAGCCTTCATCCGAGCCGTGGATGTCTCCCCCGGCATCGAGAGCTTGTTCTTTGGCACAGCCGAGCGCTCATACTCTGTGCTCTCCAGCGTCGAACCCGCAGGCACCTCAGCGCCAGACGCATTCACAACCGACCCGGAGGCGGCTAAGACGCTGCTCGACGATGCCGGCTGGGACACGATCGATTCGGATGGTTACCGCACCAAAGATGGCGTGCGATTGAGCCTCGACTTCCCGATCAGCACCAACCAGTCGATCCCAGCAGAACAGTCACTCTTCGAGCAGATTCAGGCCTCGGCCAAAGATGTGGGCTTCGAGGTTACGCTGCAGCCGACCGATCTGTCTTCCTGGTACGGAGCGCTCTTCACCAACGAGTACAACCTCGTAAGCGCGCCATACACAAAGGTCGGCGCTGACGTGTTGCGCATCCTGTACCACTCGGACTCGATCATCCCGGCACCCAGTGGCTACTACGCCAACCTGGCACAACTGAGCGACCCGAAACTCGACCAAATCCTGACCGACGCAAGCCAGACATCCGATGAGACAGAACGCCAGTCCTTGTATGCCGAAGCACAGTCGATCATCGTCGACGGGTTCTACGTGCTTCCCCTGTACGACCAGCAAAACCACTACCTGTACAGCACGAGCGTTGAAGGATTCCGTGCTCTCCCCACAGTGTCGGCACCGACCTTCTACGACGCGTGGCTTAACAACTAGGAACGGCCGTCGTGACGGACTCGTCAGACATCGCCACTGACTGGCGCACCACCACCCCGGCATCGCGCTTGCGTTTGCTGGGGTGGGTGGCGCGGCGCGTCGGCGGTGGCGCCTTTGTGCTCTGGATGGTCGCGACAGTCATCTTCTTCGCGCTGCGCCTGATTCCGGGCGATCTCATCGACGCAATCTTGGGCGGGCCCGGTTCACAAGCATCGGCGGAGGCAGTCGCTCAGATTAGAACCGACTACGGCCTCGATCAACCGCTGATAGTTCAATACTTTTTGGCGATGTCAAAATTGGCAGTCGCAGATTTTGGTACCTCGTATGCGCTCAAGGTTGCTGTCGCCCCCTATGTTTTGACTCAGCTGTGGTCAACACTCGTCCTCACCATTGCGTCACTCGTGGTGGCGTGGGTGTTCGCACTCGGGCTCACCCTCGCGACGAGCGGTCGGGGCGGGGCCGCACGTTCTGTTGGCTCCGGCCTTGAGTTGCTTGCCGCCGCCGTTCCGCACTTTTGGCTCGCGTCGCTGTTGATCATTCTGTTGAGCAACACCCTGCACTGGCTTCCCCCGATTAGTGTTCCTGGCCCCCTTGGCCTCGTGTTGCCGGTGCTGACGCTCGCCCTGCCCCTGACCGGATTCTTGGGCCAGATCATGCGGGAATCCCTTTCGAATGCCTACGAGCAACCGTTCGTGCTTTCGGCGCGTGCCCGCGGTGAAAGCGAATGGGGTGTGCGTTTTCGGCACGTTGTGCGCCATGCCGCACTCCCCGGCATTTCCCTTTCCGGCTGGGCCTTTGGTTCGCTGTTGAGCGGCGCCGTTGTCGTTGAAACAATATTCGCCCGCCCCGGGCTTGGACGGACCCTGTTGAGCGCAGTCACCATTCGCGACATTCCCGTCGTGACCGCTGTTGCTCTGCTATCCGCCCTGACCTTCATCCTCATGACAATTGCCACCGACGCCATCGACCGCATCGTCGATCCTCGAGTGAAGGAGGTGAAAGCGCAGTGACAGAGATCCTCGCTGGCAGACTGAGCCATGCTCCCGAAGCCGCCCCCGGCATCCGCGGCTGGCGCCGACTCCTCAGCAACGCCGGCGTCATTATCGCCCTCGGCATCCTCGCGCTGATCCTGACGGCAGCGCTCGCACCTCAGCTCATCACCTCGGCCCAGCCCGATGCTGTAGCGCCGGCCGAAGCTTTTCAAGCACCATCAGTCACGCACTTTTTCGGCACCGACGAGTCGGGCCGCGATGTCTACACCCGAGTCATCTTCGGCGCGGGCAACTCTCTGCTTATCGGTATTGCCGCGACGGTCGTCGGACTGGGACTAGCGCTCGTACTCGGGCTACTTGGCGGCCTCGCAGGCCGCATCGGTGACTTCGTGAGCACCAGAATTGTCGAGGTCATGTTCGCACTGCCCGGCCTGCTGCTCGCCCTCGTATTTATCGCGATTGCGGGCCCCGGCGTTGTTACCTCCACTGTTGCAGTCGGTCTATCTACTGCCCCCGGCTACGCCCGCATCATTCGCAGTCAACTGAGAAGTGTGCGCAACGCAAGCTACATCGAGGCCGCAACCGTGCTCGGTCATTCGCAATTGCGCATCACGCTTCAGCACATCCTCCCCGGTGCCCTCGCCCCGATCTTTGTGCTTGGCACCCTCGGCGTTGGGCAAGCAATCGTGTGGGCATCTTCGCTCGGATTCCTCGGGCTCGGCGTTGCTCCACCGGCAGCAGAGTGGGGCGCGATGCTCTCGAGCGGACGCACGTACATCGATGTCGCGTGGTGGCTCACCGTATTCCCCGGCCTCGCAATCGTTGCTACGGCAGCCTCATTCACCGTTCTCGGTCGTGCACTCAACGCACGCGCACGTCAGGAGGTACGCGGATGACCGACTCACCCATCCTCACCGTGCGCGGCCTCAGCGTGCACTTTGACCGAACCGCCGAACCCGCCGTCGACAACGTGAGCTTCGAGGTGCGCCCCGGTGAATGCCTCGCCATCGTTGGAGAGTCCGGATCAGGCAAGAGCGTCACTGCCCGTTCCCTGCTCGGGCTTGCGCCTGCGGGTGCCCACGTGAGCTTCGACGAGCTGAGTCTGGCGGGAGAGACCCTGCCTGCGCCAGGATCTCGTCGGTGGCGAAAGATTCGCGGAGCATCCATGGGGCTGGTGCTGCAGGATGCGCTGGTGTCACTCGACCCGTTGCGCCCGGTTGGCCGCGAGATCGATGACGTACTTCGCCTCCACACCACGCTCAGTCGGCCCGAACGCCACGATCGAGTCCTCGAGCTTCTGGATGCCGTCGGAGTACCCGACCCGGCACTGCGAGCGCGCCAACGGTCTGGGGAGCTCTCGGGTGGACTGCGTCAGCGTGCACTGATCGCAGCCGGCATTGCCGCTGGGCCCTCGTTGATCATCGCGGATGAGCCGACGACCGCCCTTGATGTGACGGTGCAAGCGCGAGTGCTCGATGTGCTGTCGTCGCTCAGAGACTCTGGCACTGCAATGATCCTGATTACGCACGATTTGGCCGTTGTTTCCCGGATTGCCGACAGGGTGGCGGTCATGAGTCGTGGGCGTATTGTCGAGGCCGGAGAAACCCGGCGTGTGCTGGGTGCGCCAGCCACCGTGCCGACTCAGCAACTGCTTGCGTCGATCCCCGTGGATGTGCCGCGCGGTGTACCTCTCGACCTTCGCTCGGGCGAACACACGGTGGAGAACGGATCGCGCGATGCTTCGGTGCTTCCTGAATTAGCCGCGCGTGGCCCCCGGTCTGCACCACTAGAGCCAACCGCCAAGACCGCACCACCCGCACCAGCACCTGCGCTTGAACTTGTGGCTGTTTCGCGCCGTTACCCCACTCGTCACAGTGCCGCGATTCAGGCTCTCGATAATGTGTCACTGACGCTCACTGCCGGCACCACGTTGGGTCTTGTTGGTCAATCAGGTTCCGGCAAAACGACCATCGCCAGAATCGCGCTCGGACTTGAGACCGCCGAAAGCGGCGACGTATGGCTCGATGGCGAACCGTGGGGTTCGCTCAGCGCCCGCGAGCGCCAACCTCTTCGCCACAGACTCGGCGCAATCTACCAGGATGCTCTGAGCTCGTTCGATCCTCGACTGAGTGTCGAACGCATCCTCGTTGACGCTCTGAGCGCGGGAACAGCGGATGCTCACCGACCACTGACGACCACGGATGAGCTACTTGATGCCGTTGGACTGCCCCGCGCTGTCAAGAACCGACGCCCCCTGCACCTCTCGGGCGGGCAACGGCAACGCGTGGCGATTGCTCGCGCCCTCGCGCCCGGCCCACGCACCATTTTGTGTGATGAGCCGGTGTCGTCTCTGGATGTTTCGACTCAAGCCCGCGTACTCAACCTGCTCGACGAACTCCAGCGGCACCTCGGGCTCAGCTATCTCTTCATCTCCCACGATCTCGGAGTAATCCGCCACATGAGTGACACCGTTGCGGTGATCAACGATGGACGCATAGTTGAGACGGGGCTCACAGATGAGATTTTCGCTGCACCACGGGATCCGTACACTCTGTCGCTCATCGCCGCCCTGCCCCGAGTGAGAGGATGACTCGGTGACGACAAGCCGAACACCCGCACGTGGCCGTCCCCCGGCAGCGTCAAGAGCGCTACTTCAAGAAGCTGCCTTTGAGCTCTTCGCCGAGAACGGGTACACCGGTACGACTGTGGACCAAATCGCTACCAGGGCCGGTGTCAGTCGAAACACGTTCTTCAACTACTTCGAGGCCAAAGGCGAAGTGTTTTGGGTAGAGCTGGATGCCGCAACCGAGCGGTTGAAAGCAGCATTGGCACAACAGCCAACCGACACTCATGACGCAACCCGCGCCATCCGGACGGCCATGCTGCAGTCTTTGGCTCCGCTGGAGTCACACGATGTGCCATTTGTGCTGACCCAATACGATCTGATTGGCAGCGTCACAGATCTTCAGGCGTCTGCGATGAGCAGGTTCACTACGCAGGCCAGACTCCTGAGAGGCTACCTGCAACACTGTGGTGCAGACTCGGCAACCGCTCGGGTTCAGGCATATACACTCATTGCTTGCGTGGTCGCGGCCGCTCAAGAGTGGGCTCAGTCCGGGCCCCAACGCGGTCGCGTTGAACCTTTCGTTCAGAGTGCAATCGACACCGCCCTGATCGCCAAGTAAATCGCGTTTACAGCGAGCGGATCGCGGTGCCGGAGTCGCTATCGACAGGGGCTGACCGCGCACTTATGCTCGATGAACTGTCAGCGGTATCCCCTTGAGTTGGAGAAAAGTAATGAGCGAGGACCTCCCTACCGAGCCTTTCGACCCGAGTAGCGGTGACGTTCCGACGGAGCCTTTTGACCCGAGCGGCGGTGACGCTCCAACGGTTCGGTTCAACCAACCAGCGGATGCCCCCGAGCCTGCCGTTGGCGACGCCGCCAGCGCTGACGCTCCAACAGTCCGGCTCAACCAGCCACCGGCTGCCTCCCAGCCGCCCGCCGGCGGGTTTCCTCCCGCCGGAGGACCTCCGCCTGCTGACGGTCCCCCGCCCGCCGATGGTCTCCCGTCTGAGGGCGATCGCCGACATCGCCGATCCATCATCCTCGTGTCAGTTCTTGGCGGTGCATTGCTGATTGCGATCATCATTGTGCTGGCAATGTTGTTCGCTCGCGGCAACGACGGCGAGCCAGTGGTTGTTCCCAGCTCAAGCGCCTCTGCCTCTTCGACTCCCTCGGCCAGCCCAAGCGAAACCGTTGAACCGCCGAGCGAAGCCCCCGAGGAGAACCCGCCGCCGGACGCTGAGCCGAGCGCGGAGCCCGCTCCGCCTCCCGCCGCAGGCCCGACGTTCGCTACTTTTACCGCGCCAGCCGCTGCTAATTGCACGAGCGATAGCCCGACGAGCCCGATCACCTTCTCCTGGAGCAGCGCGAACGCTTCGACGGCGTGGTTCGGCGTGCACACGGAGAATGCGAAGGCGGCACCGTATGAAGAGGTACCGACGACGACGACCTACACCTTTGACTATCAGTGCAGCAACGACAGCGAGTTTTATACGGTGACGCTCGAAGATGCGAGCGGCAACCTCGCGCACAAGACTGCGACCATAACGAAGAACTGATCGAACTGCGACCGTCTTGCTGCCTTGATCGGCCGCGAGCGCGTCGCAGCGCCTCGCAGCGTGTCGGATAACATAGGAATACAACTCACACTCAGGCACCTCTTTTTTGACTCGGTGCCGCATATATCGAACCGGAGTAAGCATGTCATCGAGCGTTCCCGAAAAGCCCGCCCTTGAAGGCCTCGAAGACAAGTGGGCACCAGTCTGGGAGTCAGAGGGTACCTACCGGTTCGATCGCCAGAAGGCGTTGACCGACGGTTCTGACTGTGTTTTCTCGGTTGATACTCCCCCACCGACGGCATCCGGAAGCCTGCACATTGGTCACGTGTTCAGCTACACCCACATGGACCTGGTGACTCGCTTTCAGCGCATGCGCGGAAAAGACATCTTCTACCCGATGGGGTGGGATGACAACGGTCTGCCGACTGAGCGTCGAGTTCAGAACTACTACGGTGTGCGCTGCGACCCAACTCTTCCCTATGACGTGACCTTTGAGCCACCATTGCAGGGTGGCGAGGGCGCTTCGACTAAGGCTGCCGCGCAACTGCCGATCTCGCGCCGCAATTTTGTTGAACTCTGTGAGACTCTCACTGCCGAAGACGAAAAGCAGTTCGAGGACCTCTGGCGTCAACTGGGTCTGAGCGTCGACTGGAACCTTACGTACCGCACCATTGGCGAGGATGCCCAGCGCGCAGCCCAGCGCGCATTTTTGCGCAATCTTGACCGTGGTGAGGCCTATCAGGCATTCGCTCCCACGCTGTGGGACATTACATTCCGTACCGCCGTTGCGCAGGCTGAGCTTGAGGACAAGGAGCAGCCAGCGGCCTACCACCGTCTCGCGTTCCACAAGGCTGACGGCGATGACATCCATATCGAAACCACGCGGCCCGAATTGTTGCCAGCGTGCGTTGCTCTCGTTGCACACCCCGACGACGAACGCTACAAGCACCTCTTCGGCACCATGGTCTCGACACCAGTATTTGGCGTTGAGGTTCCGATCCTTGCCCACCACCTTGCCCAGCAAGATAAGGGTTCGGGCATCGCGATGATTTGTACGTTTGGTGACGTCACTGACGTTGTGTGGTGGCGTGAACTTGACCTGCCGAACCGCACGATCATCGGCGCTGACGGCCGCATTGTTGCGGATGCCCCTGACGTGATTGTTTCGGATGCCGCCAAGACCGCCTATGCAGAGCTCGTCGGCAAGACCGTCTTCAGTGCCAAGGCCGCTATGGTTGCGCTGCTCAAGGAGTCTGGCGAGATGATCGGCGACCCCAAGCCGATTCAGCACCAGGTGAAGTTCTTCGAAAAGGGCGACAAGCCGCTCGAGATCATTTCAACGCGCCAGTGGTACATCACCAATGGTGCGCGTGATGAAAAACTGCGTGGTCGACTGCTCGAAGCTGGCAAGCAGATCAACTTCACTCCCGACCACATGCGGGTGCGCTACGACAACTGGGTCGGTGGCCTGACCGGCGACTGGCTCATTTCGCGCCAGCGTTTCTTCGGTGTGCCCATCCCCGTCTGGTACGAACTCGATGCCGACGGTGAGAAGGGTGCCCCGATTGTTCCGAGCGAGGATTCGCTGCCGATGGATCCGTCATCGGACACCGCACCCGGCTACACCGAGGACCAGCGTGGCGTTCCCGGCGGCTTCGAGGGCGAACTCGACATCATGGACACCTGGGCCACATCGTCGCTGACGCCGCAGATTGCTGGCGGCTGGGAAACCGATCCCGAGCTGTTCGATCTCGTATTCCCCTATTCTCTGCGCAGCCAAGGTCAAGACATCATTCGCACGTGGCTGTTCTCGACCGCGCTGCGCTCCGAACTCGAACACGGCACTGTGCCGTGGACCAACGCGGGCATCTCGGGCTTCATCGTTGACCCTGACCGCAAGAAAATGTCCAAGTCCAAGGGCAACGTCGTTACCCCCAAGGGCATGCTCGATGACCACGGTTCGGATGCGGTGCGCTACTGGGCAGCATCCAGTCGCCTCGGCACCGATGCGGCCTTCGACCCGCAGAACCCGAAGCAGATTAAGATCGGTCGCCGCCTTGCAATCAAGGTATTGAACGCGTCGAAGTTTGTGTACTCGTTCCCAGCTCCCGCAGGCATGGCGGCCGACTCGGGAGCCGCGGTCACCGAAGCGCTCGACTTAGAAATGCTTTCCGAGCTGGCCTCGATCGTCGACCAGTCAACGACAGCGCTCGATAACTTCGACCACGCCAAGGCGCTCGAAGTAACCGAGAAGTTCTTCTGGACCTTCTGCGATGACTACCTCGAGCTCGTCAAAGAGCGCGCTTATGGTGCCGGAACCCCTGAGGCTCAAGCGAGCGCCAACCGTGCCCTCCACACCGCCATCGACGTGTTCTTGCGCCTCTTCGCGCCCTACCTCCCCTTCGCAACGGAAGAGGTATGGCGCTGGACCCACGACACCTCCGTGCACACCGCTACGTGGCCAAGTGCCCACGAACTGGGCGTCACCGCCGAGCCGACCGGGCTGTTCTCGGCCGTCAGCCAAGCGCTCATCAGCATTCGTCGTGCCAAGACAGACGCAAAAGCATCACAGAAGACCGAAGTGAGCTCTGCGACGCTTGCGGGGCCCGCTTTGATCGCTGCCGCAATCGACGACCTCAAAGCCGTAGGACGCATCCACGACCTCACTATTGTCGAAGCCGAAGAGATTGAGGTTCGCGACATCGTGCTGATTGAGGCTGCACCCGAGGGTTCGGCGAACGCCTAAAAAACCGCGTATTGTTGAGTAAATGACGAACTCAGAGAAGCCTTCGTACACAGTCCGCGACATCCGAGAAGACGATTTCGATGCGTGGAAAGATCATTTCGTGAAGTACGGAGTGTTCTACGAAACCGAGTTCACGGATGAAATCGTTCAGGGTGTCTGGGAATGGCTCATGGATGACACGGCTCAACTCAACGCGGTTGTTGCCGTAGCCCCTGAGGGTGCTCCCGATCCCGGCATGATTGCAGCCTTCGGACTCTACCGTCGGCTGCCCGACACATTTACCGCCTCCTGGGGTTGGTTCATGGATGACCTCTATGTTGACCCCGAGCACCGTGGTGCCGGAGTGGCCGGATCGATCATCGACGATATTGCTGCACGCGCAGCCCTCGATGGCGGCGGAAAGCTCCGCTGGATCACCAACAAAGAAAACGACAGCGCCAAGCGGCTCTACGACAGGGTTGCTGACCGCACGTCGTGGATCCTCTACGAAAAGAACGTGTAGTGCAGCTCGGCACACGATGGTCGGTAGGCGCAGCGGTTCCCGAACGCCTCGATGCAGCAATGCGCGACGCGATCGCCAGCGTTGAAGCGGATGTCGCCCACCTCGACACAAGCGCGTGGCGGTGGACGCTGACGTGGCTTGAATCGCGCCCTGTCGCAGAACTCGACGACGGCACCATCGTGCGCCAAACTGCTGACGGAAACGTCACCGTAGAAGAACCCGCTAGCTAGGCAGCGCACTCCAAACGAAACCGGTAGCCCGCCGGTGAGATCACACTCTCGCGAGAATCTCACCGTGCGGCATCGCCATCCACCCCTCGGGTGAATCAGCCCACTCTCGCCACGCACTGCTGATCTGCTGCAACACCTCTGGCGTTGCCAACGACTTACTGAGCGCGTCCTCAGCGAACGCTGACTCGAGCACTCGCGCCTCCCACATGCTCCCCCACCATCCACGGTCAGCATCGTCTGAGAAGTTCCAGATCGACGCAGACACCGTGATGTCGGCCAATCCCGCCTGCTGTGCCCACGCCTTCAGACGTCGACCCGCGTTCGGCTCACCACCATTGCTGCGATGAACGCTGTCATAGACATCAGCCCACACCCGCAAACCCGCGAGCTCAGGAAAGCAAATAGTGCCCGCATAGTCGACGTCGCGCACCGCAATCAGACCGCCGGGCTTCACCACTCGCTTCATCTCAACAAGCGCCGTGACCGGATCGCCCAAATGCTGCAACGTCTGATGCGAGTGCACGAGATCGAAACTGTTGTCATCGAACGGCAGCGCATAGGCATCACCGACGATAAAACTCAGGTTGTCGGCGGTGAAAGCCGACGCTTTTTCTATCGCTGCGGGAGCGGCATCCAATCCGACGACTCGGCCAGGCGCAAGTCGTTCAGCAAACTCGGAGGTAATGGTTCCCGGGCCACATCCGATATCGAGAAGCGAGATACCCCCCTGAAGGTGCGGCTCCAGGTACGCGGCAGAGTTGGCGATCGTACGCCAGGTGTGTGATTTGAGAACACTCTCGTGATGGCCATGGGTGTAGCGCTCGCTCGACATAATTCAAGAATAGGGTGGATACATGACGAACCCTTTCTTTGAGCCCAGCACCCTGCCGTTCGGCATGCCTCCGTTCGCCGATATCGAAGACGAGCACTACGCCCCAGCCTTCGAGAATGGCATGGCTCAGCAGCTTGAGGAGATTGAGGCGATCACGTCGCAATCCGAAGCACCGACGTTCGAAAACACGGTGATTCCGCTGGAGAAAAGCGGTCAACTTCTTAGCCGGGTCGACATTGTGTTTTTCAACAAAACCTCAGCCGATGGCAATCCGGCAACCGATGCCTTTGAAGAAGTGATTGCGCCGCGTCTCGCCGCGCACAATGACGCCATCAGCCTCAATAGCGCGCTGTACGAGCGCATCCGAAGCATCCATGACGGGCTCGATTCGAGTGAGCTGGATGCCGAAGCCCGCTACCTAGTTGAGCGATACTTCACCGAGTTCACCCTTGCCGGTGCTGGACTCACGGATGATGCCAAGGCGACCCTGCGCGACTACAACTCGCGGTTGTCCAGCTTGACGACAAAGTTTGAAAAGAACCTACTCGCGGACACGAATGATCTCGCTGTTGTTGTCGATAGCGTCGAAGAGCTTGACGGTTTGGATGCCTCAGAAATTTCAGCGGCGGCCAGCGCCGCGGCCGATCGTGGCCTCGCCGGCAAGTACCTCATCACGCTCATTCTGCCGACCAACCAGCCGCACCTTTCGGTACTGACAAACGCCGATGTTCGTGGTCGCGTGTTGGCTGCGTCGCGTTCGCGCGGCATCCGTGGTGGCACATTTGATAACCGCGCACTCGTATTGGAGATCGCGAAGCTACGGTCGCAACGCGCCGCACTCTTGGGCTTTGAAAGTCACGCCGCCTGGGTGACGGCCGATGAGACCGCGCAGAACCCGCAGCGCGTCGCCGACATGCTCGGCAAGCTCGCTCCGGCCGCAGCGCGCAACGCACGTGAGGAGCATGCAGCTCTCGAAAAACTTGCCGGCACCGAAGTCGCCGCCGCGGATTGGGCATTGTACTCTGAAAAGGTTCGCGCCGAACAGTACAGCGTCGACACCGCCCAGATGCGGCCATACTTCGAGGCCGAGCGCGTACTGCGCGATGGCGTGTTTTTCGCCGCAACCAAGCTCTATGGCGTGACCTTCAGCGAGCGTTACGATCTGCCCGCCTACCACCCTGATGTTCGAATCTTTGAGGTCACCAACGACGACGGCACCGAGGTTGGGCTGTACACGCTCGATCTGTACACGCGGGACTCGAAGCGCGGCGGGGCATGGATGAACTCGCTCATCTCCCAGTCAGATTTGCTCGGACATCCGGTGATTGTCACCAACAATTTGAATGTGCCTAAGCCTGCCGCTGGCGAAGCGACGCTCCTGACCTTTGACGAAGTGAACACGCTGTTCCACGAGTTTGGGCATGCGCTACACGGCCTGTTCGCTCGCGTGACCTATCCCAAGTTCTCTGGCACCAACACGTATCGCGACTTTGTTGAGTTTCCGAGCCAGGTCAATGAAATGTGGATGCTTTGGCCCGAGGTTCTCGACAACTACGCCAAGCATTACAAGACTGGCGAGTCGATGCCGCGCGAGATCGTGGAGCGAATCCACGCGAGCGCAGCATTCAATGAGGGCTTCCTCACGAGCGAATACTTGGCCGCAGCCCTCATCGATCAGGCCTGGCACCGCATTGGCGCCGATGATGATGTGACGGATGTCGCAGCTTTCGAAGCACAGGCGTTGGCCGATGTCGGTCTCGACAATGCCGCAGTGCCTTCGCGCTACTCGAGCACCTACTTTCAGCATATTTTTGCAAACTCGGCCTACGACGCTGGCTATTACTCCTACATTTGGAGCGAAATCTTAGATGCAGACACTGTCGAATGGTTCACCGAAAATGGCGGGCTCACGCGCGCTAACGGAGACCGCTTCCGCTCACGCTTGCTCGGTGTCGGCGGTTCGAAGAACCCCCTCGAAGCATTCCGCGACTTCCGCGGGCGCGACGCCGAACTACAGCCGCTGCTGAATCGTCGCGGCCTGAGCTAGGCGGAGCAACCAAACACGTCGCTTGTGCCGCGCGCAACGGCGAATTCGACGAGGTTCTGCTCGCCGTGCGCGAGAACTGGTTGTCGCTCCCCCCACGTACCTCTGGGCACAAATTCTTAATTTTTGTAGCCGCCATACAAATTTTTGGTGAAACCCTTTCGCAAACCATTCGCGACCGGGCAGAATGGTGCGGTCACACCGTGGCGTGACTTTCACGCTAAGACGCCACCTAGCACGGTCTCCTGAGGGCGATGCGATTTCAGCCTTACCCGAATTTGGCTGCAATCTATTCGCCTAGCGCAGTCGCCCTCAGGAGCATCACTTCCTCGATCAACTGGCAAAAACTGCCTCAAGGCTTTCCCAGGCCGTGGCTCGCACGTAGACCGGGACCTGATCCCAGGGCACAGTGCGAGTGTCAGTGCCCCCTCCGATAACTCGGTCCCCCCGTAAACGCGTAAACCCAGTCTTCGGCAGGAAGAGTCGTCGTGTGCTCCGAGACCCCCTTCGCGGTGACGGGAGACACTAGAATGTCGCGCCCCAGCATCCACTGCAACGGTTGAGTCCACAGGCGTTCGTCGTCTGGCCAGTCAAAGAATAGTGGCCGCATCACGTTCGTTCCTTTAGCAACCGCCCACTCGCTCTCCTCAGTGAGGTAGGGCACGAGGCGCTCGCGAAGCTCGACGATACTGCGGCTCATGGTCAGCACCGCTGGATTTTCTGACTGCTCCGCGATATTCCACGGCGTGCGGTCGCGCCGGAGCCCACGCGATACCGCGCGGAGGAAGTGCTGAAGTTTAGGCGGACTTCTCTTCGCGAACTGGCTTGCGAGGAATGATTGTCGGTGCCGCGTTGTCCAATACAGCGCCCTTGGTCACAATGACGCGGCCAACGGTCTCGTCTGACGGAACGTCGAACATGATGGGGCCGAGAACTTCTTCGAGGATCGCGCGCAGGCCACGGGCACCGGTCTGGCGCAGTACTGCGAGATCGGCGATCGACTCGAGGGCGTCATGTTCGAACTCGAGCTCAACACCATCGATCTCAAACATGCGCTGGTATTGGCGCACGAGTGCATTTTTCGGGGTCGTTAGAATGTCCATGAGCGCGACCTGGTCGAGTTGAGTGACCGTCGTGACAACGGGTAGTCGACCGATGAACTCAGGGATAAGGCCAAACTTGTGGAGGTCTTCTGGCAGCACTTCACCGAAGAGATTGACGTCGTCACCCTTGCTGTGAAGCGGGGCGCCGAAGCCGATGCCCTTCTTGCCTGCACGGTTGGAGATGATCTCCTCAAGGCCAGCGAATGCGCCGGCAACAATGAAGAGCACGTTGGTGGTGTCGACCTGAATAAATTCTTGATGCGGATGCTTGCGGCCACCCTGCGGAGGAACGGAAGCGACAGTTCCTTCCAAGATTTTCAGCAGCGCCTGCTGCACGCCCTCACCGGAAACGTCACGCGTGATGGACGGGTTTTCGGCCTTGCGAGCGATCTTGTCGATCTCATCAATGTAGATGATGCCGGTTTCGGCGCGCTTGACGTCATAGTCTGCTGCCTGAATGAGCTTGAGAAGGATGTTCTCGACATCCTCGCCGACGTAGCCGGCTTCGGTCAGCGCTGTGGCATCCGCGACGGCGAACGGCACATTGAGACGCTTTGCGAGAGTTTGAGCGAGGTAGGTCTTGCCGCAGCCGGTTGGGCCAATGAGCAGGATGTTCGACTTCGCAATTTCGACATCGTCGATAACAGCATCCGCTGAAGTGATGGTGTTGCGGGCGCGAACGCGCTTGTAGTGGTTGTAGACGGCAACGGAGAGAGCCCGCTTGGCTGCCTCTTGGCCGATGACGTATTCCTCAAGGAACGCATAGATTTCGCGAGGCTTGGGCAGGTCGAATTCGCTCGACGCTTCTTCGCCAGCCTCAGCGAGACGCTCTTCAATGATCTCGTTGCACAGGTCTACGCACTCGTCGCAGATGTATACGCCCGGACCGGCAATCAGTTGCTGTACCTGCTTTTGGCTTTTGCCGCAGAAAGAACACTTGAGCAGGTCCGCGCTTTCCCCAATTCGGGCCATGCCGGTTCCTCTCCTTGAGTAAATACCTTGCTGACGAGCCTAACCCGATATTCGCGCACTCTTGGTCACTGTGACAAGCGGCGTTTCGGCGCGTCGACGCTAGGCACTAGCCAACGGGTGAGTGACCAAGCGAATCTGCCTCCGGATATGAACTAGGCTTAAAGTGTTCGATGCAGTTGAGAGAAGGAGCCCCATGCATACCCGTGCCATGCGCGTGCTTCGCGGAAGCGCCGCTGCATTCTTCGCCACTTTCGCCGCAGCGCTCTCTCACCAACTCGCCGGCAACGTCATTCCTTCACTGTTCGGGATGGCAGTCGCACTCGTCATATCGATTGCCGTCTGCACGCTTCTCGCCGGTCGCAGCGTGTCATTTGTGCGCCTCACGATCGCGATCCTGGCGAGCCAGGCGATGTATCACGCGCTATTTAGCTCGATGCTCGCTCCCGTCGGCGTCGCACCGCACGACATGTCGGCAATGTCCTTGAGTTTCGCGACGGCGGCACAGAGCGCCAATTCGGCAATGTCGCTCGCTCACGTCGCTGCCGCAGCGACGACGATCGTCATGTTCCGTTACGCCGAGGTGGCGTTGTGGAGCCTGCTCACGACAGCACGCCTGTTCATCTCTCGATTGCTTGGCTCTGCTGCTCCAGTATTCATCCAGGGCACGGATGCTCGGCCGCCGTTGCATTCGCCCCACACTGTTGCCTTCGCGACACGTTTTCTCTCTACGATGCGCTACCGCGGTCCGCCTGCCGCGGCTTTCGCGGCGTAGCGCCGCACAGCATCCGACAATTCTTGTCGCACTTCTGCGACTCTGTGTAGAGAGAACACAATGAACACCTTCACGAAATCTGCGCTCGCCATCGCGGCAGGCGCAACGCTCGCCATCGCTGCCCCAATCGCCGCTATGGCGCACGTGTCGATCGATCCCAATCAAGCCGAACCGGGCGACTACGCTCTCATCACCGTTACGGTGCCGAACGAGTCCGAGACCGAAAAGACCAATCGTGTTGAGCTGACGCTTCCAACAGACACCCCGTTCACCAGCGTGCGCTTCGTTCCCGTTCCTGGTTGGGACGCCGAGCTGGTGCGTAGCGAACTGCCGGAGCCGGTCATGATTGGCGAGAGCGAAGTCACTCAAGCGGTTACGTCGATCGTGTGGACCGCGCAACCCGGTTCAGAATTGGGTGACGGCGCACTGCTGCTTCTTCCGGTTTCGCTCGGCCCAGTTCCCGACATTGGCAGTGTTGTCTTGAGCACCGAGCAGACGTACACCGACGGAACCGTGGTCAGCTGGAACGGAACCGAAGAGGGCGCAGAGAAGCCTGCACCCGTGCTCTTCGTCAACGACGCACCGGTTGGTCACAACGATGCCGCTAGCGAAACCGACGAGGATGCTCACGGTGAAAGCGACGTAACGGAGGGCGAGCTTGCTGAAGCAAGCAGCAGTGACCCTGTCGCTCGCGGTCTTGGCATCGCCGGACTTGTCGCAGGACTCGGCGCTCTCGTAACCGCGTTTGCGTTCCGCCGCTCGACAACTAAGTAAGTAGGTCTCATGCGTCGCGTAACTCGAATTGGAGCGTCGTTCGGCGTAGCAGCGTTGGCAGCCCTCGCGCTGCTCGTGGCTGCGCCAGCGTACGCGCACAATTATCTGGTTGAGAGCACTCCTAGCGAGGGCTCAACCCTCACTCAAATGCCCGAAGAGTTTTCTGTCAGCACCAGCGACACGCTTCTCGACCTCGCCGGCGACGGCGGCGGCTTTGCGATCCAGGTCGTTGACACGGCAGGCAACTATTTTGGCGACGGGTGTTTCACCATCCGAGACGAAACCCTCTCAACTGCGGCCGCGCTCGGTGATGCCGGCGAGTACACGATGCTCTGGCAACTTGTCTCAGCAGATGGCCATACGATTTCGGGAGAAATCGGTTTCGGGTGGCAACCCGACGCCGATCAGCCGATCTCTGAAGGGCTCAGTGCTCCCCCAGCGTGCGGTGGCGGCACGCTCGAACCGACAGATCCCGGTGACGCGGGAACCGCAACGGACGATGGTCAGACGGATGCTGCGCAAGATTTTGATGCGGGCACCGTGCTGCTTGTCGCCGGCGCGATTGCTCTCGTCCTGATCACGGGAGTCACGGTCTTCCTAATCTCGGTGCGTCGCAAGGCGAGCGATCCGCAATAGCTTGTGCGCACTCCCCCGTTAACAACACTGAGGCGGTCATCCACTTTCGGATGACCGCCTCAGTTGTGTTGCGAAACGTGAACTAGCTAGCTCGTCAGTGCCGGCATCGTCTTGCGACTTGTCAGCACCTGGTCGATGAGGCCGTATTCAACGGCTTCAGTCGCGCTCAGGATCTTGTCGCGCTCGATGTCCTTGTTGACCTGCTCTGGCGTGCGGTTCGAGTGGTGCGAGAGTGTCTCTTCGAGCCACGTGCGCATCCGCAGGATCTCACGAGCCTGAATCTCGATGTCCGAGGCCTGACTCGCGCCCTCTGAGCCGCCAGCGGGCTGATGGATCATGATGCGGGCGTTCGGCAGAGCCAAGCGCTTGCCCTTCGTGCCACCAGCCGTGATTACGGCAGCGGCCGAAGCAGCTTGACCGAGAACGACAGTCTGAATGTTGGGACGGATGTATTGCATCGTGTCGTAGATCGCCGTCATCGCGGTGAATGAGCCACCGGGTGAGTTGATGTACATGACGATGTCACGGTCAGGATCCTGGCTCTCGAGAACGAGGAGCTGCGCCATGACGTCGTCTGCGGAGGCATCGTCAATCTGCACACCCAAGAAGATGATGCGGTCTTCGAACAACTTCGCGTAGGGATCTTGGCGCTTGTAGCCGTAGGCCGTGCGTTCTTCGAACGTCGGCAGAATGTAGCGAGCGTCAACATCCGGGCGACCGATGCCGGCCGGCGCGTGTGCTCCGAGGTTGAAATTCGTCATTGTCAATCCTTCTTGCTCTTGGCGTCGGCGTCGGGTGCGCCTTCTTCGGTTCCGCCGCCGCCAACGACGTCGGATGCGAACTCGCGCAGGTGGTCAACAAAGCCATACTCAAGCGCTTCGCGCGCTGTGAACCAGTTGTCGCGGTCGTTGTCGATGAGGACCTGCTCAACGCTCTTACCGGTCTGCTCTGCAGTGAGCTCCGCCATGCGCTTCTTCATGTCGAGGATGACGCCGGCCTGAGTTTGAATGTCTGCTGACGTTCCACCGAATCCACCGGATGGCTGGTGCAGAAGCACGCGAGCGTTCGGGGTGATGTAGCGCTTGCCTTTGGTGCCAGAGGAGAGCAGGAATTGCCCCATCGAGGCGGCAAGGCCGATTCCTACGGTGACGATGTCGTTCGGAACGAACTTCATCGTGTCGTAAATTGCCATTCCCGCAGTGATCGATCCACCGGGTGAATTGACGTAGAGGTAAATGTCGCGCTTGGGGTCCTCTGCCGCGAGCAACAAGATCTTTGCGCAGATCTCATTGGCGTTCGAGTCCCGCACCTCTGAGCCGAGCCAGATGATGCGATCTTTGAGGAGTTGGTCAAAAACACTTGAGACCAATGCCGGTTGGGCCATTGTTGCGCTCCGTTTCAGTAATCGCTTGGTTACGAATCTATCCGAGTACGCGCCGCGATTCTGGCTTGTTCGCCCTAGGCAAAGTACCGCGTCGCGTATTGGTGCTTGTAGGCTCGCAAAATGCATGAGAACTGGCGCGATCGAGTCGCGAATATTTGGTCAGACGCCGCGTCTATGGCGGAGGGCGACGTCGTTGATGCCATCGACAAATTGGTTGCTGAGCGCGACCACAATGACCCAGAAGCTCTCTTTGAGGCGGCAGGTGCCCGCGATTATGCCGGACTCGAGACCGAGGCGGAGCCGCTCTACCGTCGAGCGTTGGAGAATGGTTTGGATGCCGCGTTGCGTCCGCGCGCAATCATCCAGTTGGCCAGCACGCTGCGCAATCTCGGCCAACTCGATGAATCGATCGCCCTGCTCGAGCAGCAGCTGCAGGAGCATCCTGACGATGAGTGGACCGGCCCAACCGCCGCGTTTCTCGCGCTGGCGCTAACGAGTCGGGGCGACCCGACGCTTGGGGCCTCCGTTGCACTCATGGCACTTGCCAACTATCTGCCGATCTACCAGCGGTCAGTGCGGGGCTACGCCGCGGAACTCGTCACCGACTAGTTCATCCGATCGGGTGCCGAAAGCGAGCAGCACACTGCGTCGGTGATGATTAGCATTACGGCATGCAACAAATGATTCTGGATGTTGATACTGGCATCGATGATGCCCTTGCCCTCCTCGTGGCAGTGCGCCATCCCGCAGTGAATCTGCGAGCGGTCACGTGTGTGGCGGGCAACGCAAGCCTCGAGCAGGTCGTGCGAAACACGCTGACAGTATTGGATGCCGCGGGTGCCGGAGATATTCCCGTCGCCGCTGGCGCCAGCCGACCGCTCCTAGCGGAAGCCAACCATGCCGCGCACGTGCACGGTGCGGACGGCCTGGGTGATCTCGGGCTTCCGGAATCCGCGCGCACGATCGTGCCGCTGCACGCCGTCGAGCTCCTCCGGCGCGAGATCCTCGCTAGCCCTACCCCGGTGACGTTGGTGCCTCTCGCACCGATGACCAACATCGCGCTTCTGGTGCGGATGTATCCCGAAGTGTTGGCCAACGTAGAGCGGATCGTGTTCATGGGCGGCTCAGCGTCGGTCGGCAACGCGACCGCTGTGGCCGAATTCAACACTTGGCACGATCCGGAGGCGGCCGAGATCGTGCTGACATCCGGGGTACCGATCACGATGTACGGGCTGGATGTCTTCTACTCGGTCACGATTGCGCCGGAGGACATCTCTCGGCTTGCCGCAGCATCCGAACCGGGAACCAACTTGGCCGGGCGCCTGCTACGACACATCGTCAGCGTGAAAGGTAGCGAGGTTCGAGTTGCCGGTGACGGATTCGGGGACATCGGTGATGCTGGTGCCGTGTGCGCGGCAATCGACCCGAACGGCCTAAGAACGGTGAACCTGCCGGTTCGGGTCAGCCTCGGCGACCCGCTCACTCGCGGGCAGACGGTCGTGGACCATCGCACCGCCGGCCATGAGCAGAAGGGTGCTGGCGACTCCAGGTTCCGCCCGATCGATGTTGCCCTCGGTGTCGACAGCGCACGCTACGCGACGCTGTTTCTCGACACCATCACCAGGTGATCGTCCTCGGGCGCGGTTCCTGCCAGTTAACGAACTCGTGGCCGGCTAGTTGAACTAGTCGGCCACGAGTATGAAGCTGGGTTTTAGGACCCGTCAGCTGCGTTGATTGCTGCAGCGTCATCCTCGGCCGCCTCAGGGTTTGCTACGGCGGTGAATGCCGAAACGTCTACCGACTTGCCCTTGGAGTCAACAACCTTTGCCTTGCTGAGCACGACCGCGAGGGCCTTGCTGCGTGCAACTTCGGCAACCATTGACGGGATCTGGCCGTTCTTGTCCAGAACCTGGATGAACTCGGCTGGCTCCATGCCGTACTGCTGAGCGCCCTGGACGAGGTACGAGGTGAGCTCTTCTTGGCTGACCTTGATCTCTTCCTTTTCGACGATCGAGTCAAGCAGGATCTGTGAACGGAAAGTCTTTTCGCTGGCGACAACTACCTCAGCACGGTGCTCGTCATCTTCGAGACGGTCTTCGTTCTCGAGGTGGCGGTGCACTTCGTCTTCAACGAGCTTCTCGGGAACCGGGATCTCCAACGACTTGAGCAGCTCGTCGACGATCTGGTCGCGAGCCTCAGCACCCTGGCCGAAGGCCTTCGAGCGCTTGACCTGCTCCTTGAGGTCAGCCTTGAGTTCCTTGATGGTGTCGAACTCACTGGCCATTTGTGCAAAGTCGTCGTCTGCCTCAGGAAGCTCGCGCTCCTTGACGGTGAGAAGCTTCAGGCTGATGACAGCGGTCTCACCCTCGTTGTCTCCACCGAGAAGTACTGACTCGAAGGTGGTCGATTCGCCAGCGCTGAGCGAGTCGAGCGCCTCATCGATGCCCTCGATCAGTTCGCCTGAGCCAAGCTCGTAGGAGATGCTCGATGCCGAGTCAACCTCGGTGTCACCAATCTTGGCGACGAGGTCGAGCTGAGCGAAGTCGCCCTTCTTAGCTGGACGCTCGACGGTGACGAGGGTGCCGAAACGAGCACGCAAGTTGTCGAGCTCGTCCTTGACGTCATCCGCGGATGCTTCGACAGCGTCAACCGTGAGGGTGAGCTTTTCGTAGTCAGGAAGGTCGAACTCGGGGCGAACGTCTACCTCGATCGCGAGAACGAGGTCTCCGCTGAAGTCTTTGACCTCGGGCCACGTGACAATGTCTGCCTCGGGGCGGCCAAGAACGCGAATCTCTTCCTCGGTGACTGCCTGGCGGTAGAAACCGTCGAGGCTGTCGCTCACTGCGTGGTTGAGGATCTCTTCACGGCCAACGCGCTGGTCGACCAGCTGCGGTGGAACCTTGCCCTTGCGGAAGCCGGGAATGTTGACCTGCGTAGCGATGTGGCTGTACGCGTGGTCGATGCTCGGCTTGAGCTCTTCTGGGGTGACCGCAATGTTGAGCTTGACGCGGGTTGGGCTTAACTTCTCAACGGTTGTCTTCACGTTGTGGACTCCTGTAATTCGTTGGTGTATTTCGTCGGGGCGACAGGATTCGAACCTGCGACCTCTCGGTCCCAAACCGAGCGCTCTACCAAGCTGAGCTACGCCCCGGGCGCCGTACATAGATCTGACCGCGACGTTGGAAATTCACGCCGGTACAAAATTGGCCTCGGCAAGTCTAGCCTGAGCGCGAACAGAATGTTGACGAGATCAGCAGATCTGCAGAACTCCCCTACTTCTTGCCAGCAAACAGGCGGCAAAAGCCGTTTCGATTGGTTTCGACTTCGTACTTTGCAAGGTTTCAGGTACAGTATTCCTCGGCGCACAGCATGATCGGGCGCCAAGTGGGGATGTAGCTTAATGGTAAAGCCTCAGTCTTCCAAACTGATGACCGGAGTTCGATTCTCCGTATCCCCTCCACTTAGATTCCTTTAGCTTGTAGGCGTTCCCGCCCGCTCAGGTCCAAGCTTCCCTAGGAAATTGCCGCCGCTATTACCGCACGCGCTGCTGTTCCTTCGGGGATCGGCAGGATCGGATAGTTGTGGATCATGCCCTCGCCCACATGGAAGTCGAGCGGAATTCCTTGTTCTGCGGCTCGCTCTCGGAGGCGAAGAGAGTCGGCATGCACGATGTCTCTCGTACCGGTAAAGACGGTGATGGGGCCCAAATCGTTGAGGTCGCCATGAATCGGGCTCACCCGCCAATCGCTTTCAGGCAGTTCTGCGCGATACAAAACGCCGGCCGCTTTGGTGCCCGGCACTGCGAGCCATGGGTCACTGGGTGCAATTACGGCGAGCATCGGGTCAGTGCCACTGATATCAAGCCAGGGCGCTGACAATACGATGGCGCGCAAAGGTTCATGTTTTCTGTCGCGCAGTTCCATGGCCGCCGCGAGCGCCATCCCGCCACCCGAGGAGTCGCCAATCAGGCTGACATTGGCTGCGCCGAATTCAGCAATCAGGGCTTGGGCGATGTGGGCAACCCGATCCACTACTACCGACGCCTGCCCACTCGGGGCTAGGGGCATGATCGGGACCGTTATTGTTACTCCGGTTTCGCGAACGAGCTGTGCGACAAATCGCCAGTGCAGTGGGTCGATCTCGAAAACGTAGCAACCGCCATGCAAGAACACTGCCCGCGCAGGATTGCCGCCGGTGCGCGGGGCTACGTCGAAGACCGTCCAGCCGTCAACAGTGCGCGACGTGATGTCAACGTGCCGAGCGATGGATGCTGGGGGCTCAAAGTTTGCGGGATGCGTGCGAAGTTGCTCAACCCTGTCGAGAGTTTTTTGCGGATCGCTGAACATGCGCTTCGACCCTCGAAGGGTCAGAGCTAGGGGCGCGAGCTGACTCAGAAGGCTCGCCATAACTGACTAGCTGTTGATGCGCTTCATGATGTGAACGGGCACGAACACTCCGAGGCTGGTGACGAGCAAGCCGCCGATAAATACGACTGACTCGAGGCCCTCAACATAGAAGGCTTCGCCCATCATGTAAAGTCCGCCGACAAAGAGCGCCAATGAGATTACGAAGCCAAAGATGTTCACGCGACTATCTTACTCACGGTCGGCCATGTGGTCGAAGACGCGCGCCGTGTCAAAAATCTGACTCGCGCACAATAACACGTGACCTCTTGTCGTGGTTCCACCACGCCCCCTATACTGGGGCTAGCCGTTCCCCCCGAACTGATCCTCCGCGGCTGGATCACTCGCCGCACCCGAATCGCCCACCGCGGCAGGGCACTTTGGACTCCCCCGATGTCTAATACAGCAACTCAACTCCCTCCCTTCGGTTGGTATCCCGACCCCGCTGGTAGCTACATGCTTCGGTGGTGGGATGGCCAAGTGTGGACAAACCTTCTCGAAAAGCCTCGTCCCGAGATTCAAGCGGTTCGCGGATTCACGCAGGAACAATCCACACTCTCGCGTCTTATCGCTTCTTAAGGATTAGTCAGCGCTACTCTGAGGGTTCCACCCGAAAGGAACCCCGAGTAAATGGTTGGTGCACCGCGTTCCTTTATTGAGCATGTCGGCCATGTGCTTTTCCCTCGTGGACCGGCAGATCTTACGGATGCCGCGCGTTGCCCGGCCTGCTTTGTAGCGCTCCCCACCACATTGGTCTGTGTAGCGTGCAGACTCGACATGAACCACCCTGATGCCGAACTACTGAGGCAGGAGTCACTGAGCGTCGCGACGTCGATGGATGCTCGCCTAGAACTAATCGGAAAAATCCGGTTCGAAACTGCTGCCGAACAGGCTCGAGTTCGAGACGAGGTTCGCACCGCCGAACAAGCCTCGATCGCTGACACGATTCCTCCTGTTGCCCCAGCGAAGCCTGCCCCCGGCACACCAACAGCCTCGGTGCCCCCGGAGTCCGTTGGTCACGATGCTCCAGTGGCTCGTTCCCATGCGGGCATCCAGGTCATCTTGCTGATCGTCGGAGTATCGCTGCTCTCGGTCGGTGCAATTTTCTTCCTCATCTACGCGTTCCTCACCTTCGGACTCATCTGGCGCTCCGCGATCATCGCGAGCATCACGATTGCGAGCATCGTTGCCGCCACGAAGATGAAACAGCGTGGGCTTGCCGCAACAGCCGAGGCACTTTCTGCGCTCGCCATCGTCTTCGTCATCCTCGACATCTATGCGTTGAGAGCAAACGATCTACTCGTGATCGGCGATCCTGAAGGTCGGTTGTACTGGGGTGGCGCTCTGCTCGTCGCAAGTCTTGGCTTCATGCTCTGGCATCGGGCAAGCAAGCTCATTCTGGTGAACGTCGTGGGATTCGTCCTGTTCCCACCCGCCGCCGCGCTCCTTGCCGCCGGGATTGCTCAAGACCAAAGTTTCATGACGGCCACGCTGATAACAGTGTCTGCTTTCACCGCAGCATCCCTCATTCACGCAGTCGCCGCGCACGATACCTATTCAGCCACCGTCGAACGTGTAGTGAACGTGCTCTATGCGATGTTTGCTTTAGCCGTCGGGCTCGTCATGGGAGGCGCCAGCCACACAGCCAGCTTCAGCGACGACACCGCACCATGGATGTTCGTACTCGCAGCGCTTGCCGCAGTACACGGCATAGTTCTCCGCGGCCGCGAATTCACTGAAGGAATTCGCTACGCCTTCGCCGCCGTTTCCGGCCTCTTTCTTGGTGTCGCGCTGTGGATCATAATCGTGCCAAACACCGAAGCCCTCGATAGCGCGGCACCTCAGACCTCGCTCATTCTGGCGTTGGTCGCGACACTCACTCTGACCTCCCTCCTTGTGGAGGCGCTCGGGTTGCGACTCGCGGCAAAAGCACGTGTGGCAACGCTGTGGGCTTCGATCGGCGTGTGGGCGGTTGCCGCTATCGTAACGCTCAGTCCTCTGAGCCAGGCAGCTGACGTTTCCGCACAGTTTCTTGACCAGCAAGAATTTCGGCGCACCACTCTCGCCAACGCTAGCTTCGACATCCTTGAGCGAGGTTGGCCGCAACTGGCGCTGCTCGTGGTTCCCGCCGCGATGGCGATTGTCTGGTGGCTTACCGGCCAACTGAGAGCGCGCATCCACCTCGTTCTCGGCAGCGCAGGTCTCGCCCTTGCATTGGCTGCGCCCCTCACGGGCACGCTCCTCACCGCTGTCATAACCTGGCTTGCGCTTGCTGCTGTCGCTGTCATCGTCATCGCGCTTGATCGTGCGCGCCGAGGCCCCCACCGCGTTCACCTCACCATCGCTGCCGGCGGGTCGCTGCCTCTGCTACTCGCCTACATTTCCAGCTGGTCCAGCCACGACACGTGGGCATTCACTAGTCTCACTGCTGCGGTGCTCCTCATCGCGGCACGCTTCCTCATTGATCACGACGGGGTGCGAGCGTCCCTTGTCGGCACCGCCGCCGTCGTGCTGATCGTCGCTGCCGCCGGCGCGGGCGAACAGCTTCAATTCACCATTACTGACGGCCGCCCCAACATGCTCGAATCGTGGCTCATGGTGGGGATCGCCTCCGTCACCGCACTGGGCTTGTCGCTGTGGAAGAAGACCCCCACATTGCGCCTCGCTGAACGACAAACCCTCTGGTGGATCGGTCTCAGCGGCA
>Ga0307486_1000827_pt1 | contig 26052 bp, 17 predicted proteins | sample CBIW02metaG_FD_203663 | JGI IMG/M metagenome (GOLD analysis project Ga0307486, IMG submission 203663) | Sea-ice brine microbial communities from Beaufort Sea near Barrow, Alaska, United States - CBIW 0.2 | ecosystem: Environmental > Aquatic > Marine > Coastal | place: USA: Alaska | collected...
TAGAATTCCCTTTAGCGGTAAGTATTTCATACTCCACAAGATCTTTATCGAAAACAATTTCTCCCAAGCAATTTAAATCATAAATATGGCTCCTTACCGACTTTATCTGAAAACCATTTCGGGTAAGAATACCAATTTCCTGGCCTCGTTTGTCATTCCCCTGCACCACAAATGTTTGTTGAAAAGGTTTGCAATATTTGGCAAGAAACTCCTCATTAAATTCAGCAAGTGATGCACGGTCCTCAATCTCCTGAAGAATCAAAATATCCGGGTTCACATCAGCGATCACTCGTGCTTTATTTACTACTGCTATAGGATCTATTGGATAATTCTGTAGTGCGATCCAGCCGTTCCAATCTGTCAGTTCACAGGCTTTTAATTCTTTTGAATAATTCTTGCCTTTCAAAAAAAGAAAGCCGGCTTTTCGCCTTAAAACGGCGTAAGGCAATTGATGGCTATTATCCATTCCCACTAAATGTGACAAATCCCTCAATCGTTCAGTATCTTGATTGTTCTTTATGCGTTTTTGCATTAATCCATCTAACTCCGTATGCCAATCCTTACTACATTTACTGAAAGGCTTTTCCGTAAAACTTCTGTCCCGATGGAATAAATTCTGAATATTAAAAGTGGCTATTTTCATATGCTTATCTTATTGTTTTAGCGGTCATATGTAACATCCATATAAACATCTTCGTGTGTGAGAAAGTTTCAGATCGACATTCACACCAAAAAAAAGGACCCGTATTGAACAGGAACCCAACCAGAAAAATAACCCCGAGTAGATTGGGGAAAATAATTTGGATGGTATCCGAAATCTCGGCGACCGAATTTTCAATCCCGCCAATCTGTGCGAAAAGCGGGAATGAAAACAGGAACAAAAAAAATGAAGGGTAGATTAATTTTTTCATGCTATCAAATTTATATTTCTTACTGATTTTGATATAAGTAAATTACATTATATTTACATTTAAACAACTGATTATCAATTATTTATAAATAAATATTATTTGATTTGGATTGTATTTATTTGAGATTAATTAAAATCAAATGCTATTAAAATCAGGAATAAAATGTTGAAAATTCAAAATCGTAAAATGAAAATCCGGCCCAAAAACGTCATTTTTCTTCTTATGCTCCTAAAAATGTGTTTCATTTTTGGACAGACCGGAACTCCTAAAAAGATATTAGTGATCGATGTTGGACACGGCGGAAAAGATTCCGGTGCAATTGGCATTAATGGAATTATGGAAAAAGATGTGGTGTTGCAACTCGCCAATGAGATCATTCGGCTGAATGAAGGTCAAAATGATCTGGAAATTTACCTTACCCGATATTCCGACAGTCTCATCTCTTTAACTGACAGGACAAAGCTTGCCAGGGCTTTAAAAGCGGATGTTTTTATCTCCCTGCATTGCAACCACGCCAAAAACTCTGGAGCAACCGGCACCGAAGTATATGTTGCAAATATTGCCATTTCCCAAAATCTAAAGCAATCAATTTACCTTGCCCACCAGATCCATTCCGGGATAACAACCAACTTTGGGATTAAATCCAGGGGAGTAAAATTCGCGAATTTTCAGGTGCTGCAGGAAACAATCGCATTGTGCCCGTCAATTTTGATAGAGCTTTGTTTTTTGTCCAACTGGGATGAGGCGGAATATTTATCTGAAGATTCGAATCTAAAAGCGCTGGCATTTTCAATACTGAACAGCCTAATTAAATTACTGGAATTATGAAAGAATTATTTGTACTGCTGGCAGGAATGGTTTGTGAGATTTTGAGGGTTTTGGTGAGGGAAATGAGGGGTTTTTTTAGGAAGAAGTGAGGTTTGGAATAATTGGGGGTTTCGGTAAAGATGATAGGGTGGTGAACAAAACTAACAAAAAAAAAAGCCCCTCTACTTGAGGGGTAAAAAAGGGCTTTTTCCTGCTAGTTTGCTAAATGTTGTACGCTGTTATTTACTCCATTGTGAATAAGAATTCACCCCCACCTTGTTTTAACAAAAATGTATTCTTTGAAGGGTCAAATTCTATCTTAATTCCAGCTTTGTCAAAAGTGAAAATATTTTCGTTTTTTGGTTCTAAGGCAAAAGCTGATTGTCCTGTAGCCTGAGTATATAATATATTTCCTTCTTTTGTCATTATGATTTTGGGTGGTATTTGTTCACTGGAATAAGTTCCCAAATATTTATCCAAATCCTCTGATGTTAATTCTAATTTGTCAAATTTGGGTAAATCAAATGAAACGTTAAAGAAGCTAGCTAATACAGCTAATAATATTTCATTTTTATTATAATTAATCCCATTTGAGGTAAGGCTGATTGCCAATTTATCTTCTGGAAAATAACTTGCAACTGATTCAAAGCCATCTATTCCACCTGTATGACCAAAGCTAACCTTATCATTATATGGAAATTGAAGCATTCCCAATCCATATCCATTTTCTATCGTTGTCATTAGTTTCAGACTTTTGTTTGAAATAATATTTCCTGAAAATAATTGTTCAATGAAAATGTTCAAATCTTTTGGATTGGAAACAATGCTTCCTGCACCTTGTGGAATTGACATATCAGTTTCTGTTTCTTTATTCCATTTTCCTAAATAAGAGTATGAATAGGCTTCATTATTTTTAGAATCGATTCTTCCACCATAAAAGGTATTTTCTAATTTCAATGGACCTGTTATTTTTTCTTTCAGTAATTTTCTAAAAGGTTTTTTATAAACGTCCTCTAGAATATATGTTAATAAAACGAAATTGGAATTACTATATTCACTTTCTGAGTTTGGAGTGAAGTCGCTTGTATAGCTTGCAATTCTTTGAACCATATTATCCTTAGGTTGTTTTATTTGATTCCATTTTAAGTAATCTTCATTTCTGGTAAAATCATAAATACCGCTACTATGGTTTAGTAGGCTCTTAATAGTTATTTTTTCTGAATTTGTAATTCTAGGATAAAAATCTTTTAGGCTTTGATCCAATTTCAATTTGTTTTCTTCTACTGCCTTTAAGATTAATGTTGCAGTAAACATTTTTGATATAGAACCAATTCTATATTTAGTACTATTATTGGCTTTAATTAAATCTTCAAAATTCACAAAGCCGATAGTGTTTTCATAAATGATGTTTCCATTTTGAGAAACAGCAAGGCTCCCCATGAATTTGTCGTTTTGTTCTAGGATTTGGAAAAGGCTATCTAACTTTGTTGTGTTCAGTTTTTGAGCTACACAAAATGCAGACAAAAGAACAAATGATGCTGTGATGATTAAGTTTTTCATTTCTTTATTTTTTGTTGATTGATCTTTTAAGTTTTAATAATAGAGTGATGAGTAGGTATGAGAGTATAATGGATAAAAGCATTACAGGTATGAACCAAGAATCTAAAACTTCAGAAATATTTGGGTTTTGTAAGTAACCTTCATTCAATTTGCCTAGTGCCATAAAGGAGTTGTTTTTCTTGTATAAACCAACTCCACCTGGATTATTGAACTTTGCGTAAATAAGAAATACGAAACCAAAAAGAGATAAATAGAGTATCCCGAAAATAAAATAAGAAACTCCATTTGATATATTTAGAGCTAAGGCTTTAAATAAATGGATTGGATTGAAAGTTCGTGTTGCTTCCTCCAATTTTTTATCCGCAATTAAAGGCTTTAAAACTTCTTCGGGATTACCTAATTTTTCTAAAATGTCTACTAGCTTAACAATTTCATTTTTTTGATGTTTGTGTGCTAAACCTTCAAAAATATGACTATTAAATTCTAATAAAACTTCCGTTTGATCTGTTTTGGATAATGGTCTTATCATTCTTTCAATGCGCTTCATATAGCTTAAGTAAATACGTCTTGAAGCATCTTCCTTAAATTGAATTTCTTTTATTTTCATTTAGATATTTTTTTGATAGATGATGATAAATCTTTCCAGTAATCTTTCATTTGTTCGAGTGTTTCTTTCCCAGTATCTGTAAGACTGAAATATTTTCTGGGAATTCCAGATTCTTGTTCCACCCATTTAGAGGTTACAAGATTCTCTTTCTTTAATCGATTCATTAAAGGATAGAAAGTTCCTTCTGCAATTTCAATTTTAGTAAGTTTTTTAACCTCCTCAATAAATTCATATCCATAGAATTCATTGTTTTGGAGTACGTTCAGGATGATGAAAGTCAATGTTCCTTTCTTAACCTGAGATTGCCATTTAGCTATAAAATTTTCATTCATAATTCAAATGTATAACAAAATACATAGTTATACAATGTATTATAATAAAAAATATATTTTGGAAGGATCCTAATGAAAAATAATATAGAATATCCATCTTTTGTTCTATAACACATTTAAAATTAGGATTCTCCTTTATAATACTCTAAAACCTTAACTCTTATTAAAAATTCATACTTGGCATTTGCCAGGTTAATTCTTGCCCGATCTAGATTGTTTTTACTTATTATGTATTCCACAATATTGGAGACACCGTTTGCAAACCTAATCTCGTATATTTCATAGGATTGCTCATAGGCATCTACCTGATCCTGAAGAATAAAATAGTTTTCATAAGCAGCTTCCATATTATTGTGTGCCTTCTTGATAGCCTGCAAAAATTGATTTTTGATGTTTTCTAGTTCCAGTTCAGCATTTTCCTTTTGGATTTTTTTGAGCTGAAGGTTCCTTCTAGCCCGAAAACCATTAAAAATAGGAATATCTATTGCAACACCTATAACTGAGTTCAAATTATTTTCGAACTGATCTGAATAAGATATTTTCTCTTCTGAGAACTGACTTTGGTTTGTTCTTACAGGATAATTCACTTCATCCACTGTAATAAATTGTCCGGTTTCAATAATTTGAGTACCTGTTTGGTTGAATAACCTGGCGACACTGGAATAATTGGTGTTTAATTGTGCAAAAAGGGAAATATCAGGGGCAAAAAGAGAGCGGGAAACGGCTATATCTTCTTCTGCAGCATCTATCCTTAATCGTTTTGCTTCAAAAGTTGCCAGATTTTTAAGCGAAGCTTCATAGGTTTCCTCAGCAGTCAAACTATATTTTTCCAGTTCTGGATGAACTTGAAATTCCTCTATATTTATTTCTGAATTGATATTTAATAATTGTGCCAACTCAAGCTTCGACCGGTAAAGATTATTTTCAGCACCAACTACGTTAGACTGGTCATTATTTACCTGCCCCTTTATATCAGTATAATCTGCCGGGTTTCCTTCCCCTTGTTCATACAATACCTTAAGGCGGTCTGTTTGCTGGCGGATGCTTTTCAATCTTAACTCAGCCAATTTAAGAAGATCCTGATTATTTAAAACCTGAAAATATGCCAGTGTTACATCAAGGATTAGCTGTTGACGTTCAGCCTCAGCTTCAGCTTCAGAGGCTTTCATGTTAAACCGATCCCTTTGAATAGAATTTCTGAGTTCAAATCCGTTAAATATTTGCGCATTCAGGTTGAGGCTGGCATTGCTAAAATCCAATTTTTGATCGATATAATCGTTCGTAAATGGGTCGATGCTCCGCCCATTATTAACCCCGTAATTGTACCTGCCATTTAAATTAGGAAGTACTTCAGAACGCGTTGCTTTGAAATTAAGTGCTGCGGTTTCTGCCCGTAAATGAGATCTCTTTAAGTTGATATTATTTTTTAGTGCAATCTCAATAGTTTCCTCCAGTGATATTTTTTCTAAAGATCTATCTTGTGAATAGAAATGAAGGGAAAACAGAAATGATAGAATGATGATGAATTTTTTCAAAATTTGAGGTTTATGATTTTTTGACACTTCCGTCAAGTAAATTTATGATTCGAGAGCCATAAGTGGCATTGCTTTCTGAATGTGAGGCTTGGATAATAGTAACACCTTCCTGGTTTAATTCCTTAAAAATCTGCATGATCTCATCACTTTGTTTGGAATTGAGATTTCCGGTAGGTTCATCGGCGAGAATAAGTTGCGGTTTGATGATCAATGCCCGTGCAATACCCACAAGCTGTTGCTGCCCTCCACTTAATTGATGCGGGAATAGGTCTTTCTTTCCCACGATATTGAAGCGGTCGAGGATATCGGCCACCAGCGCTTTTCGCTCTGAACTCTTTACTTTTTTATATAGTAACGGAGTTTCAATATTTTCATAAACAGTTAGGTCATCCAACAGATGATAGGCTTGAAATATAAATCCAATATTCTGATTAAAAATTTCCGTTCTCTTCTTCGATTTCAAATTGTGGATAGCTTCACCTTCAAAGTGATATTCGCCTTCATCGAAATCGTCAAGCATAGCGATCACATTAAGCAATGTAGATTTTCCAGAACCTGAAGGTCCCATGATGGATAGGAATTCTCCTTTTTCAACATTCAGGTTTAGATCGTTCAGCAGAAAAATTCTTCTTCCACCAGATTTTACCCATTTATAGATGTGATTTAGTTTTAGCATGTTTTTTATTTATTTTATCATTAATCTTTCCCTTTTTTGGAAATGTCCGCTTAATCCCGAACAAAGGGTTTTTATTCAATTTTTAAACTTTTTATTGGGTTTACGCTGGCAGCTTTATAGCTTTTAATCCCTATGGTCAAAAATGCGATCCCAATGGTAATACCTGCCGCCAAAAGGTAAAGCCACCAGTGAATATCGGTGCGATATGCAAAATCCTGAAGCCATTTGTTCATTAAGTAATAACTAAGCGGAAAGGCGATTAAAAACGATATTCCTACAAGCTTTAGAAAATCTTTCGAGAGCAATGTAACTATCTGAGCTGCCGAAGAACCAAGCACTTTTCTAATCCCAATTTCCTTAAAACGCTGTTCCGCGGTAAAAGTTACCAGCCCGAAAAGTCCGAGACAGGCAACAATAATTGTTAGCATAGCAAAAAGGGTTAGGATCGTGCCCATTTTTCGTTCTTTTAGATAGGTATGTTTGAATGAATCATCCAGAACGCTGTAGTTCAAAGCTTCTTTAGGGTTGTAACGATTCCAATCCTCATTCAGGTTTTCAATGATACCAGACATATCTGCAGTTTTTGACCTGATGATCATTCCGCCATAAGGATTTTTCTTGAGAATAAGCGGCTCTATTTCTTGGTGAAGTGATTTGAAATTGAAATTTTTAATCATCCCTATAATGGTAATATCGAGTAGGCCTTCATTGGTATCACGCTGAAAAGTTTTGCCAATAGCGTCTTGACCAATACCTAGAATCTCAGCTGCCTTTTTATTAATAATAATCTTGTCGTTTTCATCACCAAATTCTTCTGAAAAATTCCTTCCCTGTAGTAATTCCATGCCCATTGTAGGAATGTAGTTCTCATCTACATTGTAAAAGAACATTCTGCGTTGGAATTCCCCGTTCAAAAAAATTCCCCCTACTTCGTTATCGCTTTCACCTGCAGGTGCAAATGCGGAATGTGTCACATTTTCAACGCGAGGATCGTTTTTTATTTTATCAAGGAAATTGTCTTCATTATTTCCCAGCAAATAGGTGTTCCGAATTACCAATAATTGGTCTTTCTCATAGCCTATGTCTTTATTCTGAATATAATTCATCTGCTCCTGCACAACCAGCGTGGCGAGAATGAGTCCTGCCGAGATAACAAACTGAAAAACCACGAGACCTCCACGAATTCCAGAACTTTTTCCGCCACCTGAAAATTTCGATTTCAGGGCGTTCAAAGGATTGAACGAAGAAAGATAAAATGCCGGATAACTACCCGCGAGAAAGGTGATGATGAGAATTAATCCTATCAAGGATAGGATATAGACTGGTTGTAAAAGCGATGAAAAATCAATCGCTTTTCCTGCTAATTGATTAAAAAAAGGCAATGCAATCGAGAAAAGGACGATAGCCAGAAAAGTGGCTAGAAGTGTTGAAATGAAAGATTCAGCTAAAAACTGATAAATGAGTTGTTTTTTATTTGATCCCAAAACTTTTCGAATCCCAACCTCTTTTGACCTTTTGGAGGCAGATGCGGTAGCCAGATTCATAAAATTGATACATGCGATCACCAACATAAAAAGTGCAACAGCACTAAAAATATAGACATATTTGATATCTCCGCCTTGTTCCAGGGTAGTGGCATCTGAAAAGTTGGAATGGAGATGAATATCTGTTAGAGGCTGAAGGAAGAGCCCCAGACTATTCTCTTTTTGAAACTCTTCGTAAGACATTCCTATGGCATCAAGCATTTGCGGACCCATATATTTTTTATTGATCGCGGGAAGTTTGGCTTCTACACCACTTATTTCAGTTCCTTTTCTAAGCACCAGATAAGTAAAAAAATCAGATTCAAGCCAGCTTGTATTCTTGGCCTGGGGATAACCTAAGGTAGAAACCAAAAAGTCAAAATGAAAGTGAGAGTTTTGAGGAATGTCTTTCATCACACCGGAAACATTTAGCTGCTCATGCCGGTTTGTTACAGTAATAGTCCTTCCTATAGGATCGGTATTGCCGAAGATGCTTTTTGCAAGAGATTCAGAAATAACTACCGAATTTAGTTTGTCCAGTCGGGTGTTTTGATTTCCCAAGATAATAGGGAGAGTAAAAACATTGAAAAAGTTCGGATCTACATAACCCAAACTGCTCTGGCCATAATAAGAACCGTTATATTCTAGCCGGTTATTATAGGATTTTGCCAGTCGTGTTGCATCGATGATTTCCGGAAGGTCATTTTTTAGGGTTTGTGCAACGGGAGCCATTACCACTGCCTCTTTTATCGCTTCGTTTTTGATATTCGCCTTAAAAACCACCCGGACTATCTGATCTGCCTTTACGTTAAACTTATCGTAGCTCAGTTCATTTACAACATAGAGCATGATCATAATACACGAGGCAATTCCCAGGGCAAGCCCTATAATATTGATGGAAAAAGTGCCTTTGTTCTTGATGATATTCCGCCAGCCTGTTTTTAGATAATTTCTGATCATGATGAAGGTTTTTTGATAATTTATTCTGTCCGTAAACTTTTAACAGGGTTTTTCATTGCAGTTTTTATAGTTTTTAGGCTAACCGTAAGGAATGCAATAACTAAAACAACAAGTCCTGAGATCATAAAGATCCACCAGCTGAGTTCTGTTTTGTAAGCGAAATTTTCAAGCCATTTATTCATAATATACCAGCCAAGGGGAATTGCAATTAGGATTGCTGTAATAACAAGGATCAAAAAATCTTTACTTATCAGTGCAACGATATTGGAAACTTCAGCTCCAAGAACTTTTCTTACTCCTATTTCTTTAACACGTTGTTTTAGAATAAATGTCGTTAGCGCAAATAATCCAATAATGGAAATAACAATCGCAATGATTCCGAAGAAACTGATAACCTTTTGTAGCTTGTAATAAGATGAAAATAATTGTTGAAAATTGTCATCCAGAAAGGAATATCGCATAGGGGCTTCCGGTTCAACCTGTTTCCACAGGCTTTCAATTTTATCGAAACTGGCTTTAGGATTTTGAGTGTTTAATCTTGCCAGGATCGCACCGCCAGACTGGAACATGCAGGCTTCATTTCCAATAGTAAAAACTGCAGGCTGTATCTTATTTTCAAATCCTAAAACATTAAAATCCTTTACAATTCCCACAATTTGCATTGGTTTGTCATCGCATCCGGGAAAAAAGATGTTCGCTCCAATGACATTTTCAGAACTCAATTGGGCAGCCGCCGCCTCATTGATAATAGCAGTTTTTGTATGAATGTCTGCTCCTGTATTTTGAAAATCCCTTCCTTGGACTATAGGAGTTTGGATCGTAGCGAAATAATCTGCGCTTATTTTGACCGAATTCATCTTATACTCTTCACTTTTGAAATTGAAATTGACCGTCGAAGAATCGGCAAACTTATCTCCGGGAACGTTCGTGGTTTTAGATACTGCGTCCACACCTGGAATATCGAGCAATTGACCTCTTACCTTTTCAAAATCTGTATCCCTGGTATTCTGTGACGTTTCAATGCGTAAAAGTTGTACTTCTGAAAAACCCTTATCTTTGGTTTGAATATAATTCAATTGTTTATTGATTACTACAATGGCGATGATGAAAAAAGAAGTAACAATAAACTGAAAAACAACAAGCACATTTCTTAACACCAGTCCTTTATTTCCTTTCGAAGTTCCACCATTCAGAATTTTTAAAAGCTTGAATCTGGATAGCAGGATAGAAGGGAAGAGACCCGATATGAGAATGATTGCTACTAAACAAAGAGCAATCTGGCCTAGAAATTCAAAATTGGTACCTAAGCTAAGTTGAAGCCCAAAAATGCTATTGACATATGGTAAACTGAGAAGGACGATACCAATTGCTATTAAAAGACTTAGGACACATTGCAGGATTGCTTCGGCCATAAACTGCAAGAATAAATTCCAATTTCCCGATCCAAGCACTTTTTGGATTCCAATTTCCTTGGTTTTTCCAAGTGATTTTGCAATGCTAAGATTACTGAAATTAATAGCCCCAATAATCAACAGTAGAATGGCAAGAACAAAAAGAACGGCAACAGTTTTAATGTTGCTGCTTTCGTATTTCGGAAAGTTGTGAATATTAGGTACTGCATCTACAAATAGACTGGTTTTCTTGGCGCGTTTTAGATATTCTTCAAAAGTTTGGTTTTCTTTTTTCAAACGTTCGTTAAAATATGCCCTGTTAATATGATCGGTAATATTTTCTTCGGAAACCGGATTCCTTAATTTTATATACGTAGTATAAGAAAAGTTTTGCCAGTGGTTAACTTCTTGTCCATAAGGATCATTTGCGACTAAATTTATTTTAAGATGGCTCGGCGTTTCCAATGGTGCCATCACCCCGGTAACCGTAGTCTCAAAAAAATTGTAAAGCTTGATTGTTTGCCCAATAGGATTTGTACTACCAAATAACTTTTCGCTGAGGTTTTCACTAATAAGAACAGAATTGGGTTCTTGCAGGGGATTTTTTGTATCGCCCTGTACAATTTTAAGTGGGAATACCTTAAAGAAATTATTATCGGCTATAATCAGACCGTCCTGATATACGCTTTTCTCGTTGGTACTAATCAAACCTTCATAATCCCCACTTTCCTGAATCGCAGTGGAAGTAATTATATTAGGATCTTTTTCGGCTAAAAAGGATGCCAGAGGGGCGGGTGTAATATATTGCACATCCCCGTTGGTTTCCATTCCAACCCGATAAACCTTTTCCATTTCCAGGGACCAGCTGTCGTAACTTAGCTCATAATTGAGATAAAGCAGCACGATGATAAAGCTAGCCAAACCTGCAGAAAGTCCCACGATATTGATGAGCGTGTAAGATTTGGCATTCCAAATGCTCCTCCATGCTATTTTAAAATTATGTTTGATCATATCTGAAAATTTATTCGGTTCTTAAATTATCTGCTGGATTTCTGAAAGCCGCTCTTACAATTCTAATTCCTATAGTCCCCATGGCGATGATCAAAACAACTAGAGCGCTTTGAATAAAAACTGAAGGCCCGATCTCAATTCTATATGGGAAATCTGCCAGCCATTTATCCAGGAGATACCAGGCGACAGGTATCGAAATAACTGCGGAAAGCAGGATGAGTTTTAAAGAATCTCTGGAGAAAATACTTACGATCTGTGTGACCGATGCACCCAAAACTTTACGAATACTGATCTCTTTCGTTCTGTTCTGAATCATAAAAGTGATAAGACCAAACAAACCAAGACTGGAAAGAAAAATGATGAGCAGACTGAAAATTTGAAGTACAGTTCTTAGTTTATTTTCAGCTCTGAATTCTTTTGCGAGATCATTAGAAATCCAGGAATAATTGAAAAGGTTCTCCGGAAAGAATGCATTATATTTTTTATTTATCTGGCCGATGACCTCTTGCGGATTTTCAGTATTTACCCTAACCAGCATATTTCCGTATGTCGGATTTTCAATAGATCTTATGATCGTTGGAGCTAGCGGATTTCTCAGCGTTTGATTATGAAAATTCTTTACGATCCCAACCGGGATGCCTTTAAGATACTTGTAGGGTTTGTTGAGTTCATCGATATTCAGTCTTTCTGCGGTATATTCTGTAATAAGAACAGGCTTGAAATCAGAACTTTTTTCTTCTTCCTCTGAAGCATCTGGCCGTAAAACATTTTCTGCTGAAAATTCATTTCTGAAATCCCTGCCTTTAACTAGTTGTAATTCCAGGGTTGAAAAAAGGTTTTTATCGGCATCGATATACCAGGTTTCAAGCTTATTACCTTCAGATTGCGGATCTTCAATTTCCTGGCTAAAAGTACCGCCGGCGCTGGATGGAATCCACTGCCCTATACTCGCATTTTCGACACCCGGAATCTTTTTAATCTCCTTTTCAAAGGCAGCACCTTTATCACCCCATTTGGTGAACTTGATAAAAAGAAGATTTTCTTTATTGAAACCAAGATCTTTAGTATTTAAAAAATTCAGCTGATTATTGACTACGAGTGTCGCGACAATGATCCCAATCGTTATGACAAATTGGGTGACCACCAGTCCTTTTCTAAAATATTCTGAACTGCGGCTGGTTTTAAAACTATTGCTCACCACATTAGCAGCGTTGGGTTTGGAGATCATCCAGGCCGGATAAATACCTGTAAGCAGGCTAATAAAGCTAATTGCTACTAAACTTATCAGTAATAATTGAACACTTCCGGTGATCGTGAGTGCCAGTTCATTGCCAAGGAATCTTTCGAGATAAGGCAGAAAAAGGTAATAAATACAAAGCCCAAACAAATAACTAATTCCGAAGAAAATTAAGGATTCAGCCAAAAACTGGGCGATTAGGGTTTTGCGACTCGCCCCTAGAACTTTCCGAAGACCTGTATTCTTTAACTTTTTGAGCGTTCTGGCGGTACTGAGATTTACAAAATTGATACAGGCGATCAATAACAGTAAAATTGCCACACCGGTTAGGATATTGATATTTCTTTGGTTGCCTTTTACCTTCTGAAAATAATTATCTGATTTCAGATAAATATCTTCCATGGGCTGCAGCGAGAACTTCCTGTTTTCCTGAACGTCCGGAAGTTTTTTATACCAGTTATTCGCCGCCGCCATAAAAGCAGATACTGAAACTCCGGGTTTAAGCATTAGATATTGAACGGAGTAGGGCGTAAATCCATCGGCACTAAATTTTGTGAGCCGGGGTTTCTGGATCACAAGTACATCTGAGCGTAAATGCGTGTTCACTGCTAGATCTTTAATAACGCCAGAGATGTAATATTCGGTTGAACCACCAAAACTCGAGATGTCTTTCACAATTTTCCCAACCGGATTGGTTTCTGGAAAATATTGCTTTTTGATCTTTTCTGAAATCACGAGATTGGGATAGCCATCGGTAAAATTCTGTGGAGAACCCAGAAGTACCTGTAAATCCAGAATGTTCCAAATGCCGGGATTGACTTCCAGCGAAGTCAATTCTATGGGATCATTTTCAAATTTAAAATTGGTGGAACTGGTATAAATTTCAGTAGAGGTTTCCACCTGCGCGAAATTTTCGGCAAGCTGTGGACCTAATGGCGAAGCTGTATAAATACCCTTTTCACCAAGGCTGATATTTTCCTCAACAAGCCGGTAAATGCGCTCACCTTTAGTCCACTGCTGGTCATAACTCATTTCGTTGATCACTACCGTGGCGATAAGCAGAAAAGCAGCAAGCCCAATGCTGAGGCCAGTAATATTAATCCCCGAATAGGTCTTGTTGGATTTTATATTCCTCCACGCTATTTTGAAATGATTTCTGATCATGATTATTCGGTTCTTAAAGATTTTACGGGATTTTGCATGGCCGCGCGAATGGTTCTGAAACTAATGGTTAGAATGGCGATGAAAAGCGCAATGATTCCAGCGCCGGCAAAAATCCAAAGGCTTAAATTCATTCGGTAAGGATAATTCTGAAGCCATTCTTTACTAAAATACCAGGCTATTGGGGTTGCAATTAAGAATGCAATTCCTACCAACTTTAGAAAATCTGAAGTGAGCATGACGGTTATCTTCCCAACACTGGCTCCTACCACTTTTCTAATCCCTATTTCTTTTCGGCGTTGCGAAACAACCAATAGTGAGATTGCAAAAAGGCCAACGCAACTTAAAATAATTGCAATCACAGAACCCGCGGTGATCATAGTAGTTATATTTCGTTCGCGTTCTAACGAACGGTCTATATTTTCATTGAGGAAAGAACCTAAAAATTCTGCATTCGGTTCTATTCTGTTCCAGGCTAATTTCACCTCATTAAACGAGTGTGTAAGGTTTCGAGGAGCAACTTTCACATAAGCATAGCGCATATTCCACCTCGGTTTCAGAAAAATAGTCAAAGGCTCAACTTCTTTATCGAGGGACTGGAAATTATAATCTTTTACCACCCCAATTACCGAATGCTTTAGACTGTCATCTATATTAATACTGGAACTTAGAATCTCTTTTTCATTTAATTCGTTGGCCATGGATTCATTAATGATAACAGAAAGGCTATCTGAAGGACGGGAAATATCAAAACTTCTGCCTTTTAGCAGTTCGAGGCCCACCGTTTCCACATAGTTATAATCCACCATAAGAATATTGGTCTTTACTTGCCTCCCGTTATACTCAAAACCTATTATACTGGTAGTTGTGTTATGATCCCTTCCAATTCCCAGAATATTATTGCCCGCGCTAATGCTTAAAATCCCCGGTTTTTCCTGAAGTTCATTCCGCAATAATTGTATAGCCCGGGCATCCTCTTTTTTTCCATTTAGCGGAAAAGAGATCACCTGTTCTTTAGTAAAACCCAGATCTTTGCTCCTCATAAACTGAAGCTGGTTCCAGAGGACAAGCGTTCCACTTATTAAAAGTATGGCAATGCTGAATTGAACTACAATCAAGGTATTCCGAACCTGATTGCCACCCCTTAAGTTTATTTTTCCTTTTAATGCCTTTAAAGTTCCCAGTTTACTTAATAAGAGGGCAGGATAACCTCCGGCAATGAGCGTGATGATGATTAAAGACAGGATAAAACCTGCCAGGCTGCCTGGACTTATTACATTATCAAAAGATGCTTCAGTATTGAAAAGAGTTTGAAAGGGTTTTAATAGAAGATATACGCTAAATAACCCCAAAAGCATGGAGCTTAGGAAAACCAGAATGCTTTCTCCCCAAAACTGGAAGAATAGCTGCATTTTACTGGCGCCAAGGGTTTTGCGCATTCCAATTTCACGAAGCCGATGTGAACTTTTAGCGATATTCATATTGATAAAATTCACGCTAGCAATTAATAATATTAGAAAAGCAATCCCTAAGATGAGGTAAGGATAGGTTCTGTATGGTATAGCCATACCATTTTCAACCTTTACAAAATTCAGGTCTTTTACAGATAAAAGTCTCTGCTGGATATATTGGCCTTCCTTACTAGGTTGTGCACCATCTCTTTTGGCATTACTAATAGCATCGGCATAATGAAGTATTGAAAAATCGTGAGTAGAATTCACAAATTGAGCGGGAGAGATTCCTTCTGCCAGTTGCATATAAACTTCGTGGTTGGAATTATCCCATCGGCCTACATTCCTTCCATAGGCATGTTCTGACTGACTTGTGAAATTCAGAGCAATATCAAATTCGATATTGCTTTCCGCAGGAAGATCCTTGATAATAGAGGTTACAGTAAATGGAACCTCTTGTCCATCAATAAAAATATCTACAGATTTCCCAAGCGCTGCCTCGTTGCCGAAAATTGTTTCGGCCGCTTTTTCTGTAAGGGCAACTTCAGATTTGCCGGAAACTGGATTTTCATCTCCTTTTAAAACCGGAAAAGTAAAGATTGAAAAGAATTCCGGATCTACAAAAGCCGATTGTAACCTTACCTGATTGTCACCAATACTCGCCAGAACGACCCCTCCATTAAACCGGGTTATTTTCTCCACTCCGGGAACTTCTTCTTTAAGAGCAGCGGCAAAAGGTAGCGGATTGGCTATGCCGGCTTCGGGTTCTTTTGGAGTATATTCTGTATGGTAAACCTGATAAATGTTGTCAGCATTTTCATGGAACTTATTATAAGAAAGTTCAAAAAATGAATAGATTGACAGTAAAATTGCGGCTCCAAAAGCTACGGAAAGTCCAAAAACATTTAGAAATGTAAATATCTTCTCTTTCCAGAGGCTCCTCCAAGCTATTTTAAAATAATTCCTGATCATTGTTTTATGGTTTAGATACCTGCAAGGTTTTCAAAACTTTACAGGTCTAATAATATTATTCAGTTCTAAGACTTTTTATGGGGTTTGTAAATGCAGCTTTAATGGCTTGAAAGCTTACCGTTATCACAGTAATCAACAACGCCCCGCCCCAGGCAGCGATAAAAATCCAAACGGAAATACTAGTGCGGTAGGCGAATTTCTCAATCCAGCCCTGCATGAAATAATAGGCGAGTGGAGAGGCAATGAGAAGCGCGATCACGACGAGCAACATAAAGTCTTTGGAAAGCAGCAACCAAAGGTTTGTGACCGTTGCGCCCAGTATTTTCCTGACGCCGATTTCCTTGGTGCGCTGCTCGGCGACAAATGAGGCTAATCCAAAAAGACCTAAACAACTTATAAGAATCGCAAGAACCGTAAACACATTGGCAAGGCTAGCTATACGTTCTTCGGCGGCAAAGGTTTTAGCATACTCTTCATCTACAAAATCATAGCTAAAAGGTAGGTTGGGGAAATTGGATTTAAATACTTTTTTAACCGAAGCTAAACTTTCATTCGTAGATTGGTTAGGGTTGAGTCGTAAAAAATAAAAACCTCCATAGCCTTGGCCAAATTCATACATCTGTGGTGAAACCGGTTCATAGGCAGACTCATTGATCACGTCTTCTACAACCCCCACGATCTGCATAGGAACATTGCCTGGACCTGGCTCAGTACCTCTAATGTATTTCCCAACAGGGTTCTTGATGCCCATATATTCCACAGCAGTTTTGTTTAAAATAACAGCGGTTGAATCTGTAGAAAACTCTCGAGAAAACGAGCGTCCATCAATCACTTTCATCCCTACCGCATCTATACAATCATAAGAAACAGCCATTTGCGCAAAATTTTCATTAAAATCAACAGGCTTACCGTCCCAGTCAAACCCATAAGACAAATTCCAAATACTGGTAGCTGGGCTTGAACCCCATCCCATTTTGGTTACAGCTTGAGAACTTAAAAATGCATTGCGCATGACTTCATACTTCCCTAAAAAATCTTGACTCGATGTAGGGACTTGGATCAAATGAGATTTATCAATGCCTATAGGTCTATCTTTACTATAATCAATTTGATTTTTTACAATAAGAGTTCCAATGATGAGTGCAATCGATACCGTAAATTGAATGACGACGAGCACTTTTCGAGGTAACGCCGAAAACCTTCCATTCTTAAAAGTACCTTTTAGCACCTTTATTGGTTTAAAAGAAGACAGATAGAGTGCTGGATAACTACCAGAAACTAATGCTGTAAGTATTATAAAACCTATTGAAACTGCCCAAAATCCAGTGGTCGTCCAAGGAAATATAACTTCCTTACCTGCTATAGTATTGAAGGAATCAAGTGTTAACAATACAAGCCCTATCGAGATGATAAATGCCAATAATACAACCAAAAAAGACTCAGCCAAAAACTGATTGATTAGTTGCCCACGTGTAGAACCGATAGATTTTCTGATTCCGACCTCAAGCGCACGTTTCTCAGACCTTGCCGTACTTAAGTTCATAAAGTTAATACTAGCAAGAATGAGAACAAAGAATCCTATAATCCCAAATAACCAAATATTTTCAATCCGTCCACCGACTTGTTTCCCATTCTCAAATTTATCTCGCAAATACCAGTTGGTCATTGGGAAGACAAATAATTTCGAATTGTATTTATAATTTCGCAGATCCTTATCTTCCTTTAAATTCTCAATTCGGGAATTTATTGAGCTCAAGTCTGCGTTTTCCGATAACTTAACATAGAGGGCAAAACTGTTATATTCCCAATTGGATTCTTGATTTTCTAGCCAGCTCCATCGCGTGGACATCCAATGCTTAAAAGGCATTATAAAATGAGTGCCATTAAAGCTATTATTGCTTGGAATATCTTTATAAATACCGCTCACAACCATCATATATTCATTATTTGAAACGACTGATTTACCCAAAGGATTTTCGTTTCCAAAAAGCGATTTTGCAGTTGTTTCAGAAAGTAGGATAGAGTTGATTTCTTTTAGTCCTTTTCTGGTGCCTTCAACCATATTCAGTTCCAATAAGTCTGGAGCATCCATCTGCATAAAACGCCCATTACTCACTATGACTTTATCATCCAAGCTCAAGTATCGCTCATCATTTCCTGATGACATGACAACATATTCAAAGGCATCCCCAAAATGCTCACGAAGTTGGAATTCTAACGCTAAGGGAATTCCATCTATAGTTTTTATCAGGCCATTAGCCGGTTGATGCTGTCTTATTTGAGCAATCAGGTGTTTGTTTTCAAAATGTGCGTCATAATTTAACTCATCTACAATCCAGAGCCCAATAATCATCGAAACCGCAAGCCCAAGCGCCAAACCAAAAATATTTATAAACGAATACACCTTGTTCTTTTTAAGGTTTCGCCACGCAATTTTAAAATAATTCTTTATCATTGTTTTTATGTTTTAAATACCTGCAAGGTTTTCAAAACCTTACAGGTCTAATAATATTATTCAGTTCTAAGACTTTTTATGGGGTTTGTAAATGCGGCTTTAATGGCTTGAAAGCTTACTGTTAAAAGCGTTATTATTCCCGCAACACCACCTGCGATTATAAAAACCCACCATTCAATTGTTATCCGGTACGGGAAATCTTGCAACCAGCTTTGCATAACGTAATAGGCAAGTGGCGAAGCGATGATAAAGGCAATGCCCACCAGCTTTAAAAAATCTTTGGTCAAAAGACGGATTATGTTATGCACGCTCGCTCCAAGCACTTTACGGATACCTATTTCCTTCTTCTTTTGTTCCGCCACAAAAGAGACCAGCCCAAACAGCCCCAAACAACTTATCAGGATTGCCAAAGATGTAAAGACAACAGAAATTTTACCCAGGCGTTTTTCTTCGGCATATAGTTTTTCAACTTCCTTATCCACAAAATTGAAAACGAAAGGTGTATTTGGGTTTATTGATTTCCAGGAGCTTTCAAGGGAGTTAAGAAGTGTTTCATAGTTCTGGGTTTCGGCTTTTAGAATGATCCATCCTGGATCGCTTTCGTTATAGAGCAACATAGGCTCGATTACTTCTTTAAGAGATGCAAAATGATAATTATCTGTTACACCCACAATCTCGAATTCCTCAGTTTCACCACCAGAGGAATTTACGAGTCTTGAACCAAGGGCTTCGATGAGCGGAATATTAAAAGCATCGATTGTTGCTTTATTAACCAAAATTTGATTTCCATCATTATTCCTTAACCTACGGCCAACTAGAAGTGAAATCCCAACCGTTTCAAGATAATTGGGACTTATGCCGTTGTAATGAACCAAAGTACGATCGGCCAGATTTCCTCCCGGAAGAATTAGTCCCATATCGCCCATAATAAATTCTGAAGGATAATAGTTGGTGCCCGCAACCTGATTGATACCCTTAACCGTTTCGAAACTTGACTTTATGGATTGGAAATTTTTTGAAACCGTTTGGGTTCCCAATCGCACCGCAATGAGGTTTTCCTTATCAAAACCCATGTCCATTTTTTGGGAATATTTTACTTGTTGGGCAATGATGATTACCGTAGCTATCAAGCCAATGGAAACTACAAACTGAAAGACCACCAAAGCCTTTCGCAAAGATCCGTTACCCAGATTCAGGTTTACCGATGCCTTTAAAACTTTTACCGGTTTAATGGACGAAAGTATTAGCGCCGGATACAGCCCTGCAAAAAGTCCGGTTAAAATACCCAAAACCAAAAGTGCGACCAAGATTCGCCATTCGAATAAGTTCGAGTAGCCTATATTTCCTTGGGTCAATGTATTTACAAACGGCAACGCCAGAACTGTAATCGGGATGCTCAAAGCCGAAGCAAAAAGCGAAAGCAATATAGATTCCCCTAAAAATTGACGCACCAAATCATTTTTATTGGCACCTATTGCCTTCCTGACCCCTATTTCCTTAGCCCTTTTGTTGGCGCGGGCGGTACTTAAATTCACAAAATTGATACAGGCCACCAATTGTATAAACAATGCCAAAATAAGCAGTATGTAGAGGTAATTGATATCTGAAACTTTACCGATCTGCATTCTGATGCCTTTTGAATACAAATGAATATCTGTAACATTTTGTAGGGAAAGTGATTTGCTAAAACCTACTTCGGCAAAATCTTTTGCACCATGTCTTTTTAAAAATTCGGAAACCTTTGCTTCAACACGGGAAGGATTTATGCCCGGTGCCAATTTTAAGTAGCTCATCGTAAAGTTTTCGGTGGCAAAATTTTGGACTGCCATTACTCTTTGCCCGGTTCCGCCAGAGTTCATGGTCAAAATATAGTTGGGGTCAAGGTGCGACTTACCAAAATCATCTTTAAAAACCCCCTTTATCGTAAGGGTTTGTTCTTCCTCGCCGTTTCCAAGAACCAAGGTTTTGTTGATTGCCTTTTTATCTCCAAATAATTTTTTCGCCAATGCTTCTGAAAGTACTATAGAATTGGGTTTATTCAAAGCTCCTTCAGATTTTCCCTCGATAAAAGGATAATCAAACAATTTAAAGAACGTAGAGTCTACCAAATAACCGCGGGTTTCATAATAGGACTCACCAGTGGCGGGGTTTCTCAAAAGAGCCTGGTTTCCTTCACCAAAATAAACCACGCGGCAAGCTTCGGTTACTTCCGGAAAATCCTCCTTCATCGCAAATGCGATAGGTGGTGAAGTTCCAGCAGAAGGGGCTCCCTTATTATGATCCTTGATTATGGTATTTATCCTGTAAAGTGAAGAAGAATCCGCAAATTGTTTATCATACCCAAACTGGGCTATAACATAGGTAAGGATGCTTAAACAACAAACAGTACCTACCGTTAACCCAAGCAGATTGATTCCTGTTTGCAGCCTGTTCTTCCCGAGATTCCTCCACGCTATTTTTAAGTAATTCCTAATCATTTTTATATGGTTTACAGACCTAACAGATTTCGAAACCTGTTAGGTCTTGTTTTACTCTGTTCTTAAACTTTTCACCGGATTTGCCAGTGCCGCTTTGATACTTTGGTAGCTAACTGTTATTATAGCGATGGATATTACCAACATTGCTGAAAAGCCCATTATTTCCCAGCCTATCTGTATGCGATATGAAAAATCCTCCAACCAGATATTCATAAAATACCAGCCAAATGGCAATGCAATTAGAGTAGCAATGGCCACAAGTTTTAGAAAGTCCGTTGTCAAGACAATAGTGATCTGTCTCACACTGGCTCCTAATACCTTGCGTACTCCTATTTCCTTAGTCCTGTTCTGGGCGTTGAATGCTGCGAGACCAAAAAGTCCAAGACAGGCGATAAAAATGGAGAGGCTTGTAAATATGATGAAGATGCTTCCCAGTCTACGCTCTTCCTTATAGGAGGTATCAAATGCATCATCCATAAATCGATAATTGAAAGGCTGGCCAGGAGCCTGTTTTGTCCAGATGTTTTCAATATTGCCGATAATACTTGCAAAATCATCTGTTTTTAGTTTTATGGCCATCGACCCGGTTGACGTTCCCAAGAAGACCCCAAGAGCACCTATGTCCTTTCGTAAAGACTCATAATGGAAATCCTTGATAACGCCTATAACTTGATAAAATTTAGGATCCTCAATGCCAACACCTTCAGTAATTCTCTTACCAAGAGCTTCTTGTGCACTCAAGCCAAGTGTTGCTAGTGTAGACTCATTAATAATAACAGCAGTAGAATCTGCAACAGATTGACTGTTGAAATCGCGGCCGGCAATTAGCTCTAGACCCAGCGTGCTTATATAATCATCGTCGACATCCCATGTTTGCATTTGAATTGCATATTCTTGATCCATGGCGCCTTCCCTAAAAAAGGAACTATTGGATCGTAAGGATGGAGTAGGCATGAAGCTGCTCAAGGTAGCGCTCTTAACCGCACTTAAGTTGAGAATATCCTGTTTAAAAGCTTTTACTCTTTGTCCTGCGGCATAAGTGTCATTGATCACTAGAACTTGTTCCTTGTCAAATCCCAGATCCTTGTTTTGTATAAACTTCAATTGCTGAAAAATCACAAGGGTTCCAACAATCAAAAACACAGCAACCCCAAACTGAAATACAACGAGCATACTTCTAATATTCCACTTGTTGCTACTGTTCTTCATTCCATTTCCCTTGAGTGTATCAACTGGAATAAATCGAGATATAACAAAGGCTGGGTAACTGCCAGAAAACAGTCCTAGCAGTATGGTGATGAGTAAAATCGCAACATAGAACAAAGGTTCTGTAAAAGGTATGCTAATATTCCTTCCAGCTAGATCATTGAAAAACGGTAATGCAAAAAAAGCTATTACAATTGCTAGAATCATTGAGGCAAAAGCAACAAGTCCAGATTCTGTTAGGAATTGCACTATTAATTGAAGCCTATTGGACCCCAGTGTCTTGCGTATTCCTACTTCCTTGGCTCTTTTTAGGGAATGTGCGGTAGATAAATTCATAAAATTCACGCAGGCCAGAAATATGAGAAAGAAACCTATGAACGATAAAATGTATACGTTTTGGATCGTTCCTCTCTCGCCCATTTCAATTTTATTTTCAGAATACAAATGAATATCAGTAAGCGGAATGGTATGGTATCTAATGTAATTTCCAGACGCTGCAAAAGATTCCTTAGTCATACCTGGAAAAGTCTTTTTAGCCCATGGCAATACATAATTTTCAACCATACTTTCCAGTTGTAGCTGAAAATTATCGATGCGAGTTTCTGGCGATAGTTTGACAAAGGTGTAGTAGTTATTGCTGCCCCAAATATTTTCCCGAGAGGCCACATTTCCAGCCATAGCCATAAATATGCTGTAATCTTTTAGAAAGGAGTTTACGGGAAGATCTTCCATCACACCAGTAACAATATAGGTTTCGTTGTTATTTAACAAAAGGGTCTTTCCTACCACATCTACACTGCCAAAATGATTTTCTGCAGCGGTTCTGGTCATAACCAGTGTATTGGTTTCTTTCAATGCCGTTTCTTTGTTGCCGTTAATGAGTTCAAGCCCGAACATTTTGAAAAAGGTAGAATCCACATAAGTGGTAGAAAGCTCTTTGATATTTTCCGTTTTATCACTGCTCCTAAACAGATTACTACCTAGAGTTCTAAACCGAACGGTATTTTCAACCTCCGCAAAATCATTTTTTAGCGTTGCAGCCATCGGTGGAGCTATTTCGGCACTTTTAATCTCTGCTCCACCAAATTTGATGTCCATATCGATTCGATAGATGCGGTCCGCATCTGCGAATATGCCATCATAATTCAGCTCCTCATAGATGTAGAGTGCGATTAATAAACCACCAGCCATTCCTATAGCAAGCCCTAATGTATTGATCAAGGTAAAAAAGGATTGCTTTTTTAGACTTCTATATGCTATTTTTATATAATTTCCGAACATTTAATGGTTTTTTGATTGATGAATGAACCCTTAGACTAATAAATTCTCCGTTACCTTCTCACCATCCAGCATCCTAATGATCCGGTGACTGAATTTTGCATCATGTTCGCTGTGCGTCACCATAATTATGGTTGTTCCGGCCTCGTTTAATTCGGTTAATAAATCCATTACTTCGTTTCCGTTACTACTGTCAAGATTTCCTGTGGGTTCATCGGCGAGGATAAGTTTGGGATTGTTTACTACGGCTCTGGCAACCGCGACTCTTTGCTGCTGCCCTCCAGATAACTGTTGCGGAAAGTGTTTTCTACGATGCATGATCTGCATTTTTTCTAGAACTTCGTGAACCCGTGCTTTTCTTTCGGCAGGTTTTACACCGGTGTAAATCAGTGGGAGTTCCACATTTTCAAAAACACTGAGCTCATCGATGAGGTTAAAACTTTGGAAAACAAAGCCAATATTGTGCTTTCGAAGCTGAGCCCTTTTACGCTCATTATAATCAGCAACTTCAATCCCATTGAACAAATAGCTGCCACCATCTGGATCGTCCAATAGACCGAGGATATTCAATAATGTTGATTTTCCACATCCGGAAGGCCCCATAATGGCTGCAAATTCTCCCTCCTTTATTTCAAAAGAAAGTTTGTTAAGCGCGATGGTTTGTACCTCTTCGGTCTTATAGTATTTTTCTAGGTTTGTGATTTTTATCATTTTGACTGATTTTTCAATTTTAATTTATAGATGTTTTTAAGTTTATTTCTTTGACACTAATCCAGTACTAACTCTTCAATATCTCCAAAATTGGAATAACTTGAAGTGATGACCTTATCACCAGGTTCAATTCCTTCCAGCACTTCATAATATTCGGTATTCTGGCTGCCTAATTTTATAAGGGTTTTATAAGCTGTTTCCCCATCTTCACTAAGTTTAAAGACCCAGTTCCCTCCGGTTTGCTGAAAAAAACCGCCTTTGGAAACCAAAACTGCTTCTTTTTCCTGACTTAGGGCCAGTTTGATCTGGAGACTTTGTCCACGACGAATATTTTCTGGTACTTCCTCTACAAAATGCATATCTACTTGGAAACGTCCATTGGAAACCTGTGTATACACTTTTTTGATCTCCAGCTCATACTCTTTTCCATTAAAATTAAAAGTACCACGCTGGCCGTTGAATATTCTCGATATATAATGTTCATCAATATCGGCCCTCACTTTATAGCCACTTATCACATCTATTTGCCCGAGACGTTCCCCTTTCTGCCTGGATTGTCCAATTTCAGCATCTAAGGCGGTAAGTTGTCCGTCCACTGGTGCTTTTACCACAAGGTCACCTACTTTTCTGCGCATTAATTCCAGTGCTTTCCTTGTACGCTCATAAGATTCACGAGCTTGTTGGGATTCCTGTTTACTGGAAAGTGAATCCTGTGCCAGTACCTCATTAGCCAGTTGATGTTTTTCTTTTTGATAATTGTAATTATTCTTAGATTCCATATAATCCTGTTTTCCAACAGCGCCTTTGTCATAAAGCTTATCGTTTAGTTCATATTTCCGTTTTGCTTCAATAAGATTGTTTTCCACATCGGTAAGATTGTTCCTCTTATTTATGGTATTCTGTCTTGCAGCATTTTGTGAAATCTGCATCTGTGTAAGAAGGTTATATACCTGGGTTTCCTGATTTACCAGACTTAGTTCAAGATCGGTATTTGAAAGGCGAATGATTGGTTCGCCCTTTTTCATCATTGCCCCATCTTCTACAAAACGTTCCTCTACCCTTCCTCCTTCCATAGCATCCAGATAAATTGTTTTAATGGGCAATACCACCCCATTTACAGGAATATTCTCCTGAAAATTGCCCTTTTTCACTTCACTAACAGTAATCCGTTCTTGTTCAACGTTCAATTTTGAATTCCCAGTTGAGGAAAAAATCACATATACGATCAATGTGACTATGATTACAGATCCCGCGATTATTGCGATTTTCTGAGGGGTAAAGCGTTTCTTTTGAAGAGGTATATCCATAAAAAATAGTGTTTCTGCTTATATTACTATCAAGATAGTGCCATAATTTTAAAGTGCTATAAATCAATTTATTATACATTTCGATTCATTTGACAGTGTTCATTTTCGGACACTAACTGTTCGCCTTTAATACACTATTGCGATCTTTAATATTTCCGCTTTTGAAACTCTGAAGGTGCACGAATAAATTGTAATATTGTGTCTATGCAGCTCAAAGATGCTAAAATACTGGTTATAGATGACGATGCCGATGTACTTACTGCGCTTCGGCTATTGCTGAAGCCCTTCGTTGCTGAAGTTACAGTCGAAAAAACACCCGGAAATCTAAGTTCTCTTTTATCCAAGAATAAATTTGAAATAATTATTCTGGATATGAACTTCAACGGACTGGTAAACACCGGGAATGAAGGGATATTCTGGCTTAATAAGATCAAGGAAACCGCGTTGGAAACCGATGTTATTTTAATCACCGCTTTTGGCGATA
>Ga0307486_1000828_pt1 | contig 26052 bp, 23 predicted proteins | sample CBIW02metaG_FD_203663 | JGI IMG/M metagenome (GOLD analysis project Ga0307486, IMG submission 203663) | Sea-ice brine microbial communities from Beaufort Sea near Barrow, Alaska, United States - CBIW 0.2 | ecosystem: Environmental > Aquatic > Marine > Coastal | place: USA: Alaska | collected...
AGGGGGATAAAAAGTCCGGCACCGGGAAACACCAAGCTACAGGGGGAACCAAATACAATTTTTTGAACACAAAAATTATAAAAAAGGGAGTTGATTATTTAATATATTATATGTTTTATATGTTGCGCATAAGGTATAAAAAGCTTATCTTTACATAAGAAATAATATTAATCGCTAAACCTTATTTTATGAGTCAGAATGAAATTACTAACCAGTTAAACCAATGTTTTGGAAGTTTGAGCCTTTTTTATAATCCGTTTTTTAAGGCATTGAAATACACGGAAGGGGTTAAATTAATGTCAGAACTTTGTAGCGCTAATTGGATGTTAGTTGATGTTTTAGCCAATTGTACATTATTGTCCAAAGAGGAAGGGTTCATAACAATTCGAGTATTCAAAGATGAAAATGCGGATTCTTGTCATATTGATTTTACAGATGGTGACTACACCCTTTTAAAACGTTTAGAGTACTCTTATACAGATTTTCCACTAACAGATCAAATAGATAAAAGTTCCGATCCAGATGGAAAAAAACGTCCGGCACTTACTATGTACTGTATAGATTCAGTCATTTTACTAACGTCTGAATACTAAAAACCTTATAAGTATTATATGTTTCTATATGAACATATAATACTTATTTTTTTTTAATCGGTAAACCAATTTTACTATGAAGTTGAAAAAAATTAATGATATCCAGAGTAATCTATTTTCATTTTTGAAAAATCATATTTCAAACAAGGAATCAAAGCCCTATTCAGATCTTAAAAATCTTTGTGATTGCCGATCCTTTGACGCTTCTTTTAATGCCCTATTAAATAAGGGATATGTTATCAGAGATACATCTAAAGAATCAAACAGCTTTCTATTACACAACAATTAAAAATGATTCTTATGGATTTTGAGACTTTAGAAATTAATGCGGAATATCAGCTTTATAATAAACAATTTGATTGCACCTATAATGTTAGATGTCTAGGTAATTTTGGAGTAGGGGATAAAGTATATTTAACTCGTTTACCTTCCAAAGAAACACCAGAAACACTTGCTTTTAAATTCACTCATAATATTCTCCCTAATGCCTTTGTTTGTTGGAAAAGTATGGTCAATAGTATATGCATATTAAGTCAAATTAATTAATATTTATATGTTTTATATGTTTTATATGTTGTGTATAAAGTATAAAAACCTTATATTTACATAAGAAAATTATTAATCGCTAAACCAATTTTATTATGAGTACCACAGTTAAAAATGAAATTCAGATATCCAACGACATTTCTTTATCCAAAATTGTTATTTCTGGAACAAACCCTAGAAAGATCTTTAATGAGGAAAAACTTAATGAACTATCAAACAGCATTAAAGAGCACGGTGTAATACAGGCTATTCTGGTAAGACCTAAGGGCAAAAAATATGAACTTATTTGCGGAGAACGAAGGTTAAGAGCCTCTAAATTGGCAGGAATAAAAACTATTCCTTGTTTAATCCGTGAGGTCGATGATGAACAGGCTTTTCAAATGCAGATCATTGAAAACCTAGAGCGTGAAAATGTGCATCCAATGAACGAAGCCCAGGCATTCAAACAGATTCTTTCTTTCAAGGGTACAACTAATAAAACAATTGCAGATAAACTCGCTAAAAGTGAAAGCTATGTTGTTCAGCGCTTACAGCTTAATTCCCTTATTGAACAGTGGCAAGAACGTTTTTTAAATGATGAAGAGGTTACTTTGAGCCACGTTCTTATTGTCTCTAAGCATACCGCAGAAGTACAAGAGGAACTTTTAGATGATGCCACTGATTGGAGCGGAACTATCAAGACGGCTAAGAACCTAGAAAACTACATTAATAGTAATGTAGTACGCCAATTATCAAATGCTAATTTTGACCCTCTAAAAAAGGATTTGGCAGATGGGGTAGGGGCTTGTATTTCTTGTTCTAAAAGAAGCGGTTTCAATAAACTTTTGTTTGCAGAAGTCGAACAGGAAGATACTTGTTTTGATAAAGCTTGTTTTCAATTGAAAACACAGATTCACGCTTTAAATACTATTAATTCAGTTGTTGAAAGTGAAGAAGAAGTTTTGTATCTGATAAATGAAAATGACGATATTTCGCAAAAGGTTGATGGACTTATTAATGATTATAAGCTTCCTACCTTAAAACAATACACTCATTTTTATAGCACGTTTGATGATAAAGAGGATAAAGAGGAACGGTTACCGGCTATATGGCTGAATGGTTACGGTTTTGGTAAAAGGACTTTCGTTAAATTGACAACCCAAAATGATGGGAGCGTTAAAAAGAAAATGGCTGATTGCACACCAAAGGAGCAGGTCAAAAAAATTGAAGCCAAAGAAGTTCGTTCAAAGGAACTGGATGCAGAAAAAGTACATACTAAGATATCCAATTGCCTAGTAAACTCAATCAATATAAAAGAAGTTGGAACACTTCAAAGTAATGATATAGACAAAGCTATGGGAAGGCTGCTGATCATAGAATCTTTAGGTTGGCATACTCGTTCAACCGTGTATGAAACCTTAAACGTTAAAGAATTTTCAGAAATGGATGCCTCAGTTTTAGTTGAATATTTAAATTCATTCACTGAGGATCAAATGTCATTTATGATCAGACAATCATTTATTATCCAACATCAAAATGTTTTACCTGTCTATAAAGAAGCTAAAATATTAAGGGCTTTTGCAGAAAAATGTAATGATATCGACATTGCTCTTTTTGAAGCTGAACAAACTGAAATAGCTAAATCAAGAATTGAAAGAAAAGTGCAACGTGTCAAAGAATTGAAGGAAAAAATAAAAAAATAATAATTTAGCGATTATTATTAGCGGCTGAAAAGGCCGCTTTTTTCTAAAACTAAATTATAAATTTAAAGTAATTAAAATAGCTTTTAAGAGGTGCTTCCTGTTAATGTGTAATTTTGAACAAGAGTGCTTCTTACTTGCGTTGCATTAACGAGTGTAAAAATAGTTGAATATTACACTTGTTTGGTCGATAAGGGTTAGGATTACTCCTTTTGAATATTATATAGTTTTGTGTAATTAATTGAAAACCAAAAGTGAAAAATATTGATTAAATGAAATAGGAACTAGTCACGCTATTATTAAATATCGTTATTGGGTATGTTCAACTCTAACGATTAATATATCGCTGATGCTTGAGCGCATTTTAAAAACAGTATAATCATTAATTATTGAAATATGGAAAGAGGCCCACAAACCGACAACGAATGGAAGCAATATAGTTCTCATAATATTAAGATACTCGAACGGTTGCCAATGTCGGAACTCTACGCATTGGGAGAGGTTTTAAAGGGAATCGTAATTGAGGGTACAGAAGCAAAGATCAAGGGGGAAATACCGGAAAAGGAAGTGGAATTTGAGGAATTATATATGGATGTGTCCAGAAAAAGGTTGGATATTGTTACCGTTGCAAAGTTTAAGAAAATAGAACAAATGTTTAAAAGTCCAAAGTTTAAATAAAGGGATGTTTTAAGCCCAAAAGGAGTTTGTAAATGAGCCTAACACTTCAAATAACATTCTATATTGGAATAGCGATCGGTTCTATCGGCTGCCTATTACTGATAATGGACGAGAAAAAGGAAATCAGATTGGCCTATGGGTTGGTATATGTAGGCTTTGCAATGATGTTCTTTGCTTTTTCCCTAGGCATTGGAAGCGGGATCTGGACAATGAAACAATATTGAAAAGAGAATTACAACTTAATGAGATACCATTATGGCACAATTTATTACGATAGAAATATTAAGTGATAATACCCATTTCTTCAAACTTAGAGTTCAATTAAATGATGGCTAAGATCCTAAAATGACCCTCTGGAAGGTATCCTAAAAGTATTGGGAAATGAACTTCTAAAAGTTCAAATAAACCTGGGTTAAAATACCCAAAACTTTCCGTTAACATAAATCTTGTTAAAGTTCATTTATACGCTGCAAAACCATACTTTCGAATGATCCAGTTCTATGGGGAGAGGTCATGACACAAAATCCATACTCCAGCATTCATTTAAAATAAAGGCGTTACCAAGGGCAGGTTGTATATGAACTGCAGGACTTATTCCGATTTCTTCATTTTAATAATTATAACTCCATCTACTTTTTCGGAAGTATATTTTAATATTTCCTTTTCGTTTTTAATTACATCGACGGATTTTATTTTATCAGGATTTATTTTTTCAAGTTCCGCTTGAGTTATTAGTTTATCGTTTAATAGATATAATACTTTACTATCCGAAATGCTTTTCGCAGCTCTTTCTTGGAATGGTTTTGTTTCAATTAGTACAACTCCGTTTAAACTTTTTTTTCCATAAATTTCCGCCATTTGAGGATTGTCCATTGCTATTAGACTAAATTCTATAATATCGGATTTATAGAAATTCAATTTGTTTAAGTGGTCGTCTTTTAAAACTCCTTCATTGACCACAATAACAGGATTTTTTTTTAACTTTTTTTCTGCGATAGATTTCTCAATAAAATTCGCTATCATATTTTTATCCGAATTTTCGTCGGCAAGTAAATATTGTTGGGCAAATCCGTTGAAAGTTAAAAATCCGAATATGATTAAAAATAAGTTCCTCATTTTGTTTTGGTTACGATTTTTTTTGTCTTGCAGCTAACTAGTGTTTATGAGCAATTTAAACAATTCCTTCTCATAATTACTTCAAATGTATGTATATGGAAATAAAGATCTCCACATCTGTATACAATCCTAATGGCGGACATGAGAACTTTATTCCGAATTGTCATAATTTCGGATAATTTTAAAGTTCATTTAAAGGAAGGTCTGAAATCCTAAAATAAACTCTCTACTGCAATTTTTGAAATGTTCAATTATAGGTATGGGAAAATGAACTTTGAGTGGGTCTTCAGAAAATGTTCCTGAATTTGAAGCTTAATGCTTTTGATGGAAAACGATCAAAAAAAAACCTCTTTTGACCCTTGTAGATAGTCCAATTAAACCTGGGATAATAAGCTACGGATTAAATTAGCGTCAAATAAGTTAATCTGAACTTTTCGAACATAAACCTAGTCCTGAAAAACAGACCGTAAAGAAAAGGCTATCATGAGAATAATTGAGAATAAAGTAGAAAGTTCAATCAATAGTAAAACTTTTTGATTAAGGTGGCTTTAGTCTCACGTAAAATAAAATTTATACTTTTTGTTTTATAAAAAATGCTATATATTATTATCAATTACACTTTCAATAAGACCATGCATTCTATTCTTTTCAACATTCCTTACAATTTTCTGGTTAACCCCGTCTGAAATTATGAAAACTATCCAAAATAGTTTGAAAAGATTTATTCAACTACCGCTTCCAAATATCACGCAACTGATAGAAAAAGCGCTCCAACAACCTCAAATCCTCAGTAACAATTTCAGCGGTTCCGCGCATGCCAGGTTGAAATTCTAGTTTCTTCCTATAAGACGTGACTAGAGTGTCTGGAAGCTGTACATCAATACGGTAAAATCCATCCTTGTCCGGGATTTTAGAGATCGACTGTACATTACCTCGCAAAGAACCAAATTCTGCATCAGGATAATTATCAAGCTTAATATTGACTTGCTGCCCTTTTTTTAATTTACCAGAATTCCGAGCTGGGGCTTTTAATTTTGCAATATAACTACTATTTTCTTTTGGGATAATGGTAAAGATAACTTCGCCTTCCTGAACCGTTTGATTTACGTTCCAGTAATCCATAAAGGTCACTTTGCCCGCTATTTCAGATTTGAGGATGTATTTGTATTCCCAATCTTTAATGCCTTTTTTTAATTGGTTATAGGATTGAAGAACGGCATTTAAAAGGGTTTGGTCATCTCGAATCTTGTTGATGCTAATACCTTTTGAGTTCATTCGCGTGGTGCTAAGAGCTTCCCGTATTTCAAATTCGACACTAGTGAGAGCTTTATAATTGCGCTTCGATTGTAGGTAATCTATTTCTCTAGTCTCATATTCCATGGAAGATATTACCCCGCGCTCAAAAAGCCTTTTGTTCCGCTGTAGGTCTTTTTTTCTAAAATCTAGTTCCCTTTTATTGATTACCGATTGGGATTTTAAGTTTTTCAAACGCAATTGAAGTTCTGATAATTTAATGCGCTGAGCATTGGCCTCATTGGAATAAGGCTTTAAATCCCGATTGATCACATATTGCACATAGCTGTTTTCAAAACTAGAAAAATTCTCCTCTATTTCTCCCAAAAATAAAATGGGTAGGGTATCGATGGGAAAGGAAAAACGATCTCGAGAAATGTTTAAGGTGTCCAAGACACTTTTTAAGTGTAGGATATCTTTATAATTGGCGGTATTCTCGATTATGGCTAAAGCCTGACCCGAAAAAACTGCACTGCGCTTTTCAACAAAAATACTGTCCAACCTTCCCGTGGTGCGCGCATAGACATTTTGTGGAGGCACCACGGTTGTCAGATAAGCTTCGGAAGTGATTATATCTGGATACTTTAAAAACCAGGATAATACAAAAACCATAACAATTAATAACAAAAACAACGCGCTGCCCCATCGGATCATCCAATTTGGCACTTTAGTCAGTATTTCTTGAACTTCCTCACTACGGAGCTCTATTTCTTTTAACTTTTGAGCCATTTAATTTTATTGAATAAAAGGTGGCAGCTAGGGTTCTTGTTCTATTTATTATCCTAGTTCTAACTGATTTTTAACCAAATGATAATAGCTGCCTTTTGCTTGTATCAATTTGTTGTGGTTCCCTACTTCTTTTATTTTTCCATTGTCGAGCACTACGATCTGGTCGGCGTCTTTGACAGTGCTCAATCGATGAGCGATCACAACAACTGTGCGATTTTCAAAAAATAAGTTTAGATTCTCTATAATCTTCTTCTCATTATTCGCATCCAGAGCAGATGTGGCTTCGTCAAAAAATAAGAACTTTGGGTCTTTGTAAACCGCTCTTGCTATCAGTATACGCTGCTTTTGACCTGTACTTAACCCAACACCCTCCATGCCTATTTTTGTATTGTACGATAAGGGCAGTGATTCTATAAATTCGCAAATATTTGCAATGTCCACTGCGCGCGCAAGCTTTTCCTTATCAATGTAATTCTCTCCAACTGCAATATTTTGCGCGATGGTATCATTGAAGATATAGCCTTCTTGCATAACGACACCACAGTTAGCGCGCCAAGTGTGTTGGGAAATTTGCTTCAAATCCTGACCGCCAAGTTGTATTTTTCCCTTTTCCGGTTCATAAAATTTAAGAAGTAATTTCATCAATGTGGTCTTGCCACTGCCGCTTCCACCCACTATAGCAGTTACCTTATTTGCGGGAATGATTAAGTCAAGTCCTTCCAACACAGGTTTTTCGACACCTATATAACGAAACCCCAAATTATGTATTCCAATAGCTCCATTTTCAGGGAGGTGGGTAAGTTTTTGGTTCAGATCGACTTCCTCGTTATCCTTATTGTGTATTTCGCCAAGACGATCTAATGATATTTTAGCATCTTGGTACTCCCTTACAAAGTTGATGATCTGGGAAATAGGGGAATTGAGCTGCCCCACGATATAAGAAATGGCTAGCATCATGCCTAGGGTGATTTCGCCGTCGACTACCAGCTTTGCCGAAAGGATGGTGATCAGTATGTTTTTGAGTTCATTGATAAAACTGGAGCCTACCTGCTGATATTGCTCAAGTGCCAATCCTTCTATTGAGAGTTTGAACAAACGAGCCTGTAAAAATTCCCATCCCCAACGTTTTTGTTTTTCAGCATTGTGCATTTTGATTTCTTGCATCCCATTGATAAGTTCAATGACTTTACTTTGTTCTTGACTTATTTGGGAAAAACGCTTGTAATCTAAGTCAGCCCTTCTTTTAAGGAAGATTTTGATCCATCCAAAATATAGGAGACTACCCATCGCAAAAATGGCAAATATCCATAAATTATAATATGCCAATACCAATCCAAAAACCAGCAGATTGACCATAGAAAAAAGGACGTTCAGAGAAGAGGTGGTGAGAATATTCTCAATACGCTTATGATCGTTGATGCGCTGGAGAATGTCCCCAGTCATTCGAACATCAAAAAAAGAAATGGGTAGGTTCATCAGCTTGATGAAAAAATCAGAGACTAAAGATATATTGATACGTGTACTCAAATGCAACAAAATCCAACTACGTATGACTTCAATGGCTGTCCGGCCTAAGAATAGAAAAATTTGAGCAATCAGAATAAGATAGATAAAATGGATGTCTTGATTTTTAATACCCACATCCACCACGCTTTGAGTTAGGAAAGGGAAGATCAGTTGCAGTAAACTGGCCGCAATAAGACCTAAAATCAATTGAACGATGAATTTTTTGTATTGAAATAGGTATTTTGAAATAAACTTGGGGCCGAAATCTTTCTCTTCCTTAAAATTCTGATTATATAGTTTTGGAGTGGGTTCTAAAAGGAGCGCTATACCTTCTTGAGTCAATTCACTTGCATTTTCTCCAATCCATGCTTTTAAGAACTCCTTTTGATTGTATTTTAATAGGCCGTGTGCTGGGTCTGACACGTAATATATTTCTCCTAATCTATCGGAAGAAAAAAGGCGATTTTTATTTTTAACTTTGTATAAAACAATATAATGTTTCTTGTTCCAATGAAGGATACACGGAAGGGGCACTTCCTGTAATTTTTGCAGACTTACTTTTATACCTAAACTACGAAAACCTATTTGCTCTGCTGCTTCACTTAAACCTAGTAAACTACTCCCCGCCCGAGTAGTCTCGCTAACATCCCGCAGCTGCTGGATAGGAATATTCTTTTTGTAGTACTTTGCAATTATTTTAAGGCAGGTTGGACCACAATCTTTTGTATCAGCCTGATTATATTTCGGAAAACTCACTCAAAATAAAATTAATTAATTATTGAATCATTAAAGTCTAAAAAGAACTACAAAAACCATTTATTTTTTTTAATAATAATAAAAAACTCTAGTTTAGACCAGCCATAGTATTTAATATAACTTTTCCCAAAGAAATAATGCAGATAAGAAACTGGATTATGACTCATTGTAATCAGTAAGGTGCTGTTTTTAAAAAGCTTAGAAAGAATTATAAAATCATAATTAAATAAAAACACTAAATATAGAGAAACCTTAATAATATGAAAAAAAACTGAACGGAACATCCAGAATAGTCAATTATTCACTAGCCTTAAAAGATATACTTAGTAATCACAATAGACCAAACCTTCTATAAGGTTATTATCATTTTAAGCATTCAAAGTATTGTCAGAAAAAGATCGGCCTTGACAATGCACTCTAAATTAAGATTGCAATATACTGAAGGGCCTGAATTTTTTCTCATGACCCATCTTGGCACCAATGTGGACTTATAGTCCATTAACTGGGGTTCTTTACTACAACTATTTCGAAATGGCTATAGGTCTCTAAAGGCGCTCGCATACCACTATTGAAGTATATTTATTGGAACTCTTAAAATCCCTTAAGGATTTAACATTCGCGATACTGTACATAACTACTTATTTGTCTTATCAAAGGAAGTAGTGATTCCTAAATACGTTGAATTTCTATGTTTCAATTTGCATTATCTGAATAAATAGAAAAAAGAAAATCCGTACAGAAACAGAAAACAATTTTTAGTCTATTTTTATATAGTGCAATAAAAGTTGTTTTCCTGTGTTTTCAAACCTATAAAAACTTTATTATTCAACGGTGTATTTCAAAACTGAGACTTTATTTATTTCATTAACCCCAATTATGTTATAATCACCTTGAGCTAAAATAAGTACTGCATCATCGTTTTTGTTTTTAACTTCAATAATATCAGTTGGTACGGAATTATTTACATTTTCATTAGAATTAAATGCCATCAATAATATGGGGAAATTTATTTTTACTGTACTAAGATTAATATGCACCTTTTTTTTATTGTCATAAACCAACCAACTAGGCCTTCCGTCTATATATTTTGTAAAAGGTTGAAATACAGCAATATCTACCCAGCTACTATCATTTATAATTCCTAATGGGTGGTTATATTTATTTATTAAAACCGAAGGCCTCTTCAGATTATAAATCTTCAACAAAGGATCACTTAAGGTTAATGACCCTTTTTCAGAATACCTCGTTTGGTCAATTGTTAGAGGATCTATATTTGTCAGTTTTTTTATTCTCTCGGCCAATGCCATCCCCCATTGTTCAACTTTGCCTTCTTGATTATGACCAAATCCACAATAAATAAATATTTTATCTTCCGGATGGGAAGATATTATATCATTAATGTTTTTAGTTTGTTCAATTTCTCTTGATTTTCCACCGATTTCACCAGTTGTTTCGTAAGGAAAAATTTCAAAGCCAATTTCAAGTGCTTTTCTTATGAAATTCCCATAAGAGGGATTTTCTGTATATAACCCCGTGTTTCTTATGGGATATCCTCTTTTGTTCAAATTAAGGTCTGCAAATTTACCATCCCCATTTGTCATCGCTTCAAGGCATAATATTCTATATCCATTTTTAAATAATCCCTCTAATAGAGATTCCGAAAATACTCTATGGGCAGCGTTATAATGTGCTTCATTAAGAATAACTATTTTTTCTTTTTTTGATTTTTGAACAATATAATCAACGGCATCTATAACTTTGAAACTTTTTTTGATTGAATCAATTTCAACAGGGGAGTAAGTTTGAGGCGAACTCTGGAAAGCCGAGTCCCATTGTTTTAAAGCTTGTGGATGCTCGCCCTTAATTGAATATAATGTTGCAGCATATTGATGTTTAGATTTGTCATCTCCCCCTTTTTCTAATATACTATCTATTTGCTTATCAAATTTGTAATTCTCTCCAACTACAAAATCTTTTTCAGTTTTTGAGTCTTTATAAGTTTTACAATTAATGAAATTAAGCATGGTTAAAAAAATAAAATAAAAAATCTTTTTCATTGATTTTTAGTTAGATTCGAAATTAATGATTTAATAATTATTACCAATTAATGTAATACTGCTCTAAAATTTATCTATTTGATAACCTAAAGCATCTGAAGAAATTAAAGAAAAAACGATTCAAATGGGGACAGGTATATGACCAATTATATATTTGTTTTTCAAACAAGGTACACTCAACAACATTATATTCTTTAAATTTTAAAATATTTTCTAAAAACAGAAGATTTTAATAAAAACTATATTTTTACGTCCATTTATTGTTGTGAGGATCAAAAGAACAGTAATCTTTTTTATAAAATTTATTATTTTTCGAGTAAATATCTGAATTGCTTTCACAAGAAAATCTGAATTGGCAATCCTTACATCTTTCTATCTTATCGTTACTTATATTCCATTTATACTGAAATTCCGGCTGATTAATTACACTTTTAATCAAATCTCTTTCAACATTTCCAAAAACGGCAGTATGATTTAAATAATTTTTAATCAATCCTTCACTAGTAATACAAACCTTACGATTTAAACCCAAATTATAAACTAGAGATTCGGTAAACGCTGGTATATTGTATAAAAAATTGTTTTTATTGATAACTTCGTTATTGTTTTTAAATAAACTTTTTTTTAAGTAGATGATTCTTCTATTTAAAAGTATGTCATCATGAGACACTACTAAGTTTTTTTTGGAAGAAAAAAGAATTATAGCGCGAATTCTAGGAAATTTTACAATTAAATTATTAAGTTCTTCAAGCGTAATTTTCGGGTCAAATGGAATTAATAAATCGATACAATTAATTCGTGTATTATTAAGAAAAGCTAAATACCTTGTAATTGTCTCTAATTTTATTGTAAATTTTATTCTCAACTGAATGGCTTGACAACCAATTTCTTCCAATTGCTTAAATACATTCGAGATTTTGAATTTTGAATTCTTTTTGATTTCCAAAATTGCATTAGTAATTGAATGAGGGGATTCCCAGACCAAATTTAGATTCGGAAATAATTCTGGAGTTGTTGTCAGAAAAGCTATCTCTTCATCTACAAACTGTCTCACGAATACTTCAACATCTGTTTCATTTTTGGTTTCTTTTTTGTACTCCGAAAGAGGTAAAGACTGTAATTTTTTCAGAACCTCAATCAAGAAATTAGGAATAGGATAATTTGTATTTCTCCCTAAATCATAGATTAAACTTTCTTTTTCACCTTTAACAATGACACAATTTGAAAATAATTTGAACCAAAGCTTATTTTCTTTCATGGAACTTATATTATATTCGAAATGACCTTGTAAAATTCACCGCCAATCCTCATTGTGCTCTTATGATAGTCACTAGTTATAAAAAATCTTGTATCAAATGTCATATCTTCAAAAGTATCTTCTCTTAGAATAAAAACATTTACGGGCAGCACTTTTCTTAAAGTTTGATCAAATATATTTTCAACTAATAAATATTTTCCTTTACTTCTATCCTTTTCCATATTCCAATTTTAATAAATATTCAGCTATTTTTTTGTCTAACCCATAATTACACGGTTTTGAAACCATATCGTATTGACCCCAAGGATTAACTTCTAAAAAGACAAAACGATTATTTTTGGTTTTAATCAAATCTATAGAACCTGTCGTTAATTCAAGAGCCGACATTAGATTTCTTATTTTTTTTTCAATAATAGAAGGTAAATTCAGAGCAATAGTTCTATTAGGTTTTCGATTATTATACATCCTAAAATCTATATCAGTCTGTTCATCTAATTGAGAAAAGATAGCTGATGAAAATATCTTACCATTTAAAAAAAAAGATCTAATTTCTATATCCTTATCCAGTTTTTCTTGAAATAAGGAAGGGAAAAAAGTCTCAGGTATTTTTTCTAGCAAATATGAATTAATAAGTTCCGTATATAATGAGGCAGACATCTTCGTCGAATCGTTGTTGGTTTTTCTAAAACCCCGTGCATCTTTAATTGTTTTTGTTATTACTTCTTTATTTTCTGTTATAAAAGAAATTAATTTGGATTTTTTTGTAGTAATTAAAGTTTTAGGAATATCTAATTTTACACTCTTAGCAGCTAGTAACATTTCCATTTTAGATGGTTTTCGAGTTATTTTACAACCAAGTGTATTCTTATTTAAACTCCATGTGTCAAAGATTGCGAACATCCCTGCAGTATATTCCTTTGTAAGATGTTTGACAAGTTCATCCCGATCATTATTGATCATATTACTTTTAGTTTCACTATTAAGAAACACGGGGGTTTTATATTTTCGAAACCAAACTGTTTTTACTTTATCTATATTAATATTTATTCCTTTTGAGTTTAAGATTGTTTCATTTTTATAATTACTAAACTCAAAAGATAATGAATCCTTATTTTTAGTTAAGTCTTCATCAACATTAAATCTTATTACATCGCAAGAATAATGAGATAACCAATCCATAACATCATCAGTAGATTTATCTCCACTAATTGAAACAATTAAAACGGTAGGATTTTGACTGTTTTTTAAAGACTCCATTAATTAAATTAGTATTTTATTTAAAAACACAACCAAATAATTAACTTGATTGTGTTTTCGGTTGTATTAATAATTTGTAATTATTAATCTACGTAATCATTCCAAGTTGAACCTGAATGATCTTTATCTGATTTCGCATACGTGTTATAATAACTACCAGGAGCTACATTTCCACCGAAGATATTTTCATATTCGGCTTTTTTTAATTGAAAACTTTTGAAATCTTTCATAATTTTTATTTATTTAAATAATACCTACTCTATTAATGGCTTTTCAGTTTCCGCCACTTAAAATTAAATAATTTTTATTTAAAATGAATTAATATTTAATATCTTTTTGAAATTTATTGGTTTATATACACTATAATCCAACAAATGAGAATTAAAAATTCTATAAACTCTGTGTTTTTATTATCCAGACCAAAAAAATTCATGAGGATTTACAGGCACTTCTTGTACCGACCATAAAAGCGATAAAGTGTTTTGTATGTAAAGAACCAATGAACAGTTTGTCACCGTTACTTTCAGACATATCAATAAGATTTAGCCCCCAGTAATACAATAAATTTGCATCAGCCAATCCTATTATATTAGATCTTGGATTCGAAAAGAAGCCTGCCCGCTTCACAATGATTTAACGCAACAAAACATATGCTACTAGTTCTTTGAGGCGCTTTATTATTGTCTGCTGTCGCACTACGTGTGAATATTAGATCTTATGTACTTTACTAAAGCCAAACTGCAACATAAGAATGAATAACCTGTTTACAATTAGTTAAATCCCTTAGCGTACGTTTTCGCACCGTTCGGCTTCATACCTCTAAGAGTAAAGTTACTCTTATATCCTTTGTAGGATTATCAATTTAAATAATTTTGATTGTAACTACGGTTTAAAAATCAACATCTATAAAAGTTCATTTAAAGGAACGTTTTAGTGTACCGTTTAGTAAATACAGAGATCCTAAATTAGTAGGGTTTACTTTTCTGGTACATTTAAAAGGTTTACATTTATGACGTTAAAATACACCTATGCTGTTCGGATATGTACGCGTAAGCACCAAGACCCAGAAATTTGATCTTCAGGTCGACGCCCTCCTCAAGGAAGGGGTAAATTCCAAGAATATCTATTCGGATATTGCCTCTGGTGCAAAGTCCGAAAGAAAGGGACTGGATGAACTCCATAGCAAATTGAGGGAAGGGGATACCGTTATGGTCTGGAAGATGGACCGGATAGCAAGGAGCCTTTCCCACCTTGTAAAACTTCTTGAGGAATTTGACAGGAAGGGGGTCCATTTTAAAAGTATACAGGAGGCCTTTATTGATACCACTTCGGCCCATGGCAGGTTCGTTTTCAACCTTTTTGGGGCGGTTGCCCAGCTGGAACGGGATATTATTATAGAAAGGACACGAGCAGGGCTCGAAAGCTCAAAAAGGAGAGGGGTGAGGCTGGGGAGAAAACCTGGGTTGGACACAAATGGGGAGCACAAGGCCATCCTGGCCGAGCGCTACTACCGGGATAACAACCTACCAATAGCGGAGATCATGAAATTGGTTGATATCCGTTCTAAGCGTACACTCTATAAATATCTGGCATACCGTGGCCGCAGGAATTGCAGGGATTGCAATGTTGTATTTTGGGACCGTGACCAAGAGCTTTATCAGGCGTACTGCAAAGCACATTCCAAGGCTATAAAATCTAATTGAGATGAATTTGGAGAACAATATGGAAACTGGACTGGTCAAAGATCTGTCGGAGATTATCGAACAGGGGAAAAAGCAGGTTGCCCAGCAGATAAACAGTACCCTCACACTTGTCTATTGGCAAGTAGGGCACAGGATAAACACCTTTATACTTAACAACGAGCGTGCAGAATATGATAAGGGTATTATTCCCTTGATATCCCAGCAATTAAAAGAGAGCTACGGCAAAAGTTTTGAACTTAGGAATTTGAGACGTATGATGCAGTTCTCTGAACTTTTCTCCGATCTGGAGATTGTGTCGCAGCTTGCGACACAATTGAGCTGGTCCCATTTTATAGAACTGCTCCCCTTGAAAAACCCCGCAGCAAGGATGTACTATGCCCTAAAGGTAAGTGAAGAAATGTGGGGGAGGAACGAGCTGCGACATCAAATAGAAAGGAAGAGCTTTGAGCGCAAGGAAATTGCTCAGTTCCAACTTTCCGAAAGGCCCAGCGATATCCAGACCACTTTCAAAGATCCCTATTTTTTAGATTTTCTTGGCCTAAAGGAAGGATATTTGGAAAACGATCTTGAGAGTGCCATACTCAAGGAGCTGGAACTATTCATTTTGGAACTCGGGAAGGGCTTTACATTTGTGGAACGTCAAAAGAGGATGATTCTTGATGGAGAGGATTTTTATCTTGACCTTTTGTTTTTCAATAGAAGATTAAAAAGATTAGTGGCCGTTGAGCTGAAATTGGGGAAATTTAGACCTGCACACAAAGGTCAGATGGAACTTTACCTTAAATGGCTCGATCGATATGAAAAACAGGAGGGGGAAAGTCCACCAATAGGCCTTATACTGTGCGCAGAAAAGAGCAATGAACAGATCGAACTGCTGGAAATGGGCAAGGACGGAATTATGGTTGCGGAATATTGGACGGAACTGCCTTCAAAGGACAAACTAGAAGCCAAGCTGCACAGCGCCATGATCCAAGCAAAAGAACGTTTGGAAAGGAAAAAACTAACTTAATAAGTGCTAAAAATAAGCTAAACGCTGTTTCACTTATTCAACAACTAAGCTTCAATAAATGCTTTTTTTTAACATCTACGTGGAAGATTGTAATTAGACATTCATGATTGGTTTTGAATGCAAATGGGAGTTAAAATGATAGACAGTGTCTGCTGAATTATGATATAATATCAATATTGAAATTAAAGAAGGTAAATTCACCGTTTAACAAATATGTGTTCAACTGCAAATTTTGAAGGTGATTTATTTCAAATATTTGCGGTTTCAAGGCTTTCAGACAAATAGAGCGAGACCTTATAGTAAAGCAAGAATTAAAATAAATGAAAACTGACAAAATAAAATTATCAAAATTAGAAGGCTTCTTGATGAAAGCAGCCGATATACTAAGAGGTAAAATGGATGCCTCAGAATACAAAGAGTTCATTTTTGGTATGCTGTTCCTTAAAAGAATGTCTGATGTATTCGACCAAAAAAGAGAGCATTTAAAAAAGAAAGATTATAAGCATTTAGATAAAGATACATTAAATGAGATTCTGGAAGACAAATTAACTTTTGGAGATACCTTCTTTGTTCCGCCAAGAGCAAGGTGGAATGAGACATTCATTGATGAAAATGGTGTACAACAACCAGAAATAAAACATCTTCAACATAATATAGGGCAGATGCTTAATATAGCATTAGATGCCATTGAAGAATCAAATCCTGATACCCTTTCAGGGATTTTTAAAGGTCGTATCAACTTTAATAAAGAAGTGGATGGAAAGCAGATTGTAAAAAATGCCGACCTAAAGAAAATGATTGACCATTTCAATGAATTCCCGAAACTGATTAATGAAAATTTTGAGTTCCCGGATTTATTGGGTGCAGCTTATGAATATTTACTGAAACATTTTGCTGACGAAAGCGGTAAAAAAGGTGGTCAATTCTATACTCCTAACCAAGTAGTTCGTTTATTAGTGCAATTGATGAAGCCTGAATCTGGTATGTCAATTTATGACCCTACAGCAGGTTCGGGAGGTATGCTCATTCAATCACATCAATATATTGAAGAACAAGGGCAAAATGCAGATGATTTAGAACTATTTGCTCAGGAAAATGACCCTACAGTAGTTGCTATCTGTAAAATGAACATCATACTACATAATATCACAAAATATAATATTGAGTATGGCGATACTATTGCTGAACCATTAAATGAGAAAGACGGTCAAATTATCCAGTTTGATAGGGTAATTGCTAATCCACCATTTTCACAAAACTACAACAAGGCTACAATGCAATACCAATCTCGTTTTAGCTACGGTTTTGCTCCTGAAGATGGTAAAAAAGCAGATTTAATGTTTGTGCAACATATGCTTGCCAGTTGTAAAAAGACTGGTAAAGTAGTAGTGGTAATGCCACACGGAGTATTATTTAGAGGTGGTAAAGAAAAGGAAATTCGTGAGAATATGCTTAAAGCAGATGTCTTAGAGGGAGTCATTAGTTTACCGCCTCAACTTTTTTACGGTACTGGTATTCCAGCTTGTATTATGGTATTCAATAAAAACAAACCCGATACACTCAAAAATAAATTATTTATTGTAAATGCAGATAAAGACTTTGCAGAAGGCAAAAAGCAAAACACACTTAGACCCGAAGATGTAGAGAAGATAGACTACGTCTTTACCAATAAAATTGAAGAAACCAATTACTCTAAATTGGTTGATACTTTTAAACATCCTGATAGTAAATTAAGTATTGAAGAAAATGATTTTACTCTAGATGTTAAAAGGTATGTGAACAATTCACCACTTCCTGAATCCGAAGATGTAAAAGCTCATTTAATTGGAGGTGTTCCAACAATTGAAATTGAAAAAGTACAGCATTCTTTAGCTCCTAAATTTAAATTTGATGGCTATCAACTATTCCAAGATAAAAACGAAATATATAAAGATTTTAAATTAGACCAAAAGGCAAGCATCAAAAAAACTATTGAGGATGATAATAAAGTAATTGAAACCCTTACCGAATTAGGCTTGCACTTAGCAAATTGGTGGCAATTAGCCAAAGAAGATTTTTCGACACTTGCACCAAACGGGAATTGCTCAAGAGTAAATTTACCAGGCGTTAGAACTGAACTATTAAGCAGTATCAAAGAAAAGTTTGTGCCTGTTGGGGTATTAGATAAATTTCAAGTAGCAGGGGTATTTGTAAACTGGTGGGATAACATAAAGTACGACCTCAAAACCATTATGCAAAACGGGTGGGATGCAGGTCTTATCCCTGATAAATATCTTATTGAAGAATTTTTCAAAACAGAAAAAGCTGAAATTGAGAAAATAGAATTTGAACAAGCCGACTCTGAATCACAGTTGGAAGAGGCAGTTGAAGAAGCTTTAAATTTAGTGGAGTATGAACCAGACGAAGAAGAGGGCGAAGTAAAACAAACCCCAAAATTGGCTAAAGATGAATTGGCCAAAATGATTGAGTTTTATATAGAAGAAAAAAAGCAAAACTCAAAAGCCAAAATCTACCAAGAGCAAGACATCAAAATCAAAGACCTTGAAAAGTCCATAAAAGATTGTAAAGCATTGCACAAGGAAAAACAGACAGAACTGGAATTAAAAATTGAGTTAAAACGTTACGGAAGTGATGAAGTAAAAGCCAATAGCAATGCCCTTTTATTGGCTACTCAAAAGGAAATTGACAAAATGGATGCTGATATTGAAAGTTTAATTGCAGCCTTCAAAACTGATTTAAAAGACCATTCCGATTATGCCAAAATTAAGACATCTACCAAAGCATTAGAGAAAGAACTTAAATCAGCTAAAAATGATGAAGGTAAACTAAACCTGGTTTTGGAAGCTCAAAAACAGTTTAAAGAAATTACCAAAGCCTACAATGCTCGCATGAAAGACAGCAGTATTTTACAAGCCAAACTGAATAGTTTAGACGCCCTTTTAGAGGAGATTGCCGGAATGATGACCACAGATGAAAGCCAAAAACTAATTCTTAAAAAGCATTTTGATATTATAAATGACCAATTACAACGCTACCTAAATGCTGAGAAAAGAGCATTGGTGAATGCCTTTGAAAACCTATTTGACAAATACTTTACATCTTCACAAGCCATTGAGAAAAAACGTGAAAGCACTATGGCAGGACTCAACGATTTTCTAACCCAGTTAAACTATTTAAGCTAATGGAAAGAAATCGAACACATATTCCAGAAGGATGGATTAATGTTAAATTTAAAGATTATATATATTTTCAAGAAGGTCCAGGTTTAACATCTTCACTTTTCAGAGAAGTAGGCTTTCCTTTTCTAAATATTAGATGTATAGAAAATGGTAAAATTGACAAAGAATCCTGTCAGTTTATTTCTCCAGAAATAGCAAACGGTATTTATAGTCATTTTCAATTAGAAGAAAACGACTTAATTGTTTCAACATCAGGAACACTTGGTAAAAAAGCATTTATTACAAATAATGATTTACCACTATTATTAAATACTTCAATTATTAGATTTAAACCCTTAGATGACAAAAAAATAAGTTTAGCTTTTTTGAATCTGCTTCTTGAAGATTATGATTTTTTATACGACTTATATAGTCAAAGCACCGGCAGTGCTCAAGTGAATGTAGGACCTACACACTTAAAGAAATTGAATATTAAAATTCCTTCTTCTGTTCAAGAACAAACACAGATAGCCACCATCCTCTCAAAAGTAGATAACGCCATAACCGAAACCGACCAGCTTATTTTTAAATACACCCATATAAAAATAGGGCTAATGCAAGATTTATTAACTAAAGGAGTTGATGAAAACGGCAATATCCGTAATGAAGAAACCCACGAATTTAAAAATAGTCCTTTGGGTAGAATTCCGAAGGAGTGGGAATGCTTAACAATTGGTGAAATTGCAGAAAGACTTAGAAGTGGAGTTACCCCAAAAGGTGGTAGTGCTGTTTATCAAAAAGAAGGTATAATGCTTATAAGAAGTCAAAACGTATATCCTTACGGTTTCAAGCTTAATGATGTAGCCTATATCAGTGAAGAAATAAATAGCAGAATGTTAGGTAGTCAATTAGAAACATTTGATGTGTTATTAAATATAACAGGTGCGTCAATTGGTAGGTCAACATTTGTCCCAGTAAATCATCCTTTAAGCAATGTAAATCAGCACGTTTGTAGTATAAGAATTAAAAATACTTCATTAGAAAAAGCGGTATTTCTTTCATCATTTCTTAGTTCAATATATGGTCAAAATCAAATACATCAAAACAATGCAGGTAGTAATAGAGAGGGAATAAACTATAATCAAATTAGAGCTTTACATATACCTTGGTTTTCAAATATTGATGAATTTTCAAACTTCAAGAAAATTGTTTCTAAGGCAACAGAAAAAATAGACTATTTAAAAATTTCCCACCGCAAATTACAGGTCCTCAAAACAGGCTTAATGCAAGATTTATTAAGTGGTAAAGTAAGAGTAAACCACCTCATTAAAGAAACAGCAAGCGTATGATACTAAGCAACGATAATAAATACAGAGGCAATTTAGGTTCTACCTTAAAGTTAGATGAATACAGCCACGTGGAAAAGCCTTTTTTGGAACAATTAGCAGGCTTAGGTTGGAAGGTACTGGAATTACAAATGCAGCAACAACCAGAGCAGAGTTTTAGAACCTCTTTTTCAGAAGTGGTTTTAAAGCCTAAACTAAGGAAAGCATTAGTTAAAATAAACCCTTTCCTTACAGATGCTCAAGTAGGTGAATTGGAACGTAAAATAACCACGTTTCAAAAAAATAGCCTGTTAGAAAACAACCAACAAGTATTACATTACTTATTAGAAAACACCACAGTTCCAAAAAACGAACAAACAGGTGAGTTAAGTCCAACAGTACGTTTTATAGATTTTGAAAATTTAGAAAACAATAGCTTCACAGCTATTTCTCAGTTTAAGGTAGTTGTAACAGGTACAGACCACCACATCATACCAGATATGGTTTTGTTTGTAAACGGTTTGCCTTTGGTGGTAGTAGAAGCCAAATCATCAAAAGTAAAAGAGCCTATCCCTGAAGCCATAGACCAATTGATGCGGTACTCGGAACAAAGAGGTGATACGGGTGAAGGCAACAAAGAGCTGTTTTATTACAATCAAATATTAGTAACTACTTGCCGTACAGAAGCAAAGTTTGGGACAATCACCACACGAATAGAAAAAAACTTTTATAGGTGGACAGACCCTTACCCTAAAACACTAAACGACTTAGTACACGGTAAATCATCTCCCAATGACCAGCAACGCTTAGTTGCAGGTATGTTAGACCCTCGCAACTTATTAGATATAGTAAGAGTGTTTACAGCTTTCAAAACAGATGATAAGGGTTGGAAAATAAAAGTTGTTGGTAGATACCAACAATTCAGAGCGGTAAAAATTGCAACCCAAAGATTAATTGATGGTAAAAATCCAATAGAAAGAGGCGGTATTATTTGGCATACACAAGGGTCAGGTAAATCATTGACTATGATGTTCATGGTTCGTGAAATGAAGCTAAGACCTGAACTAATGTCTTGGAAAATCATTTTTGTAACAGATAGAACCCAATTAGAAGAACAATTATCTGATACGGGTCAAAGTATTGGATTTACCATTAAGTCAGCCAATTTCATCAATCCTAAGAATCCTGCCAATGGTCAAAGTTTAAAAGAGTTATTAAGCAATGATAATTCTGATTTGGTAATGGCTATGATTCATAAGTTTCAAGAGAATGGGGATTTAACTGGATTAGAGATATTTCCTGAATTGAATAAAAGCAGCAACATCTTAGTAATGACAGATGAAGCTCATAGGTCTCAATATTCGCTTTTAGCAGCCAATTTAGACCGTGCAATGCCAAATGCCACTTCTATAGGTTTTACCGGTACGCCAACAAACAAAACAGAAAAGAAATACAAAGACTATATTGATAAGTACACTATGCGTCAAGCCATAGATGATGGTGTTACTTTAGAAATTGTATATGAAGGTTTTACCCACAATGCTGAAATAGAAGACCAAAAAGGTATGGATGATAAGTTTGCTGATGTATTTAGTGATTATCAACTTACCGAACGTTTACAGATTTTAGGCTATGGCTCTCGTGATGCGTATTTAGATAATATGAATACCATTAAAGAAAAGGCTAAAAGTATGGTCAATCATTATGTTGAACATATATTCTCTGGTGGTTTTAAGGCTCAAATTGTTGCCAATTCTCGTATTTCAGCAGTGCGTTATAAAGCAGCTATTGATCAGGCATTAAAAAATAAGATAGCCGAATTAATGGTTGATAATCCTATGTTAGTAAATATTGAAATATTGCAAACATTAGAAACCGCAGTTGTTATATCAGGTAGCCATAATGATGAGTTAGAAATAAAAGCTTATACTAATAGAGATTATCACAAAAAAAGTATAAAACGCTTCAAATTACCGTTTCTCACTACTGATGAAGATGATAAAAAACTAAACGGTAATGTTGGTATTGTAATCGTAAACAATATGTTACTTACTGGTTTTGATGCACCTATCGAGCAGGTAATGTATTTAGATAGAGTTATTGTAGCACATAACTTGCTTCAAAGTATTGCCAGGGTAAACCGTGTTGGTCCAGAAGGAAAAGATAAAGGATTTGTAGTAGATTATGTTGGTGTTGGCCACCATTTAAAAAGGGCTTTAGACACCTATGCAGAGAAGGAATTACAGGAGATTATAGATTGTATTTCAGATGATGATGCAGAGTTAAACGAATTAATTAAAGCTCATAAGGATATTTGGAATTTTCTAAAAGTCTATGACTTAGAAGACTTATCAGATTCAGATGCCTTCTTTGATGTATTTTATGATGAAGATATTCGCTTTGAATACATCAAGCTATACAATACCCTTACGAGTTGTTTCAACAACGTTTTACCAAGAAAGGAAGCTTTAGATTTTTTCAATGATTGGAAGGTATTTACAGAAATCAATGCCTTAGCAAACAAACACTTTAGAGATGGCAGGTTTAGCATGAAAGGCATACCTCCTAAGCTAAGAAGTATTGCAGATGAGTATTTAATTTCAAAAGGTATAGAGCAACAAGTAGCCCCTATTTCAATAATTGCAGATGATTTCTTTGACAAGGTAAAAACAAAGAAACGAACTAAAACTAAGGCAGCAGAAGTAGAACACGCCATTCGGCACTTCATAGATTTAAACATAGATGAAGACCCTGAATTATTCGCATCTTTTGCCAAAGCTTTAGAGGAAATATTGAAAAATTTCAAAGGGAATTGGAAAGTGATTTATGAGGAATTAGAAAAGCTACGTGAGAAAATCAGGAACAGAGAAAAAGAAGAAACCTATGGGTTAGATCGTAAAAAGCAAATGCCATTCTTCCGTATTTTTAAAGCTGAATTATTTGAAAATAGAGATTTGTCCGAAGATGAGATTGCTCGAAATGTAAGCCTAACGCAGCACATTTTTAATCTGGTAGCTAACGAAATAAGGCTAACAGGTTTTTGGGATAGTACACCAGCTCAGTTAAAACTAAAGGCGGAATTGCAAAAAATGCTTTTATCTCCCGAGTTTAAGGATTTACCAAACATCATTACTAAAAGAAATGAAATCATTTCAAGAATAATGGAATTAGCTAAAACCAATCATTTTAAAATCACAAACGACTAATGGTTTTTGAGTATCAAATAAAATATTCTAATCGTAAAACCCTAAATATTTCTGTTGAGAGGGATAGAAGTATTATTGTTCGTGCTCCACATTATCTTACCGCAGAAAAGATTGATAAAGTTGTTCAATCAAAAAGACAATGGATTAAGGAAAAACTAAACCATACGCAGAAATACCCTTTAATTGCAGAAAGCAAAGAATTTGTATCAGGTGAAAGCTTAATGTACTTAGGAAAAAACTATCAGTTGCTTATTATAGATGAAGAAATTGAGGGGATTGAATTTGACCAACGATTTAAAATATCAAAATCTAACCAACCAAAGGCAAACGAATTGTTTAAAAAATGGTATTTAAGTCAAGGGTTAAAGAAAATAGAGCCATTGGCTACAAAGTATGCAAAGAGTTTAGGGGTTGAGTATAATCAATTTAAAACCTCTGAAATGAAATACAGATGGGGTTCTTGCACACCTGCAAACAATATCATTTTCAATTGGCGTATAATTAAAGCCCCAATGTATGTATTAGAGTATTTAGTTGCTCATGAGTTAGTTCATCTAATAGAAGATAATCACACTTCTAGATTTTGGAATATACTTTCGATTCAAGTACCTAATTACGAAAAAGCAAAAAATTGGCTAAAGAAAAATGGACAATTATTAGAGGTGGATTTTTAATTCACCTTAAAAATCCACCTGCTTTGCAGGTGGTCATGTCCTGATGGCTATGCCTGTATTTACAGCTTGATTTCGATTTGCTTTTTTGTTGCATAATTGAATCTGGTCGATTTTTAGAACAGGCCCCTGTCGCCCCCTATGGGGGCTAGCCAAAGCCACCTTCTAAGAAGGTGTGATTTTTACTTCATTATTCAAACACTTTTCATTAGATGGGTTTAATTTCCAAATTTTAATTTCTTTTGTATATAAGTTCAAATAAAGGATTAATAGAGCGCTGCCGCTGGGGTGCATTTCAAAACGTGACCGAACAAAATATTCGCTAAGTTTTGAAACGTTATATTGCTTGCCCGAAGTTCAAATAAAGGATAGTAGCATGAAAGAAATTAGAATTCTAATTTTAGATGGGCTTTTGCCAGATTTGAAACGAGCTGAAAGTTCATACTTATTGAGTAGAAAAATCAAAGAATTACATCATATAGAAATTGCACAAATTGAACGTGACATTTCTATTATTTTACATGATCTGAGCTATACGGAATTGATTTTGTCATTAGCAAGACTGTATGATAGGTCAAGTAAACGTTATCCAACTCGATGTCTTGAAAAACTTCACCACATAGTAGAAGGGAATAATTATCAGTGCAAGATTCACAAAACGCGGAGTGGAGCAGATGACCATTTACAATTTCTTGGTTTTAATTTCGGGGAAGTAGAGCTCATGAATAATAGTACACAAGAGCAATATGGAAAGAGGGCTAAATACCATTTTGAATCTATTGAACAAAGTGAACCTTTATTTAATGATATTCAAAAACTACGAGAAATTAGGGATAAAATTCTGGCTCATAATGAAAACATTGAGCTTGATCCATTATTTAAGTATGAGTCAATTGAAAACTTAATTGGCCATGCCAAAAATGTTATTTCATTTTACTCTGTTACATATACTGGAATGAGTTTAATGTCGAAGAATAGATTTTTTATAGGCAATAGCAATGTGAAGTGGGCAAAGACCTATGAAATGTTTCATAAAAAAAATTCTGGAAATTAAAGTTTTTGATAACCTAATGCATACTTAAGGCTAAAGTTCAAATAAAGGATAGAATTCAAAAACCAACAATTCATTTTCTGGCATCTTGATATTTAATGGTGCTTAAGCCTTGACATCATTGAGTTTAGTAAATTCTATCGGAATATAAAAACTCTTTTCATTCTTATAATGATTCACTTACTTTTCTGTTATTAGTTTACGCTCAATTCTCCTTGATTCTCATGGAGGAAAACCTCCTTTGGTTAACTACTAAAATGAATGTGTACGATCTCCGATACTTTGCCGCACTATTGCATCAGAAAACCTTTTACACATTTTAATATTTGAAGTTGATATATTTTAATTCTTAACGTTAGTACTCCCGTATGATTCGGGACTAGGGCAGAAAAGGCCCCGGTCCCGAAGTCACTTTTGAAGGACGGTTCAAAAGCCGCACTAAATCAAAATAAGGATCTTAT
>Ga0307486_1000829_pt1 | contig 26049 bp, 34 predicted proteins | sample CBIW02metaG_FD_203663 | JGI IMG/M metagenome (GOLD analysis project Ga0307486, IMG submission 203663) | Sea-ice brine microbial communities from Beaufort Sea near Barrow, Alaska, United States - CBIW 0.2 | ecosystem: Environmental > Aquatic > Marine > Coastal | place: USA: Alaska | collected...
TTCCGGTCTCGTCAGGGTGAGGTTTAGGAGTAGCGATGCCATCCAGCTTAGTGGTGTCCATGAAATACCTATGCGCGGCACTGGTGGGCATCAGCGGTTGAACGCCATGATGCTGCGACGGACATTCGGGGACATCGCGACTGACCGGGTTCGCTATTCGACGACGGGTGCGGCGGTGACATCGACCAGTTTTTGCAGCAGTGCCGCAGGATCAAACGCAGCCCAACCGTCAACGATCTGTGACGCCGTGTCTGCGATTTCGACGACAAACTCAATGGTCGCAGGCTCCGCGACGGCGAAGACATAGGACGCAGCATAAGCAAGTTTGGCGGTGGGAAAGTCAATGTCCTCGATGCCGTTCGAGGTCGCTTCTGCCTGACGCCAAGTGCGGCGTTCTGTCATCAAAGACCATGACGACCCGAAGCCTTGGCGGTCAGCATGTGGTTGGACTAGCGGCAGGACAGTGGCCCACATCCATTCGACAACCAGGCTGGTGCGCTTCTGCTCATCGTCAGGCGATGATCTGCCGACAACTCCGGAGACTGCGTGGGCCCAGGCAGGAGTTGCAGAAAGCTCCTCGGGCATGAACTGTTGGGCTTTGCGAGCGAATGCCCAGAGAGCCGGGGACATGCTGCCGTGCATTGGTGCGTCGATGTCGGCAGGGTCGAAGGTGATTCGGTTCATCAGAGATCCCGTGTCAGTGTCAGCGTTGTCCATGCAAGGACTATGCGCGGCAGTTGCCATGTCCGTTGTCGGCTGTCGGTCACGAGAGGTCAAAGTGTCACCGTGGTCAGAGGACATGTCAGTTCCGTCAGACGGACACCACTGAGGAACATTGTGGGTGACACAGCAGGTGACACTGTCACCACCGATGTCCGCCGCCATGTCCGTCTGAGGTCGAGGACATCGAAGGGTCAGGAAGCGGCGGACATCCGCCGTTTTGTCACCGACACATTTTTGTCACCGGGGAGAACGAAACTCTGACCGTCAACACCGATGTCGGCCATGTCACCGAAGCCGCGCGCCACAGATGTGATGACACCAGTGATGTCATTGCCATCAATACGAAGCGCAATCTCCTGACCGACATGGGCGGAACTCAAAGAATCGGCTGGACGAGTGGTTGTCACACCGAACAGTTCAGCAGCAGTATCTGACCGCATCCGTTCAGTGCTTTTCGTGTAGGTGCGGGTCGACTGACGTTGCGGTGCGGGAAGTTCCAACGGTGGAGCTCCGGGAGCGCGTTTGACCTCAACAACAACATGGGCGCCGAGGGTATAGATTTCACCATCGACAGTGGCGCGGATGACGCCGAGGCGCTCAAAAATTTGGATGGCGGTGAGGATGCCGCAGGCACTTTGGGTGTGGGCACCGCCACGGAAAGTCGTTTTAGTTCGAGTGGTGAACGCAATGCGGTCGCCGATGTTTGCCTTACCAATGTTGGGGGCGTTCGTCCGCTGGGGTGCTCCATATTCGCTCATACAGTGCCTATGCGCGGCAGAATCGAACAGGTCAATGTGGGGCCGAGTTGCGGGCAAGGCCGGCAGCATCCATCCAATTGCTGTCACCAGCCGTCAGTGCCTCAGCTCGCGCAACAGCACCACCAGCCGAATACGCTGCGGGGATTGGCGACAGCTCGGCAGTGACCAGCTCAGCCAGCTCATCCGCGTAAAGGTCGGGGAAGATGCGAGATTCGGCTCGGAGTCCGTAGATGAAATCGTGAATGATTTTCGCGACACCGTCACGGTCAGGCAATGGACTTATCATATTCGTCGCGCTGGCGGGGGCAGTAAGAAGCATGGGTTTTTGGCCGAGCACGTAGGGCACCACCGAAGTGCTCTGCCGTTCTCCAGATTCAGTCAGCCACGGCGCATGGTCAACGAAGTCATCACGAGCGATCGACCGCGGAAGTGTGTAGCCGAGCTCCGGCAGCGCCTTGATGACAGCATCGGTGACGGTCAGGACTTCATCCCGTTCGTCGTCGTCAGCGGCACCGAAGTCATCGCGGCCGAGAGCGTAATGAACCTGCTCAGCCAGAGCTTCGCGGATCTCACTGTCCGACGTTAGGTGGGTTCCTTTCGACAGAAGCGAATCGCACAGCTCCTGCTTGTCACGCGACAGCACCGCACGGAGTCGGTCATTTTCGCTCAGGAGGTAGTCGATGTCGGCACGTGAATGTTCGATGAATTCAGCATCAGGGTGACGGACGCCGGAGACGTCAGCGCGGTACACGCGACGGTCCTGGCGTGACGTGGCTTCGGGTGCAACTTCGTAGACAGCGAGGTCGCGAGCGTCCTGCACCATCAGGTCGGGGCCCATGAGCACCAGACGGGTGTCGCGGGTTTCAGCCCATTCATCCATTGCAGCATCGAGCGCATCCGTCGTCTCGTAATGTTCGGACAGCTCATCGCGAACCTTCTTACCATCAATCGAGTCGACCTCCCGTTCGTAGTCGACCAGCGACAGCACTCCGCAGCGTCCAGCACCAGGGATCCAAGTTGCAAGGTACGGGCTTCCGAAGTCGGTGTTGCCCGCCCAATGCCAGGTCTTACCCGTCGCGGCGGCAGCTCGTGCACGAATTGCTTCTTCGCGAGTGATTGTTTCATTCATTACAGTCCTCCAGTCGTGTAGCCTGCACCGGTCGGGCAAGGTTTACCTGCATTGTGAATATCGCAACGAGGCAGTGCAGCAACCCAGAGGCCGTCCTCGTAACCGTCGTTCGGGTCGTCTTGGTCGCTCAGTTCTTTGGCCGGTGCCGGCGCGGTTTCAAGCTCAGCTCGAAGCAGCCCAAGTACTGACAGCGCCCAGTTGCTCATCTGATGCCATTCGGCTTCGTTGGCAGTAGTGGTGCCGATCGCGGTGATGCCTTCGGAAAGGTCATGTGCACGTTGGGCGGCAGCAGCGGTGCGGCTGGTCTGCATGAGGCGTTCACGAATCAGGTCGAAAGCCTCAACGCGGGCGGTTTCAACTCGGCGTTCAACTTCGGTGGCAGCAACATAGTCTTTAGCGAGGTCGTCGCCGATGAGCTGTGCATCCTCCCAAAATAGGTTGCCGTGCAGGTCGTCGACACGAGCCCAGATGCGGTCATGGAAGGCGTAGCGGGCTCGATGTGCAGCCTGCTCGGCATCAGTCACTGGTGTGTCAGTCATTTGGTGTCCTTTCCGTCTGCGTAGCCGCCGCAGTATGCAAACGTTGACCAGCCAGATGCCACTAGCAGCACCCAGAAGGCGTTGAAAGCGCTGACAACTGTTGGATGGCCGGTCGCACCCAACGTGGTGGCAACGACAAGCGCAATGGCTGTGGCCACCCACGGGATTCCGAGAACGACAGGGGCTTTGGTTAGCTTGCCCACGGGTAGCTCACCTCCACCTTGATTGGCGCTACGAGCGGTCGACGATCGCGGGCGGCATCTGGCAGGCAGGTGCCGCGGAGGCTTCCGTCTGCGGTGCGACGTTCGTTGCAGTCAAGGCCACGACCGTCAGATGGGCCGTGGTTGTGCACAGGGCTGTGGTTGACCGTAGCGCCACCTTTGGTGCTGGCGGCATACGTTTTGGCCTGGGCGGCTCGTGCGGCTCGTGAGCGTTCAGCAGGGCATGCTGGGCGCTCGTTTACGAAGCCGCCGAGGTAGAGGGTGTCGGCGATCGCTTCGGCTTCGGCGACACCATATTCGGGGTCGCTCTTGCCGTGGAGGGTCGCGATCGAGTCGGCAACCATCTTCACCAGACTTGCTCGTGTCAGTGCTTGGGCCGTGTCAGTCATTTTGGGCCTCAAATTTCTTCCAGAAGGTAGCGGTATCGGTGACGGGGGCTTCGCAGTCCTCGGACTCGCAGTAGGTGCAGGCTGCGCCGTAACTGGTCGCGACACAGATTTCGTCGCCATGCCAGCCGACAGGGTGCAGCAGGTAATCCCATTCGCCATCAGGTTCAGGCTTGTGTCCGAGCGCCTCACATTGTTCAGAGCCGGCAGGGTGAGCCATGAAACCGTCGAGGTTATGGCCTCGACGTTCGGACCAGCGGAGATTCAACTCCCAGCGGACAAAATCGTCCCAGTCTTCATCCGGCACGGGATTGGCGGAGGTGAAACCCTCAACGTCAGTGGCGCATTCTTTGCTCAAGAGATTCTGGATACCGTTCATAAACGCTCTATGCGCGGCACGGTTCATAAGCCGGGCTTGATCTCAGCCGGCGCACACATCGGGACATGACCGTCAGCCAAACATTTCGGGCACAGGTCACCATGCTTCTCGGCAATGAACCACCCCTCGGCTGCGAACCGCTCCAGACTCAGGTCGTTGACATCACGTCGCGGTTCGCTCTCGGTGGTGCAGCGAGGACCGGGGCCGAAGCTGTTGCGGTCACAACGCATCACCCAACGGCGGTCGACAGGTTTTCTCTTCTCGGCATCAACCCATTCGCGGCTCATGCTGTGCCGCCGTCCGTGGTCGATGTCGGAAGCCAACGTTCCCCGCGCATGACATGGCCGGCAGTCACACAACTCGGGCATAGGTCGCCATAGTGTTTGGCTACAGACCAGCCTTCAGCAAGAAACCGAGTCAGAGACAAGCTCTGCAAATTGGGTTGCGGCTCGCTCTGCGTGGTGCAGCGGGGTCCCGGCAGCAAAGCGCCACGATCGCACCGCATCACCACCAACCTGTCGGACGGTTTCGTATTCAGTTCATTCACCCATTCGCGACTCATGGAACCTCTATGCGGACGGCCGAACATCGGATGTGGACATGAAAAAGCCCCCGGCTTTCACTGGGGGCTGATCAGTGCATGCGGGGGTCTAACAGTGGTCGAAGATGGTGGCGGACATAGCCGGTTCACACGCTGCGGTCACTTGGCTTCTGACAACTTGAGTTTGCGCCTACGTTCGAAAAGGCGACCGTTGTAGTCACCAGACATTGCCGACGAGGTGGCGGTTACCGCGAGCAGGAAGGCGACCAATGCAATCCACAGCACGTTGGCGGCAGCAACATGACTGCCGGACGTGTGGAGGGTGATGGTGGAGACGAAGGTGATGACGGTGATGAGCCACGGCAGGCTGAGGGCAGCGACCGAAATCTTCCACAGACGATATGGCTTGTCACTCAGACTGTTGCCCTCGTCCGTAAACTCTCCGAAACGGCGCGCGACTCTGTACGCCGCTGTCGACAGCAGTGCAACACCTAGAGTCTGAGCAGAAACGATGAAGGCGGTTGTGGCGCCAGGAAGCTGGCCGACCGCAAGGGTGACCGCGACTGTCAGCGAAATCAATACAGCCGACCAGGCAGCGATTGCCCCGACTGGTGTTGAAGGTTCGTTATTCATAATGGATCTCCTTGTTCAGTCAATGGGTGACGTCGGCGGTCCGGCAAGGAACGTCGTGCCTCTTGTAAGTCCTATGCGGACAGCCGAACATCGGATGTGGACATGAAAAAGCCCCCGGCTTTCACCGGGGGCCGATAGCCTGCTTCGTGTCGCCTACCCGCGGGTGGCGGCAGCACGAGCCATCCGGGCCGTGTTAGCGGTGCGATGCAGGTCACTCAAATCATTTTGGCGAACAACGGTGACAGCAGGATGCACCCAGGAATGTTCCCATTCGACATCGTCGACGAACTTCTCAAACGCGCCGTCATCATCCCAGAAATCACGGGTCGCTTTTTCAGCCCATGCGTCATCCGGAACTTCGACGGTGACACGGCAGACCGCTAAACCTTCGATATGGCGCAGTGCCGCAAATGCGGCATCAGCCCGACTCTCAGCAACAGGGTCAGTGTCCGGCCACCATTCCCAGTCCTGGGTGTCACCCCACATAATGTCGCCGGGGACAATATGGGTTGCGGGGTCAGCAACCTGTGCAGGAGCTTCGGGGGCGTGGCTGTAATAAGCATGAAGTTTCATGGGCAGATCCTTTATCAGTCGATGCGCCGGCGGCGGCGTACAAAACTTCTGTGCGCGGCATTTCGGATGAGGAGCAAAAAATGTGGGATTAGGTGTCGCCGGGCATGAAAAAGGCCCCGGCTTTCACCGGGGGCCGATTGTTTGTCCGTGGGTTCTAGTCTCGGTCGAGGATGGCCTGGGGGTCGGCAAACAGTTCGCAGTCCTTCTCATCCAACACACCTTCTCTGATGTGGTCATCGACGGCGGTCGCTCGATCGACGCTGTACTTGCGTTGGAACTTGTCGAGCTCGGCAGAGAACACCAGAGTTTCGCACAGCATTTCGGCGGATGCTCCGTAGCTGTTAGCAAACTCAGGGTGCAGCTTGTCAGCGACAGCCGTGAACTCCGCGACAGTATCGGAAGCATGGATGTTGCGTCCTGAGTTATCGGCGAAGCGAAGCTCTCCGCCGTCGCCCTGATCGGTGACGGCCATGGTCTTCTTGCCGTCCTTGTAGATGCTTGCACTCCAGATGTGGCCTTCCATGCCACGCCCGGCTGTGCGGAAGCCGCGAAGTTCATAGCCACCGAATGCGGTGCGAACCGGTCCGGTCGGTGCTGGATTCAGGACGACGTCGCTTTCGGTGTTGGGCTCGGGCGCAAACTTGCCGCCGTCCGATGTGCCTTTGTCATGTCGGGCTGGATCTGTTGATGTCATGTCCGGCATGTGCGCGGCAATTGCCGTATTGGTTGCAGAACGGCCCCGGTCAGTGTGTCGCGTACGGATGCAGGATGTCGGCCAGACGCTGATGGCGTTTGGATTCCAGAGCATCCCATTGGCTTTCGGGCATGCCGTCGGGTCGCGGCGTCGGGTTGAAAAACTCTGATGCCGCTGAACTCAGAGTCGCCTGTAGCTTCTCTGAATCTGGCTGCCCCGGCATCCCATTGGCTTTGATTAGCGTCAGTGCTGCCGTCGCGGCTTTACGCATCCGCAATTCACGCACCGCCTCGTTGCCGCCATCCCATCCGAAATGACGAAACACTGTGGCTTCATCCTCCGGCCAGGTTCTGAGGTCATCACCGCGTTCCAGAAGCGCACCGGTGAGTACCGCGGTGAGCTGCTGATGGATGGTTGGTATCTCTGGGGCTTCGACGCGTGCGAGGTTAGAGTTCGGTGACAGTGACACCGTCAGGAACCTCCAGCGTGAGAGCTGCGGAGTAGCGGCAGTCGGCTGAGTTCGCCAACGCCATCGGCCATGCCGGCATCGGCTGGTCCTCATCGAGAGGTCCGGCGCCAATCATCCATGTGCCGTTCTTTCCGTAGAGCGCGTTGATGAGTAGACCATCACCGTCCGGGGCGATGAGCTTGCCCGTCCATGGTGTGTCGTAGCTGTCGAACTCTGCTCGGATGGCGCCGTCAAACTCAACGAGGTCATCGCTGGCGCCATAAATCTTGAGGGTGTTGGTCATCGTCTTCTCCAGACGTCGTACTCGGGGTTGCACATACAAACTCTGTGCGCGGCAAACCTTGACCTGCTCTCTAGGCGAAGAAGGTGCGAGCCTCGTTAGGTGACAGCGATTCGATTCCCTCGGTAGCTTGTCGAGCGGCCATCTCGAATTCGTCCGGGTCATGGATGCCGTCCAGCATGACGGCTGAGTCGCGAGCAATGCGGTGCAGCAAATCCGGGTTGATCCCCACCGGCAACTGAGTGCACCATGATGCCCCTTCAATGTCAGTCCAGTTGTCAGGGCCGCTACGTCGGCGACGGACCGTCACACGAAGAAGTGGCGCGTCGGAGGGGGCGGAGGGGTTGTACTCACCGTTTCGGCCTTCGCCGATGTGTTCAAACTCGACACGTGTGTGTCCGCATTCGTAGCTGACAAAACCAGTCATCGCGGTGAGCTGAATGTCAGCCTCGGGGAGGTTTTTGGCGGCGAACTCGCCACCGTTCTTCGTCGCTTGCCCTGCCTGGTTCTTGTGCAATGCTGTTGCTTTCATATCTGACTGGTGTGCGGCACTCAACATGTCGCGTCACGGTACGACAAAAGCCCGGCTCACGAATGGGCCGGGCTTCAGGTCGTGCGGGTTGCGGGCGTTCAGCGTCCGATGAGGATGCCCGTCCAGGGGCGGGAATGGTTGCTGGGTGAAAACACCGAGGTCGGGGTTCAACTCCGTCACCCATTCGTCAATTGCGTTGTCTCCATCGGAGTCATCCCACAGCGTTATCCCCTCGGCGTCACGGATCACGGCGAGGGAATCGCCGCCGCCGGCAACCCAGAGTTCAACGAGGTCGCCACCTAAATCGTAGGCTTCGCGCCGCACACCGCTAAAGAGCTAGAACGTGTGCGTCCAAGTCTCAGGACCGTCCTCCACGATCAGGCTCATGTCGCGGTCAAGGACTACGGCATACTCAGCGAAGGCATCGGCCAGAGTGTCGTCGCAATCGCTGAAATCCCAGAGGATTTCGCCGTCAGCGTCCTTCACCTCGAATACGGCAAAGAATGGTGCGCCAGGACCGTCATTGTGGTCACCGATGACAACCGATGCCGCATTCGGGAAAGCCTCGCGGGCGATAGCCTTCACACCCAGGGCACCAGCGGCAGCAAGTTGCTTATCAGCGAAGTCGGACAACTGTGTTGCGGCTTCCGTCGCCCGGTCGGCACTGTACGCACTGGGGGCGTGGCCTGGAGCTTCGTATGTCTTCAAATCGAGCGTCACTTTGTCGGTGTCGTCAAAGTCGACATCGAATGCGGAGGCTTTGCGTACCGTATCGAAGTCGTCTTCGAAGGTGCGGGCTGCGTCGCTGAAGGTGTTCTCGTCATCCATGTCGACCTCAATGTCTTCGCCGTCAACGTCGCGGAGCGCAGTGAACTGTAGTGCGCTGCCGTCGAAGTCATCAACCCACGTGAATGCAGCAGTGACTGCATCTGGGTACTTGCCAGCAGTTTCGACGATGGTGCCCTCAGCAGCGCGCTGAAGCTGTTTCGTCACCTCCCACCGGAGGCTGTCAATCTGCGTCATGCGATCAGCCCAGGGGGTGCTCACCGCCTCAACCAAAGTTGTTTCAGCTTCGTCATTCTTCTTCGAACCGAATCCGCCGGGGTTGCCGGGCTCACCAGTGTGCTTGTTGCGTACGATGTTTTCTGTCATGCCACATAGGTGTGCGGCATCCGGCAGAAGGCCGATCGGTTCACCAGTCGTCTAAGTCGAGGGCGGTCACAGCAGGCCGGTCGGGGCGAAGATGGACGAGTAACTGACCTGGAGTTTCTTGCCGTTCGGTTCGGTGAGGGTGCCCTCCCACTGGTCGTCATAGTCATCGAACTTATCGTCGCCGAAATCATCGCGGTCGGCAGGTTCGGCGCTGGCGCCAAAGAGCCTGAGATTCTTCTTCATCAGTGGGTTCCTGTTCAGAGGTCGGCACGCTCAAGGCGCATGGATGTGGCTGCGGTTCAGGCGGCTGCACCAGCCAGCATTTCGCCAGCCCGGACAGTGAAAGCCGTCGCAGCAAGGTCAGCCACACATTGGCAGGCGCAGACCTTAGCTGTGCACTTCTGAGTTTCGTCAAGGGCAGTAGTTGCCTCACCCCACAACAGGTTCATCCAGAACCCGTCGTCATTGCCTAAAGCCATCAGGCACCTGCCTCGGGGCCAGTCAGTGACCGGAAGAGGTCGTCTATGGTCGGTTCCGGGCCTCTGACTGGGGCTTTCGCAATCAGTTCAGTCATCACATCGTCAGGCAATGTGATTGCGAGCCCTTCGGCAATGTCATTGGGGCTGACCGACAGGTCATGGCCACCAACAGCATATGAAGGGTTGGTCGAATGGATGACGATTGCGCGATACCAGCCGTCACCTCGATGGTCAGCAAGTACGACAGTCAGTCCATATTTCAGGGCGACGATTTGGCTAATCATTGCAAATATCTCCAAGTCAGTGATGCGGTCGGTATAGGTATTCTGTGCGCGGCGTTCCGCAGCGAAACGTTCAGCTCACGTCCGTGGCGAGTTTCAAATCATTCAGAAGTCTTATGCCGGTTCTCGGTGATTTGCCGAGCCATCCCGCAATCTCAGCACCTGTCGGCCATGAGTTGTTGTCTGCGAAATACTCGCGCGCGCGGACACGAGCTTCGTCGCGGGTGATGCCGGCCCTGGCTGCGCGAGGTGCCGAGCGTGTAGTTGGGGCCGTGCGGGACGCCATCACGTCCACAGGTGCAGGCTGGGTTTCGCGGTCAATCCGTTTCTGGATCTTCACCAGCTCCGTATCCGTCAGACCTTCGTCGGCGCTGGTGAGAATGATTACCAGCAGGTGAGTGGATGCCAGCAGAGCAATCGGGGCGATGGAGCCGACAATGAAAGTTTCGATGTCGCTCAGCGGACGGTTGTTGCCGTGCACACCGTTGGCCCAAATCGACAACGAACCGAAGGCGATGAGGATTATGCCCGGATACATGCGCACCAGAGCGCTTTTGCGTTTCCGCAGCAGCAGAACCGAGAAGGTCGCGACGAGGATGGTGCCGTCGACGATGACGAACCATGCCCAGGCGACATCGGGGGAGATGTTGGATGCCGTCGCGAGCTGAATCAAAGATGGGGCGCTGAGAATGAATGCCATGGCGATGACAACGACGACGAGCGGCACCACAGCCCAGAGCAGGCCGGTGCTGTTCGATGTGAGGAAGCGTGATTTTGTCGAAGTCATTGTGAGGGCTTTCGTCAATCTGGTCAGAAGGTCAGGGGTTGCAGCCATCGGAGCTCTCCGTTCGATTTGAACGTTGATCGTCCCATGCGCGGGTGACAGGCGGGAAGTCAGAATCTCTGGCTCCGCAACGACTATGCGCGGCATCAGGTTGAAGACAAGAAAAGGCCCGGTCCAAAGGACCGGGCCTGGCTCGCAATTCGCGGCTCTCTCCCTGCGAGGGGAATCAATGAAGGGGAAGAAAAGGCCCCCGTCCGCTACTCAACACCAAACCAGGTGCATAAAACATCTATGCGCGGCATCTGCCCGCGGCAGTCAATTTCCGTATGAAATTGCTTGCGAAATCTGTGCCGAACGTGACCGTGCACGGCGTGTGCGGCGATCGGCTTGAGGTTCGGTAGAGCTGCTGCGACGAATTTCAACCATCGCCTGGTGAAGCGGTCGGTTCTCTGTCGCACGGTAACGAACTTTTTTCTCAGCCATGATGAACTCCTTAGATTTTGGTCCGGACGCACGTAAGGCCCCGGAGGGCACTCACCGCCGGCCCCGGAGCCCCCGATGAAAACTATGTGCGCGGCACCGGGTGATCTATCCAAATCCAACTGGTATTGCTGCGGTCGCCAGGTCCAGACCAAAGCCGTTGCACCAGGGCGCCAGCATTGCCACATTTGATGCACAGCATGGTGCCTCTGAGAAACCCTGAGTTGCGTTTCATCGGCACGAGCTGCGGTTTCGAATCCCAATTGATACTGGCGGGCAGACCGCTGCGAGGGCAACGTTCACCCGCATGTGCCTCAGCGAATACCCGACGTCGTTCAAACTGGCGGGCAGCTACAGCAGCAGGGCGGTTATCGACCGGCAGATGAAGTTCTACAGCGCTTTCAGTTGCGGGCTCCACCGCAAACCGCCCGCCGGAGGGAACCCCGCCGCGGGTGCGTTTACGTGCTCGTACTGTTGACCCCATGACCTCATTGGGTGCGGCAGCAGCCGCCGCGCACACTACGCGGCAACACCATGAAATTCCTCAGCCTCAGTCGTGATTTCCATGTCGATGCGGGCCAGAGCCGCAATCGCATCCTGCAATTCATCCTCACGGTCAAATACGGCAGTCTCAGCAGCACTATCGGCCAGAGCTGAACGCTCCGTCGCCGATATGGCACTGCGGCGCTGGACGGCTGCCTTCTGCTCAGCACCATCAGCGAACTCGTCAACGGAGCCCACAATCTGTTCGAGGACACCAGCGGCACCGCCACTAATCGTTTTGGGCTTGACGATGACTTCACCGACCGGGTGGTAATGGGACTCCAACACCAGAACCAACCAGCCACGCTTCGGGCTCGGCTGGGATGACTCACGAATCGTGACGCCACGGTGAGTGGCACGGAAATATCCAAGACGGTCACGCTTCACAATCGCCTCAACCAATTGGACCAAAGTGTCCGACGGTTCAATGCGCCCGCCGGGGTTCGAAGCCACATATTGTTCCAGACGTTCGGCCTGCGAAGTGCATGCCCGAGCCTGTGCGCTTTCACGTTCACTGTCCTGCTTCGCGCGGTTCACATTCTGAAGATGAACCGAACGCATCAGACGAAGACGCTGAACCGATGCAGCCGTTTTTGCCTGCTCCAACAGCATCGGATTGCCAGCAGCCAAAGCCTTGACCTCGCCGTAGGACAACGCCGTACCCGAAATATCGTCGACCTCACGTGCAGTGCTATTGATGTCATACAGGGCAGCGAATGAACGTGCTTTGCGCTCAAGCGCCTGCCAGGTGTACGCATCGAAGGTGCCTTCGGTGACGCAACGGTACACATCGACATGCGTGTTCAAGTTGTTGGGGCGAAGCGCACGGCCTTCACGCTGCTCCACCTCCGCCGGAGTCCACGGCGCATCAATGTGCCACAGGGATTTCAGACGCGTCTGAATGTTTGTGCCCATGCCGACCTTCGACGTGGAACCCATCAGAATCGCGACACTACCCTCGCGGCATTGGGCGAACAATGCCGCCCTAGCCTTGTCAGTCTTAGCCTCATGGATCCAGCGGACCTCATCAGCGGGAACACCGTGCATGACTAGAAGCTGGCGCAGACGGCCATACACGGCCGTGTCACCAGGATGAGGTGTGCCGAGGTCGAGAAGCACCAGATGGAACGCACCAGCAACTTCACTGTTGCCGTACATGTTGTCGGCATTGGCGTGATAGACCTTCGCGAGCTCACGTGCAACTTCGGCAACCTTCGGCGAATGTTCATTGATTCCGACCAGCATCGGGTCGAGAGCCGCAGCGCGGCCGTCATTGCAGACCAGCAGCATCGAATCGTCACCGCGACCATCAGGTCGTTCGGCTTTGCCGGCACCACGGATGGCATCAGCTCGGACGGCGAGGCCACGAACAAATTCATGCTGCTGCGGGGCGGCCTCAACAACAATGTTGTGAACCGTATGGTCAGGACGTTCCAGACCAATATCGTCGGGACGCACAATGTCGGCAACACGGCTGAGCATGGTGCGGAGCTCCGGCAAATTCTTCATCCCGGCAGGGCGACGCTGAATGCGAAAACCCGAACCGTCAGGAGCAACCTCAACCGTATTCTCATAGCGGACAAACGTGGCAACCCACGGGTCGAACTGCTGCACACCAGCAGCGACAAGAGCTTCAGGCTGAAGATAGCGCTGCCACACCCAGGTCTCCGCCAGGGTGTTAGCCCAAGGGGTTCCGGTAAACATCGACACGATCGGCTTACCCGGATACTTGTCAGCCAGCACCTCAATTTTGAGAAGCATGTCGGTGGCGCGCTTCGACGATGACGACCCGAAACCATTGTCACGCGACGTTGAACCAGTGGCCAAGCGACGGAAAAGGTGGCAGTTTGAGACTAGGACTCCTGCTGCGAAATAGTTGTGGTTGTCTGCTACTTCGAGATTGTAGACAACACCATGGCTGAGCGAATCGTCCTGACCACTCTCTCCGTGTCGTAAAGGACTTCGTCGTTCCAGAACCTCAACACCGACCACCCGAGATATTCCAAGACCGCCGTCTTGCGCCGATCCAGGAATTTCCATCGCTTCAGCAGATGTGTTTTGCCGTCCACCTCGATCGCCAGTTTCGCTTCCGGAAACGCTAGATCCACGGCGAACGAGTTCGGCAGCGATTCGAACTGACCCCACGCCTCTCGCGTCGGAATAGAGAATTCCATGGGGAGATTCAGCCTCTCCGCTAAAAGCCTTTGGGGAACCGTCGTCTGACCGTTCCCACCGCGAGACAAGAAGGTCCGCCCCTGAAGCGAAGACCGCATCTTCGCTACCGTCTCCGGGTTGTGCATCGGGTTTCGTAGCGTCATCCGCGCCGAGGAGTTCTCTCTCTCCTCCATAGAATGAAAGGAACGTGGCCCGACCAAACGCATGTGGGCCGCTCGGTCGATTCCCGCTTGGCCCATATTCCTTGACACCATCGCGCAGGTCCGGCCGCAGAATCGCTGGTGAGGTCGGCTGGGCAGAAATGTGATCCTGCAACTCAAGCAGGTCGCCGCGGGGAACCGGGCCTGAACATAATGCAGAGTTTGACAGGACATCGTGCAAAACCTTGACAGCAGGCTCCTCCGCGAGAACGGAGTCTTGCACTGCAAGCAAACAATCTCCGGCAGCTTCGCCAGTTCGAGAGTAAGCTTCTCCCTCGACGCGAACCCGGCGCAGCTGCGACTGCAAAATTTCTGCTGATACCCCGTCTTCTCGAAGAGTGAGCTGCATTGCTGACAAGTCAGCAATGCCTGTTTTGGTGCTTGCTCGCAGCGTAGCCGCACGGCGCAGGACTGGCTGCACGTTGTCTGCTTCGCGCTTTGCCGTAGGCAGTTGTTCCCGCAGAACTGACATTTGAGAATTCCTAGACGTCGAGCTCTCGACGCCATCGACTGATGCTGCTTCCCGCAATAGCGGGCTTGCGCCGCCTGCGACGTCAACGGAACCGAGCACCACTCGCAGAGCCTGGCTTGCCTGGATTTGTCCCGCAGGTACATAGCCAACTCCTTCGACCCAGATGGGGTGATTGGGTGTGCAGATGAAGGTGCCCTGCTCGTGGGTAATACGGACGAGATTTTCATGATTCTCTTTTCTGACCCATCGGTGGATTGGCTTATATTCGGTTTCTCCAGTGACGAGATTCACCGAGGCAATCTGCACGTCCAGTGCCTCATCCACGATTCTGCCAATCTGGATTTGTCCCTGATCGGTGTCAATCAACGTGTCAAAAGGGAAACATTCATCGACCATCAGGTAGTCGACCCCGAGCTGTTCGAATAGCACCTGGTTCTCGTCCTTGACGCCGGAGCGCAGTTCGGTCAGACGGGCTTCCAGTGAACGCATCGCTCGGGCGATTGCCTTCGGGCCGCGGCCGTTGTCGTAACGGGGCACGTCACGCATGGCGTTGCTAAGCTCCCACTTCTGTGACTCAATCCAGCGGGCCTCCGCTTCGGGAGCGACCGGCATTGATGTAAAAGCCTGATGGGTGATGACAACAGCATCCCAGTCACCTGTCGCACAACGAGCGGCAAAGACCTTGCGGCGTTCGCGCGTCAAATCCTCCTTCGAAGCGATGAGGAACTTAGCCGTCGGATATGCCTGCTGTGCCTCACGGACAATCTGGTCCAGCAGATGATTCGGGACAGCAATCATCGGCTTCTGAGCCAGCCCGAAACGGCGCAACGTCATGGCGGCCAGAATCATCGACTTGGTTTTACCCGCACCGACAGGGTGTCCGATGAGGGCACGTTCGGACGAGACAATGCGGTCAACAGCGTCACGTTGATGAGTCCAGGGGGTGATTTCCTCGGCAAGGCCGGGGAACACCAGGCCGGAGCCATCGGCAGTGCGTGCAACATGCGAGTTGAACAGACGGTTGTACACCGACGCCACACGTTCGGCTCGTTCCGCATCTTCCCAGATCCAGGTGGAGAAGCGGTCATCAATGGCTTTCATCTTCTCCGACGCAGCCAAAGATTCTGCATGGTTGCGGACACGCTTCGTGCTGTATGTCTGGGGGTTCCAAACCTCGTCATAGAGGACAGCGGCTTTGCCGTTCAACGCCCAATCAAGAAGCTGCATCGGGTCGACCCGGCGGGTGCCGAACTCCATCTGGGAGCTGTAGCTGCCGCCACCATATTTGTACCAATTGACGTCCCAGGAAGCGACCGCGGGGGTATGGGTAATCGTGGCGGTTGAACCGAGGACGGCGCGAGCAAACTGTTCAATGTCGGAAGCGCTGAGCCATGAGGCGCCGAGCGTCACCCGAATTTCTAACGGGCCGAGGTCTGCCGGCAGTGCCGACTCCAACGCCACGACATTGCGGGCAAGAGCCGGGTTGGTGGTAGCGGCAATGCGAGCACTTTGGAGCTTCGAACGCACATCGCCGGACAGGTAATCGCGGGCGGCAACCAACTGGCCGCCATCCTCGAATACGAGCTCGCCGAGCGCATCCTGGGCTTCGGCCTCAGTGTCGAGCCCCAACAGGCAAGAAATCCTTGCCAGTTCAACCGTTTGGGTTTCGCCTAAACTCACAGCCAGGGCTTCACCGGCAGTGTCCACACGCTCAACCGGCGCCGGGCGGCGATTGACTCGGCGCAGAAGGATGGGGGCAGGTGAAGCGGTGCCATCATTTTGGTCAAATTGTTCCATGGCGATGACGGTCGAATAGTCGGGGTCGCGGCGGAAACCACCGAGAGCCGGACGGCGCCAAGTGAAGGTCGGCAAACCTGTGTCAGGGTCTGGCTTGCCCTCAGAGAGTGTGCCGCGATTCAGCGCACCGAACTTGTCGACATACGCGAGGTAGAGGCGATGCGCTTCGTCACGGACCGCAGCGATCGCAGTGTCGGTGAGGGCAGTGTCGGATTCGAGTTCGACCAGCGCAACCGCAGCATCGCGGAAGGTGATGAGGTAACGGAGCTCGACGGAGTTGCGGACCGGTGTGAGGATGCCGCCAATAACTTCATGCACTGCACCATCGACAACGTGAAAGCTGCCTTCCTTGCGACCAGTTGAGTCCGTCAACGGAACATCTGCCAAAGACAAAGCGATGTCGCGAGGTTCACCCTGAGCGGGCAAAACCAGCTTCACCGCATCAACAGCCGCAGTGATGTCGCCAGTGCGGTCATCGGAGATGACAACGAGGGGGTTCTGGTAGAACGACGTGACCTTCATCACACCGGCAACATGTTGGGGGAATTCGCGCCAATACCAACTGACATCAGTGTCGCGAACATGGGCAACCGTGTCGGTGGACGGCTCCTGAATCCAAAGCGGCGACGGTGAGTTGTATTCAGTCGAAAGTTCTGTGTGGGCTGCGGCAACTGCCGAAATACCGTCCCCGGCCTCGGGTTTGCGGAAGATCAGCATGTCGACAACAACTTCGGTGCCTTCAGCAGTGAAAGCACCAGACGGCAGACGTACAGCGCCCATCAGTTCAGCGCCGAGCTCACCGAACTTCGCCGGAACATCACCGGAATCCATGACAAACCGTGATGTGAGGATGATGACATAACCGCCGGGTCGGACCGCATCGAGCCCCCGGGCGATGAAGTATTCATGGATGGAAGATGTGCCAAATGCAGCGTCGTAGACATTGGCGGACGAGAACGGGACATTGCCGACAACGGCATCGAACGAACCGGTAACCAGCGGGTGGCGTTCCAACGGCGAAACAACAATGTTGGCAGCGGGATGCAAGGCCGAGGCGATAGCCGCCGACGTCGGATCAATTTCAACACCCGTCCAGTCGATCGCCATGCCCGCAGGTGCACGGGACATGAACCGGCCCGTGCCGCAGCCGGGCTCCAACACCCGACCGCCAGTGAAACCAACAGATTCCAGAATGTCGTAAACGGAATCGACAAGAAGATCGGGGGTGAAGAACGAAGTGTCAACCTGCTGAATGGCTGACCGCATGGCGTCATCGTCGAGAAGCGTTTCGAGTTCATCAGCAATAGTGGCCCAGCCGCCCTTCGGCACAGCCTCAAACGCAGGAGCCAAAGTGCCCCAACCGGCCCAGGCCAGCAGCGTCACACGATCATCGGCGGTCAACACCGTACCGGGTGTGTGGGTGGCGATCAGGCGAAGCGCAGCCATTGCGGTGCGCGCGCGGACCATTGGAGTCGAAGGGGCGAGGTCAGTATCAAGAATTTCTGTTTGCACAAGAACCCTATGCGCGGCAGGGGCCGGCGGCTGTGTCGCCTTGGGGGTGAGATGACCGATCGGATGTCCGACTGTCAGTTTTCACGACAGATGGGGCCACGATCGACGGGCCTCCGAGGTGCCAGATCCCAGCAACTGCCTAGTCTCATCTGTCGTGAGAACCGACGCGGTTTGTGAATTCTATAACCAGCATGCGCCCTGCAAACCAAATCTCTGTGCCGTGAGCTGAATCGCTGCTATTTCCAGGCGACCTTCGTGGGGGCGGTCACGTTCCCAGTGGTTGCACCGTTGCCGAGTTGGCCGGACCGAACTTCGTGACGATGACGCCGAGGAGCTCCTCGACCTTCGCGACGACATCATCTTCAGTGGTGCCCTGGGCGGTTTCTGCCCGGTCGAGGTGGGAGTCGAGGGCCCGCCCCTCGTCGTCGCCGCTGATGCCGACGCACCTTCGGAGCGAGTCGGCATAGAAACGGAGGCCCTCGATGGAGTTCATGGGGGTGTCAGTCGGCGTGTAGCGCCGGCGGAAAAAGGTCATAACCGGACTATGCGCGGCAACATGCCGTCGCTGGGGTGATTGCCTACACGATCTTCCGGATTTGCCCGTCGTTATCGATAACGTAGACGACATCGTTATGGTCGACAGCTACGCCCATTGGCTTGTTGAAGCTGGCATCAGCCCCAGTGCCGTCGGCATGGCTTAGTGCTCCTGACCCGGCCAGCACTTCGAGGGAGCCATTTGGCTTGATTTGGTAGACCTTGTTCGAGGTCGACCCGGTTAGGTAGACGGTGCCGTCCGAACCAGCCGCGATACCCGAAGCGTCCGAAAGCAGCGCGATGGTGGACACCATACCGCCGGAGATTTTCTTCACCCGGCCGGAGTCCACAAAGTAGATGCTTCCCGCATCATCCACGGCGATCTTCGTTGGGCTGGTAAGCCGAGCGATGGACACATCACCGTCAACGTGGCCCTTTGAGCTGATTCCAGCTACGGTCGTCACCGCACCGGTGGAGCTCACCTTACGGATCCTGGCGTTTCCAGTGTCGGCAACATATAGGTTGCCGGCCGAGTCGGCTGCGACGTCTCCAGGATTATTCATCTGAGCGGCAGTACCTTGACCGTCACGGAACCCTATATAATTCCCGGCGTAAGCACCGTACGCAGAGTAAGTCACCTTCCCGATATAGTTCCGGTCGTCAGCGAGGAAAACACGGTTCGTACTGTCGACGGCGATACCCCAGGTGTACAAGAAGCTGACGCCGTACTTGTTGACTCGCGACTGGATCCCGGCAGGCGTGGTCTTCATCACCCGACTGGTAGCCCCGGACTGCAATGTGTAAACATTTCCAGTCGAGTCCACCGTGATGTCGCGAATTTCGTTCGGTGTGATGTTGGCAAACGTAGTCACAACTCCACCATTTGATGAGACGACTGGCTCCACAGGAGCCTCCGCTGCCGGGCCGACTCCCGGTGTCCCGGTCGGGAATGCGAACGGGGTGCTTCTGGCTTTACCGGTGATCATGTCAACAAGTGTCTGCACACGAGGTTTGTCGAACCCGGTCGGCAGAGCTGCGGTGATCGCGTCCGGGACGGTGACCATCCGCACACCGCTGTAGCTGCCGGCACCGGCCGCCATCAGGTATCCCTGGTCTTCCGCGTTGAACACTTCTGGGCTTTCGCTGGTGCGCAGGAACACAGCACCGGTGTCAGATTCGATCCCTGCCACCCAACCGCCTGGTTCGACATCGACGATCAGTCGAGCAGTTGGCCGTTCCACACCAGGGTCGCCTTCCAAAGCATGATAGGTGGAGTCCGGATGGCTGTCATACGCCAGATACTGACCACCCAAAACCAGCACCGTTGACTCGGCCGTGTTCACCGCGTCCAGAGCTTGCTTCGCTGCCTCATCCTGTGACCAGGAGACAACCACGGTCACCGTAGCTGCGATGGCACTACCGACGATGCCGGAAACTAGCACACCGACCATGATCGAGGCCAGGTCGATGGCACCCCGGGGATTACGGAACGAACGGAACTGGCGGCGGGGTCGGCGTAGATTTCTCATGTCACTATGTAGAGTGCAAGGGTGCGCAAAAACGCGAAACTATTCGGAGATGTTCTTAGCCGCAAGGAACCAGCCCGATTCTGCGGGTATTGTTTCGACGGATGCTCAGCCCGAGGCTGACGTGAGTTTCGGATGCGAGTCCAGACCACTCACCGACGGGCGTCCAGGGTGCCGGCTAGCTCAGCTACGAGTTTCGGGGCGTCCGGATAGTCGGAAACCGCTGATCCTCAGCTTCTGCGACAACCCGACACCATCCTTCCGCCAGCCCTATACGCGGCAGGTGAGCGCAGGTCGCGATTCGGCGCCGACAATCAAGCAGCCAGAGATTCCCGAACCCAACTGGCTTGACGATGCGCCAGAGGTAGTGGTGTGACACCGACATTGACAGCGTCGGAGAACACCGCAAACTCCTGGGCAATGCGTTGCCGTCCCGCAGTGTTGCGGATGTCATAGGCGAGCACCCGACGGTCAGGATAGAACTTCTTAGGAATCGACAGCTCATCGTCGTACGTCAAAATCCACAGACCATCAGTGATGCCGTTCAGCGCATCGGCCAGACGTTGATGGCCAGCCTCATCCATCCCGTTCGCATACAAGCGGTTGCCCTCACGAATGTACGGCGGGTCGACAAAAAGCATCACCTCGTCCTCGATGCCGCTATCGACAAGCTCCTCAATATGGGCGATGCCGTCACCGTGCGTGACCTGAATCCGGTCGGACATCCGGGCGACATTGCGGACACGTTCAGCAAGTTCAGGGGCGTTGAAACGAGAACCCAAAGTCCATTCACCAGCCTGAGCCTTCCCACCGATCGGGCCGACATTAGGGGCGACAATACCTGAGCGTGAACAGCGATTCAGAACGAAAGACGCAAACCCGAGGTCGAAAAAGTCGGTGACCGTCGGGGCGGCCGTGACCTCGCGAGCCCATGAAAACAAAGCCATGTCAGGTGTTGTTTGTTCGATGAGGTGGGCCAGACGTTCACCATCATGCTTCACCGCAGACCAGAACGCTGCGATGCCGGGGTTGGCATCAACAAGCCAGAGCTCATCGACTGCGCCAGCGTCAAGCATCGTCAGTCCCGCACCGGCGCCGCCGGCAAAAGGCTCAATCCATACTTCAAGGGGCATGGAGGTGTATTGGTCAGCGAATACGTTGGTCAGCCAGGGAGCCATCGGGGCTTTACCGCCGGGATAGCGAAGCGGGCTGATGTATCGAGGTCTAGTAGTCACACAAAGGCTGTGCGCGGCAGGAGCTACCGATCTTCGACGTTGGCTGCGCGGGTCAGCGACACATCATCTTGTTCGACGCCACCGGTGTTGATGAGTCGAAAAATCTCAGCCTGCTGCTGGACATCCTTATCGACACATTCAACTGTCGGCATGGAGATGTGACCAAACTTGCGCTGCATCCTGAGATTGAGTCCGCTCCAGCGAACTCCGGGGGTAGGCCAGCCTTCAACCTGTTCGCTCGACTCCACAAATTCTGGGTCAAACCATGATGCAGGAACGGCTAGTTCATCGTCGCGGAAAGCTCGCAATGTCTGAATGCGCTGCTTGCCGTCAATAACGGTGTAGATGTGATTGGCATGGATGTCGTTCGTGCGATTCAAGCTGATAGAGCCGACAGGGATACCAAGCAGCAGCGAACGAATCAGGTTCTGCTGACGGGCTTCGCCCCAGACCGAACCGCGTTGGTATACGGGGTCAAGGTCGAAATGGTCACGCTGGAAGTCAGAGTAGAAATGTTCAACCGTGTACGACATGCCTTGCAGCCGGAATGAGTCAAGCGGTCCATCGAACGAAAGGTCAGACACTGCAAGCTCCGCTTCGGAATCGAGTCGATTGTGTTCAGCGAACTGTCCACCGGTCGGGATGCCTCGGGACTGCCGCTTTGTGTTCGCCATATCGTCCATGAGTGCGGCTTGGTTATGCGGCGCGCGAGAACATCTTCAACCAGAACGGACTGGGCGCCGGGTAGGGAAACGGCTTCGGCACCGGCACCGGTCGTGGCCGATTCACTAGACGGGTCAAACCTGTGACGATGGCACAGAATCGCTCAGGGTCCGAAGTGAACACACTGCGACGTCCGAACGCCATCTTCTCGTCACCACAGGTGAGTACCGCCGCAGTCACGTAGACCGAACGCAGCTCTTTGGTCAGGGTTTCTGACGCAGCAAGAGCGCTCTTGCTAAGGTCGTCTATCAGGACGGCGCCATACGCTCGCGTGCGAACATCGTCCAGCAAATCACCAGAGGCATCGACGAGCACCAGGGATTCAATCGCCCAACCGTGCCGCAACAGTGCAGCCGCAATCTCACAAATATCGCTACTGCCAAAGAACGCACGCTTGTGTCGATCGAGCGGGGCTGGCGGGGTGGCGCCGAGGTGTTTCACCGCAACAAGTTTTGCCAGAGCGTGCGGGTCAGGAAATGTCCAGTAGAGGTCAAATTTTGGGGTAGTCATCGTCCTACGCTCGATTCTTTTCGGTCGACACATCGACTTGCGCGGCCGCTTCTGCTTCGGCCTTCTCGCGAGCACGTTGGTCTCGTTTCACCAGAGTGTCATTAGGGCCGCGGACATAGGTGGTGGCAGAAATCGGTTTGGCGTCGAAGCCATAATGGTTGGTTTCGAGCACAGGGATGTCGGCGGGTTCGCAGTCATGGACAGTGACTGAACAGTCGTCGTGATGGACAATCCATTGGCCAGGTTGGAGCTGAATCATCTTGTCGTCACCGTGGCCAAACATCATTGACCAGCCGACACCGTGGCCGAAGCCAGCGGTGCGGCCATCAGCTCGGGCAAGCAGCAGAACAACCTCGCCGGGTACACCTTCGAGAGCGTGCCCGTTGGGGCACCAATGGACTTTTCTCATGCGGAAGCTCCCTCTGCAACTCGGCTGGCAAGCTTCTGTGCACGCTGTACCGTGTCGTAAGCTTGGGGGACACCCGCAGAATTGACGAGGTAGAAAATCATTGCTTCGTCCTCGACTCTCGGCACATTGGCTTCAATGGTCGAGAGGGGGAAGTTCATCAGCAGTGACATGAACGGATGTTCAGGGCTGTCGACAACAACTGCCGGCACCTTCTCGCCATCGACGAGCATGGTGCCCCTGCCCTGGAAGCGCAGGGGCACCCATTCGGCAGGAATGCCAATCTGACCATCGGCCATGTCGCGAAGCGCTTCGATGCGCTGCTTTCCGTCGACGATGGCATAGCGGGTGTTTGTGACCATGTTCGAGCGGACGTTGATGATGATGGCACCGATCGGTAACCCCATGGGGAGGCTTCGAATCAGTTCGCGCTTACGCGGAATGTTCCAGACATAGGCGCGCTGATACGGCGGGTTGAGGTCAAAGCGTTCGCGTCCCTCCAACACCCAGTCGGCTGGGCGGGTGTGCGGCTTGAGCTCATAGTTCGGCAGTGTCATGTTTCTCCAGGTCGGTGACGTTGCATTACCTATGCGCGGCAGCGGCACCAGCAGAATTTACGTTGCGACCAGGACAGCCGCATCTTCGCGGAGGATCGCATCGCGGTGGTAGTAGACACCGGCAGAGGTCATGCCCAAAGCTGCGGCAATGGACGCTGCCGACTCCTTAACGGCAAGTCGTTCACGGATTGCGTCACGACGTTCATTGCGGGGTGTCTGCACCCGAGGGGTTGGGATGTTGCGAGCACCGCGTACCTTCCGCGGGGTGAGGTCGGGCTCGATCGACTCATAAGCGGTGAGGACAAGGTCGGCGACAGAGCCGTTGTTCCGCTCCGCTCGGGTAGTGAGCTTTGAGAACGCCAGAATATCCATCTCAATTTCGAGAATAATGGTTCCGCGCTTGGTGCCGCGGCGTACACGTGAAGTAGTCATGCGGCTCCTATGCGGCAAGTCAGTGATGAGCTGGGAAGTCGATATTTTTAGGGATCCGCTGGACAAATTTGTCAGCGAGAACAAAACGTTGCTCATCGGGAGTGCCGCCCTGATTGGCCATGAATGTCGCACCTGGGCAGGCGGCCGCTTCGCTCAGCAGCCGTAGCGTGCACCAAAGCTGTAAGCATCAGATTCGAGCCACTCACGGTTGGTGATTGTGCCTCCCGAATACTCAATCTGCCCATTGCGGGATTGCTGACTGTGACGGAACTCATGGGCCAGGGCAATCCGGATGGTGCAGTCCGAATGGCTTGACAGGTATGTGGTCACCAGAATCTGGTTCGAGCTGGGTCGAAAACAGGCCAGAGCTCCGGCACTATCGCAACCATTTTCGATGCTGTAGCTGACATGGAACGGCAATGACGCAGACATGCGGGCGACCCGCTGCTCAAAACTCTCAGAGCCACTGGCTGAACTCCAAAAGGAGCCGCCATACCCCTGAGCTGCACGGGCTGCGGCAGCGGTTATGCGGGCGTCTTCAACCTCGACCTCCGCCTTCCAATCCTCAGCAGCAGCGGCAGCATACGCTGTAGCCTCAGACATTTCGTAGATAACTGCTGCCTCAGCAGCGTCAATCTCATCATCCGACATCACCGATCCGAATACCGCCAGGCGGATGGTCCCATCGGTGCCGGCAACAGTTCGTGCGGCATCGACCGCATCAGTGGCAGCGTCGTGCAGTTCAGTGAGTTCAGCAGTTGTCGGTGCATCTGCGCCCAGCACCTCGTCGACAGCATCGAGCCCCGCTGTGTGCCTTGCAAGTTCCGCAACCAGAGCACTGTTGTTGTACGGTCCGGCGTCGGCTACCGCAACAGCAGCGCGTGGCTCCGAGGGAGTAGCCGAGGCGACTCCCACGCCAGCAGTGGCTGTGACTGCAATGACGACCACAGCGAAGGTGCGGCGGGTGACGACAAGGAATGTGGATAAGCGGGAACGACGCCGATGTGCGGGCCGAATGCAAATTGAGGGCATAACACTCATACATGCGACGGAACTCAGAAAAGCGAGCTACAAATGGTTCTTGTAGATTCTTTTGACGAAATCTGCTTCGGGAACGAAGCTGCACTCATCCGGAGTGCCGCCCTGATGCGCCATAAAAGTGATGCCGGGGGAGGCGACTATGCAGTCATAGCTCTCGCCCTGAAAAAGCTCCACACCTTCGCTGGAAAGTGTGGACGGGCTCACACCCATCAGCCGGGCGGCTTCCTTCTTCGTGGTCGCAGTGGCAGCTTCTACACGCTTCAGATGGCGACGCGAGCGGATGGAGAAGACACGCAGCGGCTTGCCGTTCAGCATTGGCTTGGCGATGTCGTCAGCAGGGGCATTCGAGTTGTCTTCGCTCATAGTATTCCTGTGCGCGACAGCTTGACATCTGATTATTGGGCGGCGACTGCTTTCTCCGCTCGACGAGCAGCCACTAATCCGCTCGCAAACACGGCCAGCAGGAGGCCCAGGGCGACAGAAGCGACTGTGGCGGCAACTGGACGTCTCGCGTCAGCTAGGGCCGCACAGGGGCGCTGAGCGCTTTCCGCGAGTTCTGGCTCGGGTGCAATAAGTGTGCCGCAGAGGACACCGGCCTCAGTGACCAGCGGACTGTAGGCCAAAACGCAGCCGGCAGCCGTCAGGGCGAGTCCAAAACAGAGAACGATGCCGAGAACCCACATGGACTTTGTCACGGCAGCCCTCCTCGTTGTGTCCTGGCCACTAACCGCGACCATCGTATCGACAAAGACGGACACGCTATTGCGAGACGAGCCTATTAGCCCTCAAAGCGAATATCGAGCACGCTATCCGGCAGCTCAGGAGTGGTGACGCCGACCAAGGCAGCAGCCTCGCGAACACTCACACCTGCAACCTCATGTCCATCTTCGACCAGCGGAGCGATGACATCCGACAACGCGTTACTGTAACCGAACGGACGACGAGGCACCGGGAACGGCTCACTGGACTGAGTCTTCTTATGTTCAGCCCACAGGCTGTCATCAGCGAAATCCTCCATGAACCGTTTATAGCGACCCTGCTCCTCAGCAAGCTTCCAAGCGGATTCAACCTGGTCGTACAGCTCACTTCGGCGGCGAGACAAAACCATGCGCTCCTCGCTTTTCTTCTCGAACACAATCAGCTCCTTCGCGTCAGCAGCAAGGACAGCGTCATCGGTCCACACGACGCAATCGTTATCTGCTGCGCCGAAGAACCGGACAGTGTGAGGCACCTCCCAAACACGCGGCTTACCATCGTGTTCGAACGGGCTGGACAGATCCCAACTGTGAGACAGGGGTGTTCGGCGGCCAAGCTCACGAGTTGACACCTGGCCAACACCGCCAGCAACAGTCA
>Ga0307486_1000830_pt1 | contig 26028 bp, 21 predicted proteins | sample CBIW02metaG_FD_203663 | JGI IMG/M metagenome (GOLD analysis project Ga0307486, IMG submission 203663) | Sea-ice brine microbial communities from Beaufort Sea near Barrow, Alaska, United States - CBIW 0.2 | ecosystem: Environmental > Aquatic > Marine > Coastal | place: USA: Alaska | collected...
CGAGCGTCAGAATTCGGGCGATCACGTCTTCCGGGACTGCCCGGGTGGGGATCTCGCCGAGGAGAAAATCGCCGTCCGGCAGTGCAAAGCCGTCTTGCAGCCAGAAGTCGGGAGAGATAATGGCTCCCGAAACGGATGCACCGTGCACGTCGATTCCCGAAGTCGTGCGCAGGGCCAGGGTCCACTGGTAATGCTCGGTGGCGTTGGCAATGGGCGAGTAGGTCTCGAGCGGAACCGGGACCGTGTCGACCGCCCCGGGCAATTTCCGGTCGTCGAGCAGCACACCCGCGATGGGCAGATCGGCGAAGTTGCGCAGCCAGTCCGCCACGTACATGGAGGCATTCTCGCCGTTGTCGGCGTCAAGCACGGAGACATCCGTCGTGCCGGAGAAGTGGTGGGTGCGGGCCAGCCACTGCATCGGTGACGGAATATGCAGCACAATGGGCGCACGCTGGGTCTGGCTGAACGTGGTGGCGAATTCCTTGACGCTGGACAGTAGGGCGGTGTCGGCGAGCAGCGTGCGCAGGGCGTAGCCCGTTCGGGACTTGGCGCCCATAGCCAGCTGAAGGGCGGAATTCGCTTCCAGGTGATGAGCGTACAAACGGTCAAGGCTGAGCAGGGCCACATCGGACTTGAGCAGCGCCTGCGCCTGCCCGAAGAAATTGGAGTAGGCCATCGGCTCATGCCAGGGCACAGCTTTTCCCTGCAGCAACACGGCCTGGGCATAGTCATGGCTGTCCAGCAGCACGGCATGCGTGCGTCCCGACGGCGGCTGGTCGATGATGCTGGTCAGCGAGGTGGTCACGGTGTCTCCTTGTTCGACGAAAAAACTGCAGTGCCGGGGAGCCCGACATCGATCCTGTCGACGTCTGGCTCCCCGGCTGTGGAGGTACGGAGGTCAGGACTTATGCTCGACGTCTTCTCCGTATTTCTGCTCGAGCTCGCGCACGCGGGCCTGCAGCTTGTTGATCTTGAGCACCCGACGGTCGGGAACCATGATGAGCGGCAGCTCCTCGAGCTTGCCCCTGACGCGCTCAGGCTCGATTCCGCCCCAGTGCGTTGCCAGGAGTTCTTCGTCGTTGTCCTGGCCCCACGAGCCGAAGTAGAGCAGGTCAGCCGGCGGCTCCTCCTTCACGAACTTCTTCACGAACTCCGTGTAGGGAGTGCCGCGTGCGATGCGGTCGTGTCGCATCTGCGCCCGCAACTGGGCCGTCTGCTCCTCGTGCACGACGTAGGTACCGGGTTCCCAGACCACGCCGTACATGCTCGACGCCGTGTGAGCGCTGATGCGGTCCAGCTCCAGGTCGGTCACGACGAGCTCCGGGTCGCGCTCCAGTACATCGCCGTAGCCGCCGCCCGCGCCCTGGGCGATCATGTAGAGCTCGCCCTCCTTCGCCACGTCGAACTGCAACCCCATGTGCGAGGACTGGTAGTCGCCGCCCTCAAACGGCTGCTCGTTCATCACTCGCTCCATCGAGAGGTTGAACTGTGATGGGTCCTTCTTGATGACGTCGTAAATGTTGACGTCTTTCACCATTGCGAGCGGATATACGGGGCAGCCATAGCCTCCAAACATGCCGGGCACCGACGAAAACTTCGATCCGCTCGTGACGGTCATGAAACCCCAGCTGGGTGTGCCGCGCGAGGCGACCATCATCTCGTAACCCATGCCGCCACGAAACTTGCCGAAGCCCTGATTGTCGCGAACGAGACGCTTGCTGACGAGTTGCAGGAAGGGCACCTCTTCTTCCATGACCTCCTGCTCGCCGATATCGGCCATCGCGCAGAACAGCGGGGCTACGGCATCCTCGCCGTCACGAAAAGCTTTCGCTCCGCCGCCCATACCGTTCAGGTCGGCGCACAGGTTGCCGACTTGTTCGCCGTTCTGCGTGGTGCCGCCCCAGAGAAAGTCGTTGATCTGGTTGAACCAGGGCGCAACGACGTTCGAGTACTTCTGCGGCGACGAGAACTGCATTTTCGCGAACGCGGTCTGCAGTGCGGAGAAGCCGCGGAAGGATGCCTGCAGCGACTGACCGACGGGAGCGTCGTAGCCGGCATCCGCCCAGCTGTGTTCTTCGGTGATGACCTCAATCGGGCTCATCGCGCCGGTGGAGCGTGGCAGGTCTGGCCACCAGTACGACAAGATCGCCTGCACCATGAATGCCTTGGTCGAGGCGAGCGGTGAGTTGATGGCTCGGTTGAGGATTTCGGGGCCGGTACCGGTGAGGTCCACGATCAGGCGTTCGCCCTTGATGGTGATCTTGCACGCGAACTTGATCAGGATGTTTTCTTTCAGCGTCGAGTCGACGAACTGGTTGAAAGTTACCGTGCCGTCGGGCAGCTCCCCGATGCGGCGACGCACCTCGGTCTCCACGTCTTCCACGGTGACCCGCAGCGAGGCAACGAATGTCTCCTGCCCGACTTCGTCGATAAGACGATCGACGGTGTCCATGATGCGGCGCACGGCGCCCATTTTCACCTTGATGTCGGCAAGCATGAGCTTCGGGTCGCGAGTGGAGTGCTGCAGAAAGGTCAGCAGGTCGCGGCGCAGGTGGCCCTTCTCTACGATTTTGATCGGAGAGGCCCGCAGGCCGTCATCGAACGGTGTCTCAGAGCCGCTGGGCATGCCGCCCGGCTCACAGGCGCCGTTCTCGCCCTCGTGGATGGTCGCGCCGACCCAGGCGATGACGATGCCGTCGCGCATCACCGGCACGAGCATCGACTGATCGGTGTTGTGCACCATGCCGAATCGGGAGTCGTTGTGGAAAAAGCCGTCGCCCTCGTTGATGCCGACGGTAGGCTCGTCCTTCCAATTCTTCATGATGTAGCGGATGGGGTGGTGCAGTACCGCGGAGAACGCGATGACCCCGCGATTGGAGAGGTAGGTGACGTCACCCTCGGCGGTGTAGACGGCGCAGGACAGGTCGGCCCATTTGGCGCCGGGAGCGGCGCCCATGCTCTCGCACATCTCGAACGCTTCGTCGAGGGCGCCGGCCAGGCGCTTGCGGATGCGGTCGATCTCCAGCGGGTCGATGCCCTCGGAGATGCACTTCTCCTCGTAGGCGGTGCGCGGCATGATTTCGTGGTGGCGCATGATGGCCGGGTCGGGTCCGAGGAAGAGGGTGGTCTCATCCATGAATTTGTCGACCCACTGCTGTTCCTGATCGGTCAGCAGCTGGGATGCGTCGTCGTCGTTTCCACTGGTGGGTACGAATTCGTCGGTTGTCAGTGTCATGGTTCAAGCTCCTTTGCTTGTGCGCAGTGTGGCGGTGGTTGGGGGAATGATCAGTCGCTGAGCAGCCATACCGCCCCCTGCACGGTCGGCTCCAGGCGCCAGCCCGGTTCCACCAAATAGGTCGTGTTCTCGGTCGTGACGATCGCCGGACCGTGAATCACGTATTCGTGGTGCAGTGCCTCGGCATCGTAAACGGGGGTGTCTACCGCACCGGTGATGCTCGTGAAGTGCACCGTTCGGTGCGAAACCGGGGCTGGTTTGATCTTTTCGCCACCGATCTTGATCGACTCGAACTGAACCACTTCACCCTCGATGAACGACGCGACTCGAATGGTCTGCACCCGGATGCCCGCCTCCGGTGCCTGCGTTCCCTCGCCATAGCGCTCGCCGAAGATCTCGGAGAACGTCTTGATCAGGTGTAGAACATCGGCGACCCCGTTGACCCGGTTGATATCAAACGCGACGGCCGTCGTGACGAGCTGGTTGCCGTAGCGCATGTCCATCTCGAGGCGGTAGCGCACGTCTGCACGGTCGTAGCCCTGGCGCACCAGGTCTTCGGCACCCTTGGCTTCGAGTTCCTCGATGTATCCGTTCAGCGAGTCGTACTGGTCGTACAGGTTGCGCTTGATCGCTTCATAGAGCACGACGTAGGCGCTGCGCTCGTGAATGTGAAGGGGCCGCATGTTTCCGGCCCCGAGCGCCGAGAACACCGAGGCGAACGGGGGAAACAGAATGCGGCTGATGCCGGCGCTCGCCGCGATACCGCAGGCGTGCAACGGGCCGTTGCCGCCATAAGCGAGCATGGTGTAGTCCTCGATCAAGCCGCCGCGCGAGCGCAGCTCCTTCTCGATGCCGATCGCCATCTGCTCGTCAACGGTTTTCTTGATTACCTTGGCGACCTCGACCGCGTCGAGGTCGAGCTCGTCGCTGAGCGTCTCGTCAATGACGTAGATCGAGCGCTTCTTGTTGAGTTTGATGTGTCCGTTGGCGTAATTGTCCGGGTCGAGATAACCGAGCACGAGGTCGGCATCGGTCACGGTGGGGCGCAATCCACCGCGGTCGTAGCAGGCCGGCCCCGGGTCGCTTCCGGCCGACTCAGGTCCGATCTGAATTGCGTGGTGAATGCGGTTGTATGCGGCGATTGAACCGCCACCGGCGCCGAGGGTGTTCAGATGAATCATCGGTGCCGAGACCATCCAGCGCCCAATGGTGGGCTGGAAATCATAGTGCCGCACCCCGCCCTCTGGAACCAGGCCGATATCGAACGAGGTTCCGCCCATGTCCATCGACACGACGTCGCCGAGGCCGGTCGATTCCGACAGGTGCTGGGCCGCGCCGACGCCGGCGATCGGTCCGGAGTGAATCGTTTGCAGGGCATCCGTTGAATTGGGCTGGGCCATGCCGCCCGAGTTGTGGATGACGAGCATCGGCTTTTCATAGCCTGAGTCGCGCAGGTTGTTGGAGAGCTGGTTGAGCGCGAAAAACATCGTCTGGTGCAGAAAAGCGTCGACGATGGTGGCCATCGCCCGCACATATTCGCCCTTGCGGCCAGAGACCTGGCTGCTGAGCAGCACCGGAATCGACCCGAGCTCGTGTGTGGGGTACTCGTCGAGAATGATCTCGAGAATGCGGTCTTCGTGCGCCGAGTTCTCGGTCGCATTGGTCAACGCAATCACGATGGCCTCGGCGCCGTTGTCGACGAGTTCGCGTACCTGGGTGCGCACATCGTCGTACATCAGCGGCACGAGTACCTCACCGACCGAGTCGATGCGTTCCTTAACGGAGCGGATGAGGCGGCGCGGTACAAGCGGGTCGGGACGCTGGGCATCGGGCATGTCGCCCTGCTTGACGCCGTCGAGTCCTTCGCCATAGCCGCGGCCACGGGAGAGCGGAATGGTGTCTTCGAAGCCGTGGGTGACAATGGCTGCGACCCGTGGGCCCTTGCCTTCGATCAGGGCGTTTGTGCCGAGGGTGGTCGCGTACCGCACCGAGTCGACCTCTTTGAGTGCGGTTTCCCTGCTGATGCCGGCCCGATCGCAGGCCCGGTCGAGGGCTTCGTTGAAGCCGAGGGCGAGGTTGTGATGGGTCGTGAGTGCCTTCGACTCGATGTACACGTCGTCCCAGACGAAGAAGCAGTCGCTGAATGTACCGCCGATGTCTACGGAGATTCTCTTCACGGTCAGTTCCCTTCGATGCGGTGGGAGTGGGAATGGGCGGACGCGGTTTCAAACTGGGCGCTGAGGTCGGTCTCGGCGTTTTCGCCCGGGCCGTAATTGACGACCTCTTCTGGGTTGCCCCCGTGGGCTTCCCACTTCTCGCGCAGCGAGTCGATGTCCCAGAGCATGTCAACGGTCGGCGGGTGCCCCGGCGGCAGGTATTCGGCTTCGATCTGGGTGCCGCACGTGGGGCAGTAGAACTCCAGGATGCGGCAGAAGCTCGGGTCGGGCGAGAATGTGAACTCGTACTTGTCAGGGTCGATCACCGGCGGGTGAATCTCCCTCGGGTCGCGGTCGTAAACGAGCGTGCCTTCCTTGTAGTTGCCGCGGGCGTCACCGAAGTCGTGGGCGCAGATGCGGCAGATCCACCGTTCAGTGTCGAGGTCGATGAGCAGGTATTCGGTCATGGGAACGCGCATTGTGTTTGTACCTTCCTTGGGTTAGAACGTGTCGGTGAGCTGCAGGTCGCCGGCGGAGGAGACCATGAGAGTCCAGCCGAGCGGTACACGTGCGGTGAAGAACGGTCCCTCGACAATGGCCGGACCGGCCGCTGTGGCACCGGGCTTCTGGTCGTCGAGAAGGTAGACCGGGGTGCTGTCGATGTGGGTGGCTGTGGAGCGTACCTGCCGGGTGTCGGCGGCCACGGCGGCGCTCTCCGCCGCGGGCGTCCCGCTGGCGATTGCCGGGTGTGGCAACTGGAATGTGGCCGTGAGCGAGAGGATATCTTCGCCGTCTTCGACGATTGTCGCCCACTCCAGTTCGCACTCGCTCAGGTCGTGCCCTTCCTGGAACATGTCCTTGCCCGCATCCGTTTGCATCGCGGTACGCACCGCGCTGAGCTCGACATCCGTGAATCCGGTCACGTGGGTTTCGTAGGACTGGGCGATGTCGGAAAAGCTGATGCCGTAGGCGGAGAACACCGCGGCGAGCCGCGGTACGAGCACGGTGTGCACGCCGGCCATGCGTGCGGCGCTGCAGGCGCTCATTGGGCCGCCGCCACCGAACGCGGCGAGGGTTGTGTCGCCGGTCGGGCTCACGAGGTCGACGAAGGACTTCGCCAAATAGCCTGAGTAGCTGGCCTCCATGCGAATCAGCGCCTCCTCAAGGCTGACTCCCAGCGGGTCAGCGACGGTTTTCATGATGACCAGACGCGAACGCTCGGCATCGAGGGCCATCTCGCCGTTCAGATAGGTGGCGGGGTCGAGTACTCCGAGCAGCAGGTTGACGTCGGTGATGGTGGCCGAGGTGCCGCCGAAACCGAAGCAGGCCGGTCCGGGCGCGGCTCCGACGCTTTCCGGTCCGACCGTGATTTCACCGTCGTGCACGGCAATGATCGAGCTGCCGCCTACTCCGGTCGAACGCACGTCGCTCATTTCATAGGAGATGTCGACACCCTGGATGGATCCGCGCCGGTCGACGGAGATCGTGCGGTCGGAAACGGTGCCGACATCCGTTGTGGTGCCGCCAACATCGATCATCAGCACGTTGTCGAGCCCATAGGCCTCGGCGAGGGCACGTGTTCCCTCGAGCCCGCCGCGCGGTCCCGACGAGTAGGTCTTCAGTGCCACGGACTTGGCGACGCGAGAGGAAGCACCGTCGTTGCGGTAGATCAGCAGGGGGTTTTTCACCTTGTAGGCACGCAATCGGTGTTCGGCGTTGTACAGAAAGCGTTCCACCGTCGGGTGCAGAAAAGAATTGAGAATCCCCGACCAGACCTGGCGGTGCCGCGACGTGTCCGACGCGAACTCACGAGAGAACAGAATCGGCACTGAGCCGAGCAAATGCCGGGGAAAATTCTTGAGCATGGTGCGCTTGAACAGATGCTCGCGCTCGGCGCTGCCTGCGGCGACGACGAGGCGCTCCGCTCCAGCGGTGGTCAGCCGGTTGATCTCGGCGACGAGCTGCTGGGCGAGTTCTTCCGGGGCTCCGTCCGCCGTGATAAAGCCGACTCGAGCGCCGATCAGGTCCGTGAACAGCGCGGCCGTCTCCTCCGACCTGCTGAGTACGTCGGGCAGCGCGGGATCGTCCGTGATCAGCCCGATCAGCGGGCCCTTGCGCTGTACGAGTGCGTTGGTTCCCTGGGTCGATGAATAGCGGATGTGCTGGGTTGAGTGCAGCAGATCGGGCAGGTTCGCCTCGCCGTAGATCTGTGCCGACGCCTTGGTCATGGCGTCGAAGAGACACTGCGAGAGGTCGACCGGGGTCGTGAGGGTCTTGGTGAACGTGAAATCCGTGCCGCTGGCGACGACAATGTCGGTGAGGGTTCCACCGTTGTCGATGTTGATCAATCGTTCCATGAGCGCTCCTTTGCGATGTGTTGTGAGTGATCGATGCTCCTTGCGAGAGCCACCCAGCAAGACTGAACCCGCCATCCGAACGTGGCGTGTCCCACATTGGGACACAGCCTTACTAGCGCTGGTGGGGTCGCAGGGCGCATGCTGGATGAGTCCACAAGGGAGTAGATATGCACAGAATCGCCGCTCGGCGGATCAAGATTGCGGCTGCTCGCGCCGATTTTCTGCGATTCGGCCATGCCGAAACCCGATCGGTTCCCGGGCTGGTGGCGGCCTCCTGGCAGCGCTCTTTCTCGGCCGGGGTGGATGCATTGTCGGCGCAGGCTGTTTTTCACAACGATCTGGATCTCACCGGCCGGCTCATGCGCTGCTCGGAACCGGTCATTGCCCGGCTGAGCGATGAGATGGCTGAGATGCCGTTGTCGATCGTGCTGACCGATTACAAGGCGAGAATCCTGAGTCGTTCCGAAACCGACAAGACGATCGGAACCTTGCTCGACGAGGTATCGCTGGCACCGGGATTCAACTACGCCGAGGCTAGCGTGGGAACCAACGGGATCGGCACCGTGCTCGAGTCGGGCCAACCGCTGTACATCGTGGGTCCCGAGCATTTTCTGGAGCACCTGCAACCGTTTGCGTGCGCGGGGAGTCCCATTCGCGACCCGCTCACCGGCCGAGTTGAAGGGGTGCTCGACATCAGCTGCCTGAGCGAGGATGCGAGCCCACTCATGCATTCCCTGGTGCGGTCGGCCGCCCATGACATTGAGCGCAACCTGCTCGTCGATCGCAGCCAGCGGCAGCAGGCCCTGTTCGAGGCCTACGTTCGAGTGGATTCTCGCACCCGCGGCGCCGTTATGGCGATCGGCGGCACCGTCGTGATGGGCAACATGCTGGCACAGAGCATGTTCGCCCCCGATGAGCAGTGGACCATTCACGAGCACGCCCGCTACCTGATGATTTCTCCCGGGCAGCCGGTCGACCAAATCGAAATGCCGTCGGGCAAGGTCGTGCGCCTAAGGGGCAAACGCATCACGGTGGGCGCCGACGTTGCGGGCATTGTTGTGGTCGTGGAAATCGCCTCAGAGTCTGCGCCTGCGCCGATCTCCAGCGATTCTGAGTTGAATGACACTGCACCGATCAGTCCTGTACCGATCAACACTGCAGCCATCAACACTGCAGCGATCAACACCGCACTCGAGGCGGCGGCTCTGGGCGATGTGTCCTCACTCCTGGGCAAACGGGCGGCGAGCAATGTGGTCGCGGCGCTTGGCGCGAGCGCGGCCCTTCTCGTTCTGGGCGAGGCCGGCGGCGGAAAAGTCTCGCTTGTGGCCGAGCTGTATCACCACGTCGTGCCCGCGGGCCGGAGTATCGTCTACTGCGCCGAAGACCTCAACGAGCACGGTCTGCAGCAGACCCTCGACCGTGACCGCCCAGGCGCGGCGGCCCAACCCGCCCTCTACGTGTTTCGCAATATCGATCGGCTCAGTGCGGCGGCGGTCGCCGAGCTGGACACCTTTCTCGGCTCGCGCGAGCTGGGTGCCGCGGAGAAGAGAGTTGCAGGCGACGGTGTCACCGTCACAGTCTCTCAGCCCGATCTTCAGGCAGACCTGGCGGCTGGTCGTCCGTACACGACTTTGCTGCACCATTTCGATACATGCGTCACGGTGGCGCCCTTGCGGCATCGCGTCGACGACTTGCCTGACATCGTCACGCGGGTGCTCGCACGACGGGCCGGATTGCGCCCTGCCGCAGTGAGCGCCGGTGCGATGCGGGTCATCTTCCGCTACCCGTGGCCGGGCAATATTCGCCAGCTCGAAGAAGCGCTCGACGCGGCCCTGCTCACGCGACCGGTCGGCGCCATCCAGGCCGAAGACCTGCCAGCGTACTGTCACGGTGGTGCGCCCCGGCTCTTGTCGGCGATGGAGGCGGGAGAGCGCGACCTCATAGTCAGTGCACTGCACAAAGCCGAAGGCAATCGGATGCGGGCGGCCGAGGCCCTGGGAATTGCCCGATCATCGCTCTACCGCAAGCTCAAAAGCTTTGGTATCACCGTCACTGAATCGTAGGCGTTGCAGGCGATCCGCTCGGATGGCGACCGGGTCAGCGAAAGTCGGGGCCTCCACGGAGGCCCCGACTGCGATGCTGATCTTGTGTAGCTGCTGAGCTTGTGCGCTACTGCGCGACCGGGTCGCCGGCCTGCTGGGCAGCAACGCTCGCGTGGACCGCGTCCATGTCGAGACCTTTCACCCCGACGATGAGCTCATCGAGGCTCGCGGCGTTGAGCGCTCCGGGCTGGGAGAAGACGAGTACCTTGTCACGGAAGGCCATAAGCGTCGGAATGGAACGAATGTCGGCGGCCGAGGCCAGAGCCTGCTCCGCCTCGGTGTCCACCTTCGCGAAGGTGATTTCGGGGTATTTCTCCGATGCCGCTGTGAAGGTCGGCGCGAACGCGCGGCACGGCGCGCACCAGCCTGCCCAAAAGTCGACGAGCACGATGGCGTTGTCGGTGATGGTCGCGTCGAAGGTTTTCTCGGTGATGTCAATAGTTGCCATGCTGTGACTATATACCCTGTGGGGTATACCTGCAAAGGATAGCGTCGGCGATTACGCGTGCGTGCCGCGTGCTCGAACCAGCGACCAGACGACCACGACGGCGACGAGCGCCATGGCCGAGATGCCGAGGGTTGAATACCCGGCCAGCGCCAGGATCGGTCCGGCAATCGCCCCGCCGAGCGCGCCGGCCGCATTCATGGACAGGTCGGAGAATCCCTGCAGCGACGATCGATCCTCAATCTCGACGGCCTCGGACACCAGTGCAGAGCCGGCGACAACGGATGCTGACCAGCCCAGTCCCAGAAAGATCAGGCTCACGGTCATCGTGCCCTGTGATCCGTCGCTGAGCCAGGCTGCGGTGAGCGCGACCAGCAGCAGGGCCTGCCCGCCGAGAATGACCGGGAGTCGACCCAGCCGGTCGGAGATCGCACCGAATACGGGCGAGAGGGCATACATGCCAGCCACGTGCAGGCTAATGGTTAGTCCCACAACCGTGAGGGTGGCGCCGTGGTCGCGTAGGTGCACCGGCGCCATCGACATGAGGGCCACCATGGTGGCGTGGCTGGCGGCGATGACTGCTACGGCATAGCGGGCCGCAGCGTTGCCGCGCAGAATGGCCAAACCGCCTCTGGCCCGTCGCATGCCGGCGCTGGCCGTGCGCGCGTCGAGTGCGGTCAGAAGGGGGTCGGGTCGCAATCCGAGCGCGTAAACGCTCGCGGCTCCGACCGTGGCGGCGAGCGAAAAGGCAAAGGCTCCGGTCATCGCAGGCAGGCCGAGGGCGGCGCCGAGCGCCTCGCCAGGGCCGAACAGGTTCGGTCCGAGCACGGCGCCGATCGTGGTCGACCACACGACAATTGAGAGGTCACGTGCCCGAAATTTCGCGGCGGCAAGGTCAGTGGCGGCAAATCGAGCCTGCAGGTTCGTCGCCGAGCCGGCGCCGAGCAGCATGAGCGAAATCAGGAGCAGGGGGAAGACGTCCAGCGCAACCGAGGTGATAGCCAACATCGCGCCGGCGCCGGCGACGAGGGAGCCGGTGGCCAGCGACACGCGACGACCGCGCGCCTGCGCCAGGCGAGCGAGCGGCACGGCCACGATGGCGGCCCCGAGGGTGCTCATTGTCGCCGCCATGCCGGACCAGGCGCTTGATCCGGACAGTTCGGCGGCGAGCAGCGCGCCCAGAGATAGGGTGGCTCCCATGCCGATGCCGCCGAGAATCTGGCCGGTGATGAGCACTCGCACGACGCGCTTCTGCAACTCCGTGTGCGCGACCGGCGCGACCGACGGGTGCGGCGCGGCCCGCGACCCGGTGGCTCTCGTGTCGTCCTTCATTGGTGTGGCTCCCTGCTTGCGGCTCAGCGATTCCTGCTGCTGCGCCTGAAGTTCACTCTACCGAGTGGCGCGCAGGCGCCAGACCGGTCAGAATCAGACCGGTTTGTCTTTCGGGAGTATACCCCCTAGGGTATTGATGTATCGGTTCAGTGGCCCCGTCGCCACCCAACGAAAGCAGCTCATGAAGAAGACACTCGCCGCTCTGGCCGTAGCCGCCACCGTCATGCTCGGCCTCGCAGCCTGCTCAGCTCCGGTCGACTCCATCGAGGTGAGCGCGAGTACCGTCGTCGTCGATGTGCGCACCCCGAGCGAATACGGCGCCGGCCACCTGGACGGAGCCATCAATGTCGACCTGCAGTCGACCACCTTCGACACTGACATTTCCGCTCTCCCGATGGACGGCGACTATGTCGTCTACTGCGCCTCCGGAAATCGGTCGGCAGCGGCCGTTGCTCGCATGACCGACCTGGGTTTCACCGGCCTGACCGACGCCCACGGAATATCGGACGCTGCGGCATCCACCGGTCTCGCCATCGTCGCTGCCCCATAACACTCCCCGCCAGCACAGTCAGGAGACACCATGTGCAGTCCCATTCTTTGCGTACCTGTTCACAAATCGGCTGGGCCGGCTGCGGCCAGCACGTCGAAGAAGTCATGGCCGACATTCCGGCGAGTGAGCAGTGCACCTGCCGGTAGCTGAGATATTTGCGCCGGCCAGCGACACCGGGCATCGTAGACTCATGACGAATTCAGGCGGGCACACCCACACAGCCCACGGTGGCACGGAGCCGACACCGGATCCCGCAACGTTCTGGGAGAACCGGTATCGCGAGAGCGAACGCAGCTGGAGCGGACGCGCGAACGCCGCGCTTGAGCGCGAAACCGCCGGCTTCGTTCCCGGCACAGCGCTTGATCTGGGAAGCGGTGAAGGCGGCGACGCGCTCTGGCTTGCCCAGAACGGATGGTCCGTCACGGCCGTCGACATCGCCCCCACTGCTCTCGCCCGCGGCGAGGCCATAGCTCTGGCTGAGGGCCTGGGCGATCGCATCCGTTGGATCGCCGCCGACCTGTCCACCTGGCAGCCGGAGGGTCCGTTCGACCTCGTCACGGCGCATTTTCTGCAGTCACCGGTCGAGCTTCCCCGCGAAGTCATTTTGCGTCGCGCGGCCGTCACGGTCGCACTTGGCGGCGTGCTGCTGGTGGTCGGCCACGCCGAGTTTCCGCCGTGGTCTCAGCACAAACCCGACGGTGTTCCGCTGCCGAGCGCCGACGAGGTGTTGGCATCGCTCGAACTTCCCGCCGAACAGTGGACGATCCTGACCAAGGCGGCCGTGAGTCGTGAAGCCACCGGCCCGGATGGTCAGGTCGTGGACCTGGTCGACAGCGTTGTGACCCTCCGGCGCATCTCCCTGGTCTGAGGCGGTCGCCGCTCGCGCCCGGGCAATGAGAATATGGAGCAATGACCGGAACTCTCGTGGCCAAGGGCCTGGCTGGCGGCTACGCGCACCGCACCCTTTTTGAATCGCTCGACCTCACGGTCGCCCCCGGTGACGTCATCGGCGTGGTCGGTGCCAACGGTGCAGGCAAGTCGACCCTGTTGAACCTGCTGTCCGGGGTACGCGAACCGCAGGCGGGCACCATCACACTCAACCCAGCGGATGCCTTTGTCGGCGCGCTTCCGCAGGAACACGAACGTGTGCCCGGCGAAACTATCGCGGGCTACATTGCGCGGCGAACAGGCTGTGCCGAAGCAACCCACGACATGGATGCCGCCGCATCCGCTCTTGGGGACTCGCGGCCCCGTACAGATGGAATCGATCCGGCTGACGCCTACTCGACCGCACTCGAGCGGTGGCTGGCCAGCGGCGCTGCGGATCTGGACGAGCGGCTGCCAATCGTGCTCGAAGATCTTGGCCTGGCACTCGGCGGGAGTCTCACCGCAGACAGCCTCATGACCGCACTCTCAGGCGGTCAGGCCGCACGCGTCGGGCTGGCTGCCCTGTTACTGTCTCGCTTCGATATCGTGCTGCTCGACGAGCCGACCAACGATCTCGACCTCGACGGACTCGAACGACTCGAAGCCTTCGTCACCGGCCTCCGCGGCGGCGTCGTGCTGGTCAGCCACGATCGTGAATTTCTCGCCCGCTGCGTCACCCGGGTACTCGAGCTCGATCTCGTCCAGGGCGCGAATCGGGTGTTCGGCGGTGGCTACGACGCGTACCTCGAGGAACGCGCAACGGCCAGACGGCACATCCGGGAGAACTACGAGGAATTCGCTGCCAAGAAGGCCGACCTCGTTGGCCGGGCCAGAACCCAGCGGGAATGGTCGAGCCAGGGTGTGCGCAACGCCATGAAGAAGGCGCCGGACAATGACAAGATTCGCCGCAAGGCCTCCGCCGAATCGAGCGAGAAGCAGGCGCAGAAGGTGCGGCAGATGGAAAGTCGCATCGGGCGCCTCGAGGAGGTCGAGGAACCCCGCAAAGAGTGGCAGCTTGAGTTCACCATCGGCTCGGCCCCGCGCTCGAGCGCCGTCGTGGCGACCCTGAGCAATGCGGAGTTTCGGCAGGGCGACTTCACCCTCGGCCCCGTGTCGCTGCAGGTCAACGGCGGCGAGCGCATCGGCATCACCGGCCCCAACGGTGCAGGCAAGTCCACCCTGTTGCGAGCGTTGCTCGGGCGGCAGAAAGCGGATGCCGGCAGCGCTCAGGTCGGTGCCAGCGTCGCGGTCGGCGAAATCGACCAAGCCCGAGCCCTTTTGGCCGGCACCCGACCGCTCGCCGCGAGCTTTGAGCTGCTCGTTCCTGGGCTCTCATCGGCCGAGGTGCGCACGCTGCTCGCCAAGTTCGGGCTCAAAGCCGATCACGTGAACCGCCCCGTCGATGAGCTGTCGCCGGGGGAGCGCACCAGGGCCGGTCTGGCCCTGCTGCAGGCGCGTGGCGTCAACCTCCTGGTTCTCGACGAACCCACCAACCACCTCGACCTCGCCGCCATCGAACAGCTCGAACAGGCCCTCGACTCCTACGAGGGGACGCTACTTCTCGTCACCCACGACCGGCGCATGCTCGACAACGTGCACACCGACCGACACTGGAACGTCGATGCGGGCCAGGTCACCGAGCTCTAACCTGTTGCTGCTGCGAACCGATCAGCGCGACTGACGCTTCTTGCCCGGCTTGGGCTGGCCCTTAACCGCGGGGGCACGGCCCTTGCCCTTATTGGCTTTGGCCTTACCGCCGCCGGAACCGCCGCCGGAACCGCCGCGTGGGCCGTCGCCGGAACCGCCACCTGTCCCGGGCTGCGCATCGCGCCCGGTGGACTGGGCCAGGTCCAGGCGTGCATCCGTCAGAAAAGCGACCCCGATCTCGGTGAGCGTCGTGCTCTGGGCTGACCGGTCGAACAGGGCATAGCCGAGTTCGGCCTCGACCTGCTTGACCGACGCGCTGAGCGTGTCACGGGAGATGCCAAGCGCCTCCGCGGCGCGGGCAAAATCGGGTGCCTCAGCGGCGGCCACGAAGTGTCCCAGCAGGGTGATGTCCACGAACATCCTTTCGTTGAGAGCGAATTACGCTAGACCTTCTAGGCTACGCGTCGAAAACGCGCCTATCCACCGGCCGAATGTTCCGGGCCTTGGCGCGATGCCGTCGACGTGGTTCGCTGGGTACATGACCATCCTGCCCATGTTCCCCCTGGGGTCGGTACTGTTCCCCGACATGCCGTTGCAACTGCGGATCTTCGAGGAACGGTACCTCGTCATGCTCGCGCGCGTGCTCGATTCCGATCCGGCCGAGTTTGGCATTGTGCTGATCGAGCGGGGTCAGGAGGTCGGCGGCGGCGAACGTCGCTTCACCATCGGCACCGTCGCCCAGGTTATCCAGATGGAAGCGCCGGAGGGCTACGTCGGGCTGGCCGTGCAGGGCGAGCGCAGAATTGAGGTGACCGAGTGGATGCCGGAGGACCCGTATCCGCTGGCCACCGTGCGCGAGCTGGTCGAACTGGAGTGGGACGACGCCTTGCTGCCGCGCCGGGAACTGGCCGAGCACATCGTGCGACGCACCCTGTCGCTCGCGAGCGAATTCGCCGACCAGGAGTGGTCGCCCGACGTGGAGCTGTCCCACGACCCGGTCGCGGCCGCCTGGCAGCTGGCGGCGATCGCCCCGGTCGGATCGCTGGACCAAATCGTTCTTCTGCGCTCCGACACCATGGCAGCCCTGCTCGAGAACATCATTGACCTTACTCAAGCGGCCGCCGAATCTCTGGCCTGGTGAGTCAGACGCCGATGTCGCGTTGGCGCAGCGCGAACGCTGCGGCCGCGGCCAGTAACAGGCTGAGCCCCAGGAAGATGACAATGGTCGTCACGTTCGCGCCTGAGCTGAGCGGGTTATTGCCGAAGGCCCAGTAGTACGGACTCAGGCTGTGCAGCCATTCCAGGCTCGCGCTCTGATTGCCGAGCGCGTTGAAGACATACCCCACGACAGCCACTCCGGCTCCGGCTGCGATACCGCCGATCCGCCGCCCGCTCAACGCTCCGCCGAGCAGCGCAACGGATGCCGTCAGCAGCGACACCCCATAAAACAACAGGCTCGTACCGAGCAGGTTCCCGATCTCAAGCTCCAGCTGGGCGGAATCATTGAGCGCCAGTACGACCACGAACAGGAGCGCCGACAGGGCGAGGATCTTCACGGCGATCGCACAGAATCGCGCCGCGGCCACCTGCACCCGCGTGACCCCGTGGGCGAGGGTGAGCTCGAGTCTTCCAGCCTCCTCGTCGCCGCCGAGTGCGCCGGCGCCCCAGCTGGTTGCCGCGATAGTCAGCAGCAGAAACCCGATCAATCCGAACAGGGTGGCCTGGACGTAACCGGCACCGGTACCGATGTCTCCGTAGTTCAAGGTCTTGATCATCTCGGGCGGCATACTGTTGATGACTTCCTGCATGCCAGAGCCCCCGCTGATGCTCGGGTAGAGCGGCAGGTAGAGAAAAGCAGCCGCGGTCAGGCCCAACCCCCAACCGAGCAGCCCGCGCCAGGAATCGGTGAACACCTTGCCGAAAAGTGGCAGCGGCGCCCGGCGCACATTCAGCGGGCGCAGCGCGGTCATTTCGTCACCGCGGAGTGAGAGTTCGGCGCCGAATACAGTTTCAACACGGATTCCTCCAGGTCAGGTTCTTCCAGCACAAGATCGCGCAGCTGCAGGGTCGAGATGGCCTGCACGAATGGCGCGATCTCGCCGCTGAGCGTGGCGACCGCTTCGGCATCACCGGTCAAAGTCGCCGTGCAATTGAGGGTGGTCACTCCGTCGAGACCGCTGAGAGCGGCAGCGAGGTCAGCGGGACGAATGCCGCTCGCCACCAGGCGCAGATGGCGAATAGCGCTGGCACGCAGTTCCTCCACACTATTAATGGTGACGATTCGACCGTCCCGCAGGATCGCCACCTCATCGGCGGCCTGCTGAATTTCACTGATGACGTGGGACGACAGAAAGACGGTCTGGCCGCGGTCGCGAGCCTCGCGCACCATCCTCAGAAATTCCTGTTGCATGAGCGGGTCGAGGCCGCTCGTGGGTTCGTCGAGCACGAGAAGTTCCGGCTGGTGCATGAACGCCTGCACGATGCCGAGCTTCTGCTTGTTGCCCTTGGACAGCTTGCGCACGGGCCGGTCGAGGTCGAGTGTCAGCCGCTCGGCCAGTTCCTGCACATGACCGGCAGCGACCGGCCCCGAGATGTCGGCATAGTGTTGCAGCAGGCGTCGGCCGCTCGTGCGCCCCTCCAAAATGAGTTCACCCGGCAGATACCCGATGCGTCGCCGCAGCTCGGGGCCCGCATTCCGGGATGGGGTTCCGAGCACAGTGGCTTGTCCAGCGGTAGGCCGGATAATGTCGAGCAGCGCGCGCATAATCGTCGTCTTTCCGGCACCGTTCGGTCCGATCACCCCGAAGACCGTGCCGCGCGGCACCTGGAACGTCACTCCGTCCAGCGCCCGATTGTGGCCGAACTGCTTCACGAGGTCGACCACGTCGATGGCGGCGTCCGACGGATCGCGACCGTCGCGAACGCCTGCCGGTGGTGCGGGTGCGACGTGGCTCATGGACCCTCCTTGGCTCTGGCTGTGATTTTAGTCCCCGAGCACACCCTGTCAGAATGTCGAGCTGGGCGTCTCGAGTCCACAATCACCGAAAAGCGACCCACACTCAGAGCTGGACGGCAGGACATCAGGCAGCTGGTGTCTAATGGGTGAGATGAGTGCACCTTCACCAGCGGATTCCGCACCACCTGTGTCCGGCGCGATCGTCGGCGCCGACGGTCTCGCCCGACCTGTCTGGGCCTCGGTCGATCCGATGCTGCGCGACTATTACGACACCGAGTGGGGAGTTCCGGTGCGCAGTGAGCACGCCCTGTTCGAGCGAATCAGCCTCGAGGCGTTCCAGTCCGGGTTGTCGTGGGCGATCATTTTGCGCAAGCGTCCCGGGTTTCGCGCAGCCTTCGCGGATTTCGACCCGGACCGGGTAGCCGCCTTCAACGACGACGATGTGGCACGACTGCTCAGCGACGAGAACATCGTGCGCAATCGCCTGAAGGTTCGCGCCACGATCACCAATGCGCGGGCCACGGTCGCTCTGCGCGAACACGGCGGACTGGTCGACTTCGTCTGGTCGTTCCAGCCAGACGCCACGCCGCAGCCGCGAACGCAGGCCGACGTGCCCACGCGCTCCGCGGAATCCGCTGCCCTGTCGCAAGCGCTCAAGAAAATCGGCTTCGTCTTCGTCGGCCCCACCACCATGTTCGCGCTGATGGAGGCGATCGGAATGATCGATACCCACCTGCTGGACAGTCATCGTCGTGGCAGCAGCGGAGTGTGGGGCTAGGCTGAGCAGGAGGATCGACCGCGCAGCAGCAACGACCACAATTGAACATCGGGCCTTATGGACGATGCGGGAGAGTTCGGCGCTTAGGCGTGCGAACACCGAAGGAGCAATCCTCCCCGACAATCTCTCAGGTACTCGTACCGCATCGAACTGGCCACTCTGAAAAGTAGACCGGGCGCGCCCGACGGTCTCGCCCACGGTGAAAGCCAGCGTGCACGCGCTGGTGAAGCTCTCAGGCACGAGCGACAGAGGGGGAATTCCCACGACGCTCAACCGAGCCTCGCACCAGCCGCGGCCGCCCTTGTTCGGCCCTGTCACCCGGAGAACTCATGACCTCGGCCGAGTCCAGCATCCCCGCCCCCCCTCTGACGGAGCGTTTCTCACCGCTACACCAGGCACACGTCGATGCCGGTGCAAGTTTCACCGATTTCGCCGGCTGGCAGATGCCGGTGCGCTATTCGAGTGACTTGGCCGAGCACCACGCCGTGCGGCACGAGGCCGGCCTGTTCGACCTGTCGCACATGGCCGAAATTCTGGTGGAAGGCCCGGATGCCGCCTCCTATCTCGACTACGCGCTGGCCGGCAAACTCTCCGTTATCGAGCTGGGACGGGCCAAATACAGCCTGCTCCTCGCCGAGAACGGCGGCATCATCGACGACCTCGTCGTTTACCGCCGGGGCGACGAGCAGTTTCTTATCGTGGCCAACGCAGGCAACCGCTATGCCGTCGTCGAAGCGCTGACGACACGCGCCGCCGCGTTCGACGTGAGAGTTGTCGATGAGAGCGACGACTATGCCCTCATCGCCGTCCAGGGTCCACGCGCCCTCGCAATCCTGGAGGCCACCACCGAGATCGCCGAGCTCGGCACCGAACTGCGTTTCATGAAGTACTACCGCGCCACGGATGCCGCTTTCCGTGCCGCGCCGCTGCTGGTCGCCCGCACCGGGTACACGGGTGAAGACGGCTTCGAGCTGTACATCGCACCCGACCACGCGCTCGAACTGTGGGACGCCCTCACGCGTGCCGGTGCTGACAAGGGACTGGTCCCGGCCGGACTGGCCAGTCGCGACACGCTTCGGCTTGAAGCCGGAATGCCGCTCTACGGACACGAACTGACCATCACCACCCTGGCGGCACAGGCCGGCCTCGGTCGAGTGGTCAACCTGGACAAGGAGAACGATTTTGTCGGCCGCGCAGCGAGCGAGGTCGGGCCGGTATCGGGAGCACCCGTTCTGGTCGGTCTGATGTCCGCCGGCAAACGTGCCGGACGAGCCGGCTACGAGATCTTCCGCAGCCTCGACACCGACACCAGCGACGGTTCGATCACGAGCGGAGCCCTCTCGCCGACCCTCGGCTACCCGATCGCCATGGCCTACGTCACCCCAGACCTCGCCCGCCTCGGAACCGAGGTATACGTCGACGTGCGGGGCACGCGGATTCCCGCGACCGTCACTTCTCTTCCCTTCTACAAGCGCATCAAGTAGCCCTCTGAGTCCGTTCAACCCGGGAAAGGCAGCACCATGACAGACACATCGAAACTGCAGTACACCGCCGAGCACGAGTGGATCGTGGTCGACGGGAACGTTGCGACCGTCGGCATCACCGCCTATGCCGCGGAGAAGCTCGGCGACGTCGTTTTCGTCGAGTTGCCCGAGGTGGGCAGCACGGTCGCCGGCGGCACGGTCGTCGGCGAGATCGAATCGACGAAGTCGGTCGGTGAACTGTTCGCGCCGGTCAATGGCACAGTCACGGCCACCAACGACCAGGTGGTCGAGAGCCCCGAGCTGGTCAACAGTGACCCGTTCGGTGCGGGCTGGCTGATCAAGGTTGAATTCGAGACTCTCCCCACCCTGCTCACCTTTGCCGAGTATTCCGCCCTGATCGGGGAGTAGCCGCACTATGACCCAGGCCTTCGCCCAGCGTCACATCGGAACGACTGGAGACGCCCAGTCCCACATGCTCGCGATTCTCGGCTACGACTCGGTGGACCACCTCGTCTCTGCTGCGATGCCTGCGTCCATCCACGCCGACCTGTTCCGTCACGACGGTGACAGCGGGCTCCCCCCGGCCGCGAGCGAGGACGAGGCCGTCGCCGAATTGCGCGCCCTCTCCGGCCGCAATACGGTCAAACGTTCAATGATCGGCCTCGGCTACTACGACACGTTTACGCCGGCCGTGATCAAACGCAACGTGTTTGAGAACCCGAGCTGGTACACCGCCTACACGCCGTACCAGCCCGAGATCTCGCAGGGTCGCCTCGAAGCCCTTATCAACTTCCAAACCATGATCGCCGACCTCACCGGGCTGGTGACAGCGAACGCGTCGATGCTCGACGAGTCCACGGCAGTTGTCGAGGGCATGCTGCTGGCCCGGCGCGCCTCCAAGTCCGGATCGCGTCGGTTCATCGTTGACACGGATGCCTTTCCGCAGACCCACGCGCTGCTTGCCAACCGCGCGGCCGCGCTGGGCATCGAGATCGTGCGGGTAGCGCTCGACGAGTCGACCACAGCCGAGGACCTCGGTGACTATTTCGGTGTCTTCGTGCAGTACCCGGCAGCCTCCGGCCGCATCTGGAACCCGCAGCCAGTGATCGACCTGGCCCACGAACATCGCGCGCTCGCCGTCGTTGCCGCCGACCTGCTCGCCCTCACCGTGCTGAAGTCGCCTGGTGACCTCGGCGCCGATGTCGCCGTCGGTACCAGCCAGCGCTTCGGCGTTCCGATGGGGTTCGGCGGACCGCACGCCGGCTACATGGCCGTGCGGAAGGGCCTGGAACGTCAACTGCCGGGCCGCCTCGTCGGCGTGAGCGTTGACGCAGCCGGTCATCCGGCCTACCGCCTCGCACTGCAGGTGCGGGAACAGCATATTCGCCGCGACAAGGCCACCTCGAACATCTGCACCGCGCAGGTACTGCTCGCTGTCATGGCCGGCATGTACGCGGTTTACCACGGGCCCACCGGCCTGAAAGCGATCGCCGCACGGGTGCACGAACGGGCCGGAGCGCTCGTTGCCGCCCTGCGGGCGATCGACGCCGACGTGCTCACCGACGCGTTCTTCGACACGTTCCAGGTCAACGTACCGGCGGGCGCCGCCGAGGTCGTATTGAAGGCAGCCGAGAGCGGCTACAACCTGCGCCTGGTCGACGAGAACACCATCAGCGTGTCCGTCGATGAGACGACCACCCTCGCCGACCTGTCCTATATCGTGGGTGCCTTCGGCGGTCGCGATGCGTTCGGTCACGTCGACTTCGACAGCGTGCAGCACGGGCTGCCGGCCGAGCTTGAGCGCGTGAGCGAATACCTGACCCACCCGGTGTTCAACACTCACCGCTCCGAGACCAGCATGATGCGCTACCTCAAGCGCCTCGCCGACTACGACTATGCGCTGGACCGCGGCATGATCCCGCTCGGCTCCTGCACCATGAAGCTCAATGCGGCGAGCGAAATGGAGGCCGTCTCCTGGCCCGAATTCGCCGGAATTCACCCCTTTGCCCCCAAGGCCGACGTCGAGGGCTACCTCCACCTGATACGCCAGCTGGAAACGTGGCTTGCTGACGTCACCGGATATGATTCCGTGTCGCTGCAGCCCAATGCCGGCAGCCAGGGCGAGCTGGCCGGCCTCCTGGCCATCCGTGCGTTTCACGAGTCCAACGGCCAGGCCGGGCGCACCGTCTGCCTGATTCCGTCGAGCGCACACGGCACCAATGCCGCATCCGCTGCCCTGGCCGGCATGCGCGTGGTTGTCGTGGCCTGCGATGACCTCGGCAACGTGGACCTGACCGATCTGCACGCGAAGATTGCGGAACACGCCGAGAATTTGGCCGCGCTGATGATCACCTACCCGTCGACACACGGGGTCTTCGAGCACGAGGTCGCCACCATCTGCGCGGCGGTACACGCTGCCGGCGGCCAGGTCTACGTCGACGGCGCCAACCTCAACGCCCTGCTCGGGTTCGCCCGCTACGGCGACTTCGGCGGCGACGTCTCGCACCTGAACCTGCATAAAACCTTCTGCATCCCACACGGCGGCGGTGGGCCCGGCGTCGGCCCGGTCGCGGCCAAGGCCCACCTGGCACAGTTCCTGCCGGGACATCCGCTCGCCCAGAGCGACGAGCATTACCTGCTCGGCTTCGAGGGAGCGACCGCGACAGTTGTGCACGCAGGCGGACCGATCTCGGCCGCCCCCTACGGCAGTCCGAGCATCCTGCCCATCTCCTGGGCGTACGTGCGCATGATGGGCATTGACGGTCTCAAGCAGGCCAGCGGCGCTGCCGTACTCGCCGCAAACTATGTCGCCAAACGTCTGTCGAATTACTACCCGCTGCTCTACTCGGGTGAGAACGGGCTGGTGGCGCACGAGTGCATTCTCGACCTGCGCCCGCTCACCGCGGCCACGGGGATCAGCGTCGACGACGTGGCCAAGCGCCTCATCGACTACGGCTTCCACTCGCCGACCATGAGTTTCCCGGTGGCAGGCACGCTCATGGTCGAACCCACCGAGAGTGAAGATCTCGGCGAAATCGACCGTTTCGTCGACGCCATGATCGCCATCAAGGCTGAAGCGGATGCCGTTGCCGCCGGTCGCTGGAGCGCCGACGACAATCCGCTGCACAATGCGCCGCACACGGCGCAGTCGGTGATTGAAGGGGAGTGGGAGCACCCGTACGACCGAGCCACCGCCGTGTACCCGCTCGCGAGTCTGGTGCGGGGCAAATATTGGCCGCCGGTGCGTCGCATCGACAACGCTTTCGGCGACCGCAACCTGGTCTGTGCCTGCCCGCCACCCGAGGCGTTCGAGGACTAGCCCCGCCTGTCCCCGCCTCCGAAACGGTGGCCGCTGCGCTAACGGGCGTAGCGGGCACCAGTTTCGGGCGCACCTACGTCTGTGCCACCCAAGTCTGCTGGTGCGCCTTGGTCGGGAGCTGCGTGCCGTCGACGCGTACGCCGCGGCATTCGAGGAATGGGACCGGGTGCTGACGCGGGTGACTGGGACGTCACGGTAAAAGACGGGCTCGGCCAGTGAGACGAGGGGAAGTGCGCCTGGTGTCCCTGGACCCCGCGCTTCCCGGGGAAGCGTCAAAAACATGGCCATGCATTGTCGTGAGCAATGACGGAGCAAACACGGCCGCATCCCGATTCGGGCGAGGAACGGTGACCATCGTCCCGCTGACGTCCAGCACATTCCCGGCCCATGCTGATTTTCAGGTTCTGGTTGGTGACGAGGGCGAACTCCGGCAAATGGGGCTAATCAACCAATCGAAAATTCAAGCCGAACAAGTCCGGACCATCTCGCTCGCGCGCATCGGCGAGCTCGCGGGCTGGACACCACTGCGCGTGATGCGGCGGATAGACGACGCGCTTCGTTTTCACCTGTCGCTCTGAGCATCGGGGCCAAGCGGGCTCAACTCGGTCATGCCCACCGGTCAGCTGGCGGGGGTGAGCAGTCCAGGCCACCAGGCCAGCGCGAGCGGGTAGCCCACGAACGAGAGTATGTCGAGCAGCCAGTGCGTCACGACGAGCGGCATGGTGCGACCCCACCGGGTGTAGCACCAGCCGAACACCACGCCCATGGCCACGTTGCCGAAAAAGGGGCCAACGCCCTGATACAGGTGGTAGCTGCCGCGCAGCGTTGCCGAGCTCAGAATGATGGTCCAGGTCGACCCGCCGAGCTCACGCAGTCGTGTGAAGAGGTAACCGACCACGATGATCTCCTCGACCAGCGCCGACCGCAGGGCTGAGAACACGAGGATCGGGATGGTCCACCAGAAGGTGTCGAGGGGTGAGGGCACGACGGCCACAGTGAAGCCGAACGCGCGCCCGGCCAGGTACAGCGCGAGCCCCGGAATACCGATGACCAGCAGCAGGCCGAACCCGCCGAGCACGTCTTTGCCCGGCCGCGTCAGGTCGAAGCCGAGCAGGGTGAACGGATTCTGCCCGGGCCGCCACAGCAGGTACAGAACCAGGGCGACCGCCGCGAGCCCAAACGCGATGCCGAGAAACTGGTAGGTGAAATCGAGCCACTCGCGGGTGGACTGCGAGCCGTTGAGTGTCGCCGACTGGTCGGCGAGTGGTGTCGTGTCGGTCAGTCGGGCCACGATTGACACGATGGAATAGACAGCGGATGCCCCGAGGGAGAGGGCGAGCACGATACCGATTTCCCAGAACAGTCGGGTCTTGTCGGGTCGTGCGAGCGCCGGAGTGACGAGGCCTGTGTCTACGCTCCGGGGGGGAATTGACGGTGGCAGGTCAGACACTGGCGGGCATCCTGTCGGAAAGCGTTGCGCCGCTACGGTGGCATTCGGCCATGAACCACAACCGGTTCGGCTCTGCCGACATCACGCCGTAGGCCTCGAGGTCGATAACGTTGGCCGCGGAGAAGTCGCCGGTCCCGTCGAAGATGAACATGGTAGAGAGCGGAACCGTCGCGGGGGCCATGTCTGTATCCTGTCACGGGCCGGTACCCAGCTGCGCCAGTGGGGTCATCCATGCTGTACACCGCCCCGAGCGACTAGCTAGAACGAAGTGGGATACGGGTAGCTCTTCCAAGTTGCGTTGCACGACCAGTCGTTGAACATGTGGTCCTTGGGGTAACCATTTCCGCAATTCGTCCACGCGACCTCACCGTACTTGACGCCGTCGCTGCCGTAAATCGTGCCGGGAAAAACGCCCTTGGGGCACCACACGATGTACTTGTGTGCTGACGCGCCCGGTGCAGGCCCCGGCCCCCACTGGAAACAAACCCAGGGAATTGAATCAGGGATCGGAGAAGTAGGCGGGTTCGGGTTTAAGTAGCCGTTGTACGGATCTCCCTGATCTTGAATCGCCGAGGCTGCGGTCACACCGATCGGGGCGCCGACCAGCAGCAGGGCACCGACCAGTGCCGCGATGATCTTCCGTTTCGTCTTCATGCTAATCTCCGTTCAAAAACCTCTTTTGGTCAGGACTATTGCGCTTTTAAACGTACAGGCCACTTCACCAAATCAGAAGCAAACTCGGAGGTTATGTTCAGGTTCGGTGGACCGCGGAGCGTCCCCCACTCCATAACCTGCTGGTCCCTCCGCTCCGCTATGCGGCATCCGTTGCCCGGCCCGGGCACCCGCTGGATATCATCGCTCCGAGCCGCCGCAAACGATCCAACATAAGCGCTACGGCCGCCGGGACGCAGTATTTGTGCAGAATGCACGACCTGAACGAAAAAGAATGGAGCTATTTCATAACGGTTCGGCCATTTGCTTGGCGAAGTTTAGGATTTCTCTCTATGGTCGTATCAATCACGCTCGACACGCGGCTCCCTCGCCGCGCGCCGACGATCATTTCGTCCAGGAGGAATCTTGTCCATTAGAGGAAAACTGTTCAGGAAGAGCCTCAGTGGGGTCGCCGTTCTCGGCGTCGCTGCTCTTGCCCTGACCGCATGCACCACATCCGGTAGTACGGACACCGGCACGGATGCCGCAACCAGCGGCGGTACGGTCACAGTCGCGGTGGTCAACGACTTTACGTCGTTCAACAACCAGACCCCGCAGTCGAACCTCGACACCAACGGC
>Ga0307486_1000834_pt1 | contig 25939 bp, 20 predicted proteins | sample CBIW02metaG_FD_203663 | JGI IMG/M metagenome (GOLD analysis project Ga0307486, IMG submission 203663) | Sea-ice brine microbial communities from Beaufort Sea near Barrow, Alaska, United States - CBIW 0.2 | ecosystem: Environmental > Aquatic > Marine > Coastal | place: USA: Alaska | collected...
ATGATGGACAGCCCGCTTCCCGCGGCCGACGCCTTTCTGGTCAAACGCCTTGATTCCACCCTGGAAGACATGCTCAGCGCCGTTCCCAATATCGATTTTGCCGAGCAGGTAAAACAACGCATACGGGTGCTGGTGTCAGAGCGGGAGGTGTCGGAAGATCTAGTCGCCACCCCCTTCAACATGAGCCCGCGTCATTTGCGCCGCAAATTGAGCGAAACCCAAACGACCTACGAGAAGCTGTTGGATGAAGTGCGCATGGAGCTGGCTATTCGCCTGATCCAGGATGGCAAGCTGAACCTGGGCCGTATTGCCTTTGAATTGGGCTTTCTTGACCCCAGCAGCTTCACCCGCGCTTTCCGCCGCTGGACAGGCATGAGCCCTACTGCATTTCGCGGTGAAGTACGGCAAACCGGCGGCGTGGGTGGTTGAGGGCTGAGCCTGATTAACACAAGGTCAAAATGGGTTCCCGCATGCGCGGGAATGACGGGTAGATAACGGGTGAAAAATGGACAAAAAAAGGGAGCCCATTGGCTCCCTTTCTTATTGCCCGAAGGCGACCAGCTTAGCGGATACCCGAGGAGCGCAAGGCTGCCGGAGTAAACTGGTTATAGCTAGGATTGAAATCATACTGCGGTGCAGAGACTTCCTCGGTGTACATGCCCAGGGCGATGTAACGACCGGCCAGCAGGTCATACAGGGTCTCGATTGAGTAACCCGGCAGTTTAACGTTGTAGTTAAAGGCAATATGGCCTTCACCTACGCGCCAGAGCGTGCCACGACCGTCGTAGTGATCGGCCAGGTTAAGCATCCACGAATCTTCATCCATAAAGAAGTTACGCTGGGCGTAGATGTGGCGCTGACCGGCTTTCACGTTACCCTGTACTTCCCACACGCGGTGCAGCTCAAAGCGAGTGTGTTCAGGATTGATGTGACCGGCCTTGAGCACGTCGTCATACTTGACATCACGCTGGGTCATTTTGTAGCTGTTGTACGGCACGTAGATCTCTTTCTTGCCGACCAACTTCCAGTCGTAACGATCAGGTGCACCGTTATACATGGCGAAGTTGTCAGAAGTACGCATGCCGTCCGAAGCAGTACCCGGCCCGTCGTAAGCTACCTGAGGTGCGCGACGTACGCGACGCTGACCGGCGTTGTAAACCCACGCCATGCGTGGCTCTTTCAACTGATCCAGGGTGTCGTGTACCAGCAGTACGTTACCTGCCAGACGCGAGGGTGCGTTTACACGCTGCTTGAAGAACAGCAGGGTGTTAGGAATAGTCGACGCTTCGACGTCATCCATCAGTTGCGGATAACCCACTTCCTCTTCTAGCTTAATGAGGGTGTAGGAACCGTTAGTCTGCGGCATGGCCTGCATGTACCAGCGCTTGGTGTTGATCCGATAACGTGTCAAGTGGTTCCAGACGACTTCCCCACCCGCTTTTGGAATCGGGAAAGCAAAGGTGCCGTGGGAGAAGTTATCAATACCATCGCCACCGTTAACCAGCTTCGCCTGACCGGCAGTCCGCTTGACCTGGTCATACGTTGCCTGCGGAAAGCCGACGCTACGATGGGTCTGGTAAACCGGCATACGGTAGGTTTCAGGATAACGCTCGAACAGAGCAATCTGGCCAGGTGTCAGATTTTCGCTGTACTGCTGATAGTTCTGGGCAGTGATCACGAATTCCGGCTGCTCATTGGCAAACGGGTCTGAGGAAAAGTTATCGGCCAAATCCTTGCCGACGTCAGAACCGATACCACCGGTCCATGCCGGAATAGTGCCTGACGCATTACCTGCCTTTTCAGCGCCGACCGGAGTCAGATTGTTACCCAGCTGATTGATTTCGTCCTGCGTCAGGCTTTGAGCCATAACGCCAGTTGCCAGGAGGCTCAAGGCCAGACCACCGGCACCCAATAGAGTTTTTTGCATACGCATCATTATTTTTATCTCCAGTTGCCTGTCTTAGAAATTCACACTGACGCTGGCGGATGCGAAATCGCGATCCACGTTGGTGTTGTATTTGCCATCGAAGTAATCGGTGTAGCTAAGGCTGGCAGAGTACTTGTTAGCATAATCGGCGTTCAAACCGATGCTGATAGCTTTTGCATTTTCGGTGAAGTTTGGACCATAACCTTCGACGTCATGCGACCATGTCACGTTCGGGCTCAGGTTGATACCAGCGAACACGTTGGAGTAATCCAATGCTGCACGAGCGCGGTAGCCCCAGGACCAGGCAGTGTAGAAGCCGTCGTTTTCACACCAGCTAGCTGCGTTCGGCGACCGATCAGCAGCGACCGTACCTTCATTGGAAGAACAGGTACCGGCAACGCCTGTATCACCTTCAACAAAAGGGCTCTGACCGAATACTGAATCACGACCAAACTTGGTAGTGTCGCCCAGTCCGCCAATGTGGTTAACACCGACTTCACCGACTAGTGAAAGACGGCTAGCGCCCATTACACGTTCGATGAAGTGAATTGCAGTAACCTGAGCCTGGTAGAACTCTTTACGTTGATAACCTGGGATATAGTCACCAACCTCAGGCTGACCTTCAAGACCGCGGTGGGTGTTATCGCTGCCAGCAAGAGGACCAACGCCCGGCAGGTTTGATGCTGCGACCAGCGCAGTTCGGCTCTGATCACCGGTATTGATCTGCATTGGCATATTCGGACGGTAGCTGAATTCACCACCGACTGAAGCTGGGCCGACCATGGTCTGGAAACTTACGCCGTAGAGACGGATATCTTCAGGATATTCGAAGAAGTAACCTGCTGGACCCATCGCGCCATCAATGCCTTGCACCCGACCACCGGGGCGGAAGCGATTGAGACCTGCCACCTGAGCTCCAGTAGCTGGAAGTCCGCGAGCAGCTTGCCCCATCACACCGGTGGTACCCAGATAGTTACCGGCGATGCTCGAGTATAAAGGGGTGCGGCTGTGATAGTTCATAGCATACAAGCCGAATTCAGTATCGTTCAGCTCTTGTGCGAAGTAGCGGAAAGCGACGCCAAATTGGCCGTCATCGCTTGCTTCCTTGTCCTTGCGTGCACGCACTATATAAGATGCCGCGGGAGACGCGAAAGGACTACCAGCAAACGGATCGCCCCCGTTGGCCAGTCGAGGATCACCCTGTGGATAATCTTTCCCTGCAACAACGAGACGATCGTTGCAGCCAGTGGCCAGAGTATCGGAACCGAAGAATGTACCGCAGTTATCCAGTACCGTTTCCTGGAAGCGCAGCTGATAGAACGCTTCCATGGACAGGTTGTCGGTCAGACCCTGGGATACATACAGCATCTCAACCGGAAGCAGACCTTCCTTGATTTCCGCGCCTGGGCGACGGAAGGCGGCGACGTCAACCGGGTTGATCGAGTTGATCGAGTTCTGGATGAACGTACTTTCACCCCAGCTGACTACCTGGCGACCGAGGCGGACGTTGCCTGGATTGTTGCCAATTGCGTAGTTGTGGTAAATGAACGCATCAAGCAGCGCAACACCAGCGGCTTTTGTCAGGGGTTTACGGCCGCTGTCATCGATGTTGTAGAAATCCTGGCTTCCATCTTTGGTTTCAAAATCATACCAGTATTTACCACGAAAAAACGCGCCTGAGTCACCGTAGGTGAAGCCGAGATCGTGAACACCACGGAAAATCTTCGAAAAGGCGTCACCCGACTCGTAGTTCAGGCGGCCGTCGTCCGATGTACGGGCAGCGCCCTCGCCCCCTTGAGACAGTGAAACGAACCGTTTATCAGCGTCGGTAGTCGATACGCTGGCACCGATAGAAAGTTGCGAGTCGAACTGACCGCGAACTTCACCAAGGTCGAAAGTAACTGCACTAGCTGAACCGGTAAAACTGGCCAGACCGATAGCCAGTGGCAAGGCCGCGAGCGACCAAGCATGCATTTTTTTTGTCATTGTGCTGCTCCGTTAGGGTGACATGAACCTGTGTATCTGAGGACACGTTCAGGACAGCCGCAGTCTGGCACGCACTCACTATGAAAGACTTGCCCCTGAAGGCCAATTTATTTGACTCTAGCGGCCATTCAGCCGATGAATTGGAATCAAAATTGTGTTTTGATAGGTGCTGTACGAAATGTCAGGCCGGCGTCCCATCACAGTTCGTTCAAGCTTGACATGTTAATCAGCACCCGGTCTAGCGTAGGCTTTTACGGAAGAATGACTGCACTAGCATAAAAGCACATGAAAGCTCTATACCCGGCTAAAAGTCCTCACCCGTTTGGGCTAGAGAGGATTTACCGGATGGTCCAGGAGTGCGCTTACGTATTTCGCCTAGCGAAACGGAATTTCGAGTGCTCAGTTTTGGATCGAACGGGATCTACTTTTCTAATACGAGACAGAACTAAGTTCTGTTTACACACTTTCGCGAGGCACTGGTTCATGGCGGATACCATTAATTCAACGGCAAATGGGCGCATGGGTGAGCGGGCGCTATGGATACCGCTGATAGATCAGGCATTACGCCAGTATGAGCGATCACTCACCGACTCCGATGTTATTCAGAGCGTGTTTGGTGGCATGCCGCCCTCCTCCGGCTTTGTCGATCAGGCCTCGTGTTCCCTTATTTGGTCCGAAGCATTACAGCTGGCAGACGATCCGCTGTTCGGGCTGCGTATAAATCGGCTCTTTATACCTACGGCATTGAATGCGATCGCCCTGACTAGCCAGGCCTGCCCCACAGTGGGCGCTGCGTTAACCACTCTGGTCCGCTTTTTTCCAATCGCCAGCACTCAGATCAAGCTGGAAACTCTCCAGGGCGAAGATTTTTTGCACATCCTGCTGCGTGCCCAAGGCCAACCCCATCGTCAGCACGTCGAGGCGCTAGTCGGCTATATGTGCCGTCTGCTGCATCATCTGGATCTGGATAATCTGGGCCTGATAAAACATGTTGCGCTGGTCCGCGAGGACGATGGCGAACTGGAACTCTGCGCTCGCCTGCTTGGCTGTCCGGTCACGGCCAGCGACGGAGACTATTGCATCTCCCTGGATCCTGCTCTGCTAGCCAAACCCTTGGCCAGCGCTGATTCTTTTTTGCTACCGCGCTTTGTCGAGGCCATGGAGGATCTGCTGGCAAATATGCCAAGCAACGACTTGGTGGAGCAGGTAAAACGGCGGATTCAGGTGTTGCTCGGCTCCGGCGATATGTCTGAGGAGCGCATTGCGGTACCCATGAATATCAGCCCACGGCATCTTCGCCGCAAACTGAACTTGTTCGGCACCTCGTATGAGTTGCTGGTAGATGAGGTGCGCAAGGAGGGAGCGATCAGGATGATCAGTCAAGGCCAGTTATCCCTCACCAGCATCGCCTACGAGCTGGGCTTTCTCGACCCGAGTAGCTTTACCCGTGCCTTCCGGCGCTGGACCGGAATGAGCCCGACCGCTTTCAGAACCCTGCAGAGGGCCGGCGAGGCGCGTAAATCGGGGGGCGCTTAAGCCGCTCTCGCCTAGCAACCCTCTCCCTTGAAATTCTCACCGCGCGGGGTGTTATCTCTACTGCGGTTTGATAAACAACAGGGTCATCCTGTCGCTTTCGCCAACGCCCATCAGATGAATGCGGTTCTCGTTACCACCGCGGAAAGTGGGCGGTAGGCTCCAAACGCCGTGGGGGTGTTCACGCAGGTCCTGCGGATTCTGATTGATCGCGCTGCGCGAGACTAGTTCGAATCCGGCTTCCAGCGCCAGCTCCAGCACCAACTGCTCCGAGACATAACCGGTCTTGATCATTTCTTCCAGATCAGCGTCGGGCCGTGCACGATGCTCGACGAGGCCGAGCATGCCGCCAGGTTTCAATACGTCGTACATCTTGGCGAATACGGTGCGGGTTTCATCCATGCCGGCTTCAAGCCAGTTATGCACGCTGCGAAAGGTGACCACACGATCTACGGTACCTGGTTCGGCGATTGCGTTGTCCGGATCATAATCAAGCGTGGTCATCTGCACAGCGTCGTATACATTCGCCCGGCGCTTGAGCATCCGCTCGTAATCCTTGCGCGATTTGACGAAAAACTCGACATCGGACTCCGCGGGAAAGTGCGCCGCTATCAACTTGCCTTCATCGCGCAGCAGCGGCGCAAGAATTTCTGTGTACCACCCATCACCCGGCCAGATCTCGACCACGGTCTGATCTTCCCGGAGACCAAAGAATTCCAGCGTCGACTTGGGGTTACGGTGGGCGTCGCGCATGACATTAGAAATAGAGCGGCTGGTGCTACTGACCGCATCCTTGATCGCCGTCGTCTCCTCGAATTCCAGCACCGGCGCTTGGGTAGTAGCGAGAGGTATCGAACGGGCCTCGACGGTTTGCGCAAGCACGGGGACGGCGCCTGACAAGCCGACGATACAGATAACCCCCATCAATAAATGACGCATTTCATTCTCCTGAGTGGTAATGAGTTAATTCAAGCCTAACAGTTGGATACATAAGGTTCATGTTTGCCATGGGTTTTTCCAAAACAAGCTGTAACAATCAGCTATACATTGACTCCAAACAGCTAATCCTCAGATAGGAGCATCCTGTGCGCGACACTTTACCCCTGCTGGACAATTTGTCATTTCCGGCGATTGCCCGTACAGGCCTGCAAACTCTGCAGGTCAACCTGACCTATACCTGTAACCAACGTTGCCTGCATTGCCACGTGAATGCTGGGCCGACGCGTACCGAAGCGATGAGCGACGAAGTGCTCGCTACCCTGTATGACGTCATTGACGCCCATTCGGTTCAGATCCTTGATCTCACCGGTGGTGCGCCAGAAATGCATCCGCGTTTTCGCGAGATTGTCATCCATGCCCGGCGCGAGGGACTGCAGGTCATTGACCGCTGCAACCTGACTATTCTCACCGAGCCTGGCTACGAAGGCCTGGCGGAGTTTCTGGCTGAGCAGCAGGTCATGGTATCGGCCTCCTTGCCCTGCTACTCGCGCGACAACGTCGACAAGCAACGCGGTGACGGCGTGTTCGTGCGCAGTATTGAGGGCCTGCAAATGCTGAACAAGCTGGGCTATGGGCAGGGCAACCAGGCTCTAAGCCTGAACCTGGTGTTCAACCCCCAGGGTCCGAATTTGCCGCCGCCCCAGGCCGCACTTGAAGCGGAATACAAAAGCCATCTGGCGGAAGATTTCGGGATTACTTTCGACCAGCTGCACACCATTACCAATCAGCCCATCGCGCGCTTTGGCAGCACTCTGGTGAGCAAGGGGCAGTTCAATGATTACATGCAGCTGCTGCGCGATAATTTCAGCGAAGACAACATGGCCGGGCTGATGTGCCGGTCGATGGTCAGCGTGGACTGGCAGGGCTATCTATATGACTGCGACTTCAATCAGATGCTTGATCTACCGATGAATCTGCTCGCACGCGACCGCAGTCATTTGAGCGATCTGCTTGGCAGTGACCTGAAGAACAACCCCATCATGACCCGCGACCATTGTTTTGCCTGTACCGCGGGCCAGGGATCCAGCTGTGGTGGTGCGTTGGGCTGAGGGTGAACTCAGGGCGCAGCTGCTGTCAGGGCAATACTCGGTGCTCACAGGAGGCTCTGGATTGAGGTGACATCGTGATAAATCTGCTCGGCGGCCTGTTTTAGCGCCTGGGCCTGTTCCGGTGTCATGCTGGTCAGGCAGAACAGTTTTACTGGAATATCAGTGGCCTGCTCGCGCATCTGAGCCCCAGTGGCGGTCAGCGCGATCAACCACTGTCGCTCGTCTTCGACGCCCTTGCTGCGCAGGATCAGTTCCTTGTGCTCGAGCCGTTTGAGAATCGGTGTCAGAGTTCCCGCGTCCAGACGGGTATCTTCGACCAGCTGCTTGATCGGCACCGCATCGTGCTCCCAGAGCGCCAGCATCACCAGATATTGCGGGTAGGTCAGCCCGAGGGGCTCAAGCAATGGCCGGTACGCACGTATCATCGCGTTACTGGCACTGTACAGCGAATGGCAGAGCTGATTGCGTAACAACATCCGGCTTGCGGAATCAGACATGGGACGACCTCGTGCCGGTGGAATACAGTATTTATTTTGCGCACAAGGTATTGACCCGTCAATAGCTGTCGCTTATTGTTTTGTGCACAAGATGATCTTATCCAGGATATCTCTCAGGGAAGTGTTCAAATGAAAATATTGGTTATTGTAGTGCTAGTCATTGTGACCCTCGTTGCTGCTGCTTTTGGCTTTATCTACTGGCAGAACAGCAAGGCGCCTGAGCTGGGCCATACTGATGGACTTCTGACACCGCTGAGTGACAACCCGAACGGCGTATCCACCCAGACCGCTGATGTAGCTGCTCTGATCCTGCCATGGCAGTTCAAGGCTGATCAGGCAACGACACTGCAGTCTATCAAGAACGCCCTGGCTGACTATGACGGGGCTAAGACAGAGATCGTGCGCGAAGGCGCTGATTATCTTCGAGTGGTGTTCGTCACGCCCACAATGCGCTTTCGTGACGACGCAGAATTTTATCTGAATGCCGATACCCGAGAGGTACACTTTCGCTCGGCCAGCCGTGCCGGCAAGTCAGATCTGGGTCTAAACCGCCAGCGCTACGAACGTCTAACCGAACTCTATCTGCGCTGAGTTCAGTCAACCTTATTTATCGTCAGGAGTACTCGCACCATGAAAGCCGGCAAGATCATTGTTCTACTCGTCATCGCCGCGTTGGTCGCGAGTTTCTTCGTGTTCGACCTCAATCAGTACTTCAGTCTTGAGGGGATCAAGGCCCAACAGCAGGCGCTGAATGCACAGGTCAGCGCCAACCCCTGGCTGGCGGGAGGCTTGTTCTTCGGCCTCTATATACTGGTAACGGCCCTGTCTTTACCCGGCGCGGCCCTGTTAACACTCCTCGGCGGCGCCCTGTTCGGGCTGGGCTGGGGTTTGCTGATCGTGTCCTTTGCATCCACGCTGGGCGCCACTCTGGCAATGCTGATCAGCCGCTTTTTGCTGCGCGACTGGGTGCAGGCGCGTTTCGGTAGCAGGCTCAAGGCAATCAATGAAGGCGTCGAGCGCGAGGGCGCCTTCTATCTGTTTGCCTTGCGTCTGGTGCCCGCATTTCCGTTTTTTCTGATCAACCTGGCGATGGGCCTGACGCGCATAAAGGTCGGCACATATTGGTGGGTGAGCCAGGTTGGCATGCTGCCCGGTACCCTGGTGTACGTGAATGCCGGCCGCCAGCTGGCGGAATTGGAATCCCTTGGTGGCATCCTCTCACCTGACCTGCTCGGCGCCTTTGTGCTGCTCGGTCTGTTCCCGCTGATCGCCCGCAAGGGTCTGGATATGGTCAAGGCACGTCGCGTATACAAGGGCTGGAACAAACCTGCGCATTTTGATCGCAATCTGGTGGTCATCGGTGCTGGCAGTGGCGGCCTGGTGAGCGCCTATATTGCTGCGGCAGTGAAGGCCAACGTCAGTCTGATCGAGAAACATGCCATGGGTGGCGACTGCCTGAACACTGGCTGCGTGCCGTCAAAGGCATTGATTCGCTCGGCAAAGCTGGCCGCCGAGATCAATCGTGCCCACGCGCTGGGCTACAACGAGGCCAGTGCCAGCGTAAACTTTACCCGGGTGATGGATCGCATCCAGCGGGTAGTTGGCGACATCGAGTCCCACGATTCCGTCGAACGCTATACCGAGCTGGGCGTGGAAGTGCACAAGGGCGCTGCGACTATTACCTCGCCCTGGGAAGTCGAAGTGAACGGTCAGACACTGACCACCCGTAACATCATCATCGCCGCCGGCGCCCGCCCCTTCATGCCGCCCATTCCAGGGCTGGACAAGGCCAATGCTTATAACTCCGATACCCTCTGGGGCCTGCGCGAACAACCCAAGCGGCTGCTGATTCTGGGCGGTGGCCCCATTGGTTGCGAGCTGGCACAGGCGTTCCAGCGCCTTGGCAGCCAGGTGATTCAAGTAGAGCGTGACGTCAGATTACTCTCCAAGGAAGATCCTGATGCCGCCGAGCTGATCATGAATACCTTGCGCGCAGAGGGTGTGGACCTGCGCCTGCAACACGACGCCGAGCGGTTCGAGCAGGTGGACGGTCAAGAGCAGTTGATAACCCGCAATCTAAAGACCGACGAAGAAGTCATCATCCCGTTCGACGCGGTGCTGGTCGCCGTCGGCCGCAAAGCCAATACCGATGGTTACGGTATCGAGAAACTGGAACTGGTCAAACGCGGCAACGGCACCCTGGAAACCAATGAGTATCTAGCCACCCGCTACCCCAACATCTATGCTGTGGGCGATGTGACCGGGCCCTATCAGTTCACCCACGTATCTGCGCACCAGGCCTGGTATGCGGCAGTCAACGCGCTGTTCGGCACCTTCAAGCGCTTCAAGGTGGATTATCGGGTGATACCGCGGGTGACTTTCACCGACCCGGAAGTCGCCAGCGTCGGATTGACCGAGCAGGACGCAAAAGACACTGAGGTGAAGTACGAGGTCACCCGCTACAACATCGATGATCTGGACCGCGCCATTGCCGATCAAGTTGCCGAAGGGTATGTGAAAGTACTCACAGTACCGGGCAAGGATACAATCCTGGGCGTGACCATTGTCGCCGCGCACGGCGGCGAACTGCTGGCTGAATACGTGCTGGCGATGAAGCACAAGCTGGGCCTGAACAAGATCCTGGGCACCATCCACACCTACCCGACCATGAGCGAAGCGAACAAGTTTGCAGCAGGCGAATGGAAGCGTGCCCACCAGCCGGAAAAGTTGCTGCAATGGGTGGCACGCTTCCACCGCTGGCGCCTGGGAAGCTAAATGCCCTGGCTGTCGGTGGTCATACCCGTCCGCAATGAAGCCGCGGGTATTGTGCAAGTATTGATGCCGCTGCAAGCGCTGCGCGACGAGTTGGAAATCATCCTGGTGGATGGGGGTAGCACAGACGGCACCCTGGAACTGGCCGGACCGCTGGCAGATCACGCAATCACCTCCCTCCCCGGACGCGCCAGGCAGATGAATGCCGGAGCGGCGCAGGCGGGTGGTGAGGTGTTGCTTTTTTTGCATGCGGATACGCTGCTGCCTGCGGGGTTTGTGGGGATGATAAGAAAGGCGATGCACAACCCCGCTGTTTTAAACCCGACAATGGATCCCCGCCTTCGCGGGGATGACGTTGCGGGGGAACGTGGGGTTTCAGTTACGGGCACCGCACCCCCCCTCTACCCCGTCATTCCCGCGCACGCGGGAATCCATGTTGACCTCCCCACCCAACACCAATGGGGCCGGTTTAACGTCGAGCTAGCACCCTCATCACCCGCCCTCAAACTAATCGCATGGATGATGAACCACCGCTCTCGCTTGACCGGCATCTGCACAGGCGATCAGGCGATTTTCGTGCGGCGTGACCTGTTTCACCAACTGGGCGGTTACGCTGATATAGCGTTGATGGAAGATATTGAATTCACCAGCCGACTTAATCGCACAGGTCCTGCAGCCTGCATTCGCCAGCCTCTGACCACCTCCAGCCGGCGCTGGCAACAAAACGGTGTGCTCCGAACCATGGCGTTCATGTGGTGGCTGCGTCTGCAGTATTGGTTGGGCGTATCACCGGCTCGGTTGGCGAAAAAGTATTATCCTGCACGTCCGAACACCCACTGAGTTTGCCATGACCGCAACCGCTTTCCGGCCACTGATCATCTTCGCTAAGGCCCCTGTTCCGGGTACGGTGAAAACCCGTCTGATCCCAGCTCTGGGTCCAGAGGGTGCTTGCGATCTCTATAGCAAGCTGCTGCGACATACGCTTGAAAACACCCGCAACTGGCCGGGCGAGCGCTATCTGTATTGTGCACCGGATACCGAGCATCCCTTTATGCGGGCGCTGGCTGATGATCACCAACTGATTCTTCGCACGCAAAAGGGCGTGGATCTTGGCGAGCGTATGGCCAAGGCGCTGGCCGATTACACGAGCGGTGCGTTGCTGATCGGCACTGACTGTCCGCTGCTCGGTTGCCAGCACCTGATCGACGCTAACCATGCTTTGGATACTCACGATACAGCGATCATCCCCAGCGAGGATGGCGGTTATGTGTTGATTGCTCAGCGCGCGCCCCATCCTGCTCCTTTTACGGCAATGGCCTGGAGCCATGAAAACGTGCTCACCCACACCCAGCTGCGACTGGCGAATGCCGGTCTGACACTCTGGCTCGGGCCCACTTTGTGGGATCTCGATGAGCCGGCTGACCTGCCTCGCCTCACTGAGTTATTTCATCCCAAGTCATTCTGAGCTGATAGTACCCAGGCGTCACCATCACACCTGTTTATGCGCATCCATTCCAATCCGGGGACATAGTTTCACTTGCTGATCCGTGACTATATGGTCGAGCGATGAAGAAGTGCTCCACTGCCTTCTACAGCCCAACCATCTTCGCACCCGACCAGACAAGGATTGACCATGTTTGAACTGAGCCCCCGTGTCCAGGATTTGAAACAACAGATCGAAAGCTTCATGGACGAGCATATCTACCCTAACGAAAAGCTGTTCTACGAGCAGGTAAAACAAAACAAGTGGGGTGCGCCACCCATTCTTGGAGAGCTCAAGGCCAAGGCAAGAAGCCAGGGTCTGTGGAACCTGTTTCTGCCCCACAGCGAACGTGGCGCCGGCCTGAACAATGAAGAATACGGTCACCTGTGCGAGATAATGGGCCGTTCCTCTATCGCTCCCGAGGTGTTCAATTGCAGCGCCCCGGACACCGGCAACATGGAGACCATTGAACGCTACGGCAACGAAGAGCAAAAAGAGCAGTGGCTCAAGCCGTTGCTGGCCGGCGAGATTCGTTCGTGCTTCTCGATGACCGAACCCGACGTGGCCTCCTCCGACGCGACCAACATTCAGTGCGAAATTCGCCGCGAAGGCGATGAGTACGTGATCAACGGCACCAAGTGGTGGTCTTCCGGAGCCATGGCCGACAGCTGCAAGATCGCGATCGTGATGGGCAAAAGCAATCCCGACGCGCCCAAGCACCTGCAACAAAGTATGATCCTGGTGCCACTGGACGCGCCCGGTGTGACTATCGTGCGCGATCTGCACGTGTTCGGCTACGACCACGCGCCACACGGTCATGCCGAAATCAAATATGAGAACGTGCGGGTGCCCGTCTCCAGTATGTTGCTGGGCGAAGGCCGTGGTTTCGAGATCGCCCAGGGTCGTCTCGGGCCAGGCCGGATTCACCATTGCATGCGCAGCATCGGTGTTGCCGAACGCGCACTGGAAGCCATGTGCCGCCGCGCTGCCGATCGTGTTGCCTTTGGCAAGCCGCTGTACAAACACGGCAGCACCGCCGAAAACATTGCCAAGTCCCGTTGCGAAATCGACCAGGCCCGTCTGCTGACCATTATGGCCGCACGCAGCATGGACCAGTTCGGCAACAAGGTAGCGCGTCAACAGATCGCGATGATCAAGGCTGTCGCGCCGACCATGCTATGCAACGTACTCGATCGCGCTATCCAAGTGCACGGCGCGGCCGGCGTATGCCAAGACACCTTCCTCGCCTCCGCCTACGCCAAAGCCCGTACCCTGCGCCTGGCCGACGGCCCGGATGAAGTCCACCTGGGCACGATAGCCAAGCTGGAAATGAGCCGATATTTGTAAGGCTGTGGACTCTGCGCCTGAAGGTCAAAATGGGTTCCCGCGTGCGCGGGAATGACGGGGTTTTGGCCGGAATGACGAGGTGTTGGCCGGAATGACGGGGTTTTGGCCGGAATGACGAGGTGTTGGTCGGAATGGCGGGGAGGGTTGAGCACACTCGGTGTCTGCAGCCAATACCCCGCACTTCCTACAAACGTCATCCTCGCGAATGCGGGGACCCATTTTGACCTTCAATCAGAGCGCAGGAAAAGCGCGCGCCGGTTCAGGGGATTGCTGCCTATTCAGCGTAGCTATACCCGGGCAACATCGAGACACTCACACCCCGTTTCGTCCAAAATACCGCTACTCTTGATCAACGACTCCAATAACAGGTTCCCTGCAGATGAGCGAAGCTATCCTGATTGACGTATTACCCGCACACCAATTCGACCAAGATCGCCTCACCCAATACCTCACCGGTCGCCTGCCCGGTGCGGATGCGGGTATGAGCGTCAAGCAATTCCAGGGCGGACAGTCCAATCCGACCTATCTGCTGGAGATCGGCGGCAAACGCTACGTATTGCGCAAGAAACCACCGGGCAAGTTGCTGCCCTCGGCGCACATGGTCGAGCGCGAGTTTCAGGTAATCAACGCACTGGGTGCCACTGACGTGCCCGTGCCGAAGGCGGAGCTCCTGTGTGAAGACCCTGAGATCATCGGTACCGCGTTTTACATCATGGAATACGTCGAAGGCCGGGTGCACACCCAGCCGCTGCTTGAGGCGGTCGAAAAGAACCAGCGCGAGCCAATCTATCACTCGATGATCGAGACCATGGCCAAGCTGCACAACGTGGACTGGAAAGCGGTCGGCCTGGAGAGCTACGGCAAGGCTGAGGGTTATATTCCGCGGCAGATCAAGCGCTGGAGCGGTCAGTTTGAAGCCAGCCGCACGGGTGAGATGCCCGCGATGGACAAGCTGATGGCCTGGTTGCCGGACAACATGCCAGACAAGGACGAGACTACTATTGCCCATGGCGACTTCCGCGTAGGCAACCTGATCCTGCATCCCACCGAGCCCAGGGTTGTGTCGATTCTTGACTGGGAGCTGGCCACCCTGGGCCACCCCCTATCTGATCTGGCCTACTGCTGTCTGCCCTACCATCTGCCGGCTGGCATGGACGGAGTCAAGGGTATGCTCGGAGAAGATCTGAAGAGCATGGGTCTGCCCGAAGAGCAGCAGATACTGGACTGGTATTGCCAATACACAGGCCGCAGCGAGATCCCGAATTGGAATTTCTTTGTTGCCTTCTCCTTGTTCCGCCTCGCGGCCATTGTGCAGGGCGTTTACCACCGCGCCCTGCAAGGCAACGCCAGTAATGCCGACGCACTGGAAGTCGGTAAGCGCGCCGGCCTGCTCGCCGAACGCGGCTGGGAAATATCCCAGGGCCGGTAGGAGGTGCGGCCCCGGGTAGGAGCCGCACCATGGGTAGGAGCCGCGGCCCCGCGGCGAAAGGTTCAGCTAAGCACTCGGCAGCTCCCAGACAGCAGACATTCGATTCACTCAACAACGGGAAACCCCATGTCCAAACCGATCAAATGCGTTTTACTGACCAACGACGATGGTTGGCGCGAGCCAGGTCTGAAGGTGATGGAGGAGATCGCCCACCAGATCGCCGAGGAAGTCTGGATCATCTCGCCGGACCTGGACCAGAGCGGCGTATCCATGTCCATCACCCTGCACTCCCCGTTGCGGGTGCACCATATGGGTGAGCGTCGATTGAGTGTCAGTGGCACCCCGAGCGACTGCGTCCTGTTGGCCGTCGGCGAACTGATGCCCGAGCCGCCCGATCTGGTGCTATCGGGCGTTAACGCCGGCGCCAACATCAGCGATTCGGTAGCCTACTCCGGCACTATTGGCGGTGCACTCACTGCGACGCTGATGGGCATCCCGGCGATTGCTCTGTCTCTGGCGTATCACAAGGGTGATGAGATGCATTGGGATAGCGTCCGGCAGTTTGGTCCGGGCGTAGTCCGGCAGTTGCTCGAAAAAGGTTGGCCCGACGATTGCGCCATGAACGTCAACTTTCCAGCCTGCCCGGCCGACCAGGTCACTGGCGTGGCAACCTGCCGAGCGCGTGCCGGTAGCATCGGCGGCATCAATATCGAATCCCGCCGTGATACCCGCGATATACCTTACTTCTGGCTCGGCTTTCAGCGCCAGACCGAACGCATCACCGGGCTGGACACGGATGTCGGTGCTCTGCGCGCCAACCGCATCAGCATTTCGCCGCTGCGCTTCGAGCGGGAAATCGCCAGCTGGCAGATCGACGCCGAGGCCATGTCGAGCAAGTTGGGCATCAAGCCACGCAGCGAAGCAGCGGCCGACAGCCAGGACAACGAGCCGAGTATCGACCACTAATTTAAGAACACATCAAATCCACCAAGGTAGGCTTGCCACTTGCAGCCCAAAACAGGAGAACACCATGCAACGATTCGAAAACAAGGTAGTACTGATCACCGGTGCCGGCAGCGGCATCGGCCGGGCCACGGCCATACGCATGGCCACTGAAGGTGCGCGCCTGATGCTGGTTGATCGCAACGAAGAAGGGCTGCAGCAAACCCGCGATGAGCTGCCTGCTGGCGTTGAAGTACTGCTGCGCACTCTGGACGTGTCCGACGAAGCGGCGGTTGAGCTCTGCGTTGCTGAAACAATCAGTCATTACGGTCAACTTGATGTGCTGTGCAACAACGCAGGTATTGCCGGAGGCGACTACGGCACTGTGCAGGACCAGAATCTGGAAACCTGGCAGCAGATCATCAGCGTAAATCTGTATGGCGTTATGCTGTTTACCAAATATGCGTCTCGCCAGATGGAAAAGCAGGGCAAGGGTGCGATTGTGAATACCGCATCGGTGGCCGGCATTCGCTCAGGCGCGGGCGGCAATGCGTATAGCGCCTCCAAAGCGGCCGTGATCAACTTCACTATGACCAGCGCCTGCGATCTGGGCAGCCACAATATTCGCGTCAATGCGGTTTGTCCGGGGCTGATCGAAACAGGCATGACCAAGCCGGTGTTTGATTATGCCCGCGCTAATGACAAGGAACAGAAGCTGGGCGCACGTTGCGAGTTACGTCGCTATGGCCGACCCGAAGAGCTTGCCGGAGCTATCGCGTTTCTCGCCAGTGACGATGCCAGCTATGTTACCGGTCAGGCCCTGGCAGTAGATGGCGGCAATACCGCATCGCTGAATTTGCCCGGCATGAAGGTCTGATAGACCGAGCTGGCTTCTTCGCGCAGGGGCCGGCGCTCCTGCCGCGATTCGGGGTAATATCTGTATAGAACCTCGCAATTTGGAGCCCCCGAATGTTCCCCACTGACGATCTCTTTGCCGACAGTTCATCTGCTGCACCCGAGCCCATTGCCGGCGGCGCCTGGTTACTGCGCGGGTTCGTGCTGAGCGAAGCGGATCAGTTAATCAACGCCATTCAGCAGGTCGCCAGCCAGGCACCCTTCCGGCACCAGACCACCCCCGGCGGGCATGTCATGTCAGCCGCCATGAGCAGTTGCGGTGATCTGGGGTGGGTAACAGATCGGCAGGGCTACCGTTACAGTTCAACCGATCCACTGACAGGCCGTCCGTGGCCAGCAATGCCGTCACTGCTACGACAGATAGCCATGGAGGCCGCTGCAGCCGGCGGCTACGAGCACTTTGAACCTGACGCCTGCCTGATCAACCGCTATGCCACCGGGGCGCGGATGGGGCTGCACCAGGACAAGGATGAAGACGACATGGGCGCACCCATCGTATCCGTATCCCTGGGTGCACCGATTCGCTTCTTGTTTGGCGGTACTGCCAGGACCGACAAGGCCGCAGGCTGGACACTGGAGCACGGGGACGTTGTTGTCTGGGGCAGCGCGAGCCGTTTGTTCTTCCACGGTGTTGCCCCCCTGGGGAAACGCGCTGAGCACCCGACGACGGGGCCTATGCGATACAACCTGACATTCCGCAAGGTCCGATAACAGGTGGTTTTGTTGATGTTGCATTAAGTCAAAATGGGTTCCCGCGTGCGCGGGAATGACGAGGACGAGGTGCAGAAATGAACGCCGCGTGCGCGGGAATGACGAGCGATGAAGAGACGTCTGAGAGCTATCAAAAAACCCGGGAATGCGTGAGCAGACCCGGGTTTGTTTGTAGCCAATCGCTCAGCGTTACAGGACCTCGAACAGACCTGCAGCACCCTGGCCGCCGCCGATGCACATGGTGACGACCACGTACTTGGCGCCGCGACGCTTGCCTTCGATCAGTATGTGACCAGTCTGGCGCGATCCGGTGACGCCGTAGGGGTGACCGATGGAGATGGAGCCGCCGTTGACGTTGAGCTTTTCCATCGGGATGCCCAGCTTGTCGCGGCAGTAGACGACCTGGGAGGCAAAGGCTTCGTTGAGTTCCCACAGGTCGATATCGTCCATGGTCAGACCGTTGCGCTTGAGCAGCTGCGGTATGGCGAAGACCGGGCCAATACCCATCTCGTCGGGCTCGCAACCGGCGACACTGAAGCCGCGGAAGATACCGATAGGCTCGACGTTCTGCTGTTCTGCGGCGGTGCTGTTCATGACGACGCAAACGGACGCACCGTCAGACAGCTGGCTTGCGTTCCCGGCGGTGATGAAGTGTTCTGGACCGCGGATGGGCTGCAGACCCTGAAGGCCTTCGAGGGTGGTGTTTGGACGGTTGCACTCGTCCTTGACCAGGTTGACTTCCTTCTCGCTGACTTCGCCAGTTTCCTTGTCCTTGACCAGCATCTTGACCAGATACGGCACGATCTCGTCGTCAAACTTGCCGCTTTCCTGGCCTGCCGCAGTACGCTGCTGACTGATCAGGGAGTACTCGTCCTGGGATTCACGGCTGACGTTGTAGCGTGAAGCGACGATGTCAGCGGTTTCGATCATGGACATGTACAGATCAGGCTTGTTGTTCTTGATCCACTCGTTGGTGCCATGGAACATATTCAGTTTTTCGTTCTGACACAGGCTGATGGACTCGACACCGCCGGCGACAATGGCGGGGATCTTTTCGCTGACGACGCGCTGGGCGGCGATCGCGATGGACTGTAAACCGGAGCTGCAGAAACGGTTGATCGACATACCGGCGGTGGTCACCGGCAGGCCAGCACGAATAGCCGCCAGCCGCGCCATGTTCTTACCCTGAGCACCTTCGTGGAAAGTTGCGCCGAGGATGCAATCTTCGACCAGAGACGGATCAATGCCCGCGCGCTTGACGGCATGTTCGATGACATAGCCAGCCATGTCGACACTGTGGGTATTATTCAGTGCGCCGCGGTAGGACTTGCCCAGTGCGGTACGCGCGGTAGATACGATAACTGCGTCAGTCATGATGAAGCTCCTGTTTCAAAATCATCAAAATAAAGCGCCCGGCCTGACCGGGCGATCATTGCTGTATCAACTTTCTGTGGGCTGCCTTGCGCCCCACTGCTCGAGCGTCAATCGGCTTTCTCGATAGGGTTTGAGACCCATCCACAACAGCACAATGGCAGCGGATGTCGCCACGCTGGCCACGATGAACAGAGAATAGCGTATCGCCATGTCATCGCCAAAGCCATAATCGGTCACCAGGGCCACGGCGGTTGGGCCAATGCCCAGGCCGATCAGGGTGACAACGAACAGATAGATCGCCGAGGCCTGACCGCGCATGGCATTGGGCATGACTTCCTGTATCGCTGCCGGTGCGACGCCAAAGGGCATCGCTATGGTAAATACGTTGAAGACCATCAGTGCCCAGACCGTGTTCAGATCGCCGAGCAGAAAGACCACGTTGCACGGCAAGGTGAGTACCGCTGCAAGCAGACCGACGCGCATATTGGCATCCTTGTGGCCCTTGCGTGCCCAGAAATCTGCCAGGCGTCCACCGAAGACAATACCCAAAGAACCGGCCACCGCGACGATGGAACCATAGGTAATGCCTACCTCGCCCGCGGTCAGACCGTGGGTGCGAATAAAGAAGGTGGGTATCCATGCCGATGCGCCGTAGGAAGCGAATGACAGAAAGGCAAAGCCGACGTTATGACAGATAACCGTTTTGCGAATACTCAACAGGTAAGCGCCGACATCCTTGACCGGTACGCTGATGCCGGCGCCAATACCCTTGCGCACCGGCTCCTTGAGCGCCAACAGGACGAAGCAGAAGGCAATGCCTGAGCCGCCGATGATCAGGAAAATCATCTGCCAGGGCCGGATAGTGCCCAGCAGTGGCAAGACCGTGTCGCCCTGATTGGAAGCAAAGGTGACCACGATGCCGCCAAGCAGAAACGCGATGCCGGCGCCCAGGTAGATACCCATGGAGTAAACACTGATGGCCGTGGCGCGTTTTTCTGGCGGGAAGCTGTCGGCCATGATGGAATAGGCAGCGGGTGACAGGGCGGCTTCGCCGGCACCGACACCGATGCGGAAAATCACGAATTGCCAATATTGATTAGCCAGACCGCAGGCGGCAGTCATCAGACTCCAGACGAATACCCCTGCACCGATCAAACCTTTGCGGTTTTTTGTATCGGCGATACGCCCCAGCGGGATACCGCAGACGACGTAGAAAATCGCAAATGACAGACCCATCAACAGGCTCATCTGGGTGTCGGAAATATTCAGATCAGCACGAATAGGTCCCACCAACAGGTTCAGAATCTGACGATCGATAAAGGACAGGATGTAACACAAGAGCAAAATAAGGACGGTAGCCCAGGCGCGACCTGAGGTGGGATAAAGGCTATTGTTATTGGGCACATTCACTCCGTTCAAGCTAGGAAACTGCAGAAAAGAGGTTATCAGGTCCGCAGAGCGAAAGGCGATTTCGATTATAGCTATCATCCACGAAGATGCGTCTGCATCAACCTGGGCTATCACGATGCTGCAAAAGCCCATTTTTTATAACCATTGGACAACCATGACCCCCTCTCAACACGCCCTTATCCTCGCTGGCGCTGGCCATGCTCACCTGGTCGTCATGCGCCGCTGGATAGACAATGGATTTCGCCCCCCAGCAGGCACGCTATTGCTCAGCCCTACCTCGCGGGCATGGTATTCGGGGATGATGCCCGGCCTGATCGCCGGCCGCTTCAGTGAAGACGAGTGCGCGATCGATCTGGCGCCCATTTGTAAGGCCTGTGGCGTCGATCTGATGATTGGCGAAATGGCCCAACTGGATGCGGATAACCGCACGATGACACTGGTCGACGGCCGTGGCCTGCAGTATGACTACCTCTCGCTGAACGTAGGCTCTGTCCCGCCTCAACCGGAGTTGGAAGACGCCCGCGTGCAGGTTGTTCCGGCAAAGCCCTTTGCCGGATTCACCGCGCACTGGCACGTATGGCGTGATCAAAACGAACCGATGCAACTGGCGGTGCTGGGCGGTGGCGCAGCAGCCTTCGAGCTCGCGTTGGCGTTGCATAAGAGTTTGCCCCGGGCGCAGCTGTCATTGATCTGTGGAGGTGAGTTGCTAAGCGGGTACGCGCCAGGCCTGGCTAGACGCGCACAACGCTTTTTGAACAGCCGGGGAATCGAGTTACGCGCAAATACTCGAATTGATCGCGTCGCTGAGGGCTGGCTGATGAGCAAGGAACAACGCGTACAAGCGGCCGACGCGCTGGTCATTGCCACGGGCGCGGCGCCCCAGCCATGGCAGACCGACTCGGGTCTGGCGTGTGATGCACCGGGATTCATACGGGTGGCCGGGACACTGCGCAGTGAAAGCCACCCAGAGGTGCTGGCGAGCGGAGATTGTGCCAGCCAGCCTGGTACACCCCACTCGGGCGTGTATGCGGTCAGGCAGGGGGCGGTACTGAGCGAAAGCATACCGGCGCTGCTTGCGGGGACCCCGTTAGTGGAATACCAACCCCAGCCTCGCTCGTTGGTGCTGCTGGCCACGGCCGATGGCGGCGCCCTACTGAGCTATGATCGCTGGAGCGCCGGCGGACGCCTTTTTGGTATGTGGAAAGACCATCTGGATCTGAGCTTCATGCGCCGTCATAGGCTGGACTGATCGGCCAAGGGAGCGGGAGAGCACTAACGCGATTATGCCGCGACGGGTTCCCCTTGCAGCCGAAGACTGATCAGATCCGGACTGGTCTCGCGACGCAGTTGATCGAACAACGTCTGGGCCTGGGGGTAACTGCGAGTCAACAGCGATAACCATTGCTTGATTCGCCCCGGCGAGTGTCTGTCGATCATGCGGCCGCGGGTCTGAATGAAGAAGTCCGCAAGCCAGGGCTGCAGGTCTTGCCAACTCATCGGATTGAGCGCGGTGCCCGCCTGATGACGACGAATCTGCCTGGCCAGGTCAGGACGCACCACCAGTCCGCGGCCGATCATGACCGCTGTGCAGCCGCTGAGCTCACGAATGCGCTGGTAATCGTCCAACGTCCAGACTTCGCCGTTGGCAATCACCGGAACCGCAATCGTCTCACGAATGCGCTCTATCCACTCCCAGTGAGCCGGAGGCTTGTAGCCGTCCATTTTCGTCCGCGCATGCACGGCAATTTCTGCCGCGCCTGATTCGGCTAGGGCCCGGGCGCAATCCAGGGTCAGACTGGTGTCGCTATAGCCCAGGCGCATTTTGGCGGTGACCGGAATATGCGCTGGTGTGGCGGCGCGCACGGCAGCCACGATCTGTGCGAGCACATCGGGCTCGCGCAGCAGACTGGCGCCACCACCATGGCGATTCACCGTCTTGGCTGGGCAACCAAAATTCAGATCCACTGCCGGCGCACCCCACTCTGCCATTTGCGCGGCATTAACCCCCAGCCAATACGGATCCGAACCAAGCAATTGCGGGTGAACCGGCACGCCTGCAGGGGTTTTCCAGCCGTGATGCATTTCCGGTATGAAGCGCTCCACAGTAGACATGTTGAGCGCCGTATCGGTCACCCGGATGAACTCACTAACACAGCGATCAATACCACCAATGCGGGTAAGAATATCGCGCATGGGCGGATCAACCAGACCCTCCATCGGCGCCAGTACAATACCGGGCGTAAGACCGTTAAACACCTGCAGCACCCTCGCACATCGGAAATTCTACCCAGAAACAACTGCCACGGTCCGAGCCGGACTGAAAGCCAATATGCCCGTTCATTTGCTCTGTCAGCTCCTTGCTGATCGCCAAGCCCAATCCCGTGCCGGCCTGCTGACGGTTGTCACCAGCATCTGCCTGGGCAAACCGCTCAAAGATATGCGAATGAAAGCTTGATGGTATCCCAGGGCCCTGGTCGCTCACAGTAATGCGGACACTCGTCACCGATAGCACCGTATCAATTTCAACCCGACCCTTCACCGGTGAGAACTTGATGGCATTACTGAACAAATTGGTCAAAACCTGCTGAAAACGCGATGCGTCGACATGGATATAGGCCTCGCCGGCCAGAACAATCACAAGCTCGACCTGCTGCTGATCCGCCATACCCTGCACGTCCGCCACGGTGGCGCGGATCAGCTCGGCAACCGAATGACGCGCAGGATACAAGGTCATGCGACCGGCCATCAGTTTTTCCACATCCAATAAATCGTTAACCAGTTGCGCTAGCCGCTGACTGTTGCTGTAAGCAATCCCCAGCATGGGCTGCAACGCATCCGGTACGGGACCCACAACGCCCGATTTCACAAGACTGATGGCGCCACTGATCGCAGTCAAGGGCGTGCGTAATTCGTGACTGACGGTAGAAATGAACTGATTTTTCAGTGTTTCGTTACGCAGTCTCTCTGATATGTCCTCGGCAATGCCCAAGTAGCCTTGAATGTCTCCATCAGGACTTTTGATCATGCTGAGAACGACCTGCACCGGTATCACATGTCCATCACTGCACTTGTAGTGCATCAACAGTACTTCTTCGATGCCCTGTTGCGCGCGCAGCATAAAAACCTCATCACCTTTCAGCGGTCGGCCTAGCTCTGCGGCCATCTGGCGCGCGCGCTTGCGCACCTCCTCGGCCAGCAAAAAACAACCTGGCCGTTGTTTACCTACCATCTCCTGCGCTTGATACCCCAGCATGCGCTCGGCACCCTTGTTGAACACCGTAATGATGCCTTCGGCATCCGTTGCGATTATCGCGAAGGAGCGTGCCGCGTCGAACACAGAGTCCATGAGATCGTGGCTCCGGCGCAACTCGGCCGTGCGTACCTTGACCTGCGAATCAAGCTGGTCAAGCAAATTGCGTTGCCATATCAGCCGCAACAGCAGGCCAAGCATTATGGCTGCAAACAAGACAATCAACGTCGCAAAAGCACGGTACCAACCCAACCGTATTGGCGAGTAGGCCGGTGAGTTCACCGCCATTTGCCATTGTGCGCCCGGCACCCGTATCGGCAACAGCGCCAAAGGTTGCTCAAAATTCTCCGGGATACCGAAAAACACCTTGCCGGGCACACCGTCCTCGCCCATATGGCGGAGCGCCAGCACCGGGGCAAACTCGCCTGATGTCGAATGCAACAGATCAAATAGGCTGTCGGCATCGATAACCGTGCTGAGGATGCCCCAATAGGTATCATTGATAAAAATCGGTGAGCGGTAAATCAGTCCCTGCCCCCCCTGAACCAGCTCAAGAGGGCCACTCATACGTCCCACCCCAGCAGCCATTATTTGCTGTATGGCTGGCCACTGCTCAGGCATATCGGGATAGTTCAGACCAATAACCGCCTCATTGCCAGCCACCGGGAAAACCCAGGCAATTCGGTTGTCAGGCGCAATGCCAATATTGCGAAAATGACGACTACGCTCAAACACCAGCGCGAGGATCTTCTGTATTTCAGTCGAATCCAGATTCCCTTCACGGGCCACAATATAGAACTCGACGCCGGTGGCCAGAAAAGCCTCATTATTGACTTCTGACTCCAGAAGCACGCGCAAACGACTGCCCAGCTCCAGGGATGCCCGTTGATCTTGCTGGACGAGGGTATCGCGATAGGCACGCAGACCATATTCGGCGGGTAACAGCAGACAGACAAACAGTGCCGCTACTACCAGCCAGAAAAACCATACTCGTGGGGCCCGATGCTGCGCCATGGCATTTGATGTCATGGTGTGATTCCGTGACGCAACAACAGATCCAGCAGGCCCTTTTCATCCAGCACCAACACATTGAGCTGCTCCGCCTTCGTCAGCTTGCTTCCCGCGCCAGGCCCGGCTACCACGCAATGGGTTTTTGCCGACACGCTACCGGCCACTTTAGCTCCCAGGCTTTCCAGATAATCCTTGGCGACATCCCGGGAAAAGGTTTCCAGGGCGCCGGTGAGCACCCAGGTCTGGCCATCCAGCGGCATGCCTGCGCTTTTCTCGGCACGCGGGCTATCCCAGTGCATACCGAAGGCCTTGAGCTGCTGCTCGATCTTCAGCACCCGCTCGCGGTTCTCGGCATCGGCAAAATAGTCGCGCAGCCCTGTCTGGGCCTTTTCGCTGAAGCGCTCTACCCTTTTCAATTCAAGCCAGTCTGCGGTCATGATGGCATCCAGGCTCTTGAAAAAGGTAGCCAGGCGCTGCGCCCCGGTTTTCGCGACACCGGGTATCTCCAGACGGGTAACAAATTCCGCAAGACTGACGCTGGCGGCCAGCTCCGGGTTGAGGTCACCTTCCTCCTGTAATACAAGACCACGCTGCAATAGCTGGCCGATGACCGTCTTATTGTGCGCTTCAGCAAAGAACGCGTGAATTTCATGGGCGACCTCGGCGCCTATGTCCGGCAGGTACATCAGCACCTCCGGCAAAGCTTCACTGATACGCGCCAGGGATCCCAGCGAGCGGGCCAATAACTTGGCCGTTTCTTCGCCGACATCGGGTATACCCAGCGCATAAATAAACCGCGCCAAGGTGGGTTGCTTGCTGTCCTTAATGGCGCCAAGCAGGTTTTGCGTGGATATATCCGCAAACCCTTCCAGCTCCAACACTTGCTGGTAGATCAACAGATACAAATCGGCAGGCGAGCTCACGAGGCCGGTATCAACCAGTTGCTCGACAATCTTCTCACCCAGCCCGTCGATATCCAGTGCACGGCGGGAGACAAAATGGATGATCGCCTGTTTGAGCTGGGCCTGACAGGTCAGCCGACCGACGCAGCGATAGACCGCACCCTCGCTGATGGTTTCACGGCCTCTGCCGCGTTTCACCAGCTGCGTGCGCTCCACATCCGCGCCGCACACTGGGCAGTGCTGCGGAATCGCAACAGCGCGCGCGTTAGCCGGACGACGATCGGCCACCACCTGCATGACCTGAGGAATCACATCACCAGCCCGGCGAATGATGACACTATCGCCAATCATCAGTCCCAACCGCGCGACCTCATCCATATTGTGCAAACTGGCGTTGGATAC
>Ga0307486_1000835_pt1 | contig 25917 bp, 20 predicted proteins | sample CBIW02metaG_FD_203663 | JGI IMG/M metagenome (GOLD analysis project Ga0307486, IMG submission 203663) | Sea-ice brine microbial communities from Beaufort Sea near Barrow, Alaska, United States - CBIW 0.2 | ecosystem: Environmental > Aquatic > Marine > Coastal | place: USA: Alaska | collected...
TGGATGTCCGCTAAAGTGAGTACTTTTGTTCATAGTATTTTAGTTTGTGGTAAAACCAAATTACTATAAAGCGGGAATTCCGTCAAGGAGATCCCGCTTTTAAAACTTTAACCGGACACTAATGATAATAATTAGGTTTAAACTGAAAAATTAAGTTGATAAATTTCCAAATTTTTCGTTGGAATACCTGATGTGGTATGCGAGTCTAAATTTGATATCAATAATGGCGGTACTACAAGTAATAATCTATTCAAACTTACTATAACTCTCTTAATTGAAGCTTTATTGAATTAAATAAAAGTTAATCAATTACTTCCAGGCCGGTTTTCATTTTAAATTAATTTAATTTGAAAATCAACCAACCAAAACAACCTCAATGAGGAACCTGGCATTTTCACGGGGTATCTTCTCCTATAATCCATTTTTGGCTATTTTTTGTATTTTTATAATAGCACCATTAACAGCTCAGGAAGAACCTGAAGTTTCTGTTGGAGGGGCGTTACGCTATAATTATAACTTATCGTTCTGGAAAGATGGACAGAAAAATCGTGGTGGTGACTTTGGCTACGATATTTTTAGAATAAACTTCAACGCAAAATATAAAGGCGTTTACCTAAATGCCGAATACCGATTATACGCGGATGCTTTTGGCGGTGGAGTAATGAAACAAGGCTGGATGGGCTATAAATTTAATAATATCGACGAGATTCAAATTGGATTAACTCAAGTTCCATTTGGCATTCAGCAATATAATTCCCACAACTGGTTTTTTAACCTAACTTATTATATGGGGCTGGAAGACGATCACGATATGGGCGTAAAATACATTCACGCCGGTGAGAAATATGAATATCACTTCGCTTTCTTTAAAAATTCTGAGGAATTACGATTTGGGAGCAACACCGAATCTTCCACCAGCCGGTATTCTTATGATGTGGTGGGCAGAAACAAAGAAGTAAATCAATTTAACGCGAAATTCGTTTATAAATTTGGTGATAAAGCAGCGAACAGATTAGGGGGTTCTGCCCAATATGGAGGTCTTTACAATCTTGACACTAAAGAAACCGGTAATCATTACGGTCTGGCAGCTCATTATGAGATCACTCAGAACCGATGGAATTTAAAAGCACAGGCTTTAACCGCTTCTCATAATCCGATAAACGCCGAAGGAGAAAGCAGAGAAGCTCTAAGTTTTGGTTCTTATGGAGCGCCTTATGAAGTCGCTGCAGATTTCAATTTATATTCTCTTGCAATTTCCAGAAATATCCCGGTAAACCTGGGGCCCATTTCTAATTTGGAATTTTATAACGATTTTGGTTATATGCAAAAACATAAGAGCGATTTTACCGATTCTTATATGAATGTTACAGGAGTTTTGGTCACGGCCGGGCAGGTTTATACTTATATAGATTATGCTGCCGGTTATAACCACTCCTGGCTGGGAGGTGATTTTGTAGACGATTTTGCAGCCGGTGATCCCGATGCTAAATGGGAAGCAAGATTCAACATCAACATAGGTTATTATTTTTAATTTAATTTCTGAAAACCAATTATATGGCTAAGAAAGTTACCAGAAGCGATGAGAAAAAGTCAATTTTCGGATTGGAGGTAAACGGTCCCGTTTTCTTCATTTCATCTTTTATCATCATTATCAGTATCGCCCTGACTCTCATTTTTGAGAAACAGGCAGAAACAGTTTTTGCAGATATTCAAACCGCGGTTGCAAATAATGCTGACTGGTTTTTCATTATGTGCGTTAATATCTTCCTTGTTTTCCTGGTCTACCTTGCGTTAGGCCAGTTTGGAAATATGCGTATAGGCGGTCAAAATGCCAAACCGGAATTTAAAACGCTTTCCTGGTTCGCGATGCTGTTTAGTGCCGGAATGGGAATAGGATTATTGTTTTTCAGTGTAGGAGAACCTGTAATGCATTTTACAGCTCCTCCAACAGCCGAGGCCGGAACTGTAGCCGCCGCCAAAGAAGCGATGAACTTTACTTTTTTACACTGGGGTTTTCACGCCTGGGGTGTTTATGCGCTCGTTGGTCTTGCACTTTCTTATTTCACATACACCCGGGGTTTACCACTTACCATCCGATCCATTTTTTATCCTTTTCTGGGCGATAAAATCTACGGAAAGATTGGAGATGCAATAGATATTTTTGCGGTTTTAGCGACCTTATTCGGATTGGCGACTTCATTAGGGTTTGGAGTCCAACAAATTGCTTCAGGCCTAGATCACGTTTTTAATATCCCTAGCGGAATAACCACTCAGGTCTTGTTGATTGCCGGTATTACTTTGGTGGCTACAATTTCGGTAGTACTTGGGGTAGATAAAGGGGTTAAATTTCTTAGTGAATGGAATATGAGGGTTGCTCTGGTTCTGCTTGGTCTCGCTATAATCCTTGGACCTACCGTATTTATTTTTAGATCCTTTATTGAAAATACCGGGAGTTATTTATTCAATTTCATTGAAGTTTCTACCTGGAGCGAAACCTTTACAAATAGTTCCTGGCAAAACGACTGGACTGTTTTTTACTGGGGATGGTGGATTGGCTGGTCGCCTTTTGTCGGAATGTTTATCGCCCGTATTTCTAAAGGACGTACTATTCGAGAGTTTATTTTAGGAGTTTTATTAGTTCCGTCTCTAGTAACTTTCTTTTGGCTCTCGGCCTTTGGTAGTGTTTCAATTCAGCAAGCACTTGGCGGAGATATGAGTATAATAGATGCGGTAAACGATGATATTGCTACTGCCCTATTCGTATTCTTTGAAGATTATCCGCTTTCTATGGTCATAAACGTAGTAGCCGTAATTCTAATTGCCGGGTTCTTTATAACCTCATCAGATTCAGGATCATTGGTAATTGACAGTTTAACTTCAGGAGGAAAAATAGACGCTCCAAAAGGTCAGCGAATTTTTTGGGCAGTTACTGAGGGGGCTGTAGCAGCCGTACTGCTAATTGGTGGAGGCTTACAGGCATTGCAAACTGCAACTATTGTAACTGGTTTGCCTTTCGCAGTTATCCTACTCATAATGTGTTACTCCTTATACAAAGGGCTTAAAGAAGATTTGATGGAGTTGCAGGATAAAAGAGAACAGAAAGAGATGGAAAATTATGAGGAGATCGTAAATGACATTGTCAAGAAAAGAAACATTCAAAAAAATAAAGAACAAAACTAAAAAACAGGAATTATGGAGAAATTCACTAACATTCTGGTTGCCTTAGACCTTTCAGACATTGATAATTCCCTTATAAAATACGCCGCTTTTCTTTCGGATAAGCTAACGGTTGAAAAGGTATATTTTGTACATAATATTAAGAAATATGAAATCTCTGAACTGTTTGATGAACAGATGAAAAATATTAATCTTGATGAAATTATTGGGGACGAACTCAATGAAAAAGTAGAAACTCATTTTAGTGGTAAAGCTGAATGGGAAGTTCTTATTTCTGAAGATCCTTATACCGAATCTTTAATAAATTACATCACCAATAAATATTATATAGATCTGGTAATGGTTGGTAATAAGAATAGAAAAAAAGGCACCGGCATTGTGAGTAACAAATTGCTCCGAATTTTAAAATGTGATATTCTATCGGTTCCACGAGATTTTCACCCTCAGATTAAAACAATTTGGGCAGGAACAGATTTTTCCCGCGAATCCAGAAAAATTTTCAATATAGCGCAGATCCTTCAAGAAGCTACTTCGGCGCCGGTTACAGCCGCCCATGTTTTTTCAGTCCCGGTGCAATTTTCGCCCTATGTTCCTAAAGAAGCTATGGCTCCCAAGATTGAAAAACACGCAAGGGAGAAAGGAGAAAAATTCCTAAGTAAATTGGATTATAAAGGTGAAGTGACTCCTTTAATTATTCCCGGCAGGGAGGCAAGTGTAGCCAGTAACCTACTGGGATGTGCGAAGAAAAATAATGTTGATATTTTGATAGTGGCCGATAAAGGCGCCAATAACATTTCCAGTCTTTTAGTTGGAAGTGTGACTGAAGAATTATTTGGAAAAAACCCAGAAATCCCATTATGGATTTCTAAATAGGTTTTGGGATTTAACCAACAATTCGTCATCCTAAACCTGCCCGATCGTTCAGGCGGGCTTGTTTCAGGATCTAATTCTGAATAGTTGATTATATTGCAGAATGACGTATTTAATACCATTTTCAGGAAGTGTTCCTATTTAAACTCAAATTCCACCAAAACCGGTAAATGGTCAGATGGGTATTTTAGATCTTTTGAATCGCTTAATACGGCATATTTCTTAACTTCAATACTATCTGAAGTGAAGATATAATCTATTCTTCTATTTACCGGCTCTTCAAAATTATAGCCATTGAAAGTGCCTTCCGGGCCGTAATCAAGTTCAGCTATAATCTTCGAATCATTCATTTTCTCAGCTAAAAATTGAATGCCACTGCTATCTGGCTCCAGGTTAAGATCGCCCATTAAAATTACCGGCAGATTTTCGTTATTTACTGTTGAAATTTTTTCCCAAATAAGTTTTGCGCTATTTTCTCTTGCTTTTTCACCAACATGATCAAAATGTGTATTAAAAACCCAGAATATTTTCTCTGAATTTTTCTCTTTGAATTTCGCATAAGTACAAACCCTTTCCATCGCGGCATCCCAGCCTACCGAAATTTCATCAGGCGTTTCAGAAAGCCAGAAAGTATTTTCTTCCAGAACTTCAAATTCATCAGAATTATAGAAAATCGCACTAAATTCTCCGGCTTCCTTCCCATCATCTCGCCCTACTCCAACATATTTATAATTCTTCATTTCGGCTTTAAAATGATTTAACTGACTTACCAAAGCTTCCTGAACGCCAAAAATGTCGGGTTCATAGAATTTGATTTGATTTGTTATATGATCTTTTCTTTTAGACCAGGAATTTTCGCCATCATTCTCATTGGCATATTTAATATTGTAGCTCATCACTTCCATCTCCTGGCTATAAAGAGTAGTTCCAGTAAATACGAATAGTAAGAGAAGAAATAAAATTCGAGTTCCCATGATTCTGATTTTTTATAAAGTTCGGAATAAATAATAAAAAATCTACATCATTTAATATTTTGATAATATTAAATAATTATTGAAAATTTTCACTTTACTTTGTATTTCAAAGTACTTTAAAATGAAGAACGAAAAGTATCTTAAAGATCTAAGCGACATCAAACAAATGATGAATCGCTCCTCGCGTTTTATTTCCTTAAGCGGGCTCGCCGGAGTTTTTGCAGGTGTTTATGCCATTGTCGGAGCCGTGATTGCAACAATTTTTTTATCAGATCAGGATTCAGGAATAAATGCGCTGAAGTCAGATTCGTTTAACAGCGAAGTATTGCTTCAGTTATTTTTTATTGCTATTGCTGTTCTTGTTCTTGCTATTGGAACGGCAGTATTTCTAACCACCAAAAAAGCCAAAAGAACAGCTGAAAAAACCTGGGATAGTACGAGTAAACGATTGCTCATCAATTTCTTTGCACCTCTCACTGCAGGTGGTTTATTTTGTTTGGTATTAATTCAGTATGGACTTATAGGTCTCATAGCGCCGTGTATGCTTATTTTTTACGGCCTTGCCCTTGTTCATGCAAGTAAGTATACCTTTGGTGATCTTAGGAGTCTGGGGTATTCAAACTTGATCCTGGGTCTTATCGCTACCCAGTTTTTAAGCTACGGATTATATTTCTGGGCATTAGGTTTTGGCCTTTTTCATATTGTTTACGGTATCTGGATGTACAATAAGTATGACAGAAAAAATGCTTAATGAAGAATATTATAAGTAACATAAATAAAGCTTTTAATCACCGGGTACGCCTGGGAATAATGAGTGTCTTAATGGTAAATGAATTTGCCGACTTTACCAGTCTGAAAGAACTCTTGGGAGTTACCGATGGCAATATAGCAAGCCATATAAAAGCTTTAGAAAAAGAAGGATATGTAACAGTACAAAAATCTTTTATAGACCGGAAACCTAATACGCGCTACAGCGCAACTAAAGTTGGCAGAAAAGATTTTCAGAAGCATATAGACGCCATTGAAAACTTATTGAATCAAAATAACCAAAAACTGTAATCTTATTTTTTTATCATTTCACTTTGAATTTCAAAGTACTTAAAAAAACTACTAACCAATTACATTCATCCTTATGAAAACTAACAGACTTTTAATTATTGTACTTATCGTGGGTGCACTTTTATTAATTCCCTATATCGCCATGCAGTTTAGCAATGAAGTGGTTTGGACTGCTTCAGATTTTTTTATTATGGGAATCTTACTCCTGCTTACCGGCCTGGGAATTGATCTTGTTTTAAGAAAAGTTTCCAGCACGCAAAACCGAATTATAATCAGCGGAATCATTCTTGCAGTATTCTTTGTGATTTGGGCAGAACTGGCCGTTGGAATTTTCGGAAGTCCGTTTGCCGGAAGTTAATTTATGAGGTATTAAATCATTAGAAAGCTATTTAACTCCTGAAAACTAAACTTATGATGGCCAGGTTATCTTTATCAAATTTTGTGAGCTGGGTATTAACCGCTATTTTTCTGTTACTGGGTGTAATGAATCTTATCCTGGTACATCCGGTGCCGGGGATTTTTTATATTCTGTTTGCCTGCATTTTCACGCCCCCTTTTAATACCCTGCTTAAACATAAAACATGATGGGTTATTCCCCTCTGGATTAAAATTATTTTCAGTTTGATTATTCTTTGGGGAACATTAGCGGTAGGAGACCTTGCAGAAATGTATGGTTTGTAGACTGGAAAATTAATAAGACAACAATGAAATATTTTGTAGATGAAAATTCGATAGTAAGGGAGGTCTGGGGAAAGGGAGATACTATTCTTTTTATTTTCGCCGGTGCTTCGGCAGAGTTTGCACTTAATAAAGCTGTAGACTGGCTCTATTTTACCGGAAGATTACCCAAAGATCCGCTGGGAAGGCTTTTTTCAACGGTTTCATATGCTCGTGAAATTGTTTTTGCCGAAAAACACGCGGCGCTAAAGGCAATAGATCGTATCAGTTCCATACACGCTTCGGTGGAAGATAAGCGCGGAAAAAGTATTCCGGACTGGGCTTACCGCGATGTCCTTTTTATGCTTATAGATTATTCTATAAGATCTTTTGAAATCCTGGAACGAAAACTAAAGCTTTCTGAAAAGGAGGAAGTTTTTGATGTTTTCCGGCGGGTTGGTGAAAGAATGAATTTGGAAGGTCTACCCCAGAATTTTGAAGAATTTAAAATAATGCGGCATAATCATTTGGAGAAAAACCTGGAATATGGGGAATATACAAGGGATCTTTACAAACAATACCGCAAACATCTGGGGCTGGTACGTTATCAGCTTTTAATGGAAACACAAAGTCTCATCACCCCTCTTAGCGTTCGCCATTATTTGAACCTGAGAAAATATTCATTTTTATACCCGGTGATTCCCGCATATAAAATTAGTAGAAGAATAAATATTGACGGACTTATAAAATCGATGATTTTACCATCTGAATATAAAGCAGAGATCAGATCACTAAACAGAACTAGCTCCTGATTCTTGCTACATTGGATCTAATTGCCTACCATCCATCTACATAATCCTGCAGATAACTAAATCTTGGGGTTAATTTTCCATTTTGGGTCATCCTGGCACGTTCTAAAACTCCATCTTTATCATTATTAAAAAAGGCAGGAATTACGTGCTCCATAAACATTTCGCCAAAACCTTCACTGGCATCTTTGGGCAATTCACAGGGCAAATTATCTACCGCCATTACCAAAATACTATCCTTTTCCCGAAAATCTACTTCGGTTTCAGTTTCCGGATTATAACCGTAAAAAGGTTCGGCGATTGTGGAAGACCGAATGGTACTCGCAATCGGGCCATTAATATCACAAGAGATATCAGCAATATATTTTATACGGAAATCTTTGGATTTTGCATCTTCAACAGTAAAAAATACCGGAGCACCACCTCCATAAAAATGCCCTGAAATAAACAGATCACTGGATTCTGCAAAACGCAAGAAATTGGAATCATATTTTTCCGGTTCTTTAAAAAACTCTTGCTGACTTCCCTTACCGTCTTTCTTTTTACTATAATCCAGCACATCTATGATGCAGTAAACCGGTTCTTTTCCTTCAAATGGGATATAATCTTCTACGCTAAATTTTTTAATCCCTAAATGATCTAAAACCTCTTTTGCTCCCCTGGCAACTTTACCGTTTCCTGTAAGCACGATTTTTATAGGCGGAATTTCAATTTTATCGAGTTCTGCCAACATGGCATCAAGATCTGGCAGCGACTCTACTTTTGGAAGTTTGAATAAATTTTCTTTTAAACCTATTCCGCGGAAACCATTGTATGCACCTACAAGTCCGGCGTAACGTCCGAAGCCAATGAGTCTGGCTCCATTCTCTTTTACAATCACCTCGTGATCGTATAATTCGATATTAAGTTTAAGTATTTCCCTTAATAAATCTCGATTATAAGGTTGTTTTTTGATAGTGTGGGAAAAGAAAAAATACTTTTTATTCGGAATTAAAGCCGGTAAAGGCACTTCTTTAACACCCAACATCACTTCACAATTTAAAACATCTTCTACAACTTCAAAACCGGTATCCCGATATTCCTGATCTGTAAAAATTCGAATATCAGAACTTTGCACTTTAAAATTTGCTTCAGGATATTTTTTTACGAGTTCCTTGAGCTTATTTGGAGCAAAAACAACGCGCCTGTCTGGTGGCGTTTTTTGTTCTTTAATTAATGCAAATTTTATCATTTCTGGTATGGGTTTTGTACTTTAGTGAGTGTCTTCAAAGATATAAATTTAAAACTGTATCTTTGCAGGCCTTAAGCTTAGTTATGCTTGAGTTAATGTTCTTTAAATAATGGGGTCGACTTGGTTTTGACAGCGAGTCTAATTGGGTTGTAAGCACGTCGAGCGCTGGGATATAGCTCGTAAATCTCATATTTCACACTTTTTTAAACGGCGAAGATAACTACGCCTTGGCTGCATAATCCGAATCACAGTAGGATTTGCTTAGTCCCTACAAGGTAGGGAGCCAAGATGTCTCGCGGGAGCCTTGATTTACGGCGCCCGCACCTGAGGCACCGATAAAGTAACTCTAGGAACTGCAGGGCCTTGATGTAGTTCTAAAATCTAATTGAGGATACGTGTAAAGTTGGTGGTTTTCGGCCGGCTTTGCATCGACAACCAAACGAAGACTAAGCGTGTAGAAGGCAATTTAATTGCTTGTTTGGACGAGGGTTCGAACCCCTCCGACTCCACTTTATAACCCCGTAACCTTAGTGTTTACGGGGTTTTTTATTTTAAGGTGACAAATGAGGTAACAAATTAGTTTTCCCATATTAGGCTTAAAGCTCTATTTTTATAACTGAAACAATATTCAGAAAAGCTTCTTTAGATATCATTTTTGCTAACATATTTGAACCAATCTACAGCCCAAACTTGTTCTTTACAAAAAATTTTCGCTTCATTCCAAAGTTCGAAATACTTTCCCATAAAACTATTTGGAGACACCTTTTTATCATACAAAAGATATTTATACAGAAAATTCTCACTGCCAGAATTCCAAAGAATTTTGCCATTTTCACCATAAACGATCATAATATCAATGCCAATAGAATCTGTAAGCAAAAATGTTTGGCCATAAAGATTTGATGACTGCTTAACATTTACGCTAAAATTGTAGATCGTAAAATCAGTGGTAATATGCAGATGTTAAGAGCAAAACTGGAAGAAGAAGCTATTAAGAGTTTAGAAAAAACCGACCCCCGAGACAAAAAGAAATAAGAACATGATGGTCACTCGTCACCAAATCCTGCAATAACTGTCGGTTTTCCTATATACTTTGTGGGAGTTCATAATTATCTTTAACTAAGCTAGCCTATTTATCCAATTTGAGAATAATCTAGACTTGTTCCTTTCAAAGGTACTTTTGAATCTTTCTCTTTTTCAGGCATATAAAAATTATAATCATTCTATCAATTTCTCTATTTATCATAAAACCGCAATTCTTTCAAAAAAGTTTTATTTAAATACGTATTATTACGTATTTTTACTTAAGTTTGATTTAAAATTACGTAGTTATGAAGAAAATACTTGTAGTAGGAAACGGAATGGTTGGTTATAAATTTTGTGAGAAACTGATAGCCAGTCCTGATAGGGAAAACTACCAAATTCAAGTGTTTGGAGAAGAACCGAGTCCGGCTTATGACCGCGTTCACCTTAGTGAATATTTCTCAGAAAAAGGAAAGGACGAATTACTATTGGCTCCTAGAGGTTGGTATGAGGAGAATGGAATTAAACTACGTACTTCTTCCCTTATTTCAGAAATGAATACTGAAGAAAAAGAAGTTATTACGTATAAAGGTGAAAAAATAAACTACGATTATCTGGTGCTTGCAACGGGTTCCTCTGCTTTTATACCACCGATAAAAGGTTCAGAAAAAACGGGGGTCTTTGTTTATCGTACTACAGAAGATCTGGACGCTATAAAAACTTATGCGAGAAAACTTCGGAAGAAAAACAAATCAAAAGCTACGGTTCTAGGTGGCGGACTTTTAGGACTTGAAGCGGCCAACGCGGCCAAAGAACTTGGCCTGGAAACAAGCGTAATAGAGTTTGCACCGAGGCTAATGCCGCGACAGCTGGACGAAGGCGGCAGTAACACCCTTATTCGCAAAATTCAAAGCTTAGGCATAAAAATCCTAACCAATAAAGCTACTTCAGAAATAAGCGGCGAAGAAGAAATTGATGCACTCACGTTTTCAGATGGTTCCAGGCACGACACCGATATCCTAATTATTTCAGCTGGAATCCGGCCCCGTGATGAACTGGCAAAATCTGGCGGACTTAAAATTGGCGACCGGGGCGGAATCAACGTAAATAATAAGATGGAGACATCGGCAAAAGATGTCTACGCCATTGGTGAAGCTGCACTCTACAACAACGCTATTTATGGACTTGTCGCCCCGGGATATAATATGGCCGAGGTTGCCGTTTCTCAAATTTGCGGTGGCGATAAAACTATGGCCGATCATATTGATATGTCAACCCAGCTAAAACTAATTGGCACCGATGTCGCCAGTTTTGGCGATCCGTTTATTGAAAACGAAGAAGTTTCTGCCATTACCTACGAAAACAAACAAAGGGGAATTTATAAACGTATAAACGTATCACGGGATGGTAAAAAACTATTCGGTGGAATTTTAGTGGGCGATGCTTCAGATTATCAGAATTTATTTCAGATATATATCAACGGGATGAAACTCCCAGAGAATCCTGAAGATCTTATTTTGGGAAGCCGCGGTGGGGAAAATACAACCCTTGGTTCAGTAACCGAGCTACCCGATACCGCACAAATTTGTTCCTGCGAAGCTATTTCAAAAGGTGATATCTGCAATCCCATAGAGTCTGGAGAATGTTGCTCAATGGATGATGTGGTGGCCAAAACTAAAGCCTCTACAGGTTGTGGCGGTTGTAAACCTATGGTTACCGATCTTTTTAACGCTACTATGAAGTCCCTTGGAAAGGAAGTAAAAGAGGTGATTTGCGAACATTTCGATTTTAATCGCCAGGAACTTCTAGACCTTATAAAAATCAATAAAGTCAAGGATTTTGACCAAGCGCTGAATCTCTTCGGAAAAGGTCAGGGTTGTGAAAAATGTAAGCCGGTTTTGGCTTCAATTTTTGCAAGTATTACTATGGAAACCGCCAATAAACAGGTAACCATCCAGGATAGTAACGACAGGTTTCTGGCTAATATTCAACGAAACGGGACTTACTCCATCGTTCCACGTGTACCAGGCGGCGAAATTACTCCAGATAAATTAATGACTTTAGGTGCCGTAGCCAAGAAATTTGACCTTTACACTAAAATAACCGGCGGGCAGCGCATAGATCTGTTTGGTGCTGAACTGCATCAACTGCCTGAAATATGGAAGGAATTGATAGATGCGGGGTTTGAAAGCGGCCATGCCTACGGAAAATCCCTGCGAACGGTTAAAAGCTGCGTGGGCTCTACCTGGTGCCGCTTCGGAATGCATGAAAGCGTGAGCTTTGCCATTCAAATTGAAGAGCGCTATCGTGGGTTACGCTCACCTCATAAACTAAAAGGTGGGGTTTCTGGCTGCATTAGAGAATGTGCTGAAGCCCGCGGAAAAGATTTTGGAATCATTGCCGTAGAATCGGGTTGGAACCTTTACGTATGTGGAAATGGGGGCGCCACGCCAAAACACGCCATTTTGCTCGCTGAAGGTTTAGACGATGAAACCACCATAAAATATCTTGATCGCTTTTTGATGTATTACATCCGTACGGCCGCGCCCTTAATGCGCACCGCGCCCTGGTTAGAAAAATTGGACGGTGGAATTGAACACCTTAAAAAAGTGGTGATTGAAGACTCTTTGGGAATTGCCGAAGATCTTGAAAAAGAAATGCAGGGCTTAATTACCAATTACGAATGTGAATGGAAACAGGCTATTGAAGATCCAGAAATGATGAAGCGTTTTAAACATTTTGTCAATTCAGATGAAGGTGATGATAATATAAGCTTTGTGCCTCTTCGCGATCAAAAAATGCCTAAGGCCTGGACTTAAATTATACGGGCTATGAATCCAATTTATATCACATATTAAAATCCAGAAACAATGCAAGAATTATTAGCTCAATACCAAAGTGTAACACCACCCCAAGTGCATAACTGGGTTAATGTAGGTAAAGCCGAGGATTTTCCTGAAAATGGCGGCGCCTGTATAAAATATAAAAGCATGCAAATTGCGGTGTTTAATTTCACGAGGGAATCAAAATGGTATGCCTGCCAAAACCTTTGTCCGCATAAGCTGGAAATGGTTCTTTCCCGAGGGATGACCGGCGATAAGGAGGGAATTCCAAAGGTGGCCTGCCCTATGCACAAAAAAACCTTTTCCCTAAAAGACGGGAATAACCTCAATGGCGAGGATTACAAAATTGCAGTCTATCCGGTTAAGATTGAAGAAGAAAATGTCTATATTGGTTTTATAGACTAAGAAACCTACCCATGAGCAAATTCCAGGAAGCCATACAACGTATAGATGATAAAAATGCTGAAGATCCAAATATGGAAAAAGCAAATAGAAAAGAATTTCCGAAAGAATTATTGTATTCCCAGCGTATGACTGATAAGTTGCTGGATTTTAATCCACAGGCTTCCGAAGAATTACAAATTGCCGTGCGCGCCCAACATATTTGCCGTTGGAAAGTACCGCGTGACACCTACCCTATGAACCGGGTTGGTTACTTAAAATGGCGGGAAGGACTTAAAAAAAACCACGCCGAAATTACAGATAAAATTTTGGAAGAAGTAGGTTATGATAAAGATTTTCGTGACCGGGTTTCATTTTTGATCAAAAAAAAGCATATTAAAAAAGACGAAGGATCCCAAATTATGGAGGATGTGGTTTGTTTGGTTTTTATGGAACATTATTTTGAAGAATTCGCGGCAAAACACAAGGATGAAAAAATAATAGATATCGTAAAAAAAACCTGGGCTAAAATGTCCCCCGAAGGTCATGAAGCCGCCCTTAAACTTCCCCTTTCCAAACACAGCGAAACTTTAATAAAAGAAGCTTTAAAATAAACAATGGCGCCCCATAGCTCTCTAGACCAACTCACCTTTATTAAACTTAGAAAGCTATATATTCTGGCCCTAACGGCCATTGCGCTTTCGGTTATTATAAGTCAGTTATTCATCGGCAAATTCCTAGAAGACCAGGAAGGCGATTCTAAACTCATCAATATTTCAGGACGCCAGCGAATGTTAAGTCAGAAACTTACCAAAGAAAGCCTCTTACTTGCCAATACCGAAAATACAAACGAGCGGAAAAAATTTGCCGGAAGCCTGGAGAAAAGCCTTAAGCGTTGGACGCATTCTCACCATGTGTTACAAAACGGTAGCGATAGTTTAAATATCTCAACCGAACAAAGTGCCAAAATTCAGCAGAAATTCATTGAAATTCAGCCTTATTTTGAAGCTATTGAGGAAGCTTCCCAAAGTTTATTGCTAAAAATTAAAGAAAATCCAGGCCGTCCTGAAGAAGATTTCTCAACAGAAATAGCGCAAATCAAAGAAAATGAAGCCTCTTTTCTTGAGGTTATGGATGCTATGGTAAATCAATATGATGAAGAGGCACATACACGGGTGGAGCGACTTCAAAGTTTGGAACTATTTCTAACAATTTTTACACTTTCTATTTTATTATTGGAATTTTTCTTCATCTTTTTACCAGCGGCCAAAGGTGTTAAAAACAACATCAAAAACCTGATGTACGCAGAATCCAGAGCTGTAAAAATGGCCCGCGATGCAGATGCCATTAGTGAAGCCCGTGAAAAATCTGTAAAAGAATTACGCGCACTCGGGCAGGCAATGGATCAAATTTTACTCTTTGCTCGAATTACCCCAAATGGTGATATTTTGCATATAGGCGAACGATTTTCAAAACTATTTCAGTATAAAAGATTTAATTTAAAGACTAAATTTTCAGAAGTGTTATCGCCCAAAGAAAATGAGCAACTCAATATAGAAAAACTCATTTCAGCCCATAAAAGATCGGGCTGGCAGGGAGAAGTAAAAGCCTCTACCAAAGATAAAAAAGATATTTGGCTGGAATTATCCATAGTTCCGTTTCAACCGGAAAAAGAGAAAACCGAACTTACTATTATTGGGGTAGATATAACCAAAAATAAAGAAGCACAGCTAAAAATCGAGGAACTTACGCGCAAGAGCTATGAAGAAAAGATGCGGCAACAAAGCCTGATTGCTAAAAAGATTATTGAAAATCAGGAAAACGAGCAAAACCGAATTGCTAAAGATATTCACGACGGAATTGGACAAATGCTAACTGGACTTAAATACAACCTGGAAAGCATAGATTTCAAATATCCTGAAAAGGCCGAAAGCAAAATTGAAAGTTTAAAGGAGTTAAGTACAAGAATTATTCAGGGGGTTCGTGCTGCTACTTTCAACCTTACTCCACCCGAACTTAGTGACCACGGAATAGTACCGGCGCTTCAAAAACTTACCGAAGAGTTGTCAAAACTTACCGGAAAGGATATTATTTTATTTAACAAAACGGGATTTTCACAACGACTGGGAAATATTACTGAAATAAACCTCTACCGCATCACCCAGGAAGCTGTGAACAATGCCATTAAGTATGCAGGCTCCACGCATATTATTGTAAGTGTGAGCCACAGCCAGGAAATTCTAAGTATTGGTATTGAAGACAATGGCAAAGGATTTGATCCAAAAAGCATTTCAGAAGAAAAAAGCGGCAATCGCGGGATGGGGCTTACTTTTATGAAAGAACGTGTAAAATTTATTAGCGGCCGACTATTTATTAATTCTTCACCGGGAGAAGGTACACGGGTAACGCTGAATTTTCCATTGGAACAAAATTAAACTTCTATTTAAAAATCCGTATTTTCGTACGTATAAAATCAGAAATATGAAGGGCAAGACCAAAATACTTTTAGCCGATGACCACGAACTGGTGCGTGATGGCATTATTGCCTTACTGGAAAACGAGGATAACCTGGAGGTGGTAAATGAAGCGGCCAACGGTAAAGAAGCCCTGGAAATCATTGAAAAAAACACTCCAGATTTACTCATCGTAGATATACGAATGCCGGAGCTTAACGGCATTGAAGTGGTTAAAAAAGTAAAAAAAGATTTTCCCGATTTAAAAACACTTGTCCTTTCTATGCACGATTCTACCGAATACGTAGTGCAATGCGTAGAAGCAGGCGCAGATGGTTATTTACTAAAAGGCTCCAGCAAGGAAGAATTTCTTAAAGCCATTAATAAGATCGCCGGGGGAGGCAAATATTTTAGTGGTGATATTTCTGCAATTATCGTTAATAATTTTGTTAATGGAAATTCTGAAAAGCAATTAAATGAGCAATCCCAAAAACAAGATCCTGCACTGAACATACTTACCAAAAGGGAGAAACAAATTCTTGAACTCATCTTAGAAGGAAAAAACAACCAGGAAATAGGTGATAGTTTGAATATAAGTAAGAGAACTGCCGAAGCTCATCGATTTAATTTGATGAAAAAGTTGGAAGTAAAAAATCTTATGGAACTTACCCATAAATCCCACGAGCTAAAATTGATTTAATTCTCCCTCCCCTCTTATACAGGATTAGGTCGTAAATTAAACAGTTTTTCTTCACACCCCCCTACCAAAAATCATTTCTCGCCTAAAGATTAATAATTTATTCCAGAGGTTTTTAAATATTTAGAATTCTAAAGCTCGCTTTTTCTAATTTTCGTATTAATTTATTTTTACTTAGTTTTTTAAGTATTTATACTTAATTTTAAACCATAAAACTAAGTATTATGAAAGATGTGATCACTGGTAAAGCAACGAAATTAGAATTAAGAAACTTAAGAAGTATTCCAATAAGGACGTTTTGGATCTCGGCTATAGCCTTTTTTATCTGTTTTTTCTCCTGGTTTGGAATCGTGCCTTTTATGCCTCAGGTGGAAAAAGATTTGGGACTTAGCCCCTCTCAAAAGTGGAACGCGATTATCCTGGCTGTATCAGGAACAGTCTTTGCCCGCCTACTTATTGGTAAATTATGCGATAAGTACGGCCCCAGGGTTTGCTACACCTGGTTGTTAATGTTAGGAGCCATTCCCACCATTCTATGCGGCTTGGTACAAACACCATTTCAATTCCAAATTTGCCGTTTATTTATGGGCTTTATTGGGGCTTCATTCGTAATTACACAGGTGCATACTTCCCTTATGTTCGCTTCCAATGTTGTAGGAACAGCCAATGCTACTTCCGCCGGCTGGGGTAACCTGGGCGGAGGAGCAAATCGACTGGGAATGCCTTTAATTGCTGCCGGGCTCGTTGCTCTTGGAGTGGCTGAAGCCGAGGTTTGGCGTTATGCCATGGTGGTAGCTGGACTGGTATGCTTCGGTATGGGTTTTGTATATTATTTCTTCACCCAGGACACCCCGGAAGGAAATTTTTCGGATTTAAAAAAATCGGGAAAAAGAATTCCTATTAAAAAAGACAAGAACGGATTTTTAACCGCCATTAAAGATTACCGGGTATGGATCCTTTTTGTGGTCTACGGAGTTTGCTTCGGAATAGAACTTACCGTATACGGTACCATGGACAGCTACCTGCAAAATACCTTTAGCCTGGAGCGCGTCACGGCAGGGAATATTATATTAGGCTTCGCCCTTATGAACCTTTTTGCCAGAACCCTGGGGGGATATTTTGGTGATAAATCGGGGGAAAAAGGCGGTTTAAGGGGTCGTGTATTCTTTCTCACCCTTATTCTAATTTCCGAAGGGGTTATCCTATCCCTTTTCTCTATGGCGGGCAGCCTTATTATGGCCATAGTACTACTCACTGCATTCAGCCTGGCAGTACAAATGGCAGAGGGCGCCACATTTGCTGTGGTTCCATTTATCAATAAAAAAGCCATAGGTTCTATCTCAGGAATTGTGGGTGCAGGTGGTAATGTAGGTGCGTTTTTAGCCGCCCTGTTCCTAAAAATTAAATCGGTGGCGGCCGAAGAAGCAGCAATCGCCGCTAACGAAGGTCGTAGCAGTGAAATTGTTGAAGCTGCAAGAGCTTCGGCTTCTTCTGCAGCGATCTCCGATGCATTCTTATGGATTGGTTTCAGCATTCTAGCCGCGGGGCTCGTTAGCCTGGCAATTCGTTTTTCTCAGGAGGATGAGAAAGAAGCTGCATTAGAATTAAGCCATCAAAATGCTTAGAAATTCTTTAATAATCACCTAAATTTTATAAGGATTTAGCAGAATAAACCCTTTCTTTTAATAAATTATAAGCGCTTAATAACCAGCGTTTAAGTATATTTTGTCGCTGAGTTTATGAAAAAAATACTAAAAGAAGAAATTAAAACTACTTGCTCCTATTGCGGGGTGGGCTGTGGTATTGTAGCAGAAAAAGGCCCTGATAATAAAATCACGGTTAAAGGTGATAAAAGCCATCCTGTAAACCGCGGAATGCTTTGCTCAAAAGGGATGAACCTTGACTATGTAGCCAATGATGTATCTGACAGAATTCTGTATCCGGAAATGCGTTGGAGCAAATCCCATCCACGGGAACGTGTAAGCTGGGACCAAGGCCTTGATCGCGCTGCCCGGGTTTTTAAAACCCTAATTCAAAAATATGGTCCGGATAGCGTTGGTTTCTATGTGTCGGGACAATGCCTTACTGAAGAATATTACATCGCCAACAAACTTACGAAAGGATTTCTTGGTACAAATAATATTGATACCAATTCCCGATTATGCATGAGCTCTGCGGTAGTAGCCTATAAAAAAACATTTGGAGAGGATTCTGTGCCGGTTTCTTATGATGATATTGAACTGGCCGATTGTTTTTTAATCGCCGGTGCTAACCCGGCCTGGTGCCACCCTATTCTCTTCCGCAGACTGGAAAAACATAAAGAGGAAAACCCAGAAGAAGTAAAAATAATTGTGGTAGACCCTCGCAAAACCGATTCTGCACGCTTTGCCGACCTTCACCTTCAACTAATTCCCGGTAGCGATATTATTTTGTTTAATGCCATAGGCCGAAGACTTATAGAAAGGGGCTACATAGACAAAGATTTTATAAAAGAACACACTGAAAATTTTCAGGATTATAAAAAACAGGCATATTCACTTTCTCTCAAAAAAGCAGCTAAAGAATGTGGTGTGCCGGTAGATGAAATTAAAGAAGCTGCTGAAATGATTGGACGCTCCAAAGGCTTTATCAGTATGTGGGCTATGGGGCTTAATCAAAGTTCTGTGGGCACCGATAAAAATTTCGCATTGCTCAACCTTTCCCTAATAACCGGAAGGGTGGGAAAACCCGGCAATGGCCCCTTTTCCCTTACGGGGCAGCCTAATGCTATGGGCGGACGGGAAGTTGGCGGAATGGCCAATTTGCTGGCAGTGCATAAAAATTTGCATAATCCAGAACACAGACAGGAAGTTGCTGATTTTTGGGGCGTAGATAAGATTTCAGAAAAACCGGGCTTCACCGCTACAGAGATGTTTGATGCCCTGGAAAGCGGTAAATTAAAGGCGGTATGGATTGCCTGCACCAATCCGTTAGTGAGCTTGCCCGATGTTCGTAAAGCGGAAGCTGCACTTAAAAAGGCCAAATTTGTTGTGCTGCAGGAAATCTCACATAAATCTGATACCCTGGATTATGCGGATTTGGTTTTACCGGCTGCCGGATGGATGGAAAAAGAAGGCACCATGACCAACTCTGAAAGACGGATTTCGTATTTACCCCAGGCACTCACACCACCCGGAGAAGCCCGTGCAGATGTAGAGATCTTTTGCGATTTTGCGCAAAGAATGGGATTCTCCGAATTTAAATACAATAGTACTGAAGAAATTTACGCAGAATACTGCGAAATGACTAGAGGTACCAATATTGATATTTCCCATCTAAATTACGATCGCTTAAAAAACGAAGGAACCATTCAGTGGCCAGTACCGGGATATCGCCATCCCGGCACTAAAAGGCTATTTGAAGATCATCAGTTTTATACCCCTTCTAAAAAAGCGATTTTTAATATCCCTGCTTCAATTAATAATACATCTACGCAACCCGATGAAGAATTCCCATTAATCCTAACAACAGGGAGGGTTCGGGACCAGTGGCATAGTATGACAAAAACGGGAAAGGTCTCCCGACTTCGTACCCATTATTCTTCACCGGTGTTAGAGATCAATCCTGTAGATGGTATTAAAAATTTTATTAAGAACGGTGATGTCGTTGAAGTAAAAAGCGAAAATGGAAATGTTAGAGTGCGAGCAAAAATCACCAAAGACGTAAGGCCAGGCGTACTATTTTTACCGATGCATTGGGGAAAACAACTTGAGAGTTATCTCAACCGAGCCAATAATCTTACGTTTAATCGCGTGGATCCGCAATCAAAAGAACCCGACTTCAAATTCACTACGGTTTCGGTTTCAAAATATAAAAAACCGGTTGAAAAAATTATAATTATCGGAGCCGGGGCAGCTGCTTTCAGGTTTATTCAAAACTACCGAGACCACAATAAAGACGATGAATTGCACGTCTTTTCAGAAGAGGAACATCCTTTTTACAATCGTGTTTTACTGCCCGAGTATGTTACGGAAGAACTCAGCTGGGAAAAACTTTTAAAAATTAAGGAAGCTGAACTTGGAAAATTAAACCTTCAGCTTCATAAACACCATTCAATTTCCCAAATAGACCAAGAAAATAAATCGGTTACCGATGACCTGGGGATAAAACATCATTTTGACAAATTGATTGTTGCAACAGGAAGTCGTGCATTTGTTCCGAAAGATGCCCAGCTTGGTTTACCAGGTAGATTTACGATGCGGAGCAAAGCAGATGCCGATGAATTTAAAACCTACCTAGAAAACACCGGCCTCCCACCTGAAGAACAACATGTGGTGATTGTAGGTGGTGGCCTACTTGGTCTTGAACTGGCGGCGGCTCTTCAAAAGGAAAATATAAAAATTACCATAGTACAACGTTCATCCAGACTTATGGAGCGCCAGCTTGATATCCTCTCGAGCAAACTACTGGCCAGGGATGTTCAGGAACGGGGCATTAATATTTATTTTGACAACGAGGTAAGTACTGTCTTTGACGATGAAGATAATCCCGGTGAACTAAATATTACCCTGAAAAGTGGAAAAATCCTTAACGCACACGCTATTGCCTATGCCATTGGGACACGCCCAAATATTGAAATTGCCAAAGAAAGCGGACTAAATTGTGGGCGTGGTGTTAAAGTAAACGAGCATTTGCAAACTTCTAATCCCGATATTTTTGCAATTGGTGAAATTGCTGAATATAAAAGTCAATTGTTCGGAATCACCTCTGCAGCCGAAGAACAGGCTGAGATCCTTTCTAATTTTCTGGCCGGTGATGTGGGGAGTATTTACCAAGGTTCGGTATTAATGAATATTCTGAAATTTAAAGATCTGGATCTTTGTAGTATAGGAGACATTAATGTCCCTGATAACGACCCTGCTTACGAGGAAATTGTTTTTATTGATGTGAGTAAACGATACTATAAAAAATGCATTGTAAAAGGTGATTTACTGGTTGGCGCCATTTTAATGGGGGATAAAAACGAGTTTGCTCAATTTAAAACACTTATTGAAAGTAAGATGGAACTGGCCGATAAGCGCGATACCTTATTACGTGGTTCAGGAACCAGTAAACCGGTAAAAGGAAAACTGGTTTGCTCCTGCAGCCAGGTTGGAGCCGGGAACTTAGAAGAAGCCATTAAAAATGGAAATAAAGATTTTACAGCCCTTTGTAAAGAAACCGGTGCCGGTTTGGGGTGCGGAAGTTGTAAAACCGAAGTTCGGGAGATTTTGGCGGCTGTTTAGTCCCGACTTCGCCCTAACTGACCGCTCTATAATAAGTTAAATAGAATATGATGGAAAAAACATTCTCAAGAATAATTATAAAAGGAGGGGTTTTATCTCCTGCGGAATTAAAGGAAATCGTAGAACTGGCCGAAGCATCGGGTTCAGATTCCATTTCGCTGGGATCCCGACAGGATGTTTTGATCACTAAAACCATAGACGCTGAAAATTTTTCTAAAGAAGATAAATATCAAATTATTCCGCCTAAAACCGAGGGAGCGGAAAATATTGTTTCTTCTTATTTAGCAGCAGATATTTTCCCGGCTACATCATGGCTCACCGGCGACCGTTATTTATACATACTCGAGCAGTTTAGAATACCCCCAAACCTAAAAGTAAACATCACCGATCCCAAACAACGTTTGGTTCCTTTATTTACCGGACATTTAAATTTTATCGCATCAGAACACGAAGATTATTGGTATTTGTACATCCAATTGCCGCATTGGAAAGAAATGCAGGTTTACCCGGTGCTTATCTATACCTGGGACGTGGGGGATATTGTTTATGGAATTGAGGAAATACTTCAGGAAGAACCCGAAGAGGTTGGGATGATTTTCAATTTGTTAAGCGATGCTTTGGAAACCAATAATCGTACAATAGATAAATCTCTGGACATCCCCTATCACCCCTTCCCATATTACGAAGGAATGAATAAAATTGGGATGGATAGTTATTGGCTGGGACTCTACTGGCGAAATAACAAATATTACACAAGCTTCCTGAAAGCGATGTGTGATTTATGTGCCGAATCTAAAATTGGAAAGATTTCAATTACGCCCTGGAAATCTTTGATTATAAAGGGAATACCGAAAATTTCTAAGCTCGAGTGGGAAAAATTTCTTGGAAAGCGCGGAATTAACGTGCGGCACTCAATGCTAGAGTTAAACTGGCATATTCCGGTAGATAATGAAGAAGCTCTGAAATTAAAAAAATACCTGGTCTCCAATTTCGATCAAAATGACATTAGTACCTATGGCCTTACTTTCGGAATTTTTGATTCTACCAAAAAAAACAACTATTTTACCGCAGTGGTAATTGAGAAAAATGAAGCCCCCCAAATCTTAAAGAATATTCGAGTACGCGACACTTACAATTTACTCTATGCGCAAAATTTTGACCCAAATACACGCGATTATGTGATTCATGTGCAGGATGTAGACAAGGTTGAATTACCAGGACTGCTTATTGAATTAAGTAAAATGTATTTTAATCAGTTGGGCGAAGAGGAAGAAAAACCCAAAAAAAAGCCAGAACCAGAACCTAAGAAAGAAAAAAAGAGCAGGGAAATATGGCAATGCAAGGCCTGTCTTAGTATTTACGATGCAGAATTTGGAGACATCACTCAGGAAATACCGCCGGGAACTAGTTTTAAGGAGCTTCCGGATACCTACAGCTGCCCACTCTGTGAAGCTTCAAAGTCAGACTTTGAAAAAAGAATTCAGCAAAAAGTTATATAGATATAGGTTTTAGTGGCCAGTAAATATTAAAACCTGGAAGCAAAAAAGATTTTAAGCTTCTTTGTATTTCCGAAAATACAGGAATATTTACTTATTATTTTTACGAGCCTGACCAAATATTTTATGCAACCTGCGTGGGATTTAAAAATATGGCATCAACCTACCTGTCATACTGAAAATTTGAAATTATACGCAAAACAGCGACACTCCAGGCATTATTCCAAAAATCATTATCTTTAAGATAATTCTGCTGCTATTGGCAAATGAAGGTAATCCAGGTTCTGAAGTATAAATTCATCAATTTCCGTTGTGCTTAACTTTTTATTATAAGCCTCACATTCTCTTACCACTTCCCCAATGATGATAATGGCAGGTGTGCCTAATCCGTGTTTTTGGATCAGGTTTTCAATATTACTGATGTTTCCAGCTATTAGCTTTTGCTCTTTCCAGGTACCGTTTTGTATTATCGCAATCGGTAATTCCTCTTTAGATTCTTCCTTATATAGCGCTACAATTTCTGCCAGTTTACCCATTCCCATTAAAATTACGACAGTTGCCGAAGTTTTTGCGGCCATAGCTACATCTTTGGAAAGCTTATGCCCAGAAGTTGTTCCGGTAATCACCCAGAAACTTTCAGCGGTATGTCGTTTAGTGACAGGAATTCCCACCGAGGCAGGTACCGAAATGGCTGAGGAAATTCCTGAAATTACTTCAACTGCTACTCCATATTTACTCGCATAGTTTTTCTCTTCACTTCCCCGGCCAAAGACAAAAGGATCCCCGCCTTTTAAGCGAACCACAGAACCTTTTTCTTTTGCGTATTTTACGATAAGCTCATTGATTTGCTCCTGAGCATAGGCGTGGCAGCCCTTTCTTTTCCCAACAAATATCTTCTCGGCCTTTACAGCGTGTTCCAGTATTTCAGGATTTACCAGGGCATCATAAAGAACTACCACAGCTTCATTTAATGCTTTTACTGCTTTTAAAGTCAATAATTCGGGATCTCCCGGACCAGCGCCCACAATTGTACATTTTGGTGTTTTGATTATTGTTTCCATTGGTTTTCAGATTAATTTAAACTTGCTAATTGCTGCTGGGTATTTATATTTTTTAAAAAATAAGCTTCTTCGGTCTCTACAATTATTTTTCGAGAATACCGACTTCGTGCAAATTACTGAACGCGTAATTCTTTATGCTGAAGACTAAATTTTAAAGCTCTTGTCAAATGCTTTTCATAAATCCCAATAAGCGGGAACTCATTTTCGGTATCTGCCAGATAAGTGATTTCAGCATATTTTTGAGCCGTTTTTTCTAGTAATTTCTCAATAATTTCGGTGTTGATAAGCGGAATATCACAACTCAGGATTAAATTTTTATCTTCTGAAGAATGTTTTAATGCGGTGTAAATTCCTCCCAGCGGTCCTTTTCCGGGATAAACATCTTTTATTAATTCATAACCGAATTTCTCATAATCCAGGTTGGAGGTTACCAGACAAATGTTTTCCGAAATAGGTTTTACCGCATTTAAAATGCAGCTCATAAAACTATTTCCGCGAAAATAGACCAGTCCTTTTTCGGTGTTCATACGGGAACTTTTTCCTCCGCATAAGATGTAGGTATTTACCTTTTGTTTTTTCATAATATCATCCATTTTAGACAGGCTAAAGCCAAAACACCTGAAAGTATATACCACAGGAATTCTTTGACTTCCTAAGTACGCGCCCAGGCTTCCTCCAAGCAAAACGTCAGTCATCAACCAGAAGCTTTCAGCAGGAATAAACCCGTCCTGAATTTCATTTAAAACTGCTCACCCTCACTAAGTATATTTGCATGTTTTTGTGGCTTTTTTTATAAATTCAACGGTATGACCATCTGGATGCGCCCATTCTTGCATAATCATTGTGTTCCAATTATCCTCGCAAGATAATAACTGGGATAATAAATTAAGTATTTATACGTATTTAAATACGTAATGAGAGCAATTTTTATGACTTTAGTAATTTTTCAAGTATTTATTTATACTATAAAATTTTAATCTAGGTTTTTTTAAGAAGCCTTAATACATAGAATTTAGCTCTTGAGCGACATTATGAAAAGAATTATATCAAACCACCTTTAAGAAAATAATTGATTGTAGGTTGACCATCTCATATTCAGATCCATTTTGTATGTAGTTTTAAGTCAATAGCTAAGGTTTCCTAATTCAACTGGATCGTAAATCAGAAGGAGTTCATAATCCGATTATTATACTTTTAAACAGCTCTCTTTTAAGGGAAGCTTAGACAGGGAGCAATTTTGTGCCAGCAAAAAATGGAAGAGACACCTTAAAATACAGTGGCTGTTTTTTATTTGTGTCTCAATTTTTAGAAAAAACATCCTCCCATGTGAAATTTTCACTTGTTAGTAAAGTTTCCACTATACGCCTACGTTCTCGTAGTTCCTTTATAGGTTTCTCTGATTCCAAAGACGGAAAATTGTACGAATCTGTCGCATCTACTGATAGGTTAGAGTAGAAATTCTCTTGAATATCCTCGAGAAAACCAGATAAAGAGGAGCGCAGCAAGTTTAATTCCTTATGGAATTAAACTTGCTTCTTTTGAATAAAGCAGAATAGTAACTGCTTCATCTAATCTTGCTATATTAATACTGAAACTATCCTTTTTCTTATGTTGCCTGTAAAAATGAACAACAGGATATGCATGATAATTCACTGAATGTCCATCTATCATTTTTTGTAACTCCATGATTTGTTGATAGCTGAAGGAAGAATCAAAATTTAAAATGTTTTTTGCAATTGCCTGAGGGCGCTGCCCCACATTGTATATACTCTTAACCTGAGTTCGACCTAAGAAATAGCAAAATAGTGCGAGTTGCCCATTTGAATAATTATCTTCTTCAAACTTAATTGCTGGTTTTTTCTCTTGAAAGGAGTATGCAATCAGGCTTGCCACGAGATTTGTTATAAAATTACCAAAGCTTC
>Ga0307486_1000836_pt1 | contig 25800 bp, 23 predicted proteins | sample CBIW02metaG_FD_203663 | JGI IMG/M metagenome (GOLD analysis project Ga0307486, IMG submission 203663) | Sea-ice brine microbial communities from Beaufort Sea near Barrow, Alaska, United States - CBIW 0.2 | ecosystem: Environmental > Aquatic > Marine > Coastal | place: USA: Alaska | collected...
GCGAGCGGGGCGTGATCGTGAATACGGCATCCGTTGCTGCGTTTGACGGTCAGATCGGTCAACCCGCCTACGCGGCCTCTAAGGCGGGCGTTGCCGGGATGACACTGCCGCTGGCCCGCGAGTTCGCGTCATCACTCGTGCGGGTCATGACGATCGCACCGGGGGTTTTTGAGACGCCAATGATGGCAGGGCTGCCGCAAGAGGCGCAAGATTCTCTCGGCGCCCAGGTACCCCACCCGTCACGACTGGGCCGCCCAGACGAGTACGCAGCACTCGTGCAGCACATCGTCGAGAACCCGATGCTCAATGGTGAGGTCATTCGCCTTGACGGTGCGATCCGGATGCAGCCGCGCTAGTGCGTCGGGCATAACCCGCCGCACAGCGCCGCCACACCGGACCGGACCGGACGCTACAGGACCTTCGAGAGGAACGCCCTGGTGCGTTGATGCTGTGGGTTGCCGAGCACCTCATCGGGATCACCGGACTCGACGACAACGCCGCCATCCATGAAGACGAGTTGATCGGCAACTTCTTTCGCGAAGCCCATCTCGTGGGTCACCACGATCATCGTCATGCCCGACTCTGCGAGGCCCTTCATTACGTCGAGCACTTCGCCGACGAGTTCGGGGTCGAGCGCGGAGGTCGGCTCATCGAAGAGCATGAGCTTAGGCTCCATGGCAAGCGCACGCGCGATGGCGACCCGCTGCTGCTGCCCACCGGAGAGGTGCGTCGGGTATGCATCTGCTTTGTCGGCGAGCCCCACACGAGCGAGCAGTTCTTTGCCGTGCGCAATTGCGGCATCCTTCTTCACCTTGTTGACCCGGATGGGCGCCTCGATGATGTTTTCGAGTGCTGTCATATGCGGGAACAGATTGAAGCGCTGAAACACCATGCCGATATCGCGGCGCTGACGGGCAGCTTCCCGCGTCTTGAGCTCATAGAGCTTGTCGCCGCGTTCTTCATACCCGACCAAAACGCCGTCGACGCTGAGTCGGCCCGCATCGACGCGTTCAAGGTGGTTGATGCAGCGAAGGAACGTTGACTTGCCCGAGCCACTTGGCCCGACCAAACACATCACCTCTCCGCGCGGCACCGTGAGGGAAATGCTTTTCAGCACTTCGTTGGATCCGAAACTCTTCGACACACGGTCGGCTAGCACCATAGGCGCTTCGCTTGCGGCAGCTGCGTTAGTCATCAGTGTTCCTTCCCTGACGCATCGGTATCGCCGTTGGCATCGGCCCCGGACTCACGTTCGGTGCCAGGTGTTGTTATTGCTCCGGTCGCCAAGGGAATGGTTCCTGTCGCGTTGTCGACCTTCTCCGGTCGCGCCTGACCGACTCCGCGAGAGAAGCGCTTCTCCAGGAAGTACTGGCCCACCATCAGGATCGAGGTGAACAGCAGGTACCACGCGGAGGCGACGAGCAGCAGCGGGATCGGGTCGAAGATGACTGCGGAGATGTCCCGCTGGCGGCCGTAGAGTTCCAAACTGAATGGAATGGCCGAGACTAGCGAGGTGGTCTTCAGCATCGAAATAACTTCGTTGCCCGTTGGCGGAATAATGATGCGCATCGCCTGCGGAATGACGACACGCGTCATCGTCTGCAACCACGACATTCCGAGAGCAGTCGCGGCTTCATCCTGTCCCTTATCGACCGAGAGGATTCCGGCACGCACAATCTCCGCCATGTAGGCGGACTCATTGAGCGCGAGCCCGATCACGGCAAGCCAGAACACACTGATGAGGTCACTGGTCTCGAAGGAGAGCCAGGGCTCGGTGAAGGGAACACCGATATCGATCGTCGAATAAATTGTGGCAAATAAGCCCCAGAACACAAGCTGTACGTACACCGGTGTTCCCCGGAACACCCACAGGTACAGCCAAGCGATTCCCTTAACGACAGGGTTGTCAGAGAGGCGCATCACCGCGAGGGTAACGCCAAGAACGATCGCAATGATCATTGAGTACACCGTCAGCAGCAGGGTGTATCCGGCGGCCTCAGAGATGCGTTTGTCGAAGACAAATTTTGCGAAGTTTTCCCAGCTGTACGCGTCACGTTGCGACGCATCAACAACAAATAGAACGAGCATCGCAACGAGGACAACAGCGAACACGTTTCGCCACGGGTGTCGGAGACGGATCGCTCTAATCGCCTCCGCTTGGCTAGCGCCGTCCGGCGACACACGCGATGGTGCCGCCGAACGGCCAGAGTCTGACATAGCCAAAACCTAGCTAGTTGTTGCCGCGTTGATGGTGATCGTCGAAACAGCGCCGCTGAAGACGCCCCAGTCCTCGAGGATCGACTTGTAGGTGCCGTCATCGATCAGCGACTGCAGCGCAGCCTGGAGTGCTGCAGACAGTTCAGAATCCTTCTGAACCGCAATGCCGTACGGCGCGGTGTCGAAGGAGTCGCCAGCGAGCTCAATCTTGTCGTCAACCTGGCTCACGGCGTACTGCGTGATGGGCGAGTCCGCGCTCATGGCGTCGGCGCGACCCAAGGCGAGAGCGTTGGCGGCTTCGTCTTGCTTGTCGAACTTGAGGATGTTGATCGGCTCTTTACCGGCGTCCGTGCATTCTTTCGACTTTGCAGGAAGCTCATCGGTCTCTTCGTACGTGGTGGTCTGAACGGCAACGGTCAGGCCACACGCGTTAGCGGGGTCGACGTCGGCACCGATTACTTGAGCCCACTGGATGCCGGCCTCGTAGTAGTTGACGAAATCAACGATCTTTTCGCGCTCTTCGTTGTCGGTAAACGACGAAAGTCCGATGTCGTAGCTACCACCGGTGACGCTCGGGATGATCTTGTCAAAGCTCGATGGCTCGTACTGTGTCTCAAGTCCGAGCTTTGCCGCCATGGCGTCGCCGAGGTCCACTTCCCAGCCGATTGCGTTGCCCGCATCGTCCTTGTATTCGTTGGGAGCGTAGGTCGGGTCGATACCGATAATGAGCACGCCGGCTTCTTTAATATCAGCGGGCAGGAGAGCGATAGCTGCGGCGTCTGTGCCAACAGTGGGGCTATCACCACCGGTAGAAGTGCCCGTACTGTTGTCAACACAACCGGTAAGCACGAGTGCTGTGACCGCCAGGAGCGCTGGCATCGCGAATTTGATTCTCATGGTCCAACCTTCATTAATTCTGGTGAATGCAATCGCCGGTTTGAGGTCGGAACTCCATGGAACGCGCACCTCTTTGAAACGCCAGCCATGGCAGCCTACCTCTGGATGCGCGCAACGTTTTGCTCCGAAGCGCCGATTGACTGTCACAATCCCACCAATGTGGCGAATGCTTGTTAGACAGGCGCAGTAGTGGCGGTTGCTGACCGGAAAGGCGAAAAACTCGCCCTAGTACTCCCCTTTTGCCATAGCTTCGAGTTCGGCAAAGTTGATGCTGCGAAACTCGCGGAGACGCCGAGCACGCTGTGCCTGATATTTGGGGTCTTCCATCGGCAGGTAAGCCTCCCGCAGTTTCGCGACGATAGCGGTGCCGATCTCGCTCCAGGCCAGTTCTCGCGCCTCGTCAATGATGCTGGAAATCAGTTCGCCATCCATGGAGGCCTGGCGCAGACCCTCGGCAAGCTCCTCTTGCACCTCGCGGTTGCGTTCAGTGTGCGACACCTTAAGCAGACGTTCCGCCTGCTCTGCGAGTTGGTCAAATTCAACGTGGACGAGACCAGCGAGGGCACCATCGTCATAGTCCAAATGGTCGCGTGCAGCATCCACAATGATTCGGTTCTTCACGGCCATGCGCACAGCATTGCGCGCGATGAGCACGCCCTCTTCTACAACGCGCTCAATGGGGGCCGCCTCGATAGGTTCAGGCGCCCTAAACTTGCCCAAGTTAAGGCGCGGGCGCCGCCGAAAAAGTCTCACAGTGCAATAGTTCCGGGTTGAATGGCTGAAGGGAATCCCCCAGTCTGGTGCAGTTTAGGCGGTGTTTCTGAACGGAAGACAAAGTCTTCTCTCGATGCGCCGCGAAAGGCAACGCCGTGCGCCGCCTGGCCGCATGCGCGTCGAGCCAATCAACCCGCTAAACGGTCAGGCTCACTCCGTTTTGGCTTTGGTGGTTGCTGAAGCGTTTGCCTCGTAGGAGGTGTTTGTCGACTCAAAGAAGTTCACGAGCTCAAGAGTGTCGTTGGCTGTCGCCATCCACTTGGCAGGGTTCGAGACCTTGTAGTGCGCCTCGAATCCGAGCTCTTCCAAACGACGGTCAGCCAAGTACTTGACGTACTGGTTGATGTAGTTGGCGTTGAGTCCGAGGATACCGCCCGGGAGCAGGTCGTGGTTGTAGGCCTCTTCCATTTCCACAGCATCCAGAATCATCTGGCGAATCTCGTCGGCGAACTCTTCAGTCTGAATCTCGGGGTTCTCTTCGAGAACCGTGAGAATCAGGTTGATACCGAACTTGAGGTGCAGGCTCTCGTCACGAACGACCCAGTCCATGAGCGAACCGAAGTTGCGCAGCAGGTTGCGCTGGCGGAATGACAGAGCAACCATGAAGCCAGAGTAGAACCAGATTCCTTCAAGGACGACGTTGTAGGCAACGAGGTTGCGAATGAAGTCTTGCTTACCCTCGATGGTGTTGATGTCGAGAGTCTGCTCCGTCATGCGACGGATGTACTTGAGTTCAAACTCTTCTTTACGCGCCATCGACGGGATGTCAATGTGCGAGTTGTATGCCGCCTCCCGGTCGATCGGGAACGTCTCGAGCACGTACTCGAAGCTCATGCAGTGGTTTGCTTCTTCCCACATCTGCTTCGCAAGGTACAGCGAGCACTCTGCGGCAGAGACGTAGGGGTAAACACCGAACGCCAGCGCCTTGTTGACGAGCAACTCGTTGGGATTGAAGTAGCTCATGAGGAAGGTCACAGCGTGACGCTCTTCATCAGTCATCTTCTTGAAGTCGGCGATGTCTTCGCCCAGCTGGATCTCATTAGGGAACCACGTGTTTGCTATGGCCTGGTCGTACAGGTCCATCGCCCACTGGTACTTGATTGGCTTCAGCAGGAGGCCATCTTGCAGGCCTGTTCCTAGAATTCCCATTACTGGCAGCTATCGCACTGCAGGTCGTCCATGGGGTCGACGGGTACGAAGTAGTCCTCGATGGTGTTTTCGCGGTTCATTATGAGTCTGCCTTCTTTGCGAATCCGCCGAAGCCACGGCGTGCGGGGGTTGAGCCGGCGGTTGGTGAGCTTGCCGAGGCGGTTGCTGCTTTTGTTGATGAAATTTCTTCTGACTTGTTTACCTTCACGGTGGACTGCTCTGCCTGGTGGCGGGGCTTCATGTGCAGGTAGTAGGTCGTCTTGACTCCGCGAGACCAGGCATCAAAGTAGATGTCCATCATGTCGCCGAGGTCGCGCGTCTCGAGGTACATGTTGCGGCTGATGGACTGGTCGATCCATTTCTGGGCACGAGCAGCGACCTCTAGGAAGGCGTAGGGCGAGAGCTGGAAGCTCGTCTTGAATACGGCCTTGATGTCGTCGGGGATTCCTTCAACATTCTGGATGTCGCCCTGGCTGCGCAGAATCGCTTCGCGGTTCTTCTCCCACAGTCCGTGCTCCTGAAGAGTCTCAACGAGGTTGCGGTTCACTTCGAGGAACTTACCGTTCGAAGTCGAGCGGCTGAAGATCTGAGAGAACTGCGGGTCAAGACCGGGAGTCGTTCCAGCAACGAGACCAATGGATGCGGTGGGTGCGATCGCCATGAGCGTCGCGTTGCGCATTCCACCCTTGACCTTCTCGCGCATGGCATCCCAGTCAAGACGCGTCTTGCGGTTGACCTTGATTTCCATGCCACGGTCTTCTTCGGTGAGCGCGATGGAGTCGAGCGGCACGAGGCCCTCCGCCCAACGGCTGCCTTCGAAGTTCGAGTATGAGCCACGCTCTTTCGCGAGCTCGGTGCTCGCGTCGATCGCGGCGTAGGAGACGTGCTCCATGATTTCGTCGATGAGGTCGTAGGCCTCTTCGCTCTCGTAGCTGAAGCCGAGCTTCTCGATGATGTCGGTGAAGCCCATAACGCCAAGCCCGACTGCGCGGTTTTGCTCGTTCGAGAAGTCAGCCTCTTTCACGCTGGAGCGGGTGATGTCGATGAGGTTATCAAGCTGGCGTACGGCCAGTCGAGCGCTCTCAGCGATCTTCACGAAGTCAACTCCGCCTTCGGGCAGGAGGTGACGCGAGAGGTTGATCGATGCCAAGTTGCAGACGGAGACGTTGTCTTCGTCTTGCGGGAGCGTGATCTCGGTGCACAGGTTGGAGAGGTGGATTGTGCCCGTGTTGTTGTTGAGCGCACGGTTGTTGATCGTGTCTTTCCAGGTCAGCCACGGGTGGCTTGAAGTCTGCAAGGAGATGAGGATCGACTTGAATTGCTCACGAGCGCCAATCTTCTTGAACATGTGCATTTCGCCGGCGTCAGCCATCGCGACATATTCGTTGTAGCGCTTCGAGAATGCCTTGCCGTAGAGCTCGTTGAGGTCGGTAACTTCGAGCGGATCGAAGAGGTACCAGGAGTCGTCGTTCTGTACGCGCTTCATGAACTCGTCGCTGATCCACACTGCCGTGTTGGCGGTGCGGGTGCGGCGGTAGGGGTCACCCGAGTTGCTGCGGAGTTCAAGGAACTCGGGGAAGTCCATGTGCCAGTTCTCCATGTAGAAGCACAGGGCGCCAAACTTCTTGCCACCACGGCTTACCGCACGCAGGATCGAGTCGATCGTGTGCATGAACGGGATGGGGCCCGTTGAGGTGGTGTTGTTGGAGCGGATGGGTGAACCCTGCGCACGCAGCTTGGTGACCGAGAGGCCGATTCCGCCGGTGCCCTTGGTTAGCCACATGACATCGCGTGTCGTCTTAGCGATGTGCTCCATGTCGTCTTGCATTTCCATGACGAAGCAATTGGCAAGCTGCGGGTAGATGGTACCCGCGTTGACGAGGGTGGATCCGGCAGCCAAGTACTCAAGGCTGGACATTTTCTCGTAGAACTTGAGTGCAGCCTCGTTGGGGTTCGCTTCGTTGAGCGAAAGTCCCATCGCGATACGCATCCAGAAATACTGCGGAACCTCAAGCGCGTCACCGTTGCGACCCTTGATGCCGTAGCGGTTGTTGAGCGTCACAACACCGATGTACTTGAGCAGTTCATCGTGAGCTGGCTCAAGGTGCTCGGCAAGCGCATCCAGGTCGAACATTTCGGTGAGGCGAGGGTCGAGAAGACCTTCTTCAACACCACGGATGACATTGGGGCCGAAGTGCTCTTTGTGCAGGCGTTTGAGGTCAGCGTTGTCGGTGTAGTCGCCGAGCACACGCTTGTAGATGGTCTTGAGCAGAAGGCGTGCGGCGACCGTGTCGAAGGCGGGGTCGTCTTTAACGTTTTGGAGTGCCACCTGGATGACTGCTTCATCGAGCTGCTGCGTCGTGATGCCGTCAAACAGCGTCAGTTCGAGCTCGGATGCGATCTGAGTAACCCACGTGATGTTGTCATCGAGGCCAGTCGCTGCATCTTCAATTGCGAGGTTGATCTTGTTTGCGTCATACGGCTCTCGCGTTCCGTTGCGCTTTACGACTGTGATTGCCACAAATACTCCCTCAAATCCCCAAAAAACTGTTCAATCCGCGACCCCCGGCCAAGCGGTTCCACCACTATATATCGTGGGTGGTGCTTGCCGCCAACGCTAGATGTAGTGGGCGTGTCATCCACAGGTGTGTATAACTTCGCCGAGTTTTCCACAGCCTAAGGTGAGCCTCCGACGCTGAAAAACCCCCGGAAATTCGCCCCTCTTTTGCGGCCAAGCAGGAGATCTCGCGAAGGCATACATTGACCTGTTGAAAACTCGGGGCATCGCCAGGATTATTGCCGTGGTGAGGCGCGACGCTAATCCAGCGCGTCGAGAAGGCGTTGGACGATCATGCGACCGATCGGGATGGACGAGGTCGCGGCTGGCGACGGGGCGTTGCCGACGTGGATCTGCCTGGCCGTGCTCTCCAAGTGGAAGTCTTCGATGAACGATCCGTCGCGGCGCACTGCCTGGGCACGGATGCCAGCCGAACGCGTGCCGAGATCCTTCAGCGTCAGTGTTGACGCGTACTTTCGGCATTCCCGCAGGTTACCCGACGCGAGGAGCGAGTTCCTCATCTCGATGACCGCAGGACGCAAGTTGTGCGCCGCCATCCGCCAGAAGCCGACGTACGTCACGAAATCGAGCACGTCCGACGGCCGTACCGAGCCGCGCGGGTACCCCTCGCGCGCCCAGCCGAGCACCGCGTTCGGGCCGACGGTGACCCGGCCGTCGATGGTCGGGCTGATGTGCACGCCGAGGAACGGCATCGAGGGATCCGGCACCGGGTAGATGAGGTGCCTCACGAAATCGTGACGCTCCGCGGGCAGCTCGAAGTACTCCCCGCGGAACGGGACGATTCGGAAGTCGATGGGGATTCCGGCGATCCTGGCGATGCGGTCGGCCTGAAGTCCGGCGCAGGCGACTAGGCGCCTCGCGGCCCACTCACCGCCGTCCGCCGTGCGTACGCGCACAGCACCGCCGTCGATCCCCTGCTCCTCAGTGATCGAGGTCACCTCCGCATTAAATCGCAGCGTGACCCCCGCGGCCGCGAGCTCATCGCGCATGGCCGAGGCGATACGACGGTAGTCGACGATGCCCGTGGTAGGAGAGAGCAGAGCGTCCACCCCCTGCACGTTCGGTTCGAGCTCGGCGAGGCCGCCAGCGCCGATCCGTTCGACGACGATCCTGTTCTCGATCGAGCGGCGCTCCAGGTCGTCGAGTCGTGCCTTCGAAGTCTGGTCGGTGGCGACGATGAGCTTGCCGACCAGCGAGTACGGGATGCCGTAACGTTCGCAGAACTCGACAGTCTCGATCCGGCCCTGACGACAGAGCTCAGCCTTGAGCGATTCCGGCGCGTAATAAATACCAGCGTGGATGACGCCCGAGTTGTGTCCACTCTGCGCGGTCGCGACATCCGCGGCCTTCTCGAGCACCGTAATGTGCGCATCCGGGACCTTCTCCAGGATTGCCCGAGCAGTGGCCAGACCGACGAGTCCGGCGCCGATCACCAGGTAGTCATCCATGCCGATCCGCACCTTTCGTGAGGTTACCCGAACGGGCCACTTCCCTGTCGAGGGGAATGCGAATACGCTAGCATTCATGGAATCCTCGATTCCATCGTGGATGGGCGCCACCGCCGCACCATCCCGGTGAGAGTTGAGACCCGCCAACCCGACAGGCACATCGTGTCCACCCAACCCGCCCCACGCATCGCTGGCACCGCAGAAGTGGATGACGGGGCGCGCCTCGAACCCGGTGTCATCGTCTGGGAACTCGCGCATGTCCGCGAAAATGCCGTCATCGGCGAGGGCTCGAGCCTCGGCCGGAGAGCGTATGTGGGACCGGGGGTAACCCTAGGTCGCAATTGCAAGATCCAGAACTATGCGCTTGTCTATGAGCCCGCGGTTCTCGAGGATGGCGTCTTTGTCGGGCCCGCCGTGGTGTTCACCAACGACCAGTACCCCCGCGCGATCAACCCAGACGGCTCACGAAAGTCCGGCGACGATTGGCACTCGGTTGGCGTGACAGTGCGCACTGGAGCCGCCATCGGAGCGCGCGCGGTCTGCATTGCGCCCGTCGAGATCGGCGAGTGGGCACTCGTCGCCGCTGGCGCCACCGTGACACACGATGTGCCAGCGTATGCACTGGTCGCCGGAAGCCCCGCCCATCAGATCGGCTGGGTCGGCCGTGCGGGAGCTCGCCTCGTTGCCGACGGCGCAGACTTCCGCTGCCCGCTCACCGGCGAGTTGTATCGCGAAGCCGATGGCGCACTTGTGATGGTCGAATCCGGCCCATGAAACAGATCACGCGACAGCGGCTTCCGTACATCCTCACCGGTGTACTAGTGTTGCTCGCCGTCGCGGCGATCGGGGTATTCCTCGCCATGGACAACACCGCGCAGACCACAGAACCCACCACGACGCCGACCGCGCTGGGCGGCTCCGAGGTTCCGCAATCGGCGCCAACACCGACCACCCCTCAATTGGGCGTCGAAACCTCGCCGCTCATTAGTGGGCCGCTGCCAGAGTCGGCGAGTGCCGACGGCGAGCTCGTGGCCGGGTTCCCGACATCCATCATCTCGCTGCCGCCGGGGGCGAAGGTGGAAAGCAGTGCGATCGCCACCGAGGGCGACCACATGCAAGTGACGATCGTCGCGTCATCCGCATCATCGGAGGACAAGGTGCTTAGTTATTTCGACGGCGTCTTCACTGACCTGGGACTCCGGGGCGCTGAGACGCAGTCAGCATCCGGCACCAGGACTACGACCTGGTCGAGCGGCTCAGACAGCATCGTCGTGGCCACGACCGCGGATGGCGACGTGACAAGATTCAGCGTCTTCGCGCTTTTCACGGCTGGCACGAGCTGACGCCATGTACATCTCGCTGACCAATCGGCCCGAGGATCCCGAGGGCACTCCAAAGGGGACGAAGGCGGCCAACGGCGTCTCGTCAGTCGTCATATCGCTTGGCGTTGTTAGCTTGCTCACGGACATCTCGACGGAATCGGTGTCTGCGATTCTTCCGCTCTATGTCACCAGCGTGCTCGGGCTGTCGACGGTGGCCTATGGCGTGCTCGACGGGCTATACCAGGGCGTCTCTGCGATCGTGCGAATCGGCGCGGGATGGGCCGCCGATCAGGGGAACCAACCAAAATGGGTGGCTTTCTTCGGGTACGGCCTGTCGGCCATCGCGCGCATCGGGCTGCTTCTCGCGACCAGCTTCGGAGCGCTGGCGGCTGTGCTGACCGCAGACCGGCTGGGTAAGGGCATCCGAACCGCGCCTCGCGATTCTCTCATCACGGCGGCCTCGAAACCCAACAATCTCGCCGCCTCGTTCGGTGTGCACCGCGCCCTCGATAACACCGGAGCCGCGATCGGACCGCTGCTCGCATTCGTCATCCTGTTGTTGATCCCGAACGGTTTCAGCACGGTGTTCGTGGTGTCGCTCGCGTTCGCTCTCGTTGGGGTTGCCGTCCTCGGAATCATCGTGCCGAACCGAGGTTCTAACGCCCGCGCCGAGCCGGCCGCACCCGGCGGGGAGCCCCGCGGGAGCCGTCGCCGCATCCGCTGGCGTGAGCTGAACAACCCTGGGCTCAAGCGCCTGCTTCTCGCGGCGGGCATGCTCGGGGTATTGACGATCGGCGATGGCTTCATCTACCTGGTGCTCCAAGACCGCAGCGCGTTTGCGGCGCAGTACTTCCCTCTGCTGTATGTGGGTACCAACGTGGCTTTCTTGATCTTCGCGGTGCCGATCGGCAAATTCGCCGACCGCTTCGGCCGCGCGCGCACCTTCGTGTTCGGTCACGTTTTCCTACTCGCCGCCTACGTCTCAGCCTCGCTCCCCGTCACCGGCGCCGCCATCACGATCCTCTGCCTCGTGCTGCTTGGCGGGTTCTACGCGGCAACCGACGGCATCCTTTCTGTGTTGGCCACCCAATTCACCACCTCCGACACCCGGGCCACGTCGATCGCAGCCGCACAAACGGTCGTGGCACTCTCACGATTTGTCGCAGCGGCCGGGTTCGGCATCCTGTGGTTCGCGATCGGACGCGAGCCGGCGATGGTGCTGGTATCGATCGGCATCGCGATCGCGATCCCGATCGTCGCGATAATCCTTCGCGGCGCGAGACCGTATCGGGCTGACGTATGACGTCGCGGCAGCGGATCATCCTGCTGAGTACGATCTCAGCGGTCGCACTGATCGTCGTGATCGTGTTCGGCACACTCGCCTACCTGCGGTCGCAGACAGCGTTGAGAACGCCGAGCTCGGTCTCGGTTATCCCCGTGACGACTTTCACAGGAGACCGCGTCGAGTTCCGTAACACTGCATCCGGGGCGGACTACGGCAAGGTGGCCAGCGTGCCCCTTGACGATGCGAGCGGCGTCCGCTCCGTCTCCTCGCAATACTGCGATCGTGTCTACTCCACTCCCAAGCTCACGATGTGCCTCACGACGGATGCCGGCATCGTGACCACTTGGACCGCTCTGCAGTTCGGGGAAACAGGCTCGCAGGAACAAAGCTGGTCGCTACCCGGGGCGCCAAGCCGCACCCGGATCTCTGCAAACTCGCAACTGGTGGCCGAGACCTCCTTCGTGACGGGCGTCTCGTACGCGGGAGTTGGCTTCTCCACCGAGACGATAATCGCCACCTCCTCCGGCAAGAGTTTTGGCAACATCGAGCGCTTCACCCTGCTGGTGGATGGCGAGCAGGTGGCGGCCGCCGATCGCAACATCTGGGGAGTGACCTTCTCCGATGACGACCGCCACTTCTACGCGACCGCGGCGAGCAGCGGCTCGACCTGGCTCGTGTACGGAGATCTCATCGACAAGACCCTGGTCTCGGTGCGCGAGAACGCCGAGTGCCCGTCGCTGTCTCCGGACGGCAACCGGGTGGCCTTTAAGAAGAACACCGGGACGCTGGACTCACCGGACTGGCGCATCGCCGTGCTCAATCTGACGACGATGGTTGAGACCGTACTGTCAGAGGAACGCAGCGTCGATGACCAAGTCGAGTGGCTTGACGATGCGACCCTGCTCTACGGGCTTCCCCGCGCCGATGTCGTGGGCGACAGCGACGTGTGGAGCATGCCTGCCGACGGCTCGGGCACGCCAACGCTGTTCATCCCGCACGCCTGGTCGCCCTCGGTGGTGCGCCCATGAATACGATGCCCAGAGTCGCGATTTGTGTCGTGACCTACAACAGCGCACTGCTCATCGCAGACCTCGTAAGCTCGCTCGAGCGTGGGGCTGAAGGCGTCACGTGGTCTCTCGTCTTCGCCGACAATGCCTCAAGCGACGACACACTCGCCGAGATCGAACGCCACGCTCCCCGCTCGACGGTGGTGCACAACGGGGGAAACCTCGGCTACGCGGCTGGGATCAACGCGGCAGTAAACGCGGCAGGGCTGCAAGACGCATACCTCATCCTCAATGCCGACGTTCGGCTCGATCCGGGGTGCGTTCTGGCTCTCTACGAGACGCTCACTCCTGACATCGGCATCGTGGTTCCGCGGCTGATGGACGCCAACGGGGCATTAATCTCGTCACTGCGTAGCGCACCCACCGTGCTGCGCGCCTGGGGAGACGCGCTCTTGGGCGCGGAGCGCGCCGGCCGGTTCTCACGACTGGGGGAGATCGTCACCGACCCGAAAACCTATCAGAGCGAGCACGCCACTGATTGGGCGGAGGGATCGACGCAGCTGATCAGCACCGATTGTTGGAAGACGTGCGGCCAGTGGGACGAATCGTACTTTCTCTACTCCGAGGAGACTGAGTACGACCTCAGAGTGCGGGACTTCGGTTTGGTGACCTGGTACCAACCCCGCGCGAGCGCGCAACACCTCGAAGGAGGATCGGCCGGGAACCCCCGACAGTGGTCTCTGCTCATCGCCAACCGGATCAAGCTCTTCGAAACACACCATGGAAGGGCTTCGACCCTCGCATTTTGGTGCGCCACGATGGTTCGAGAAGGAACCCGCTCGTTGCTCGGCAAGCGCACGAGCCGGGCAGCGTTTCGTGACCTCATCAGCCCGGCGCGGCTCCACGAACCTCGCGGCCCGCAGTGGCTCGCGGATGTGAAAGTGTGACGCGGCGCTCGCTACCTACGTCAGCGGTCTTCGAGGGGCAGCGGGCACTGCGTCAGCCAAGGTGATCGATCTGACCGCCCCGCAGAGTCCAACGATCAGGAAAAATATTCCCCCCGACTGGGGAAATGACAGACCATCGAAGAACGCGAACAGCACAGCGATATTGACTACCGATGCGGCAAGCGCGTACCCGAGCAGCCTGATTCCCGGATCGGTAGATCGCCTCCGGGCGCCCAAGCCACTCCAGATCGCAGTCAGGAAAATGCCACCGAAGGCGATAATGCCGAACGCACCCAATTCGATCGCGATGAGAACCCACTGGTTATCAAAAATGTAGTACCGCGGCAGGAAGGTGCCGAAACCTACCCCCACTATGGGCGAGGCGGCGATTAATCCCGGAACTCGAGCGAGGCCACCTGTTCGAGACTGTGTGCTTGGATCGTTCGATGCTCCCGCGAAAAGGTTCAAGGTCGTCGCGAGTAAGCCCGGAATTGCGATGACCGCGCCTGCGGCCAGGACAACACCGCCCAATATCACGACGGCGCGATACCGGCGAGGAAGCTCGGGGAGCATTGTCAGGGCAGCGACCCCGAACCCGATGATCGCCGACCGAGACACCGCGATCAACGCTGACAGCGAGATGAGCGCGACCGGGATCCACCAGCCGAGCTTGCCCTTCGTCAGGCGCCAGTGGAACCCGTGCGAAACAGCTGCGGCGATCACGAGCGGAAGGGCCGCATTGAGGGCTGTCGCGTATTCGAGCGGGTGGGTCGCCGTTCCCGGAACACGGGACACTCCGCCGCGCTCCGCGACGTCGACGAAGGGCATGGCTATGCCAGGAATCTGTCCAACGAACTCGAGAAGGGAACCCTTCGTGATGAACTGTGCAATGCCAAGCGCGGCAAGCACGCCGGCGGCAATTCCGATGCGGCGCACAATTCGCTCAAGGTCGCGCGAGGTCCGGATCCCGTCGGCCGCAATCAGCAGCACGCCGGCCCACGACATCAAACGGACGAGGCCGGTGAACGCAGGGCTGAATTGGTCGGCTGGCTGGCCGCGAAAGATGGCCACCGCGAAGCTGACGAGCGCGACGACAATAAACGCGATGTACGTGAACCGGATGGGATCACGGAAGGCGCGCACGTCGGATACGCGCGACTGAAGTTTTGCGACCACCCACCACACCAGCATCACGATTCCCCAGAGCATCGCCGGTCTTCCGAGTGATCCGAGCGCGCTGATGGCCGCGCTCGACGGGATCGCGATCAACAACACCAAGTACACGGTCAACATGGTGACCGCACGCCCACCTGTCCACCCTTGCGTTTCCTGTTCGTGAGGAACGGGTAGCGACCCAGGTTTTGCGTGATTTCTCTCCACGGTCAGCGCAATCGGCGAAGGTGTCGCGATCGTCTCGATCGTCTCGACAGCGTCTGGGCTGACGCTCGGCGATCTCGGCGTGTCCCATCTCGCGATGAGAGGTCGCCAGCTCTCGTCACGGCGGCCTCTTTCGAGCCCCAACGCTTCCCGTCAGCTTTGCTCTCTCGGCGTTTGCGCGTGCTGAGGCCCTCCACGAGTCCAGCGGTCAGCAACGTAATGAGCAGCATTCCCAGGGTGGCCCCACCCGCCGCAAGCAATCTCGTTTTCTGAACCAGAGTGCTCTGATTGTCGACCGTGATCGCTTCGATGCCAATCCGATTGCGCGCGGTAATCCCACTCACATTCTGCAATTCGCCGAGCACTTTTGTCGTGCGGGTCATGGTGGAAGCCAGGATCTTTCTCGCCTCGCTATCGCTCTTGGCGGTAACGGTGGTGAGAATCTGCGGGCCAGACGTCACAGGGTCTCGAGTGATGACGATCTCGGCGCCAGGATAGTCCCGAACGAGGGTCTCAAGCTCACGCTCAGAGGACATCGCGGTGACGACAACGTCGGCCGCTTGCGAAAGCCCGCCAAGGTAGAGATACGGATTCCCCGACTCAGGAATGCTCGCAACCCCTGGGAGTAGAAGCTGAGTTCCCACCCGCTCGTAGTCGGGCTCGATGACCTGCCACGCCGCAATAGCCACAGCTATCGTAAGAATCAGCCCAGGTACGACAATGTACCAACGTCGCCAGAGAGCCCGCAGGGTGTCAGCAAGATTCATTGTTCCGGCCCTTCGTCCGCGTCGCGATGCGGCCATTGCCGCCTCGATCCCACCTTCCGCCTGAGAATGGCGCCATCAAGAACAACTGCCGCCCAGCCGCTGATGATGAGCGCCGCGAGAAGAAGAGCGGCATAGGCGCCGATCACGGCAGAGCGCGACGGAGCGACATGAAGAATCTGCTTCGTTGACAGCACGGGAGACACTTTAATTCGGGAATCTGGCGAAGTAACAGCTGATTGTCGTTCGGCGGAAACCTGCGTGATTCTTGTCAGCACGTCACCCTGCTGTTGAGCCACCCACTGCTCAGACGGGCCAACTATCTGCACTACGAGCTCAGCTCGCTGATAGCTCGTCGACCATTGGTTGCCGGTGTTCGGCAGGGAAACGAGCACTCCGTTCCGTAGTCCCGCGCCATAGAAAGGCGCGTCATCCGTGGAGAATCGCGTCGGCGCACTGCCGTCGTTTACCCCACGCGCGACAACTCCTGCGAAGGCGATCACGCTCAGATCGTCAAGGCCGCTGTTTAGCGAGAGACTCGACTTGTCTGGAAGAAGGAAGGGCACAACTGTCCTCGAGGTATAGAGGCCTCCCTCATCCTGAAGGAGATAGCCACCAACGACCGCGAGGATCAGCGCGGCACCCACAACGTACCAGCGGCGCAGCATGGCCGACCCTACCTCGCGAATGGTCATCGAATCACTCCCACCCAGCCAGAGTAGCGGGTTAGCGTCTACTCAGGCAGGGTGGGCGCGAACGATTCTTTTTACCCAGAAGGAGGGTTAGTTACCCTGGCCGGTGCACGAGATGTTCTTTCCCGTGCTGACCGGCTGGCCGGCCGAGTTGAGCTTCACGACCTGCGCTTGGAACGCGGATACAACTGAACAGTTGACGTCGACCGGGCCATAGACCCAGCTGCCCTCAATGACGTTCAGATTCTTGACCGGTCCTGGCATGCCGCTCCGGAATGGGTAGCCGCTCGAGCCGCCGACAAGCAACCCGTCGATATCCACCGCTGTGTTGCCCTGATTCTTCGGGTAGAAGAACGGCGCGGTGCCGTAGCAGTCGTTGACGACCTGCATGATGAGGGTGGTGTTTCGTACGGTGAGCTTGTCGCCGCCGTAACCCTGGATGCCGTCTCCGTGCCAGCCTTCGGTACATACGTCAGGCGACTTCACCCGGATGAAGGAATCAGCAACGGTCACTGGTCCACAACCGATGTCTGTTCCGCCAACACGCAGGCCTTCGGGTACGCCGTCAATCACGATGTTGCGCGCCGTGTAGCCACCAAACTGAATGACCGGGCTGTCATTGTCCCTGGTCGTACCGTTGGCCGTGAATTCTGAGTCTTCAATGAGCACGTTCGAGAAGCAGCGCGGACCGGCGCCATTGACCAGACTCGACCCGACGAACTGGACCCGGCGAACTGTCACGTTTGCAGCCTCGATGACGATCGTGCCATTCGTGATGCGGAGATCCTCTACGACGGCACCAGCCGTGCGGACGTAGTAGTCTCCGCTGACCTGCTTGGTGGGCTTCCATCCGCTGGGGAGTCCCGCGCTGGTGCGAGTCGGGAATCCTGTCGTCGACGACGATTGGGGCGCTGGAGCCGACGTCGGAACTGGCGCTGGCGCCGCATCGGGGGCCTTCGTAGCAGTCGGCGTAGGCGTCGGCGTCAGCGCTTCGGTCGGCGTGGGTTTCGCGGCTTCACCTTTTCCTGTCGCGCCAGCTGGCACGAAAGTGAAGTCAGCCCAATACTGGCTCGATCGCCATTTGGAACGCGGGTCAGATCCCGACTTGGAATACGTATAGACGCCTGAGTTTCTCTTCGAGACCGATAGCGATGCCGACGATGACTTGCCGGAGAAGTTTTCGGTCGCTGCATAATGGCCCCCGGCAGGCACGCGGTACGAGGCCACATATGAGGTGCCCGATTTCAAAGAAACCGGCTTCGACAGGGTGGCAGTCTGCCATCCTGACGCGCTCTCGTTCTTGAAGGTGACAGTAGCCATTCGAGTGCCATCAGCCGCCCAGATCGAACCGGTGTGTTTGCCGGTTACCCCTTTCACCTTGTAGAACCGGATCGCTGTTACCTGACCGTCGACGGTGGGAGTGAATTTGGTGCCAAGCTCGGCACCTTTTGGATCAGTATCCAGAGCGACGCCCTTCGGCTTCGAATTGCCCCAGATGCTCGTGGAGGTTGCAGTTGACGCGCGTTCAGCGTTGTGGGGGACCGCTCCCCCGCTCAGCGAAACCGCCCCAGCGATGAGAAGAGCCACCGTGACGACGAGCGCGATGATCGGCAGTGGTTTAGTAAAGATCATGATGAAAGAGCGTGGTCTAGTAAGATCATGATGAAAGTGCGTGGTCTAGTAAGATCATGATGAAAGAGCGTGGTCTAGTAAGATCATGAGGATCGATAGTGGCACACTTTGCCCTTGCATTCAAGGTTCTCAGGTGATATACAGGTCGCGAGCACGCGCGAGAGATGCAATTATCCGCTAAGTTACTTGGATATTGGGGTAACCGTCAACTTTCCGTCACTTTTCACCCTAGCCCAATTTGCCCCCGCCCGACGCCCCAAAGCGCCATAGACTCTACTCGGGAGGGCTGCACCGCAGTCCGTCTCTCGCGGATGCGAGCACCGGTTCATTCGTTCGCGAAGTCCAGAGCATCGTGTAGGAGTACGAGGCAATGAGCGCATCAACAAAAGTGCGGGCGCCGGTTTCGATCGTGTGCGTATTCAACGATCTTGAGGTGCTCGAGAGCTGTCTGACGCGCTCCGTAGTTTCTGGACTGAGCGACGCACCTCAGACTGAATTCCTGCCGGTGGACAACCGTAATGGCGAGTTCCCCTCAGCGGGAGCTGCGCTCAATCATGGGGCGCGCCTGGCGCACAACTCCGTCGTGGTCTTCGTACACCAGGACGTCATCCTTCATTCTCTGGCCGAGTTGGAGCGAGCGGCACACATCCTTCGCAGTGACACCCGGATCGGCGTCCTCGGCGCCGTCGGAATCGATAGCCAGCGTCGCATAGTCGGGCGCATGCGCGACCGCGTGGTTCAAATCGGTGAGTCGGCGCCCGTACCGCGCGATGTCGATAGCCTCGACGAGGTGCTGTTCATGATCCGCAAGGAATTGGTGTTGAGTAGCCCCCTCACCGAAGATCCGCTCCTCGCCTGGCACGCCTATGGGGTTGAGTACGCAGCTCGCGTGCGTCGTGCAGGAATGCGAGCGACCGCGATGGATCTGGCGATAACGCACAACAGCCTGACCACCAATCTTGCTCACCTCGATCTGGCCCATCGCAAGGTCGGCGACGATTACCCCGAATTGTTACCCATTCGCACTACCTGCGGCACGGTACACAAGAGCGACGGCCCCGGCGGACTGAGCCGAGCCGTGCGGCGCGCTCGCGGTGCTGCAATCTGGTGGAGCGAGTCGTTGGAGGCTCGTGGCATCGGGCGAGAATCGCACGCACCTGTCGTCCTCGCCGATATCCGACTTGTTGTCGACGACGCAGCGCGAAATGGCAAGAAGCGCGCGCTCCGGGTATTGGATGTCGCATCTACACCGGAAACCTCTGTGGACGGGCTCGCACGATTTGACCGTGACTTCGAGGTGACCTCCGTCACGATCCCTGAGGCGAACAAGATCATTATGGGCCGCCCCACCGACCAGGCACTCCTCATTTCCGGAATCAGTCGAGCGGATGTCGCACAACTGCGGTTTCCTCGTGGCACGCCGCGCACCATCGGCTTCTGGCGCGACACGGGACTATGGGTGTTTGTCGGGATCGAATCTGAAGTGCTCACTCCGCTCTGGTCAACGGCGCGCAGCCGGCCGTTTGCGGGCATCCTGCCCAACCGCGCACTCAGCGCGAATGCAGATTGACATGAGCCGCACACGGTCGTTGGCTCACCTTCGAGCCTCGTTTTTCGGCGCCGTTGTCACACTGACCGACCTGCTCCCGCCTCGACTTCGATACGGATACGTGCACCGGATGACCCGGGCTGTGTTCTCGAGCCGGCTTCCCGTTGTGCGCCGCACGGCCTCGCGAATGGTCGCAGCAGGCGAGGTGCGACGAGCGCAGACTTTGGACATCACCTGTGCGATCCTTGCGGATCATCTGGATGTTGGCGGTATTGGTGCTGTGGTCGAGATGCTCGCCGTCAATTTCGAGGCCGAGGGTGTTCGTCCCGTCGTCATCTGCCACGGCGATGGAGTGCGTGCCCAGAAGCTTCGTCGGCTCGGCGTCGACGTCCGCAGCGTCAGTGATGAGGCTTCAGCTCATTCCGCGTTAGCCAGCTGCGGCGCGGATGTTATCCAATTACACAGCGCGCCGGAGTACCTTGAGCAGGCAGGAATGGCGACGAGTCTGCCGTTGGTTGCGGTCATGCACAACACAGAGATTCACTACACAGCACATAAGTGGTCGTCATATAGGGCGTTGCTGGAACGCTCGACGGCGGGCGTCGCGGTAAGCGACACCGTCCGCGAATACCACGCACGCCACGTGTCGCTCGAATCTGCACAACGAATTCGTGTCGTGCCAAACGGAGCCCCTTCGCTCTTGTCCGCCACCGCCCAGGAGCGACAGGCTGCGCGCTCTGCGGTATCGGAAGCAGTAGGAGCGGACATCGGGAATGCAGTGCTGTTCATCTGTCTCGCACGGTACGACTCCCAGAAGAACATTGCTGGCACGACGGTCACCTTCGCCCGCGCTGCGAGCCGTAGGGATGACATTCATTTGATCTTCGCCGGCGACCCTTCCGACTGGGCAGAGCTGCGCCGCGCGCAGGCGCTGCGCGACCTGACGGCTGGCCCGCGCCGCATCCACTTCCTCGGCAACTCTGATGCACAGACACTGCTCACGGCCGGAGACGCGTTTTTACTCAATTCCTTTTTCGAGGGATGGCCCGTCGCCGCAACGGAGGCATTGGCGGCAGGGCTGCCTCTTGTTATGAGTGACGTCGGCGGCGCGAAGGAGCTCGTGGCACACGATCCCGAATTCTCGGTCATGATCCCCAACCCGGCCGGTGACGCGGCCGGGATTAGCGATGAGGCCGTCCGCCTGGCACGCAGGCGAACTCGCGAACAGCCGGGGGTGGCCGCCCTCGAAGCCGCCGTGATCAGCATCGCCGCGAAATTGGGAGGTGCGTGGCATCCTCGTTCCTCCAACGCAACTGCGGGAGTTTCCCCCATGCTGCACGCCCACGCGAAGGTCTTGCGAGACGTACTTCAGACGCGGTCTAGCGAATCCTCTTCACCAAGCTCGCCGTGAAATTGCGTACTTCGGGAACCGACGCCCGACTCGTGAGCACGGCGCGCACCGTGTCAACGGTGTCTGACGCGGTGACGCTGTAGCGAGCCTGCAGCCAGGACCCGGAGCGGGCCCGGAATCGATCGCTGGTAAACACGGTGCGATAGCTGGCATCTCGCAGCTGCGAGAGCAGCCGCCGATCGTAGCGACCTAGTGGCAACGCCGCGTCCAGGATCTCGCCCCCGCTCACCTCGGACAGTGCCTCGCGAGCGTCGACGAACTCACGACGCGCGTCGTCATGCGACAGTCCCCGCCACGGGATGTGTGACCATCCGTGGGTCCCAATTCCCATTCCTTTGTTGCGGAGCTCACGCAGGTCGGCTGGACTGAGGCTCGCTGGATCCTGAAGTCTCCCAGCGAGCGCGAAGAAGGTGGCGCTGAGATTGCGTTCCCGCAGGGCGGGCAGCGCAACGTCCGCGTCAGACCGATTCCCGTCGTCAAAACTGAGCTTTATATCAGGCCGATCGTGCGCCAAATCGAGGATGCCCCTCAAGACGTCTGAGGTGATCCAGTATCTGGCTTCGCCGTCCTCTCGTTCCTGCGTGCACACGCCGATTCCGTGGAAGCAGAGATTCGTAATCATCCGTTGTCCTCTCCTGACATCGCCGGGCGAGTGCGCGTGCTCTCATCCCGACCCCAGTCTGAACTCGACGCCGTGCGGCGAGCTCGTCGTGCTGCGGCCATCGTGATCACGACATAGGGAATCGCCGCGAGCAACAAGCGGGGCTCTCTCACGACAATGTGCAGCCAGGCACGCTTGTCAGACCGTCGCACTGACACATCGACATCGCCAGATCGAGCAGCCTCACGCATCTCGCTGTTCCCTCGCCGCACCCGAATCAACCGGCGCATCAAATCATCACGCGTGAACGGTGCCTCAACGGTGACCTCCACCGCGGGTACCGTCACCTTCTCCCCGGGCAGAAACAGTGAATCCAGAAAGAGATCGTCGGCGACCATCTCCGGAAACTCACCGAATCGGGCCCGGCCTTCGGCGGAAAGCGTGATCATGCCCCGGCCGAAGAGCCCATCGGTGAAAGCCGGGAGTCGCTCGTTGATAGAGAAGTAGGCGCGCACGGTCCACGGACGCCCGGCTATATTCACCCGTCGCCGGGGAACCGCGGCGAGAGCTCCCGGGGTTCGGTGCAGCGCGGTGGTGAGTTCGGCAACGGCATTCACGGGCGCCACGATGTCAGCATCCAGATAGACCCGGGGAAAGCCGTGCGCGACCTGCTCGCCCGCATTGAGCGCAGCAGCCTTGCCTGGCTGGGGTCGGTCGACGACGGCTACCTGTCGCGCGCGGGCAATGTCGGCGGTGGCATCGGTGCAGGCATTTGCGCTCACGACGATCTCAAGCGGATCAGCAAGGCCGGTCTGTTTCAGAAGCGCATCGAGGCACGCCCCGATTACGGCTTCCTCGTTATGGGCAGCAATAACCACACTCGTCATCTGACGCCCCCTTGACTGACGGCAAGACAAATTCCGGCGTTTCGACGCAACCTAGCACCGAGGAAGATGCCGCCTCGGTGCGCGCTCTTCGACTGACGAGCGATCCGGCGCGCAAGCACGAGCGCGCTAGACCGTCGCACGCTTGGCGTCGACGAAATCGGTCAGGGTACCAACGGTCTCGAACAGGTCGGCGCCGAACTCGTCGTCGTCTATCGTGATATCGAAATGCTCCTCCAGCTCGGCAACCAGCTGCACGACGCCGAACGAGTCCAGTTCGGGCAGAGCCCCGAACAGCGGGGTATCGCGTTGAAGGTCCGCCGGCTGCTGCGTGAGTTCGAGCGTTTCGATCAGCACGGTGCGGACGGCGTCGAGTGTATTGGTCATGGCTGCTCCATTCGATTCACACGAGCACCTCTGCGGGTGCAGGATGCCCCAGAAAAGCTGTAGGGCTGGCGGTCAAACCGTAGGCGCCCTGTTGGAAGATCACAATCAGGTCGTCGATGTCTGCCTGCGGCAGTTTGACGTCGTCAGCGAGAAGGTCAAGCGGTGTGCAGAGGCAGCCGACGACCGTAGCGTTCTCGTCCAGAGCACTGTCGGCGCGGTTTCCCACGATCACCGGATAGTTACGCCGAATCGCCTGCCCGAAGTTGCCGGAAGCGGCCAGCTGATGGTGCATCCCGCCGTCAACCACCAGGTAGGTCTTTCCGCGCGAGACCTTGCGATCCAGCACACGGGTGACGTACACACCGCACTCACCGACGAGGTAGCGGCCGAGTTCAATGACCGGCATCGCCTGGGGCAGTCTCTCCGAAATTGGCCCGTCGACGAGCGCGTGGAGGTTCGCAGCCACCGCATCAAGCTCCAGCGGCTGTTCCTTTTCTGTGTAGGGAATGCCAAAGCCGCCCCCGAGATTCAGATACCGCACGGGAGCCGCCAGGTGCTCGGCGAGGTCGCTCACGAGATCCACCGTGCGGCGCTGCGCCTCGGCGATGATGTCCGCGTTGAGGTTTTGCGATCCAGCGAAGACGTGGAATCCCACGATGTCGAGACCCGCGGACGCGTACTCGCCGAGAACGTCTGGTACCAGCTCCGCATCGATGCCGAACTGCTGCGGGCCGCCGCCCATGCGCATGCCCGACCCCTTCACCGCGAAGTCCGGATTGACTCGGATCGCGATTCTGGGCGTCAACCCGAGTTCCTCACCAGAGTTGATCACACGCTGAATCTCGGTGGTTGACTCGACTTCGACGATGATCCCGGCCGCGACAGCCTGGCGAATCTCGGCCGGCGCCTTACCTGGCCCGGCGAAGCTGACTCTGTCGGCACTGATCGTGCTGTCCAAAGCTGCCTGCATCTCTAAAGCTGATGCCACGTCGATGCGGTCGACGCGCGTGGCGAGGTGCTGCACCACGGCCGGCATCGGATTGGCCTTCATCGCGTAGCTGAGCTCGACGCGACTCGGGAGTGTTGCGCGTAAACGATCGACGCGCGCATCGAGAGCACCTCGGTCGTAGGCAAAAAAGGGTGTCGATCCCACTCGCGCCGCAAGTCTCGACAGTGGCATGCCACCCAGACGGAGCTCGCCGTCCATTGTGCCAAACGTAGCTAGGTGCTCGTACGGCTTCACTGGGACACCTGTGCCTTCATTAGCTTCCGATCGAACTTACCGTTCGGGGACCGCGGTAACTCATCGCGCACGTCGATCTGCGACGGTACCATGTACAGCGGCAGCGCCTTCCGAAGCGCACTGAGCAGTACCGCCGTGTCGAGAACTCCCTCAACTGCGGTCGCAATCAGAACAATTCGGTGACCGATACCGACCTCTTCGATACCGAGCGCGACGGCATCCCGAACCACACCGGTCGCGTATGCCGCCTCCTCGATCTCACTCGGGCTCACTCGATACCCCGATGTCTTGATCATCTCGTCGGATCGGCCGACGAAATAGAGAAACCCTTCCTCATCCGCGACCACAGTGTCACCCGACCAGACGGCCAGTTCCGGTGCGCGCCACGGCTGACCCGGATGATGCACCGGGCGGTATCGTTCCGCTGTCCGCTCCGCATCATTCCAGTACCCCAGCGCGACGAGCGCCCCACGGTGGACGAGCTCGCCCTCTTCGCCGGGCGCGCAGCGCGTGCCATCGGGACGCAGCACGAGAATTTCCGCGTTGGGGATCGCCTTTCCGATGGAGTCGGGGTGTCGGTCGATCTCGGTCGGGTCGAGGTATGTCGACCGGAACGCCTCGGTCAGCCCGTACATCAAATACGGGTCGGCATTCGTAAATACCTTACGGAGCCGATTAAGAACGGTGCGCGGCATCCGGCCGCCCGTGTTTGCCCAGTACCGCAGTCGCGCGGCGACCTCCTCGGGCCAGGCCACGTCCGCGATCTGGAGCCAGAGCGGAGGCACACCGGTGATGCCGGTCACGCCATGTAGCGCACATAGTTTCGGCACATCCCGAGGCAAAAGATAGTTCATGAGAACACAATGGGCACCGACCGCGAACGCCGTCGTCACTTGGCTGAGCCCGGCATCGAAGCTCAATGGCAGGATGCTTAAAATAACGTCATCGCTCGTGTTGCCAAGATAGGTGCTCACACTCTCAGCACCGACGATGAGGTTGCGGTGGCTCAGCACGACCCCCTTAGGCTTTCCCGTACTTCCCGAGGTGTACAGAATCGCGGCCGGGTCGATGTCGATTGCGGCCGGCCCACTCGGCTCGCTCGGGCCATCGGCGGATTCCCGCATCGGCGAGACGCGGTACCGTGCGGAATCCGCACCCTCCGCCGCGCCGACCAGCAGAACGTGTTCCACCGATTCGGCATCGAGGACCGAGGGAAGCTGGGCGAGCCGATCTGCCGAGCTCACCAGAAAACGCGCACTGCTGTCGTGCACGATGTGTCCGACCTGGGCAGGCTTGAGAACGTGATTGATCGGAACGAAGACTCCCCCGGCTGCCGACGTCGCAAACATCGCGACGACCGTTTCGATGCGCTTCTCAAGGTAAATCGCCACTCTGTCACCGCGCTGCAGGTCAAGCTCCTGCAGCTGAGCAGCAGCAGCGCACACCGCCTGCCAGAGCGCGCCGTAAGAGATGGTCTCGTTCTTATAGGTAAGCGCCGCCGACTGCGGAGCCACATCCGCTGCCTGCGCGAGAAGGTGATGGATGCCCGTGCGGATGGGCGTCACGGTGCCCTCCTCTCGCGAAGATAGCGTTCAAACTCATCGCTGTCTTCAAGGTCGACGTACTGCCGCCCCTG
>Ga0307486_1000837_pt1 | contig 25761 bp, 24 predicted proteins | sample CBIW02metaG_FD_203663 | JGI IMG/M metagenome (GOLD analysis project Ga0307486, IMG submission 203663) | Sea-ice brine microbial communities from Beaufort Sea near Barrow, Alaska, United States - CBIW 0.2 | ecosystem: Environmental > Aquatic > Marine > Coastal | place: USA: Alaska | collected...
TGTTCGCCGGGTCCCGATTGCGGATAACGTAGTGGAATATGCCGTAAACCTGGTTGGAAAAACCAGGCCTCAGGGAGGAACAGCTCCAGAAATAGTTAAAAATTATGTCGATTGGGGAGCAGGACCACGAGCCTCCCAAAATTTGGTGTTGGCGGCAAAAGCACATGCTGTGGTCAATGGAAAATTCTCTCCTGACATTGAAAATATTCAGGCTGTAGCTCTGGGGATCCTTAGACATAGGGTTATAAAAAATTATAAGGCAGAAGCAGAAGGGATTTCAGAAGAGCAGATAATTAAATATTTGTTTTAGTTTATAAATAGTACCAGGAGCCAGGAATCAATCTTTCGGTCACGGGAAACAAAATACTGTTAACATTGAGTTTAATATTTAAAACCGGTCAACACTACTCAGGGAATCCGAAGAAATAAATTTATAGAACTATCCTGAATTCCAAGTTCCAAATTATATTCCCAAATAAAACCTAATTATTCTTTACTGTTTAAAATTCCTTGTTCCTACTCAGGCCCTTTGGTTATTTCAAGGCAAAATTCCCAAAACAAATACTGTTGAAAAAAATTGGATAGTGTCTTTTTATATTCAATTATCAATTTCAAAATTTAAGCGGGTTTTATTTAGCTTAAATTGAGGCATACTTGATTATTTTTATAATAATCGAATTATTCTCATATATAATTCAATTTTGGTAATAATTTTTAAATCCGAATCAAAAGTCGTATTTTCGCTAGACAATTAGAACATTAAATCAAATTAAAATGGCGTACGATATTGATATGATCAAGAAGGTTTATAGCCAAATGGCCGACCGTGTGAACAAAGCACGGAAGGTAGTTGGAAAGCCTTTAACACTTTCAGAAAAAATACTTTATTCCCACCTATGGGATGGTGATGCCAGTAAGGGTTTTACCCGGGGTAAGGATTATGTGGATTTTGCACCAGACCGCATCGCGTGTCAGGATGCCACAGCTCAAATGGCATTGTTGCAATTTATGCAGGCCGGGAAAAAAAATGTTGCCGTCCCAACAACTGTCCACTGTGATCACCTAATCCAGGCAAAAAAGGGAGCTGCCATTGATTTGGCTACAGCAAATAAATCCAGTCATGAAGTTTTTGACTTTTTGGAATCGGTTTCAGATAAATACGGAATTGGTTTCTGGAAACCGGGAGCAGGGATTATTCACCAGGTAGTTTTGGAAAACTATGCTTTTCCGGGCGGAATGATGATCGGGACTGATTCTCACACGGTAAATGCTGGAGGATTGGGAATGGTCGCCATTGGAGTTGGTGGAGCAGATGCTGTAGATGTGATGGCCGGAATGGCCTGGGAATTAAAATTCCCTAAATTGATAGGGGTAAAATTAACCGGAAAACTTTCTGGCTGGACTGCTCCTAAAGATGTAATTTTAAAAGTAGCCGGGATCCTAACCGTAAAAGGGGGGACCGGAGCTATTGTAGAATATTTTGGTGAAGGTGCCCGTTCTATGTCTTGTACAGGAAAAGGAACCATTTGTAATATGGGTGCAGAAGTGGGTGCAACGACTTCCACATTTGGTTACGACGATTCAATGGAACGTTATTTAAAAGCCACTGATAGGGCTGATGTTGCTGAAGCGGCTAACGAAATAAGGGAACACCTAACCGGAGATGATGAGGTTTATGCAAGCCCTGAAAAATATTTTGATGAAGTTATTGAAATTGATCTTTCAGAATTGAAACCTCACTTAAACGGGCCTTTTACTCCCGATCTTGCGACTCCTATTTCAGAAATGGCTAAAAAAGCCAAGGAAAATGACTGGCCAATTAAAGTTGACTGGGGATTAATTGGATCTTGTACCAACTCTTCTTATGAAGATTTAACCCGTGCTGCTTCTATTGCCAAACAAGCAGTTGACAAAAAAATAATTGCAAAATCGGATCTTGGGATCAATCCGGGATCAGAAACAATTCGCTTTACAGCGGAACGTGACGGATTACTGCAAATATTTGAAGATCTTAATGCTACTATTTTCACCAATGCCTGCGGTCCATGTATTGGGCAATGGGACCGAAGTGACCGTAAAGGTGATGAGAGAAACACTATTGTTCACTCCTTTAACAGGAACTTTTCAAAACGTGCCGATGGGAATCCAAATACCCACGCATTTGTAGGTTCTCCAGAAATGGTAGCCGCAATCGCCATATCCGGAAGGTTGGATTTTGACCCAACCCGTGACAAGTTATTGAATGAGGACGGAGTAGAAGTAATGTTGGATGAACCAGCAGGAATAGAACTTCCTCCTAAAGGTTTTGATGTGAAGGATCCAGGTTACCTTGCTCCATCAAAAGATGGAAACGCCATTGAAATTAAAGTTGCCAAGGACAGTGAAAGACTTCAATTGCTTGAGCCTTTTGAACCTTGGGATGGTAAAAACCTCTCCGGTGTAAAATTGTTGATCAAAGCTTTCGGAAAATGTACAACCGATCATATTTCTATGGCCGGACCTTGGTTGCGATTTAGAGGTCATTTGGATAATATCTCAAACAATATGCTTATTGGGGCAATAAATGCCTTTAATAAGAAAACCAATCTTGTGAAAAATCAAATTACAGGGGAATACGATGCAGTTCCCGCCGTACAACGCGCCTACAAAGCTGCCGGAATTCCAACTATTGTGGTGGGAGATCATAATTACGGTGAAGGTTCTTCCCGTGAGCACGCAGCTATGGAGCCGCGTTTCCTTGGAGTAAGAGTGGTTTTGGTAAAATCTTTTGCACGTATTCACGAAACAAACCTCAAAAAACAAGGAATGTTGGGTATTACATTCGCGAATGAAAAAGATTATGATCTTATTCTCGAGGATGATACCTTCAACTTTGTTGACCTGGAAAGTTTTGCGCCTGATAAACCGCTTAACATGGAAGTTGTTCACGCCGATGGTAGCAAGGATTTGATCAAGGCAAACCATACCTATAACGAATCCCAAATTGAATGGTTTAAACAGGGATCTGCTTTAAATTTGATAAAAATGCATAGTGTTGCGTAAGCATATGAAATGATTGATCAAAAAACTCCCGCTTTGACGGGGGTTTTTTTGATTTAAATTAAAAAGATCTCAGCTTTTATTTTTAAGGTCTTGAAAAAACATTTCAGAAGCTACGACTAAAAGTAAAATTGAATAAAATGAAGCTTTTTAAAAATCAATGGACCAATATTATAATTGGCGTAATAATTTTAGTGCTTGTAATTCCGGCAACGCGAAAACCTATTCAAATATTTTTAAATAAAGTATTGGCCTTTAGCCCTTCAGTAACATCGGAAGAAGACAGGTCCGCATTAGCAGATTATAATTGGGTGTTGGAAAAAAACAATAAAGACCGGGTGGAATTTTCAGAATATAAGGGAAAAGTCATATTGATCAATTTCTGGGCAACTTGGTGTCCTCCTTGTATCGCCGAGATGCCAAGTTTACAGTTGTTATATGAAGATTATCAGGATAAAATCGTGTTTTTATTTGTTTCTGAAGAAGATCGCGTAACGGTGAATGGTTTTTTGAAAAGGAAACAATTCACCTTACCAGCATATAGGCCTTTAAGTGATAGGCCGCTGCCTTTGGACGGAAGAACCTTACCTACTACCTATTTGATAGACAAAGAAGGAAATATCGTTATTTCAAAAGTTGGTGCGGCCGATTGGAATGGTGAGAAGGTAAGAAGTACTATTGACGGTTTGCTACAGAAATAAATTTTTAAAGTAAAAGCAGTTAAATAATTTGTTTTTAAGCTTATTAAACTACCACAAACCCCACAGGTTTTTGAAATCTGTGGGGTTTTATATTACCCTAAAAAATTTTTCTGAAAAAGGATTTGATAAACTGAGGATGATATAGGGAACGCATGATCTTTAATTCCTCTGAAATTGATGTTTCTTCATCCAGGTATTTAAAAATTTCCTCGATTGAATTTTTGCAGTAAAAATTACTGAAGATCAGTTCTCCCATTTCATTTGTTTGACTTAAAACATCAAGAAAAATCGCGTCATACAATCTAAAACGTTTTGTTAATAGGCCATCAGAAAGATCTTTGCCCGCTTTGATATTTTCAATGATCATCTCAACCTTCTTTTCTGTGTGCTTAAAAGAATACCCGGTTGAACCTTTTATCCAGGACCCTGCAGATCCTATTTTAGTAATTTTAGATGTGCTTTCCTTATGAAAAGGAAAATCGGTCATTGGTATAACTCCTTTCTCGGTTTCGGTGATTTTAAAGTTGTTTATTTTGAGAATATTTTTGATATAATTTTCCAAAAATTCATCATAAACCTTTTCTTCAGTTAAAAATGCTGTGAAAAAGGTGAATTCCACAAGTGCTTTTGTTGGTGAAATTGGAAGAACGTAGGTAAAACTTGTACTCTCTTTATATTTCAGCCTAAAATCCATCATCGTAAATTCTGAAGGATCAAATTGTGGTTTTTCAGTTTCAATGACCCAGCCTTTAAAATGTTGAAATAGCTTTGTGTATTTGGGATCTTCTAAATATTCTGAGGTAATTCTGCTATCAAAAATATGAATGGCACCGTAAGATTCGATTTTCCCCATGGCAAACATGGAAGCTTTGTCAATTCTTACAATTTCATCTTCAATAAAATGAAAGTTATCTAATTTCAGTAATTCAGATTTTGCGGTATTGTAGAAATCTAAGGAACGCAACATCTTGTATTTGTACGGTTCCAGATTTAATTCAATATTTTTTTCTGAAGAAATAAACCGACCTGAATCCCAGCTTTTTGTGATGATTGAATCCCATTGGCCTTTTCCTTTTTCCCAGAAGCACCAGGTCTTGTCATTTTCAGTTTTGGGAGAGGGATCTATTATGGCGAAAGTTTTCTGTTCAAAAAACCGGTCTCTGCTAAATTGGAGTGCAAGTTGAAGCCCTGCCAATCCACCGCCAATAATAATGTAATTAAAATTTTTCGACATTTTTAGAAAGGTATCGTAAAAACTTTAGAAAACGGGGTTATTTTCTAAAATATTTAAAAGGTACCCAAAGCATGCCGAAGCATTCCCCATCCTCTTTTCCTAAATGTTTATGGTGCATTTTATGTGCCCTTCGCAGACCTTTCGCAAAACGGTTATTTGTATTTCTGAAAAATTTGAAGCGTTGGTGTATAAATATGTCGTGTACCGAAAAATAGGCAATTCCGAAGGCGAGAATTCCGAGCCCTATAGGCAAAGCGATCCAAACATCTTCATATCTCCACAAGAGGAAGAAACCAATGCTTACAATCGCGTAAAACACAAAAAATAAGTCATTGCGCTCCCACCAACTGCTGTGGTCTTTCCTGTGGTGATCTTTATGGAGTTTCCATAAGATCCCATGCATTACATATTTATGGGTAAACCACGCCATCCCTTCCATCATAACAAAAGTGGCTACAAAAACCACACTCCAAAGTAATATTTCCATTATAACAAGTTTAATCTATATGATATGTATGATTTTGCCAACAAACCTGCTTTTTGATAATTTGGCACGCTTATTCTCCTGCTTTTAATCTCTAAAGAAGGTACGTTTTTTAGCTTGTTCAATAGTTTCCTGTAGTAAATATAAGCAGTATATACCCCGAATTTCGCCTCAATTGGCAGTTTCGTTATTCCGCGGAAACCTGCTGTAAAATCAGCTTCAATTTCTTCAATGATTTTTTGTTTACTCCCCTCATCCAATGCTTCCAGATTGGCGTGCGGAAAATAGCTTCGGCTTAAATCTTCAAAGTCAGCTTTTAAATCCCTCAAAAAATTTACTTTTTGAAAAGCAGATCCCAAACTCATAGCCGATTCTTTAAGTTCATTGTATTTGTTTTGATCTCCTTTAATAAATACTTTTAAACACATTAGGCCTACAACATCGGCACTGCCGTAAATGTACTCTTCATATTCTTCCTGAGTTAAATATACAGATTTGTGCAAATCCATTCGCATGCTTTTAAGGAAGGCATTATATAGGGATTCCTCAATTTCATATTTATGAACGGTTTCCTGAAATGCATTCAGAATTGGGTTCAGGCTAATTTTAGCATCAATCGCCTTGTAAAGTTCAGCGGTAAGCTCGTCCAGAAGCTTTTCCTTGTCGTAATCGTGAAAGGAATCCACAATTTCATCTGCCAAACGAACAAATCCGTAGATATTGTAAATGTCCTGCCTTATAGATGGAGCCAACATTTTTGTGGCCATAGAGAACGAGGTGCTATAGGCATTTGTAACTGCCTTGCTGCAAGTTCTGGAGACTGTATCGAAAATTGATTTCATCTAAATTTTTTTATTGATTTTTAGAATTATATTTTTAATCGTGACTCTCATTCCTCATGAACTTTGAATTAGTCCCGATACTAATTTTCCGGAAATCAAAGAGGGTGGTACCCCAGGGCCCGGCACTGTGAGTTGGCCTGTAAAGAATAAGCCTTCAACTTTACTGCTCTTTAATTTTGGCCTCAAAAACGCGGTTTGCAACAGGGTGTTTGCCATTCCATAGGCATTTCCTTTATAACTGTTATAGTCTTCAATAAAATCATTTACACAAAAGGATTCTTTAAATATAATATTTTTTCTTACAGACTGGTTTGTAAGTCTTTCAAACCTTTCAAGGATTTTATTGAAATAAGTTTCTCTTAATTCAGCGGTATCCTGCAGTCCAGGTGCCAGGGGTATCAGGAAAAAACCGTTTTCACAGTTTTCAGGAGCTGTGTTTTCATCGGTTACAGATGTGAAATTTGCGTAAAACAAGGGTTCCTCCGGCCATTTGGGATCATCGTAAATATCCCTTGTGTGAGCATCAAAATCTACATCAAAGAACAAATTATGGTGATTGATGTTTTTTAATTTTTTATCAAACCCCACATAAAACAATAGGGAGGAAGGGGCAAATGTCTTTCTATCCCAATAAGATTCAGAATATTGGCGAAACTCAGGTTCTAAAAGGGTTTCGCTATGGTGATAATCGGCTCCGGTAACTACCAAATTAGTCTCTATTTCTTTTCCATCAACAGATATCGATGTGACGGATCTATCCAATACATTAATTTTATCTACAGGGGAATTCGTCCGGATTTCTACACCCAGGGAAACTGCAAGTTTTTCGATTCCTTCAATTACCTTGTACATTCCCCCCTTGGGATGCCAGGTGCCAAGACCAAAATCGGCATAATTCATAAAACTGTAAAAAGATGGCGTATCGCTTGGTTTTGCCCCTAAAAATAAAACCGGGAATTCCATGATTTGAATCAGCTTTTTATTGCTGAAGTGTTTACGGACATCTTTGGAAATAGTGCTAAAAAATTGTCCTATTTTCCTGATCGTTTCAGGAGTAACCAATTCTAAAGGAGAAACTCCAGGACGGTAAACCAAATCCTTGATCGCGATCTTGTAATTGCTTTGTGCCTGATCTATGAATTTTTTGAGTTTTATGGAGCTGCCGGTTTCTTCTTTTTCAAATGCTGAATAGATCTTTTCCAGGGTATCTTCAATTGTGATACTTTCATTGTTTCCGAAGAAAACTTTATAAGCAGGACTCAGCTTTTCCAGCGTATAATAATCTGAAGGCTTTTTATCGAAATCTGCAAAAAAACGTTCAAAAACATCGGGCATCCAGTACCAGGAGGGACCCATATCAAAAGAAAAACCTTCTTTTTGTAATTGTCTTGCCCGCCCTCCAATACGGTCATTTTTTTCGTAAATAGTGACCTTGTACCCGGATTTTGCCAGATAACAGGAAGCCGCCAAAGAGGCGAATCCGGAGCCAATAATGCTAACTTTTTTCTTCATTAAAGTGATAATTGATTAGCGAATTCGGGGATTGATTTATAAATTTTTATATGTTTGGGCTGAATGGAAGGATCCAAAGATTGAATTCCTGGTCCAAATAGATTTAATTCCCTGGTTTTATTCTTGCAGAGTTCGGTTTCAAATTCCGAAATGAAATCGGTTGTGTCTATTGTTCCAATGGTTAGATAACTGATGAATTTTGGGTCTGGATGAATTTCCAACAAATATCTCATATCGGCTATAGGCATGCTTGGGCCCAAATAGATGGTCTTTTTATTATGAAAATTCAATTCATAATGCAGATATAAAATCCCGAGATCGTGAATTTCATTTTCAGGTAAAAACAATACATACAGGTTATTATCCTCATATTCATTCTTATCTTCCAATTGGGCGATATTCAGGTATAATTTCTGTTTTATCAATCCTACCAAAAAGTGTTCGTGTACCGGATTTATAGTATCGGTTTGCCAAAGAAGTCCAATTTCGCTGAGTAACGGCAGAAAAATTTCATGAAAAATTTCCCTGAAGGTTTTCTTTGCCAAAAGGGAATTGTAGGTAGTATTAAATAAAACCTGATCAAAATTGATCATAGCAATTTTAAATGAATTGATAGCCCGGTTTTGCTCACTGGTACTGGCGGCTACATTTTTCACCATCTTAAAAATTTCATCATTAGTGAGTTTGGCTATTCTCGAAATTTTATAACCCTGTTCGTTTAGGAAAGTGACATTTAATATTTTTTGAAGATTGCGTATATCATAAGACCTAATATTGGTTTCAGTTCGGTTTGGAGTGAGGATATTATACCGCTTTTCCCATATTCTAATGGTATGCGCTTTGATCCCGCTAAGGTTTTCCAAATCTTTTATGCTAAAATTTTGTTTAATAAATTCCATAGTGCTTCAACAAGGAAACAAATATATATAAATTAAGTATTTTGAAGATGTACGGGAATGTTAAATGTTTAATATAATTTGATAAAGGTTAAACAGTATTTAGGAGAATGATATTCAAAATATTGTTCTTTTGTAAAAATTAAATTTATATGATATAAGAATTTGTAGAAATACCTAAAGTTATAAAATAGTGTTTTGAGAAATCGACAGGTTCGCCTTGAGCAAATAACAGATTTGATAAAAGTGATGGGATTAAGTTGGAAATTGAGCAGTGTTAATAATAAATTCAAGTGTAGCAAGTTTAATTAAAAAGGACTGCCGCCTTTAAGCATTACCGGATCCCGGTGTCAAAAAACAAATCCTGCCTTGTAATACCAACCGGATCTACGCTAACTTCTCTTACCTGAATCCCGGCACCCATAACAGGTGCAGATTTGTCAGGAATAATTTTATAATCTCCCGGTGCCAACATTACATTGAATTTTCCATCAGCATTAGATGAAAATGATTTAATATGCTTGTCATTTAAGTTGTAAACATTAAATAAAGCGCTAAAAGGAGCGTCATTAACCTGGCCTTCCATTTCTACCGGATTTATTGGGCCCCTATATACCGTTCCTTCCAAACCTGTTATTAATTCAATATTTTCACACCCCAAAAGTCCAAACAGGACCATAAAAATTAAACCGAATTTTCTATTTAATTTTGTTCTCATAATCAAATTATTATTGGGATTTAAGCTTATTGTAAAAATACAATATTTCCAGAACGCCTTAATAAAAAAGGCCTTTCATATTGAAAGGCCTTTTTTGTGATTATTTAATGGAATTTGATCAAAACGAATTATTTAATCATTTTCATCCTCGTTCTCATTCTCATCCCCATTACCATCTTCAGCTTCCAAAAAGGTGCCATTAGAATCGAAAGTTACCTCAATACCATTACTCAAAGTAATCTCGTAGGTTCCATCTTCTTCTAATTCAGCCTCTATAATGGTTTTGTCGGGATAATTGGCGCTTAGATAGTCTAAAATTATTTGTGGCAAAGAGGCAGCTTCTACATTTGTTTCATCACCATCATCTTCATCATCATTTTCATCTTCTCCAATTCCCAGAAATTTCCCATCGGCATCAAAAATTAGTATCACTTCATTTTCAAGTTCAATTTCATAATTGCCATTATTTTCCAGTTCGGCTTCATCAATGCTTTTATTAGGATAATTTGTAGAAATAAAGCTCATTATGTTTTCGGGAAGTTCAGAAATATTGAGATGTGTATCATCAAAATTATTATCCCCATCATCATCAACCCCTAAAAAGGCTCCATCAGCATCAAAGATCAATTCAACCCCATTGTTTAATTTCACCTCAAAGTTTCCATTATCTTCAATTTCCGATTTTTTAACTGTAATATCCGAGTAATTGGTAGAGATGTAATCTAAAATTGCTTGGGGAAGGGTCGCCGTTTTAATACTGCTATCAGCCCTAATTGCAGTGCTATTTAATGGGTTTACAGTATCAGGGTCGCTATCTTTTGTGCAGGAAGCAAATGTTAATATTGCTGTTAGGACAAAAAATAAATTTATTATATGTTTCATATTTTTTATGTTTTATAAATGTTGTTGTTTCTCATTAAGGCATCCATAATCTTAATTTTACACCATATATTATTTAATAAGAATGAATAATTGATTAAAATTGAATTGGAATATATTTGAAAAACGTGATATAAGTTGGAGAATTGCCCAAAAGGATTTTTTTTAACTCAATTTTATATGGAACAGCTGAAATCTAAAGGTTTCTTCAGTTTTGATTTTTGAAATTGAATTGAAATAATGTAAGGAATAAATTTTATGAAGTGCCCAGGACGGGACTTGAACCCGCACGCCCATAAGGACACATGGCCCTCAACCATGCCTGTCTGCCAATTCCAGCACCTGGGCAAAAAGCACGATTGAAAATTGAATTTCCAAATGGCTGCTTCAAAAAAATAATTTCAGCAGAGGCTGAAATTATAGAACTTTAAAGTAATTTAAGTGATCTGGCTGGGGCTTCCTTCGATTTCGTTTCACGATGTGAAACTCAACTCAGGATAAACTTCTCGCCAAACTTAATTAGAACTTAAAATGGTGATCTGGCTGGGGCTCGAACCCAGGACCCTCTCCTTAAAAGGGAGATGCTCTACCAACTGAGCTACCAAATCTTGTGTTTTGAATGTAAAGGAACTTAATATTGTGATCTGGCTGGGGCTTCCTTCGATTTCATTTCACGATGTGAAACTTCACTCAGGATAAACTTCTCGCCCAAACGAGATTCTAACTTAATATTGTGATCTGGCTGGGGCTCGAACCCAGGACCCTCTCCTTAAAAGGGAGATGCTCTACCAACTGAGCTACCAAATCCTTACCGCATTATTTTCTGAACGCGGGTGCAAATATACTATCATTAATTTATTTTTCAAGAGGAATTTGATTTAAATTTGCTCATATTTTAAATTTATATATAAACACCTCTATCTCAGTATGAAAATATTTCTATCCGGCTATATGGGATCCGGTAAATCTTTGATATCACAGCATTTGTCAGAAAAATCGCAAATTCCTCTTGTAGATTTGGACGATCAGATTTCCTTAATTGAAAGTCAATCCATATCTGAAATTTTCGAAAGTAAAGGAGAAATTCATTTTAGGAAGTTGGAATCCCGAATATTGGAAGACGTTTTGAACCAACCAGCTTCCCTAATAGTTTCTCTTGGAGGTGGCACTCCTTGCTATGGAATTAATATGGAATTGATAAAAAGTTTTCCCAATGCCAAAACGGTGTATTTAAAAGCTTCTGTGGGATTTCTTACCGAACGTTTATTTTTGGAAAAAGATTCCCGCCCGTTGATCAGTCACCTTACAAGTAAGGACGATTTGGAAGATTTTATAAGGAAACATTTGTTTGAGCGCGGATATTATTATAACCAATCGGATATTATTGTCGATGTTGAAGACAAGGATCCTGGGGCTATCGCCACGGAAATTTTGGAGAAGTTAGAATAGCTCCACCTTATCTTTTCCTTTTGCAAATTGCACCTGTACTGTTTCATTAAATGAGGTAGAGAGGGAGATGCCCTTAAAATCGGCTTTAACGGGGTATTTCTTATGGCTTCTGTCTACCAGCACCGCAGTTTTAAATTGTTTGAGCGGAACTTCCAAAAAATGCTTTATACCGTAAATTAAAGTGGCACCAGAATTTAATACATCATCTGCCAATACAATTGATTTATTGGTGTAAGCAGAAGCTGGTAATGACGTTTTTACCTCGTTCAACGGATTTTTTTTATCGACCTCAACATTACATAATTCGATTTTCAAATCGGAGATTTCCTCTAACACAGTTTTCAAGCGTTGGGCGAATACAAACCCACTTTTTGAAATCCCAGCAAGGATGATCTCGGTTTCATCAATATTGCTCTCATAAATCTGATAAGCAATTCGTTTGATTTTATGTTTGATCTGTTCGTTGTTAAGGATGATTTTGGATATTGGCATGGCTTTTAATTTTTTTTTAAATATAAAAAATAATTCATTTCCCTGTCTGGGAAGAATCGAGTTAGTGCAGGTTTCAAAAATTCCTACGTCAAAATACGGACTAAAATAGGTTAAATATTCATTTTTGCTTCCGCCAAATGGTGGTCCTTCCTGAGAAAATTTGAAGTTGAAAAGCAAACCGACCAGTTTTCCGTTTTTTTTAAGAAGTTGGTGCATTTTTTTTGCATAAAGACTTCTTTTTTGAACCGGTAAAGCACAAAAAAACGTTTGTTCCAGGATTAGATCAAATGATTCTTCAAATTCAAAAAAATCGGCTTGGATCAAATTTTTATCAGGAATTCCGGGAATTCGCCTTTTTAAATTCCTAAGGGGTTCTTCGGCTATATCCAGAACATATATGTTTTTAAACCCATTTATGTGAAGATATTCTGCCTCGTAGGAGTTTCCTGCTCCGGGAAGCAGGATAGTAATAGATTTATCCTTCAGTTGATCTATGTATTGTTTTAATGGAGGGGAAACACTTCCTAGGTCCCAACCGGTTTTATTTTCCCTGTATTTTGCCTCCCAATACTCCTTATCCAGCTTCATTCTTTTTCTTCTTTATCAGATTTTTCAGTATTTTCCGGATCTTCAATCCAATCATCAATATCACGCCGATCCTTTTTTGTAGGTCTTCCAGCTCCTTTTTTTCGATAATATTCTGTAGAATATTTTAGTAATTCCAGTTTTGCAAAAGCTTCCTTTGGGGTAATATCTTTTATATAAAGCTCCACCAGTTTTGCGCCAACCCGGCTAGGTGGTAAACCCAGAACTTCAATTTGATAATTGATCTGGTTTTTTCTTATTGTAATAATGTCCGTCACAAATACCTCTCTTGAAGGTTTTACATTTGCTCCCTTTATCTTAACTTTTCCCTGTTTGGATGCATTTGTGGCCAGACTTCTGGTTTTAAAATAACGCACACACCATAAAAACTTATCAACTCTCATATTTAGGATCTTAAAACTAGCTAAATCTTAAGCAAAAATACAAGATTATTGTATCTTGCCGCCTTAAATTTAACTAATGATGAGATTAAACAAATTGTTTATAATTGGTGTGTTTGCAAGCACATTTCTAATTTCTTGTAAAAAGGATGATAATAATGATGCTGTGACTGTTCCTCCAAGGGATCGTGGGGAACAAGCAATTGATGATGACGAAGCTATCCTTGCCTACTTGCAAACACATTTTTACAATGCCGAGGATTTTCAAAATCCTGACGCCAATTTTAATTATATTGTGAATTTTGATACTATCACAGGGGATAATGCCAATAAAACACCAATTATCGATTCGGATTTGTTGACCACCAAAATCGTGCGTAAGGATAGTGTGGATTACACCATTTATATTTTAAAAATAAGGGAAGGAGCAGGGGACAAACCAACATTTGCCGATTCAACTTTTCAAAATTATAAAGGCGAATTATTAAATCAAGATCTTTTTGATAATACCGCAAACCCTGTATGGTTTGACCATCCAGGGACACTTACCCAGGCAAATCCCGGAATTGCAGTAGTAGCGCTTACCCAGGCCATGTTGGAGTTTGGAGAAGGTTCAGGGTTTAGCATAAATGAGGACAATACCGTGAGTTGGAATAATGATTTTGGGATTGGGGCTGTGTTTTTGCCTTCCGGACTTGGTTATTTTAATGCTTCACCTCCGAGTATTCCCGCATATAGTCCGCTTATATTTTCTTTCCAGTTATACGTTGTAAATGAAGCCGATCATGACCAGGACGGAATTCCATCTTATATGGAAGATCTGGATGGGGACGGAATTTTGTATAATGATGACACAACCACAATCGGGACTCCTAATTATTTAAATGCAGATGATGATCTGGATGGAACTCCTACCCGGGAAGAAATAACTATTAATGAGGAGGATGGAAGTATTGAATTTACCGATGAAAATTCAAACGGAATTCCTGATTATTTGGATCCGGATACCTTTTAACAAGAAATTGAGTTAATAAGAAATTGAGAGTACAATAAAAAGCCACGAAATTTCGTGGCTTTTTTTATGGTTTAAAATGATCAATTTTTAATTGAAGCTATAGGCCAAACTAAAGATCCATTGTGAAGGCCTGGAGTCTAAAGCGAAATTTTCTGAAGCAGTTTCCACAAATGCGGTATTTTCTTTAAAAGCTCCCTCGTATCTCACATCAAATCCTAATCTGCCTAAATTAACTCCGGCGCCAAGTTGGTATCCTAAAGTTATTTTATCTTTTACTTCAGTGATCTTTAATGTTGAATTGTCCAGTTCGTTATTCAAAATATATTGGAAAGATGGGCCTGCTTTAATATTAAGGGGCCCTAAAACATTTATGCCAACTAATAAAGGCGCATCTATTTTGTCAACTTGATATTCAAAAGTATCGTATTCTGTATTCAACCTTGTATATACCAATTCTGGCTGCAGGAAAATCCCAAGAAATTCGAATTTTGCAAATCCTCCCAAATGGTAGCCTGTTTTGTTTTTTCCTTCTATTGTAGTGGCATCCTCAACGCCTTCAGAGACATTTTTATAATCTCCTGTCGCACCGTAATTCAAACCGCCTTTTATACCATAGGAGGATTGAGCAACAGCTGTTCCGCCAATAAATATCATGGCTAATACAATTAATTTTTTCATAAGTGTTGTTTTAATGTTTGATTGGTATAACGCAGTAAATGTGCCAGTTATTTTCGAATAAAATTGAAAAACCCCTCAAATACTGAATTTGAGGGGTTTAAAAATGTAATTTATATTGAAAATTACTTTCGTTTTATCACTTTTTCTGAAGCCTTTACGATGGCATCGGCATTCAATCCGTATTTTTCCATCAACTCCTCAGGAGTTCCACTTTCCCCGAAGGTATCATTTGTTGCCACAAATTCCTGTGGAGTTGGGTGATTCAATGATAAGGTTCGTGCAACGCTTTCTCCCAATCCTCCAAGAAAGTTGTGTTCTTCAGCTGTTACAACACATCCGGTTTTTTTAACTGAAGCTAGAATTGCAGCCTCATCCAAAGGTTTTATGGTGTGAATGTTGATCACCTCAGCGCTTATTCCTTTTTCTTCCAACTGGTCCGCAGCTATCAAAGCTTCCCAAACCAAATGTCCGGTAGCTATAATGGTCACGTCCTTTCCTGCGGTTAAGTTTACGGCTTTCCCGATCTCGAATTTTTGATTGGCAGTCGTAAAATTAGCGACTTTAGGTCTTCCAAAACGCAAATAAACCGGACCTACGTGTTCTGCTATCGCGATGGTTGCAGCTTTGGTCTGATTGTAATCACAAGTGTTGATTACGGTCATTCCCGGCAACATCTTCATCAATCCGATATCTTCAAGGATTTGGTGTGTTGCACCGTCCTCACCTAATGACAACCCGGCGTGGGAAGCACAAATTTTCACGTTCTTTTCAGAATACGCAACACTTTGACGGATCTGATCGTAAACACGGCCGGTAGAGAAATTGGCGAAAGTTCCTGTAAACGGAATTTTTCCACCAATGGTCATTCCGGAAGCGATTCCAATCATATTTGCTTCAGCAATTCCTGTTTGGAAGAAGCGTTCTGGATGATTTGTTTTAAATTCACCCATTTTTAACGAGCCGGTAAGGTCGGCACATAAGGCTACCACATTTTCATTGGTTCTCCCTAATTCTGTCAAACCATCTCCAAATCCGGACCTGGTATCTTTATTTCCTGTATTGGTATATTTTTTCATTTTAATTTTTTTGTTTTTAAGATTTCATCAAGGAATTAAAATTGAACTAGCCAGATTATTATCTTTTCCATATCCTTTTTCTAACTTCTTTAAGTCTTGACTCTTGACTCTTTATTCTTGTTTCTTAATTCTAATATCTCAAATCTAGAATCTCAAATCTATTTAATAATCTCCTAAAGTTTCCGGATTTTGAGCTAAAGCATCTTTCAATTGCTCATCGTTTGGAGCAACTCCGTGCCATTTATGAGTGTGCATCATAAAATCTACCCCATGACCCATTATGGTGTGTAAAAGGATACAAACAGGTTTTCCTTTTCCGGTGCGGCTTTTGGCTTCATTTAAGCCTTCAACTATTTTAGTGATATTATTTCCTTCTTTTACTTCCAATACATCCCAACCAAAAGCTTCAAATTTGGCTTTTATGTTTCCCATTGGTAAAACCTTATCAGTAGAACCATCAATTTGCTGTCCGTTTAAATCAATAGTAGAGATAATGTTATCAACCTTATTACCGGCGGCATACATTATGGCTTCCCAATTTTGTCCTTCCTGCAATTCTCCGTCCCCATGCAAAGTAAAAACCAGGTGGGAGTCGTTGTTCAGCTTTTTGGTGAGTGCTGCACCAATTCCCACAGACATACCCTGACCTAAGGAACCTGAGGATGTTCTCACCCCTTGCAATCCCTCGTGGGTTGTTGGATGTCCTTGCAGTCGGGAATTTAGTAAGCGAAAGCTGTTTAATTCTTCAACCGGAAAAAAGCCGCTTCTTGCCAAAACACTGTAAAATACAGGAGAAATATGGCCGTTAGATAAAAAGAAAAGGTCCTCTCCAATCCCATCCATCTTAAAATTGCTGTTGTAATTCATTACATCCTGATAAAGGGCGGTAATAAATTCGGCACATCCTAAAGAACCTCCGGGATGCCCGGAATTAACTTTATGGACCTGTCTTACAATGTCCCGACGAACCTGGGTGACAAAATCTTCTAATTGTTGTGTGTTTGGCATTTCAACGTTATTATTTTGAAATGCTGCTTGTTGTGTGTTTGGCATTTTTGAGTTGTTAATTTGGAATGGCGCAAAAATAAGTTATTATATACGGAAGTCAAAGCCTGAAAGTGCCAATTATCAACCAATTGCCTTATTTAACTAACAATTTTTAAATTCTGCTTCCTTTAAATTGATGTTTAGTTAAGTATCTTTGCACCGAATTAAACAAAACTATGAAATTTGATCTTATAACTACCGATCCAGGTAGCCAGGCCAGGGCCGGAACTATTACCACAGATCACGGTACAATTGAAACCCCTATTTTTATGCCTGTAGGAACAGTTGGTTCCGTAAAAGGAGTTCACCAAAGAGAATTAAAAGAAGACATCAATCCCGATATAATTTTAGGAAATACATACCATCTTTATTTAAGGCCTCAAACAGAAATCCTGAAAAAAGCTGGTGGGCTTCACAAATTCATGAATTGGGACAGGAATATTCTCACCGATAGTGGGGGGTACCAGGTATATTCACTTTCCGAACGCAGAAAAATCAAAGAGGAGGGAGTGAAATTCAAATCTCACATAGATGGTTCTTACCATACTTTTACCCCGGAAAATGTAATGGAAATTCAGCGGGTTATAGGTGCGGATATTATTATGGCTTTTGATGAATGCACGCCGTATCCTTGTGATTACAAATATGCCAAAAGGTCCATGCATATGACGCATCGCTGGTTGGACAGATGTATAAATCATTTGGAAAAAACCCCTTATTTATATGATTATACACAATCTTTTTTCCCGATAGTCCAGGGAAGTGTCTATAAAGATTTACGTCAACAATCTGCTGAATATATTGCTTCAGTGGGAGCGGAGGGGAATGCCATTGGAGGACTTTCCGTAGGTGAACCTGCAGAAGAGATGTACGCGATGACAGAGGTTGTTACGGCAATACTTCCCAAGGATAAGCCTCGCTATTTGATGGGAGTGGGAACGCCGGCAAATATCTTGGAAAACATTGCTTTGGGAATTGATATGTTTGATTGTGTTATGCCAACCCGTAACGCCAGAAATGGAATGTTGTTTACGGCGCACGGCACTATAAATATCAAAAATAAAAAATGGCAGGATGATTTTTCAGCAATAGATGAAATGGCAATTACCTTTGTGGATACAGAATACAACAAAGCCTATTTACGTCACCTGTTCACGGTAAATGAATTGCTTGGAAAACAAATCGCAACTATCCACAATCTCGGTTTTTATCTTTGGTTGGTTCGTGAGGCAAGAAAACATATATTAGCGGGAGATTTTGCCCCCTGGAAAAACATGATGGTTCAGCAAATGGATAAGCGCCTTTAAATTGAAAATACTTGATTGGTACATATTAAAAAGTTATTTGGGGACCTTTATCCTCATGTTAATTTTGTTTATTCCTATTGGAATTACGGTAAATCTTGCCGAAAAAATCGATAAGATCCTACAAAATGAAGTTCCTTTTGTTGAGGTTGCTAAATACTACCTGGATTTTACCATTTATTTTGCCAACCTGTTATTTCCCCTGTTCCTATTTCTTTCGGTAATCTGGTTTACCTCTAAGTTGGCCAATAATACCGAAATCATTGCTTTTTTGAGCAGTGGGGTTTCATACATGCGTTTTTTAAGACCTTATTTGATTGGAGCAACCATTGTCAGTTTGGGTGCGCTTGTTTTAAGTATGTACCTGGCACCTCAAGCCAGTAAGGGCTTTAACGAATTTAAATACGAATACCTTAAAAAAGGGACTGAAGTTCAGGAAACCAGCGATGTTTATCGTCAAATAAATGACTCGGAGTATATCTATGCCAGCAATTTTCAGCCTAGATCTAAATCGGCCCGCAATTTCACACTTGAACATTTCGAAGGAAATGTACTGAAGTACAAAATAAGCGCATCCCGCCTTCAGTTTAATGAGAAAGACACCACCTATACTTTAACCAATTTTGATAAACGGATTATTGGGGAAAATGAAGATATTATACTGCACGAAAGGACGATGGACACGGTCTTGCCTTTTGAGTTTGACGAACTCACCCCGGTTTCTTATATTGCTGAAACCTTGAATTACAATGAACTCAATGATTTTATAGAACAAGAGAGCAGGCGTGGTTCGGCGAATATGAACCGCTACCTGGTAGTAGCCTACAAACGGTGGAGTTTGCCGGTTTCCGCATTTATCCTGACGATTATTGCAGTTGCGGTATCATCTAAAAAGCGCCGTGGTGGAATGGGGATAAATTTGGCATTGGGAATATCCCTTGCTTTTATTTTTATCTTTTTCGATAAGGTTTTTGGGACAATGGCAGAACAATCTTCGTTCTCACCTCTTATTGCGGTTTGGTTTCCCAATATAACCTTCGGCATTTTAGCGATTTATCTTTTGTATAATGCTAGACGATAAACTAAAAAGTTACCTGCATTTTCATTTTATTGTATTTATTTGGGGATTTACAGCCGTTCTTGGGGCACTCATAACATTAGATGCAATTCCCCTTGTTTGGTACAGAATGCTTTTGGCCAGTGGTTTTATTTTAGTTTGGATAAGATGGAAAAATAAAAATCTAAGGGTTTCGCCAAGAAAATTCCTGGTATTGGTAATCGCGGGAATTGTAATAGCACTTCACTGGCTCACCTTTTTTGGAGCGATAAAAGTTTCCAATGTCTCCATCACCCTGGCAATACTTTCAACCGGGGCGTTTTTCACCTCTATATTGGAGCCCATTTTTTATAAACGAAAATTTGTTGGTTATGAAGTGGTTTTCGGATTAATAGTAATGGTGGGCCTGTATATTATTTTTAAGGTTGAAACCGATCATTACCTGGGAATTGCACTTGCATTGATCTCTGCTTTTCTATCTGCCGTTTTTACTTTGATAAATGGAAAACTGGTAAAACAGGCCGCACCATCGGTAATATCTTTTTATGAATTATTTACGGGAGTGGTGGCCATAAGTATTTATCTTTTAGTGGTTACCATAACAAGTGATGGAACCAGGGGGGTTGGTTCCGAATTTTTCGTTCTCAGTGCAACCGATTGGATATATCTCCTTATTTTGGCTTCCATTTGCACTGCTTACGCCTTTATAGCTTCAGTAGCAGTGATGAAGCATTTAAGTCCTTATACTATTATGCTCACTATCAATTTAGAACCTGTTTATGGTATTTTTCTTGCGTTTTTGGTTTTTGGAAATAAGGAACAAATGGATCCTCAATTCTACTTCGGCGCAGCCATAATCCTGACTACTGTTATCTTAAATGGGTATCTGAAAACAAAACGAAAAATTAATAAGATATCTGGGAAATCTTCCTTTTAAAGTTTGTTATATTTGTAGGCTAATAAAAACCCCATAACTTAAAATGGAATATTTAGATTTTGAATTACCCATAAAAGAGTTAGAAGAACAGCATCAAAAGGCCTGTAATATAGGGTCTGAGAGTAATGTTGATGTTACCGCTACCTGTAAGCAGATAGAGAAAAAATTGGCGGAAACCAAAAAGGAAATCTATAAAAACCTTACTGCCTGGCAACGTGTTCAACTTTCAAGACATCCAAACCGTCCATATACTTTAGACTATATTAATGCCATTTGCGGAAATACATTTTTGGAACTCCACGGGGATCGAAATGTGAAAGATGATAAGGCAATGATTGGTGGACTGGGTAAAATTGGAGATCAAAGTTTTATGATAGTTGGGCAGCAAAAAGGATATAATACCAAAACGCGGCAATTGCGAAACTTTGGAATGGCTAATCCGGAAGGTTACCGCAAAGCACTTAGGTTGATGAAATCTGCCGAGAAATTTGGGGTTCCTGTTGTGACCCTCATTGATACTCCGGGAGCTTATCCAGGATTGGAAGCAGAAGAACGTGGACAAGGAGAAGCTATAGCCCGTAATATTTTGGAAATGTCCCGGCTTAAGGTTCCTATTATAGTTGTAATTATTGGCGAAGGTGCCAGTGGTGGAGCTTTGGGAATTGGAGTGGGAGATACTGTTTTGATGCTGGAAAACACCTGGTATTCTGTAATTTCACCGGAATCCTGTTCCTCTATTTTATGGCGTAGCTGGGAGTATAAAGAAATAGCTGCTGAAGCGCTGAAGCTTACCGCCAAGGATATGAAAAAGCAGAAATTAATTGATGAAATTGTGAAAGAACCTTTGGGCGGAGCACATAGCAATAGAGAAGAAGTTTTTGAAAGCGTGAAGAAAGCAATTTTATCGGCTCACAATGAGTTGAAAAACTTATCACCAAAAGATTTGGTAGATAAGCGAATGGAAAAATATTCCAGTATGGGAGTCTTTAAAGATTAAATCTTTATACATAACCCTTTGAAAAATTCCGAGGTTCCTGCTTCGGAATTTTTTTGGCCTTATTAACAAATAATTGAAGTTGTCAACAGTCAAATTGTTGATTACCTGTTAACTAAGTTAATGCAATTTCTTCAATATTGTCTTAACAATTTTTTTACATTAGTCCTATGGAAAAAGCCACTGCCCCACAACCTATAAAAAATAGCTCGTCTAACGTTATTAATCTTGAAAAAGGAAAAATACCGCCTCAAGCTATTGATTTGGAGGAGGTTGTGTTGGGTGCTATGATGATCGATAAAAAGGGAGTCGATGAGATTATCGATATTCTTCATGCAGATGTTTTTTATAAAACGGCACATAAACATATTTTTGAAGCTATAATTAAACTCTTTGAAAATACCGAGGCAATCGACTTATTAACTGTTTCCAATCAACTGCGTAAAGATGGAAAATTAGAACAAAGTGGTGGTGAATATTATCTTGTTCAACTAACTCAAAAGGTATCTTCATCAGCACATATTGAGTTTCACGCCCGCATAATTTTACAGAAGTTCATCCAGCGGAGTTTGATAAAAATTTCCAATGAAATCATAGAACAGTCTTACGATGAAGCTACTGATGTTTTTGATCTTTTAGATACGGCAGAGTCTAAATTGTATGAAGTAACACAAGGGAACATAAAACGATCCTCGGAAACTGCACATAGTTTGGTTATTCAGGCAAAAAACAGGATTCAGGAAATATCAAATAAAGAAGGCTTAAGTGGTGTGCCTTCAGGCTTTGACAAACTCGATAAATTGACATCAGGTTGGCAGCCAAGTGATTTGATTATTATCGCTGCACGTCCCGGGATGGGTAAAACGGCCCTTACTTTATCTATGGCCAGGAATATTGCAGTACAACATAATATTCCCGTTGCCTTTTTCTCTTTGGAGATGTCTGCGGTGCAATTGATTACCCGATTAATATCTTCTGAAACCGGTTTGTCTTCTGAAAAGTTGCGGACCGGTAACCTGGAAACTCATGAATGGGAACAACTTAACGTGAAAGTAAAGGATCTGGAAAAAGCTCCTTTGTTTATAGATGATTCGCCCTCATTGTCAATTTTCGATTTACGTGCGAAAGCAAGGCGGTTATCTTCACAACATGGAATTAAATTACTTGTCGTAGATTATTTGCAGTTGATGACTGCCGGGAGTTCAGTTAAAGGAGGAAACAGGGAACAGGAAATTTCTACCATCTCCAGGAATTTAAAAGCCCTGGCAAAAGAGCTCAATATTCCTGTAATCGCGCTTTCTCAATTGTCCCGTGCAGTTGAAACCCGTGGAGGAAGTAAACGTCCCCTATTAAGTGACTTGAGGGAATCTGGTGCAATTGAGCAGGATGCAGATATCGTTTCTTTTATCTACAGGCCTGAATATTACAAAATTGATGAATGGGACGACGAAGAACGTTCGCCTACTGCGGGCCAGGGGGAATTTATTGTGGCCAAGCACCGTAACGGTGGCCTGGAAAGCGTTCGATTGAAATTTGTTGGCCATCTCGGAAAATTTGATAACTTAGATGATTTTGACTCTCCATTCGAGTTTAACTCAAAAATGAATGAAGCAGCAAATGACGATACCTTTAAAAAATCCAAATTGCCAAATCCTAGTGCAGATGAGGCATTTGGCAGTTCTATGAATGGAGATTCTAACGATGATGAGGATAACGACGTACCTTTCTAAAATCAAATTTCCGGTAGGTAGATCTGCTTCTTACCGGCTTCTCCATGATATTTCAACCACTTCTTTTTTTAAGAAACAGTTTTATTTAAAATATAAGGTAATCGGGATAAATAGCTTGAGAAAATTAATTCTTATGCTGTTCTTATTTTTGTCTTCATCCTATTTATTTGCCTCTGGGATCCTTATTCCTATGGATGCTAAGGGACAAACCAATCATTTAAAAGCTTACGGGATTACTTATTATGCCCTTGAAAATGGATTAAATATCCAGTGGCTATTAAATTACCGCGGAGGATCTTTCTTGATTTCCGATACTGAAGCATTGCGCCGGGAATGCCAGATCCGTGGGGTTTCCTTTGAAATTATAAGTGACACTAAAGTTCAATCTATTTTAGAAGGAATTCAAAGTCCATCAAGTAATATGGAAGCTGTTATCCTGGAAAAAGCTCCTAAAATTGCTGTTTATTCTCCGCAGGGGAATAAGCCATGGGACGATGCTGTTACTATGGTGCTTAGCTATGCCGAAATTCCCTATGAAACTATCTACGATGAGGAAGTATTAGGCGATGCTTTGCTATTATATGATTGGTTGCATTTGCACCACGAAGATTTTACCGGGCAATATGGAAAATTTTATAGGAATTACAGGACTACGCCTTGGTACATTCAGGAAAAAGCAGAAGCCGAAGCTTTGGCCACAAAATTGGGATATAAAAAAGTCTCAGAAGAAAAATTAGCTGTCAGCTTAAAAATTAAAAATTTTGTAATAGGAGGTGGGTTTATGTTTGCAATGTGCAGTGCAACCGATAGTTTTGATATAGCCCTGGCAGCTGAAGGAGTGGATATTGCCGAACCCATGTTCGATGGGGATCCAAGCGAGCCCGGATATCAAGCAAAACTGGACTATGATAAAACTTTTGCCTTTACCGGGTTTGAACTTGAACGGAGCCCCATGGTCTATGAGTTTTCTTCCATAGATATGACCGAGAAACGTCAAATTTCAATGGAGAATGATTATTTTACCCTGATGGAATTTTCTGCAAAATGGGACCCTGTTCCTACTATGCTCAATCAAAATCATACCGTTCTGGTAAAAGGATTTATGGGGCAAACCACAGCTTTTGATCCTTCTACATTAAAATCGACAGTTTTGGTATTGGGCGAGAATAAACTGAATGGCGAAGCGCGATATATTCATGGAATTAAAGGAAAAGGTTTTTTTACATTCTATGCGGGTCATGATCCCGAAGATTATCAGCATAGGGTAGGGGATCCCAAAACTGAATTGGAACTTCATCCCAATTCTCCGGGTTACCGTCTTATTTTAAATAATGTGCTTTTTCCCGCAGCGAAAAAGAAAAAGCAAAAAACCTGAAATTTAGTTTTCTCAGTTGAATAGTGATAGATCCAGAGCTATTGTTGTGGACCGAGATGTAAATTTTAGTTTGTCTGTAAAGAGAAAAATAGCTCACTATTTTAATCGTGGATTATAGGTGTGATGTTTTTAATAAAATGGTTTCAACCATTTTCGCTAACAGTTGTTTTCTTTAGAAAATTATCTGATAGATTAGATTTGAGACTTCCTTTTAAAACCCTTCTTCCTATTTGTTTTCCAAAGACAGGGCGCTTTTATTTTCCAGCTGCAAAAAAAACTGTTGAAACAGTTTTTATGATTTCCTTTTACCCACGATAACTATCAACAGCTGTATCCTGATCAAGAACAAACCCATCCATTGTCACTAGCGCCGGGGGATAAAGAATTCAAAATGAACTGGTTTTAGCCCCTATGTTTTAAGGGGGAACATTAGAATTGAGGATAAATTAAAGCGAAAAATCTTTCAAGAAAAAGTAGCGGATATTTGTAAAAAAAACAATCCCGCTCTTTCGGGCGGGATTGTTTAGATAAGAACGTTAATTGGGTATTTAATTTATTTTACTTTGTCAACAATAGCTTTAAACGCATCAGGGTGGTTCATAGCTAAATCGGCTAATACCTTTCGGTTTAAGTCAATATTGTTAGCTTTTACACCTCCCATGAATTGAGAATAAGACATTCCATATAATCTGGCTCCGGCATTAATACGGATGATCCAAAGTGAACGAAAATTTCTTTTCTTGGTTTTACGGTCTCTGTAAGCGTATAACATCGCTTTGTCAACCGCGTTTTTAGCTACTGTCCAAACGTTTTTACGACGTCCAAAGTAACCTTTTGCTAGCTTTAGAACCTTTTTTCTTCGGGCTCTCTTAGCAACTGAATTTACTGATCTTGGCATATTTTTACATTTTTTTGAAGTAGGCGGTCTTTACGACTCTTTTCAAATTGATGTTCTCATTTCTGAAATCTCAATTCTTTTTTGCCTCGCTCCAGGGTTATTAAATTGTTAAAACCATCAAAAGGTTCAAATTACTTTAAACGTAATTGAAGTTTGATACTTTTTTTGTCTGCATCATGTACCAAAGTACTATGCGTTAAAGCAAGTTTACGTTTTTTAGACTTCTTCGTTAGAATGTGGCTTTTAAACGCGTGCTTCCTTTTTATTTTACCTGTACCGGTAAGCTTGAACCGCTTTTTGGCACTGGATTTTGTTTTCATTTTAGGCATGCTCTTCTGTATTTATAATTAACGTTCTTACTTTCTTATTTTGTTTTTCTTGGAGACATAAACATAGTCATACGTTTACCTTCCAATTT
>Ga0307486_1000838_pt1 | contig 25760 bp, 20 predicted proteins | sample CBIW02metaG_FD_203663 | JGI IMG/M metagenome (GOLD analysis project Ga0307486, IMG submission 203663) | Sea-ice brine microbial communities from Beaufort Sea near Barrow, Alaska, United States - CBIW 0.2 | ecosystem: Environmental > Aquatic > Marine > Coastal | place: USA: Alaska | collected...
CGACGGCCGGGGGGTTTGCCCTTGCGGCGCCGATCGCGATTGCGGTGCACGGCCTGGGCCTGAGCAGCGCCTGGCTGACATGGCCCTTGCTGGCGGCCACGCTATGCATGTTTGGTGGCAGCCTGTTTGTGGCCTTGCGTCGACGCAATCCGCCCGCCCGGCTCTCGAAAGGGCCCTGGATGCGTCTGCCCAAAAGCCTGGTTGCGTTCTCGCTGGGGGTTTTCGTTGTTACTCTGCCCGCAGCGGGTGTGGTGCCCGCTGCCATCGGCGGCTGGGTACTGGCCGTGCTTCTCGCGGCCGTGGTGGCCTGGGGCCTGGCTGAAATGTTTTTGGGTATGACCTGGGGTGGGCCGATGAAACACGCCTTCGCCGGTGTGCTGCATCTGGCTTTCCATCGCCGGCCGGAACGTTTCGGAGGCGGCCGTTCCACCGGCCTGAAAGCGCTTGATCTTGCCGACCCGCAGGCGCCGCTGGGCGCAGGAAAACCGGCGGATTTCACCTGGAACCAGCTACTGGGGTTCGATGCTTGCGTGCAATGCGGGCGTTGCGAAGCAGTCTGCCCGGCGTTTGCTGCGGGCCAGCCCCTTAACCCGAAAAAACTGATACAGGACATGGTGGTTGGGCTGGCCGGGGGCAGCGATGCCGGCTATCACGGGTCTCCGCACCCCGGCAAGCCGGTGGGCGAGCACCATGGCGCACTCGATGAGCCCATCATCGGTAGAGAAGGCAAGGCGTTGATCGACGCCGACACCCTGTGGTCCTGCACCACCTGCAGGGCCTGTGTCGAGGAATGTCCGATGATGATCGAGCATGTCGACGCCATCGTTGACATGCGCCGCCACATCACCCTGGAGTTGGGCACCACACCCAGACGTGGCGTCGAGGTTATCGAAAACCTGATTGCGACCGACAATCCCAGCGGCTTCGCCCCCGACTCGCGTATGCACTGGGCCGCGGATCTCAACCTGCCGCTAATGGCCGACGTGCGCGACGCGGCGGTCCTGCTATGGATTGGTGATGGCGCCTTCGACCAGCGTAACCAGAGAACACTGCGTGCGCTGGTCAGGATACTGCGCGCCGCCGACGTCGATTTCGCGGTGCTCGGCAATGACGAGCGCGATAGCGGTGATCTCGCTCGCCGCCTTGGCGACGAAGCAACCTTCCAGAGTCTTGCGAGGCGCAACATCGCAACGCTGTCACAGTATGGCTTCGGCTGTATTCTCACCTGCGATCCCCACAGCTTTCATGTGCTCAAGAACGAGTATTCCGAATTGGGCGGTGTTTATCAGGTTTATCATCACAGCACCTATATCGCCGAGCTGCTCGCCAAAGGACGCCTGGCGATTTCCCAGTGGAAAGGCGACAAGGTCACCTATCACGATCCCTGCTACCTGGGGCGCTACAACGGTGAGTACGAGGCGCCGCGCAACGTGCTCAAGGCGCTCGGCATGGAACTGGTGGAAATGCAACGCAGCGGCTTTCGCTCACGCTGCTGCGGCGGCGGCGGGGGCGCGGCGATCGTCGACGTTCCCGGTAAACGCCGGATTCCCGACATGCGCATGGATGACATCCGTGAAACCGGCGTGAGTGTGGTAGCCGTCGGTTGTCCGCAATGCACCGCCATGCTGGAGGGCGTGGTAGAACCGGGGCCGGAGGTTCGTGACATTGCTGAACTCGTGGCCGACTGCCTGGTGCCATCGGCGCAGAAAGATCAATTCGGCCGGAACGACAAGGCGGGTCAGCCGGTGCCAACCGTGGAGTTGCTCGCTGATGCGTAACGACACGGATTCTCTTCCGCGCCGCGACTCACGCAAGGAGCGGATCGCGCGCAACCGCCTGCACCCAGACCATGACGCGGTGCTTGCGGAGATGCTTGGCACAAGCCAGGTTGGGCCATCGCTATGGCCCGGTCCCAATGGGCTGGCGCGGCGTAACCCGCACCGAGTGGGATTTAGTGGGCCCAACGGCATCAAGCGGATCGACCGCAGCGGCGCCCAGACGAATACGAGCCTGAACTCGCGAAATGAACGCCCGGCAGTGGCGGTCGACCCGCGTAAAACCGTTGAGATCGAGACTCCGGCTTTTCTGATTGCGGTGGTGCCTGATCTTCCCGGTGGGCGGCTATCGGCCCATGACCGGGACCTGCTCGGTTTGGCCCGGCAATTGGCCGATGCAGATCCGGCCATGCCCGGCGCTGTTTTGGCCATGGTCTTTGGCGCCATTCGGGAGGATGGCTTCGGAACTGCCGGTGTCGATCGACTACTGCACTCTTTAACACACTCTCTAACACACACTTTAATACACTCTGCCGATCAATCCCCCGGCCTGGGCGCATCCTCTAATACCCAGTGCAGCCCCGAAGAACGCCTGGCCGTGCTGGCTGACGTCGAGCGCGAGCTTTCGCCGCGGCACTGGCTTTTGCCAGACTCAGCGATAGGCGGCGCCGACCTGGGCCGCCGGTTGGCGGCGAGATTATCCGAACGCCCGGCAACACAGGTTTGGCAGATCAACCAGGACACGAAAGGCAAGCGCTGCAGCGGGCTAGGCGCTGCGGGCAGCACGGATATAAACCGACCGCTACCACGGTTGGTGTTGGCGCTGGCCGAATGCGCCGAACCCGTGGCCATGACCCGCCACGCGGCCCGGCCGATGACACTGCCGGCGCCATTGTCGCGGATGCCGGGGCGCATCCAGGATCTCGGTGCCGTTTCCGTTAACCCCGCGACGGTCGCGTTGGGCGAAGCGGAGTTTATTCTGGCCGCCGGTCGTGGCGTGAGCGACTGGGCCGGATTTCACAACGCCGCGGCAATTATGGGGGCTACCGAAGGTGCCTCGCGCGTTGCGGTTGATGACGGTTTCATGGCGCGCGACCGCCAGGTCGGCGCCAGCGGCACATGGGTCACTGCACGGGTGTACTTCGCGGTGGGTATTTCCGGCGCAATCCAGCATCTGCAGGGTATACAAAGCTGCGACAAGGTTGTTTCGATCAACCTCGACCCGCACTGCGACATGGTCAAACGCGCCGACCTCGCCGTGATCGGCGACGCCGACGAAATTCTGGCGGCTCTGGTGGCGCTGCAGCAACGACTTCAGGAGAAGAAAGATGCCGCATAAGGTGCTCGCGAAAACGGCGCACGCCGACGGCCCCGGTATTGCCGTGCTGGTCTCGATAGGGCGCCATCCGCTGACCGGGCGCACGCGGCGCGCTGACCAGGATGCGCGCGCGTACGAGCTGGCATTCTCCATTGCCGGTGCCCGCACAGCGCTGGTGCACGCTGGACAAAACGATGCCGAAAGCGAGCCGGCGCTGCGCGGCTATCTCGGGATGGTCGGCGCGCCCGAGGCTGGCGAAAACACCGTGGAGCGATTGGCGCTGATAGAACAGGCAGCCGGCGCCGATGTGCTGCCGGCGCTGGCCGACGCGCTGCGTGAGCTGGCGCCAGAGCTGGTACTTTGCGGCATGCGCGCCGAAACCGGTGAAGGTTCGGGAATGCTTCCCTATCTGCTGGCCGAGTGGCTCGGCTGGCCCATTGTAAGTGGTGTGGCACAGGTAGAAAGCGTAAACGACGGCGTCGTGACGCTGCTGCAGGCTCTGCCGCGCGGCCAGCGACGCCGGCTCTCGGTGCGGCTTCCTGCGATCGTAACGGTCGATAGCGCAGCACCCGGCGCGCGTCCCTCGGCTTTCGGTCCGGCGCGCAGGGGCGTGCTTGCGGTGTCCGCCGCCGCGTCCATGCCTGACGAAGTGCGGGCCGGATGGCTTACCGCACCGGCGCGCAAGCGACCCAAACGGTTGAAGATCATCACCGCGTCGTCGGCGCGGGACCGCTTTAAAGCAGCAGCGGCGAAGACGCAGGGCGGCGGCGGTAAGGTGTTGACCGGCGTCAGTTCCGAGATCGGAGCTGACGCCATCCAGGCGCTGCTGAAGGAGGAAGGGGTGCTGCCGAGCTGACGCCCTTATTTCCCGACTACACGCAAATGATCCTGGCCGTAACCCAGGCTGCTGAGCATCTGTTCGCTATACCATTGCACGAAGTCGATGACGCCGTATTCGTAAGTCTCTGAATACGGGCCTGGCTGGTAGGCTCTGGAGTTGATACCAAGCTGATTTTCCTCCACCAGACGCCGATCTTGATTGTTGGTTGCGTCCCAGACCCGCCGCATGTGGGTCAGATCGTAGTCGACGCCTTCGACGGCATCCTTGTGTACCAGCCACTTGGTGGTGACCACTGTTTCCTGGGGTCCTAGCGGTAGCACGCGAAACACCACCGCGTGATCCCCCATGAAGTGATTCCAGGAATTGGGCAGATGAAGGATGCGCAGCGAACCCATGTCAGGATTCTGGATTCGGCCCATCAGTTTTTTGCAAGCAGGTTTACCGTCCATTGTCATGGCGACCGTACCCTCCAATAGGGGGGTTCTGGTAAGGCGGTTACGCTGACCGAAACGCTGTAGCTTCCAGGGTATATTCTGGGCACTCCATTCGGCCTGCTTGCGCGCGACCAGCGCCTTGTACTCGGGTGTGGCGCGGGGATCCTCGGTGTCATCGAACTCCTGCAGGCTATTTAGCAATTCGGGGTGCGCAGCACTGCAGTGATAGCACTCGCGGTTATTTTCGACCACCAGCTTCCAGTTGGCCTTTTCAACCAGCGTCGATTCGGCGGCGACTTTGACGTTGTCCATGTCATAGGGCTCAAGGTACTCCCCGAGCGTGGCGAGAAAGTCATCGACGGCGGGTGGATCTTCGGCCAGACAGATCAGAATAAAGCCGCCACCGGTTTTGACATACACGGGTTTTAATCCGTATTCGGACGGATCGAAGGCGTCGCCCATATTGCTGCCCGCGTACAGGAGGCGTCCATCGAGCTCGTAAGTCCATTGATGGTAGGGGCACACCAGCTTGGCAACTTTGCCCTGAGCCTTGCTGCACAGGCGCGAACCGCGATGGCGACAGACGTTGTAAAACCCCCGCACAGCGCCTGTATTGTCGCGCATCACGATCACGGAGTTACTGCCCACCTCGACCGTTATGTAGCTGCCTTTGGTTGGGATTTCGCACGTCATTCCGGCGAAAATCCATTCCTTCTCAAATATCTCTTCCATGTCGAGTCTGAACATTCTCGCGTCATTGTAGAGGGCTTGTGGCAAAGAGAAAGTCTGGCGCCTGCTCTGCAGCATCTCAGCCATCACACTGCGCGGGTCATTCATTGGGTCGTCAAAACCTGCGGTAAAATTATGGTCCATCGCTTTCTCTCCTCACGGTGTGAATGATTGTCTCAGATGCCATCTGACTTAGAGCTGAGTGTGGACCAGGTTCAGGAAGCAGAGTTGTCTATTCACGACATGCGCAGCGCTGGCGACGACATGCCGTGTCAGGGCCGTGATGGCAGTTCCAGATACGCCAGTGTCGTAAATAGGCAAGTCGCCCCAGGGACAGGCGGCCAGAATGGCTCTGCCGACCATGCTTCAGGTGGATCATGCATCAGTGATTATAGTGATAGCGATACTTGGCCCAGGTTGCCGTTGCCTGCAGACCGCTCAGACGAGAAAGAGTCTATGACTATGCAGTTTCTCAATCCCGTTAACACGCAGACTTGGAGCAATGGCCGCCACGTGGTGCGCTGCACCCAGGCGATCCAGGAAACCTGGGATGTGCGCACCTTTTGTTTCGTTGCGGAACAGCCGATCCTGTTCTATTTCAAGCCCGGCCAGTTCGTCACGTTGGAGCTGGAAATCGACGGCGAGCAAATCATGCGCTCCTACAGTATTTCCAGCTCCCCATCGGTGCCTTACAGCTTTTCGATTACGGTAAAGCGCATACCCGGCGGCAAGGTTTCCAACTGGCTCCACGATAACCTCGTTGAAGGTTTCGAGCTTGCGGTGCACGGACCGATTGGCGACTTCAATGCCATCGATTACCCCACCGAGAATATCCTGATGCTCTCCGGTGGTGTTGGCATAACGCCGGTCATGTCGATGGCCCGCTGGTTTTTCGATACCAATGCCAATGTTAACGCCTGCTTTATCCACAGTGCCCGCACCCCCCGGGACGTCATCTTCAGTCGCGAGCTCGACCACATGTGCTCGCGCATCGCCAGCTTCAATGTGCATGTCATCTGCGAGCGGCAGGAGCCCGGCCAACCCTGGGTCGGCTATAGGGGCTATTTGAACCAGCAGATGCTGGAGCTGATCGCGCCGGACTTCATGAATTTTGAGGTGTTTTGCTGCGGCCCGCCCCCTTACATGCGTGCGGTCAGACGGATCCTGGGCGAAGCGGGTTTCGACATGGCTCGTTACCACGAGGAGTCGTTCGGCTCGACACCGGCGGAGGTTGCGGAAGACGTTATCGAGCACGCCGAGGCCGCTGCCGAGGCACTCGACCAGGCTGATCTGGTCGGTGTTACCTTCGCCGACAGCGACAAGCACGTGCGCGTGCCACGGGGCGAGACTGTTCACGCCGCTGCGGCCAAGGTGGGCCTGCACATTCCGAAGGCTTGCGGCATGGGCTTGTGCGGCACCTGCCGGGTTGAGCTGAAAGCCGGCACGGTAGATATGCAGCACAACGGCGGCATTACTGAAGAAGACCAGGAGGCGGGCTTCATCCTTGCCTGTTGCAGTCGGCCATTGAGTGACGTTGTTGTGGGTTACTGAGAATGTCGCAAACAGGATTTGCACTGACGCTGTTAAGCACTTTTTTAGTCGGCCACAGGGCTACCATCGAAACACGGTTTAACGCCTGGCGCCTTCGCCACGCCCTGCACACCAGAAATTTTTGAGGAGATGCTACATGTTCACCCGTGAAGACCGGTTACAGGGGTTTGATGACGTTTTGATGGACGCCATCGATGCGGAGTCCGCACGTCAGGAAGCGCACATCGAGCTGATCGCTTCTGAAAATTACGCCAGCCCGCGGGTGATGCAGGCACAAGGTACTGTGCTGACCAATAAATACGCCGAGGGGTATCCGGGGCGGCGCTATTACGGCGGCTGCGAACATGTCGATACGGTGGAGAGTCTGGCAATCGAGCGCGCCTGCGAACTGTTCGGCGCCCGCTACGCCAACGTGCAGCCCCACTCGGGCGCGCAAGCCAATGCCGCCGTTTTCATGGCGCTGGTGAAACCTGGCGATACCATTCTAGGGATGAGCCTTGCCCATGGCGGCCACCTGACGCACGGCGCGGCGCCGAACTTTTCCGGTAAACACTATAACGCGGTGCAGTACGGGCTTGATCCGGTTACCAGCGAAATCGATTACGAGGAGGTCGAGCGGCTGGCCCACGAGCACAAACCGAAAATGATCATCGCCGGCTTTTCCGCCTATTCGCGGGTGGTCGACTGGGCACGCTTTCGGTCGATCGCCGATTCGGTTGGCGCCTGGCTGATGGTCGATATGGCTCACGTCGCCGGTTTGGTGGCTGCGGGGCTTTATCCAAGCCCGATCACCCATGCCCATGTTGTGACCACCACGACCCACAAAACCCTGCGCGGTCCGCGTGGCGGGCTCATTCTCAGCGCGGTTGATGACGAAGCGCTGCACAAAAAGCTCAATGGCGCAGTCTTCCCCGGCCAGCAGGGCGGCCCGCTGATGCACGTCATCGCGGCTAAGGCGGCGGCCTTGAAGGAGGCGATGGGTGAGGACTTTGTTCAGTATCAGCGTCAGGTCATAAAAAATGCCCGCGCAATGGCCGCGGTATTCGTCGAGCGTGGCTTCGACGTGGTTTCAGGGGGCACCGACAATCACCTCTTTCTGGTCTCGCTGATTCAGCAGGGCATTACCGGAAAGGATGCCGATGCCCTGCTGGGTCGCAGCCATATCACGGTTAACAAGAACGCGGTGCCCAACGATCCCCAGAGCCCGTTCGTGACCTCCGGGCTCAGGATTGGCACACCGGCGGTAACAACCCGGGGTTTCGCCGAAGCCGAGTGTACGACACTTGCGGTGTGGATCTGTGATCTGCTCGACGCTCTGGCCAGCGGTGGCGATACCGCAGCCCTCGAGGCCGCGGTGCGAGAGAAGGTCGCAACGCTATGCCAGCGTTTTCCGGTGTATCAGGCGATCAGCGCGCGACGTCCCGCCGCCACCGCTGCTTGACGCCACACCGCCCGATTTCCCACAGAACAGTCTGACAAGGGGGTTGCTCGCTATGGAACGGTATTCGGTTTTTGGACTCATCAAACACGCCCTGAGTTATCACGAGAACTGGCAAAAAACCTGGCGTAGCCCCACGCCGAAGAAAGAATACGACGTGATCATCATCGGCGGCGGCGGTCACGGCCTCGCCACCGCCTACTACCTTGCCAAACGCTACGGCGTCACCAACGTGGCGGTTATCGAGAAGGGTTGGCTGGGCGGCGGCAATACCGCACGCAACACCACGATCGTGCGCTCAAACTACCTCTGGGACGAGTCGGCAGCGCTGTACGAGCACTCGATGAAGCTGTGGGAAGGGCTGTCGCAGGACCTGAACTACAACGTCATGTTCTCACAGCGCGGTGTGCTCAACCTTGGGCATACCCTGCAGGACATGCGCGACATTCAGCGCAGGGTCAATGCCAACCGTCTTAACGGCATCGATGGCGAAGTGCTCGATGCCCGCCAGGTCGCGGAGCGGGTTCCCATAATGGACTGCTCCGGCAGCACCCGTTACCCGGTGCTGGGCGCCTCGTGGCAGCCGCGGGCAGGCGTGGCCCGCCATGACGCCGTGGCCTGGGGCTATGCCCGCGGCGCGGACCGGCTTGGGGTCGACCTGATCCAGCAGACCGAAGTCACCGGGCTCAATATCCACAATGGCAAGATTATCGGTGTGCATACCAGTCGCGGCGATATCAATGCCAGAACAGTGGGCTGTGTGGTCGCCGGTAACTCCGGCGTGGTCGCTGGCATGGCCGGCATCAAGCTGCCCATCGAGTCGCACCCTCTGCAGGCATTCGTGTCAGAGCCGCTCAAGCCGATTCTCGACACGGTTGTCATGTCTAACCACGTGCACGGGTATATCAGCCAGACGGACAAGGGCGATCTGGTCATTGGCGCCGGCATTGACGGGTACAACGGTTATGGCCAACGCGGCAGTTACCCGACGATTGAACACACCATGCAGGCGATTATTGAACTGTTCCCGATCTTCTCACGGGTGCGCATGAACCGGCAGTGGGGCGGCATTGTCGACACCACGCCAGATGCCTGTCCGATCCTTTCTGCCACACCGGTTGAAGGGCTGTTTTTCAACTGCGGCTGGGGCACTGGTGGCTTCAAGGCCACCCCGGGTTCGGGCGATGTCTTCGCCTGGACTTTGGCGAACGGTCGGCCACATGCCCTGGCGGCGCCGTTTTCAATCGATCGCTTCTACACCGGCTCGCTGATTGACGAGCACGGCGCCGCAGGCGTCGCTCACTAAAGGAGAGCCCGGACCATGTTCTACATTCATTGCCCCTACTGCGCCGAGCGACGGTCTGAGGAAGAGTTTCACTGCGTGGGCCAGGCCCATATCCAGCGCCCGGAGAATCCGGAGGCGGCGTCAGACAGAGAATGGGGCGACTACCTGTTCTTCCGTGACAACCCCAGAGGACTGCATCAGGAAATGTGGGTACATGCGGCAGGCTGTCGCAAGTTCTTCAACGTTGCCCGCAACACCGTCAGCTACGAGATCCTCGAAACGTATCGCATGGGTGAACAAGCCAGCGTCACTGCCGGCACGGCAGCGCACGGTCGTGAAGGGCAGGTTGAGCAGGTACACAAAAAAGTACAGGGGGTCCGTGCATGAATCAGGTCAATCGTCTGGCAAAGGGTGGGCGCATTGATCGTGGTCGTCCACTGACGTTTTCGTTCAACGGTCAGACCTGTCACGGCTACATCGGTGACACACTGGCTTCCGCGTTGCTCGCCAATGGCGTAAATATCGTCAACCGCAGTTTCAAGTACTCGCGCCCGCGCGGCATTGTCGCCGCCGGCGCCGAAGAGCCCAATGCGATCATGCAATTAGGGGCGACGGAGGCGACGCAGGTTCCCAACGTGCGGGCCACCCAGCAGGCGCTGTTCGATGGCCTGTGTGCTCGCAGCACCAACCCTCACAGCCACTTGCTAAGCACCGTCGGCGAACTGTTCAGCCCGATGATCCCGCCCGGTTTCTACTACAAGACATTCATGGCGCCGGCGTCAATGTGGATGACCTATGAAAAGGTGATCCGCAAGGCGGCTGGTCTGGGGCGTAGCCCACGCGAAATAGACCCGGACCATTATGAACACAGCAAGCAACACTGCGACGTGCTGGTGATCGGCGCGGGTCCTGCTGGATTGGCCGCCGCCCTCGCGGCCGGCAGGAGTGGCGCGCGCGTTATTTTGTGCGATGAGCAGGAAGAGCTGGGCGGATCCCTGCTCTGTTCGCGGGAAATGCTTGACGGCAAAGAGGCCTCCGTATGGGTAGCCGCCGTGGTGGCCGAACTGGAAGGCATGGACAACGTTCTCCTGTTGCCGCGTACCACGGCCAACGGCTTGCACGACCATCAGTTCGTAACACTGTACGAACGCCGCACAGAACACCTTGGTGATCGCGCACCGGAGGTCAACGGCCACCGGCTGGCGCGCGCCTGCATGTATCACGTTCGTGCTGCGCAGATTGTTCTGGCTACAGGCGCTCACCAAAGGCCGCTGGTTTACGCGAAAAACGATGTGCCGGGCAACCTGCTGGCTGGCGCCGTATCCACCTACATTCGCAGATACGGCGTTGTACCGGGCAAACGCCTCGTTGTCTCGACCTGCCACGACGACGGCTACCGCGCCGCACTCGACTGGGCGGAAGCCGGCCATGAGGTTGTCGCCATCGTTGATGCCCGGGACCGTGCCGATGGCCACTGGAGTGAAATGGCGCGTGCGCAAGGGCTGAACATCATCATGGGCAGCGCTGTTATCGAGGCGAAAGGCAAAAACCGGGTGACCGGTGCGCGAATTGCCAGCATCGACGTCGCCCGCTTTCAGACGACGGGTGCGGTCAGAGAATTGAGTTGCGACACCATTGCCAGCTCTGGTGGCTACAGCCCAGTGGTGCACCTGTCCTCGCACACCAACTCGCGGCCGGTCTGGCGTGAAGACATTCTTGGTTTCGTGCCGGCAGAACTGCCTGGCTTGACGCCCGTCGGTGGTGCCTGCGGCGTGTACGCGCTCGGCGATGTGCTCAAGGGCGGCGCCGAAGCAGGTGCCGAGGCCGCAATTGGGTGTGGTGACACGTCGGCGGCAATCGACCTGCCCGACGTCGAACGCCTTGAGACCGGCGAAGCTCTGGGTCTGTATCAAGTACCTCATGAGAAGCCGACTTTGCGTGCGCCCAAGCAGTTCGTCGATCTGCAGAACGACGTGACCGCAGCGGCCATAGAGCTTGCTACCCGTGAAGGGTTCGAAGCCATCGAGCACGTCAAGCGCTACACCGCGCTGGGGTTCGGCACCGATCAGGGCAAACTGGGTAATATCAACGGCATGGCAATCGCCGCCCGCTGCCTCAATCAGACCATAGCTGACACCGGCACCACGATATTTCGCCCTAACTACACTCCGGTGAGCTTTGGTGCAATCGCCGGGCGCCATCGCCGCGACCTGTTCGACCCCGAGCGCTACACCGCATTGCACGAGTGGCACCTTGCGCGTGGCGCAAAGTTTGAAGATGTCGGCCAGTGGAAGCGGCCCTGGTACTTCCCCATTAATAATGAAGAGACGATGCACGATGCAGTCGTGCGCGAGTGTCGTGCCGTGCGCGAGAAGGTGGGTATGCTTGATGCTTCTACCCTGGGCAAGATCGATATTCAGGGCAAGGACGTTCGCGAGTTCCTTGGTCGGATCTACACCAACGGCTGGGAAAAACTTGCGGTCGGCAAGGCGCGCTACGGCCTGATGTGTAAGGACGACGGTATGGTGATGGATGACGGGGTAACCACCTGCCTTGCCGACAACCACTTTTTGATGACTACAACCACTGGAGGCGCTGCTCGGGTTCTGGAGTGGCTTGAGCTGTGGCATCAGACCGAGTGGCCCGAACTCGATGTCAGCTTCACCTCGGTTACCGATCACTGGGCAACCATGGTCATCACCGGGCCAGAAGCACGCCGCCTGCTTGAAGAAGTTACTGACATTGACCTTGATCGCGACAGCTTCAAGTTCATGGACTGGCGCGAGGGTACGGTGGCCGGCGTACCGGCACGGGTGTATCGGATCTCCTTCACCGGAGAGCTCAGTTATGAGGTCAACGTGCAGGCCCACTATGCCATGCATGTCTGCAAGACCCTGTTTCAGCATGGCGACAAGTACGGCCTGACGCCGTACGGCACCGAAACCATGCACGTGCTGCGGGCCGAAAAGGGGTTCATTATCGTTGGCCAGGAAACCGATGGTTCGGTAACGCCCGAGGATCTTGGGATGCAGTGGTGCGTTGGCTACAACAAGCCGTTTTCCTGGATCGGCAAGCGCTCGCTCACACGGCCGGATACCTGTCGCGAGGATCGCAAACAAATGGTCGGGCTCAAACCCGTGGATGGGACGGTCGTGCTTCAGGAAGGAGCGCAGATCGTTTTCGATCCGCAGCAGCCAATACCCATGACCATGGTCGGACATGTGACATCGAGCTACTACAGCCCGACGCTGAGCCATGGTTTCGCGCTGGCGTTAGTCAAGGGCGGCCAGAAGCGCATCGGCGAGCGGGTCTATTGTCCGATGGCCGGTGGTGTTACCCACGCCGCAGAAATCGTCAGTCCGATCTTCTATGACCCCAAGGGGGAGCGCCAGAATGTCTAAGGTCGCCATTTTTGAACAACGTGCGCCGGACACGATCGCGGCCGAATCGCCGCTGCATTATTCGCTTCACCGGCATGCTGTCTCTGCTCATAAAGAAGGGGCTAGCGTAGTCATGGCTGAACGTGCCTTTCTGGGCCACCTGATTGTGCGGGGCACTGCGGACGTGTTGCGTGCGGCGGTAAAAGAAGTGGTCGGTATTGCCTTGCCCGAAACCGCCTGCGGCCTGAACGTTGACGGGGAAAAAAGCATCCAGTGGCTGTCACCGGACGAGTGGCTGGTGATTTTGCCGCCGGGTGAGGAATTTGCCACCGAGAAGGCGTTGCGCGTGGCGCTGGGGGAAGCCACCTATGCAATCGTTAACGTCAGCGGCGGTCAGACAGTGCTGGCACTGTCAGGACCCAGCGCGCACGAGGTGCTGATGAAGTCGACACCCTGTGACGTGCATCCGCACGCATTCCCCGTTGGCAGAGGAGTGTCGACGGTGTTTGCCAAGACCACAGTGCTACTTCGCCGTCCTGATGCCGAACACTGGGAGCTGGTGATCCGGCGCAGTTTCGCCGATTACCTGTATCGCTGGTTGCTGGACGCAGGCGAAGAGTATGGGATCACCACAAAACACGCTGAAAATGAGGATAATAACAATGAGTGACAATCGCGGTGTTGTTTATATAGGCCCGGGCAAAGTTGAAGTCCAGTCCATTCCGTTTCCGAAACTGGAGAACCCACAGGGCCGCAGGATCGGCCACGGCGTACTGCTCAAGGTGATCACGACCAACATCTGTGGTTCGGACCAGCATATGGTCCGCGGCCGCACGTCGGCGCTTGCAGGGCTGGTGCTGGGTCACGAGATTACCGGCGAAGTGATTGAGATCGGCTCTGATGTCGAGAACTTCAAGGTTGGCGATCTGGCGTCGGTGCCGTTCAACGTAGCTTGCGGGCGCTGCCGTACCTGCAAGGAGCAGGACACCGGCGTCTGCCTCACCGTCAACCCGTCGCGCGCTGGCGGCGCGTACGGTTACGTGGATATGGGAGGCTGGGTCGGTGGTCAGGCCGATTATGTGATGGTGCCCTATGCCGACTTCAATCTGCTGAAACTGCCGCACCGCGATCTTTCAATGGAAAAGATCCGTGACCTCACCTGTCTATCCGATATTCTGCCAACAGGCTATCACGGCGCGGTAACAGCAGGCGTCGGTCCAGGTAGTACGGTCTATATCGCCGGTGCAGGACCGGTCGGGCTCGCCGCTGCAGCTTCGTCGCGCTTGCTGGGCGCGGCGGTAGTCATCGTCGGCGACGTCAATCCGACCCGCCTGACCCATGCAAAATCTCAGGGGTTCGAGGTGGTTGACCTGTCGCAGGACGCTTCTCTGGGCGATCAGATCGCCGAACTGCTTGGCATACCCGAGGTGGATTGTGCGGTAGACGCCGTAGGGTTCGAGGCTCGCGGTCATGGGCATGAGGGCGCCCAGGAAGAGGCCCCGGCGATTGTGCTCAATTCGCTGATGGAGATTACCCGTGCTGCAGGCAAGCTGGGCATTCCCGGTCTGTATGTCACCGAGGATCCGGGCTCTGCGGATACAGCCGCCCAGAAGGGTAACCTGAGCCTGCGTTTTGGCCTTGGCTGGGCAAAGTCCCATAGCTTCCACACCGGCCAGACACCGGTGATGAAGTACAACCGCCAGTTGATGCAGGCCATCATGTGGGATCGTATCAAGATAGCGGATGTCGTCGGGGTCGAGGTTATCTCGCTGAACGATGCGCCGCTCGGTTACGGCGAGTTTGATGCGGGCGTGCCCAAAAAATTCGTCATCGATCCGCACAACACGCTTAAGCGGGCATAACCGAGAATACAGACATTAGCGATGTCAAATTGCTAGGATGCAACAAGGGGCCAGTTTAGCGCGCCACCCTGGGTGCGCCGCGACGGCTGGAAGCCCTGGTATTAACCAGCAGGGGGCAATTGTCTGATGACGAGCACTAATGAGCGCCAGGATAAAGACACGCTACATGCGGCTATTCCTGCCCAGGGGCAGATTCAGACGCTCGGTTTCCTCCTGCTGGACAACTTCACCCTTATTTCGATGGCGGCCGCCATCGAGCCGCTGCGAATGGCCAACCAGCTGGCCGGTCGTACACTTTATAACTGGGTGACCTTAAGCCTGGACGGAACACCCGTGCGAGCCAGCGACGGCGTGCTGGTCACGCCGGATACTGCAACGTCCGCAGCGCCGCCGATAGACACAGTCATCGTTTGTGGCGGCGTGGGCGTCGAGCGCAGCGCCTCCCGCGAACATCTCGCTTGGTTGAAGGCTCAGGCACGACTCTCGCGCAGGCTCGGCGCGGTTTGTACGGGCAGCTGGGCGCTGGCCAGGGCCGGACTGCTGGATGGCTACGAGGTCAGCGTGCATTGGGAATACATGGTCATGATGAAAGAGACTTTTCATCGCGTCACCCTGACCGATCGGCTTTTCTGCATTGACCGGGATCGGTCAACGGCGTCCGGTGGCACCGCGCCGCTGGATATGATGCTCAGTCTGATCGCCCGCGATCATTCCAGAGCGCTCTCTTGCGCTATCTCTGAAATGTTCATTTATGACCTGGTGCGTAACGAGCAAGACCTGCAGCGGGTGCCGCTGAAACACTGGTTTGGCAGTACCCAACCCAAACTACTGGAAATCGTTGCCCTGATGGAGGCCAATCTCGAAGAGCCCATTTGTCTGGATGAGCTTGCAGTCTTCGTGTTGATGTCGCGGCGCCAGCTCGAACGGCTGTTTCAAAAGCATCTGCTCTGCTCGCCCTCACGGTACTACATCAAACTGCGCCTGACCCGTGCACGCCAGCTGCTTAAGCAAAGCCCGCTGTCGATCGTCGAAGTCGCCTCCGCATGCGGCTTCGTCTCCACCTCGCATTTTTCCAGGTGTTACCGTGAGTATTTCGGTATTCCGCCACGCAGTGAGAGAATTAACGGGGTGTCCTGCCCGTCCGGTGCACGGGCTGGAGGCGCGGCAACCGCCTTGATCGATGCTCAGGGCGAGCCGACCTACGGTAGCGTTCAGACATAACACTGATAGAAAATGACGCTTTTGGAAGCCAGCCAGTCGTATCCAAGCGGCTCTGGGCCAAAACGGCAGCGTATGCTTCATTCTCGTCAGGGATCTGACATCAGGAAACCGCATTCACCCGAGGTGATCCATGTCCATCAGTGTCTTCGACCTGTTCAAAATTGGGATCGGACCCTCCAGCTCGCATACCGTCGGCCCCATGCGTGCCGCCTATGATTTTGTCCAGGCGCTTCGCCACCAGGGAATGCTGGAGCAGGTAAGGCGCATAGAGATTCACTTGTTTGGTTCGCTGTCGGCTACCGGCGTGGGCCACGGGACGGATCGTGCCGCCATTATGGGGCTAATGGGGGAACAACCGCAGACCATTGATCCGGTCGTTATCGGCCCGACTATGGAGGCGCTTCAAGAGACCCAGACTCTGCTGCTCGATGCCCGGTTTCCGATTAATTTCAACGCAAACCGCGACATGCAATGGCATTCAGAGAATCTTTTGCATCATCCGAATGCGATGCGGGTGATCGCCCATACGCACAGCGACGAGCTTTATCGCAACACCTACTACTCAGTCGGCGGCGGCTTCGTGATTGATGAGGCCCAGGCCGCGCAGGGTGATTTCGACACCGACACGACGCCCCTGCCCTACGAGTTCAATACGGCGGCTGAACTGCTCGCCCTGTGCAAGACGCACGGCCTGAGTATTTCCGGGGTGATGCTGGAAAACGAAAAAGCGTGGCGCGACGAGGCCACTATTCGTGCCCAGCTGATAGGGCTCTGGGAGGCCATGCAGGCCTGCGTGCAAAACGGCTTGCGCAATGAGGGCATGATCCCCGGCGGACTATTCGTGAGGCGCCGGGCAGCGGCCTGGCATGCACGCTTGCTGGCCAAGAAAAACAACGGCAGCTTGATTGCCTCCACCTCATCCGCGATGGACTGGCTCAATCTCTTTGCCCTGGCTGTCAACGAAGAGAATGCCGCCGGCGGGCGGATGGTGACGGCGCCGACGAACGGCGCAGCTGGCATCATTCCGGCGGTGTTACATTACTACATGCAGTTTCAGCCTGATGCGAACGATCGCGATGTGGTCAATTATCTGCTCACCGCCGCCGCCGTCGGTATTCTCTGCAAGAAAAACGCTTCAATTTCAGGCGCAGAAGTGGGGTGTCAGGGCGAGGTCGGATCGGCCTGCGCGATGGCCGCCGCCGGGCTTGCAGAGATCCTGGGCGGAACCCCGGCGCAGGTTGAGAATGCGGCGGAAATCGGTCTGGAGCACAACCTTGGTTTGACCTGCGACCCCATCGGCGGTCTGGTCCAGGTGCCCTGCATCGAGCGCAATGCCATCGCCTCGGTCAAGGCGGTCAATGCAGCGCACATGGCGCTGGCGGGCGACGGTGAGCACATCGTTTCGCTTGACAAGGTTATTCGAACGATGCGCGACACCGGGCGCGACATGCATGACAAATACAAGGAAACCTCGCGGGGCGGCCTGGCGGTCAATATCGTCGAGTGCTGACGCTTTGCAATCCCATCCATCTAACCATCAACGAACGACACGGTATGCGTTCAGAACGCGCTGCCCGGGAGGACAAAATGCCCCTGAATGACGCGCGCTACATTTTAACCGCCACCGGGCCAAGCGCTCAGGGCCAGGTGGCCGGTATTACCGCCTTCATCAACAACCTGGATGGTTACGTCGAAGAGTTCAATCAGTTTGACGATGTGGAAGAGGAGAACTTCTTTGCGCGCGCCTGTTTTCGTATCAAGGCCGCAGCGAATCCCGGCTATGCTGCGCTGATTGAGGCGTTCACGAAGACCGCTACCCGGTTTTTCATGGAATGGAGTATCACCGACGCCGACCATCGGCCCAGAGTGCTGATATTTGGATCCCGACTGGACCATTGTGTGCGCGACATTCTCTACCGCTGGCGGTCCGGCGAGCTCAACATGGAAGTCATGGGCCTCATCTCGAATCACGAAAACCTGGCGCCCATAGCGGCGGAACACGGTATTCCCTACTTTTTCCTGCCGGTTACGGACGCGTCTCGCAGTCAGCAAGAAGCGCGGCTGATGGAAATAGTCCATGAAACCGAAAGCGAACTCCTGATTCTGGCCAGGTACATGCAGGTCCTGTCAGACTCGCTGTGCGAGCAATTAGTGGGGCGGGCCATCAATATCCACCACTCTTTCCTGCCCGGTTTCAAGGGCGCGCGGCCTTATCACCAGGCGTACAAAAGAGGGGTAAAGGTGATTGGCGCGACGGCCCATTATATTACGACGGACCTGGATGAAGGCCCGATCATCGATCAGATAGTAGAACGCGTCGACCACAGCCTCACGCCCGTCAAACTGGAATCCCTCGGGCGCAACTGTGAATGCGTTGCGCTGCACCGTGCGGTAAAGCTGCACATTGAGCGGCGCGTATTCCTTAACGGGATGCGGACGGTCATATTTGTATAGGAGGCTGACGCGGACGCGAAAACCTTAACGGTTAAGTCGTTGCCAGGTGTGCGATAAAATCAAGGCGTCGTTTTTGGCCCGGTGCACCGGTAAACCCAGTTCGCTGATGACGTGTTGGCGGGCATCAGGCCATAGCTTAACCTGCCGGCTGTTGAGTAGCACCGACACCGATTCCAGCTGAAATTCCGGTTCTATGGCGGCCGCGCGAAATAACCGATGCAGCCAGAAGCTGTCGAAAGTGAAGGCATCACAGAACACCTGTTCCGGCAGCAGGCGATTTAGGGCACGCGCTACGGTTGCCACATCTTCGCCGTTCTGGGTCAGTTCATCGCGTTCAATGCCGTGAATCTGCTCTGCGCTTTCTGACCAGTCCAGCCAGGTCTCACAGGGCTTTATTAGCCAGCTATGCAGGTATTTACCATTCAGGCACAGGCCAGCCTCAATAGGATAGCTTGCGATAAGATCTAGACTGGATGCTTCGAAATCGATAAAGGCTGGAATCTGGTTACTTATAACGTCACCTGTTATAGCTGGAATGCATTTGTAAATGAGTTTACCTTGCCGCCAGTGCATGTGCGAACCCAACCTGCCGGCACGCTGTTACAATAAAGCCTATGAAAGCACATCGACCGCCCACCTAATGGACGCCTGAATGACTGACACCGTGGTTGTAATTTATTCCGGAGGCATGGATTCCTTCACCTTATTGCACAAGGCACGTGCTGACGGCTTGAATGTTCATGCCATATCTTTCAACTACGGCCAGCGCCATGTGCGCGAACTGGACTGTGCCCAAGAGGTTTGCCATCGACTTGCTGTACCACACAAAGTGATTGATATTCGCGCCATGAGCGACGTAATGGCAGGCTCTGCGTTAACGTCTGAAACCATTGACGTGCCTGAGGGGGATTACCAGGAAGGTTCTATGAAATCTACCGTGGTGCCCAATCGCAATATGATCTTGCTGGCACTGGCCACCGGCTATGCCGTCACTGTAGAAGCCAGCGCCGTATGGTTCGGCGCTCACGGCGGCGACCACGCGATTTACCCGGATTGCCGTCCTGAGTTTGTGGAAAAAATGGACGCAGTGTGTAAAGTTGCAAACTACCAGCCGGTCGCGGTGGAAGCTCCGTTCATGAACTTCACCAAAGGCGACATTCTGGCCCTCGGTTTACAGTTGAAACTGGATTACAGCCATACCTGGACCTGTTACAACGGCCGTAGCAAAGCCTGTGGCCGTTGCAGTTCCTGTGTGGAACGCTTGCAGGCGTTTGCCGAACATCAGCAACAGGACCCTGTTGCCTACGAGGCCCACCACTGATGTACCGGGTAAAAGAAGCGTTTTATACCCTGCAGGGCGAAGGTGCCCAGGCCGGTCGCGCAGCGGTTTTCTGCCGTTTCAGCAAATGCAATTTGTGGACGGGCCGGGAAAAAGACCGTGCCACCGCAGTGTGTGACTTTTGCGACACCGACTTTGTGGGTACCGACGGCCAGAATGGCGGTGTTTTTGCTACGCCTGAGGCTTTGGCAGCGCATGTTGCGGGGTTGTGGCCTGTAGCACCTGGCAAACCCTATGTGGTGTGCACGGGCGGCGAGCCGCTGCTGCAGCTAGACTCTTCATTGATTAGTGCCCTGCACCAGGCCGGATTTGAAATTGGCGTTGAAACCAATGGTACCCTGCCGGCGCCTGCCGGCATCGACTGGCTCTGCGTGAGCCCGAAGGCCGATGCGCCAGTGGTCATTGAACGCTGCAACGAACTTAAGCTGGTGTACCCACAGCCAAAAGCCCTGCCCGAGCGCTTTTTGCACATACAGGCTGATCATTTCTTTTTGTCGCCCATGGCCTCGCCGTCAGTGCCGGAAACCAGCACGGATGTGATCAAGCAGAGTAATACGCGTAAAGCGACGGATTACTGTCTGGCGAATCCACGCTGGCGCCTGACGTTGCAAATGCACAAAATTATCGGTATTGATTGAGCGCGGGCTTTACAGCTTTATATCGGTAATCAATGGGTTGTGGTCAGAAGAGCGCCAAGACTGCGGGCTTGAATGGCTGCGGTAATCCGCCATTCGGGGCTGATCTGCGTTGATATTCCACACCCTTGCCGACAGCACCCGCGGCTTTAACGCCGTGGATGCCAAGGCGTGATCCAGTGACCCCCGAGCCCCTTTAAAACGATAGCTGTAGTGTTCACAGCGCGCCGGCGTGCACGGGTGGAAGTGCGCGACCATGCTGGTGTAGCCGGCGCGGGCCAGTTCGCTGATGGGCTGCTCTTTGCTGTAGCTGTTGAAATCGCCGGTGATCAGGGTGCCTGCCAAGGCGTTACTTTTGTCTAGCTGCCCCAGTTGATCCAGCTGCTTGTGCAGTGTTTTTGCCTGTTTTACTCTCACCGCGTTGTAGCAACCCTGGCCATCGCTCTGTTGTGCGTTTTCACCACGGGCGTTGCGGCAAGATTTTGATTTCAGATGCACGCTCACCAGTCTGAGCGGCAGGCCGCCGCTCTTCAGGGCAAAGCGTTGGGTTAACGCGGGGCGGCCGCCGTCGCCCGACAGATACTGCGCTGGCCCAAGCGCGTTTACCCGATCTTCGCGGTACAGCAAGCCGTTGCGGATGGCGTCTTTTTGCATGGCCGAGTTAACCGGCACTACAAAGCGCCAGTGTGGCCCAAGACTGGCGGCTAACTGGGCGATGGCGCTGTTGTTGCCATAGCCATCGTTTTCCAGTTCAGACAGCGCGAGCAAATCGGCACCAGCCTGATTCAGGCCCGAGCTTAAACGCTGCAGCTGGCGCTGGTACTGGGCCTGTGTTTCTGCCCCGCGGCTGGTTGGAAAACCTTGGCCGCGGCCATCACCGTTGAACAGGTTATTCAGATTCAGAGTCATAACCCGCAGATTCGAGCCGGTTGGCCTTGTCGGCGCCGGGTCAGGTAACGGAGGCGGTTTCAGGCTGGGTATCTGGTCAGGCTGTAAGCGCCAGGCGCCGTAGCGATAATCCAATACGCCAGTCAGGCCGCGAACCTGGGTGCCGGCGACCAGACTGGAAACAGCCGAACCCGGCTGAGCGGCGTTGTAGGCTGGCAGCCAGTTCAGTGAAGGCGGGTTGCGGCGGGCGTGGCCATCATCCAGTATCAGGGTGTTCAGGGAGGCCAGGTCTGCGTGGTGCAGGGCGGCTGCTCCCGGGGCCATGAACTCGGTGGATATCAAGGGGTCTTTGGCTGCCAACGATACGTCACCAAAGCGCGTTAGCTGATAGCTGTCGGTAATCTTGAGTGGGTCGTTAATGCGGACGCGCATGTTTTCCAGGCTTTCAGGCGTTCTTGTCCAAGGCAAAGACATTTCCACCGGGGCTGGCAGTGCGTGGGTGCCGCACACCTTTAAATCACTCACTGCAACCAGCTCTGTCAGCCCATAGTGTTCTTTGACTTTGCCGGTGACGCGCAGACGTTGGCCAGAACGGCCCCCTTTATGACGGGTATAAACAAACAGTGCGGAAGAGCGAGTAGAGGCAGCAGGCGTATTCGCCTGCTGCAGGTAAAACCCGGAAAAGCCGCCGGTCTGGCGTGAGTCTTGGGTTAATACGCCTTCAACGGTAACGGTTTGACCCACCAGCGCCGAGGTGTCTGTATTACCTTGAACCTCAGTAATGACTGTTGCAGATTGTCCACAGGTATTTGCTGCTGCCAGCGCTGGGAATACCAGCACTGAACAGCAGAATAGTCGGATAAAAATCGACTCAGGACGTGTGATCACACGCGGAACTTATGGCACAGTCGAGCACTTAACTTAACCTTAACCACAGGCGGCGATGGTTTTAAGTGCCTGCTCGCGTTTACTGCCAAAGCCCAGACTGTCCGGGTTGATAAGTTCCAGCTGCTGCACCAGTGGGTCAGGATGCTGGGTGTTTATGGTAATGCCTAGCTGCGCCAGAATATAGGGCGCCAGTGCAGCGCGGCTGGTTACCGTTAATTTGCCGTGTTGCATGTCGTAATCGTTGGCAATAATAAGCTGCTGAGGCTGTGACAGGCGCTGGTCTGGCGCCACTTCCAATGTAAGCTGACGATTCCAGTCGTTGTCTTGGGAAATACTGTGCCGAACTTTCTGGCGCAGCAGTTCAGGAACGCTGCGTAGACGGCTGATGGCAAAGTCGCGGAATTCGCGATTGGCATCACACCAGGCACGAACGTGCCATTGATTGCCTGCGCAGACCATTGTATGCGGTTCCAATACGCTGTGAACAGCCTCCGGGCGGCTGAGAGATACGTAGCTGGCTCGGAGTTGTCGGCCGCCGCGAATAGCGCTGACCACGGCGCGCATGGTGGCTGGATCAATCACCCGTCCGGGGCTTGAAACCGAATGGCTGCCGGGTAGCCGCACCTCCAGTGAGGCAAACACACTGCTGAGCTGTTGTTGGCTGGCCACCAGATCCTGGTATTCGCTGATTTCGCCGCGAGTAACCACCGGCTTGAAATTGCTGGCTGGCACGTAGCCCTTCAAGTGACGGTCGTATTCCAAATTACCAGGCGCCAGTTCACGCAGATAGGTGTTAATGTCTTTGGATGCTTGTTGGCGGCCAATACCGAAACTATAACAAATGTGGTTGGTTGTCAGTCGACCTTCCCACAATGCAACGGCCTCAATCAGGCGATATCGAACCAACAAATCCCAACGGATGGGCCATTCTGTTTTTTTCATAACGATGAACTCATCAATTGTACGTGAGTTGATTATGGTACATTTTCACAAACCTGGGATCTGTTACGGCGCATTAATGTAAAAAATAGTAAAATTTCCTGTTCGCACTGGCCAGAACACTCAGTAGCAGCGGCAAGTGCCTAGTGCATTAGCGATGTGTCAGCTGGTTTAATGGCGGTGCTCGAAAAGTACTGCAGTTTGACCGGAAAATACCTGTTTCTGCGATCAACGCCATCACACTATACCCTCATCTGGTAGTTCCGGAGTTTTGTCATGACCCGAATGGTCGCCTCATTGTTTGCGCTGCTTCTTAGCATCGTGCTGCTGAACGGCGGAAACGCTTTTCTGATGACGTTGCTGGGTATCCGCTTGAGCATTGAGGGCGTTGCGCCGGATACCATTGGTACGGTTTTGGTGTGCTACTCCATTGGCTTTGTGCTGGGCACTTTGTTTGTGCAAAAAGTGGTGTCGCGGGTAGGGCATATTCGAGCCTTTGCGGTGTTTGCGACCATCGCTGCGGTGGCATCGTTGCTGTATCCCATGGCCCTTGACATGGTTTTCTGGGCAGTTTTGCGAGCGGTTTCGGGATTTAGCATGGCTGGCGTTCTGGTGGTCATTGAAAGCTGGTTTTCCAGCCGCGCGACCAACTCCAATCGCAGTACCCTGTTTGCGGTGTATCAGGTGGTGTATTTGCTGGCGGCTGTGGGTGGCCAGTTATTGATCAATGTGGGTAATCCCGCAGATTATGTGCCTTACTCCCTGGCTGCGATTTTGTTAGTGCTGGCCCTGGTGCCCCTGGCGATGACGCGAATGGAGGCGCCAGAAATCGCGCCTTCACCGAGACTCTCGGTGTTTACGTTGGCGCGCGAGTCGTTCACCGGCGTGGCCGGAGCCGTGATGGCCGGCATACTGATTGGCAGTTTTTACGCATTGGGGCCGGTTTACGCCACTCTGGTGGGCCTGGATGTAAGCCAGACCGCGAACTTTATGGCCAGCGCTATTCTTGCCGCCATGCTTCTGGCCTGGCCGATCGGCATTTTGTGCGATCGCTTTGACCGACGTCGAATCATGTTCTGGATATCGGTGTTGGCGGCCATTGCTGCGTTGTTGGTCACTATGCTGGGTAGCCATCAGTTACTGGCACTTACGCTGGCGGTGGCTGTATTTACAGGCCTGTCTGCAAGCATTTATCCGGTGGCCGTGGCGATCACCAACGACCGTATGGAAAGTTCTCGTATTGTTGCAGCCAGTGCGACGTTGCTGCTCAGTTATGGCATTGGCAGCGTGATCGGGCCAGTGGTGCTGTCTAAACTGATACAGCTTTTGGGCCCAGAGGGCCTGTTTTATGGTTACGCCGCTGCGCTGATCGTGTTGGCTGCGGCGACCAGTTATCGCATTACCCACACCGAGGACATCGCGGTGGAGGATCAGGAGCAATTTGTGCCGGCTATGCCTGAAACGTCTACGGTTTTGGCCGAAATGGATCCCCGCAACGCGGAGTTTACCGATTCGCCAGAGGTCGTAGTGGATGCGGCAAAAGGCGAGCCGGATAGAAGCTCAATAGCGACAGACAGCCTCCAGAATGCGCCTGCCCGCTAATAAGGCGGGCGCTGTGGTTTCCCTGCTTTCAAATATTGCTTACTATTGCAAACCTGTATTTAAGCGCACGGTTAGCATGCTATTATCGAATTTTTCATAAAGTAAGCTTTTGGCATCGTCAGCTCTGCGGCTTTCACGGCGCCGGCAGTCTGTCAAAAACTCAGGAGCAATCACCGATGAGAGAGCAGTTTCCGTTTACCATTGCACGTGTCACCCGTCGCTGGCGCAAAATGCTCGACGAACGGTTGAAAGGTCTGGGCGTTACCCAGGCGAGGTGGAGTACCATGTTCTATTTAAAATCGGGTGGTGAAGGTTTAACCCAGCGCGAACTGGCCAGTTTAATGGCCATTGAAAATCCGACACTGGTGCGTCTGTTAGACAGCCTGGAAGGCCAGGAGTTGATTGAGCGCCGCCCTTGTCCGAATGACCGCCGCGCCCGCCGCCTGCATTTGACCGACGGTGGCCGTGCGTTTATGGACGAGATGACGTCTCGCGCAGATCGCCTGCGTGACGAAATGCTGGAAGGCGTTAGCGAAGAAGATATTGAAGTTACGCTGCGGGTTTTTGGAACCATTCTGGAAAACGCGCACAAGCAAAGGTAAACGGTGGCAGACAATTCGGTAGCGGGGCTGCAACAGCGCTACGGCTATCGCTGGCGTTGGCTTGCCGTCGCCACGGTTATGGCCGGCACCATGTCAACGGTGCTGAGTGCTACCGTGGTGAACGTGGCGCTGTATGACATTATGCTGGAGTTTGGGGTGCGCCAGGGCCAAATTCACTGGCTAGCCACCGGTTTTATTGCAGCCATGACAACCACCATGCTGGCCTCCTCCTGGTTGCTGGACCATTTTGGTATCCGCAAAACTCTCGCGACAGCCATGGCGCTGTTCACCGTGATCTCCGTGCTGGGAGGCTTTGCCGCAAGTCCAGAACAGCTTATTGCGGCGCGCATCGGTCAGGGCGCCATGGCTGGATTGATGCAGCCCATGGCCATGTTCTTGGTATTCCGAATTTTCCCTCGTAATCAACGCGGCCAAGCCATGGGCATTTACGGCATGGGCCTGGCGTTGTTCGGCTCCACCTACCTGATTCCTTTATTCGCTCAGACGGCATTGGGGTCCAGCGCCACCGAGGCCGGTTTGTTAATGCTGCCTGCGGGCATCGTTCTGGGCATTGTGTTT
>Ga0307486_1000840_pt1 | contig 25716 bp, 25 predicted proteins | sample CBIW02metaG_FD_203663 | JGI IMG/M metagenome (GOLD analysis project Ga0307486, IMG submission 203663) | Sea-ice brine microbial communities from Beaufort Sea near Barrow, Alaska, United States - CBIW 0.2 | ecosystem: Environmental > Aquatic > Marine > Coastal | place: USA: Alaska | collected...
AACAGCATCACTATTTTTCCTGATTACGAACGTATTATAACTGTTGCAGACCCGGATAATCATGAACTTTTTATCAGTTTGGGCTGTGCCTTGGAAAATTTGATAATTGCGGCCGGTTATTTTGGTTATCATACTCATATTGAAATGAAGATGGGAGATCCTTTTAAGGAATCCATCCGGGTAGAGTTATCTTCGGGAAATAATCAAAATTACGACCAGCTTTTCAATAACATCGAAATCCGGCAATCCACCCGAAGCAAATATAACAAAGCTCTTATCCCTCCAGCAGATATTGAAAAATTAAATGAGGCAGGAAATCAGGACCAGGTTTTATTTTTGTTGCTTAAAGAACCGGGTAAAATAGATCCTGTTATCGAAATCACAAAAAGAGCTACCGTATTGCAGCTCTCCAAAAAGGAATTTATAAACGAATTGACGCAATGGATAAGGTTTAATAGGAAGACAGCCGAAAAAACCGGGGATGGATTATATTCCGGAGCCATTGGGAGTCCATCGGTTCCGAAATGGCTTGGAAAATTATTTCTGAACCTTACTTCGGACCCAAAAAGGGAAGCCAGGAAGAATGTAAATTTGATGAAAAATTCATCGGGAATACTCATTTTTATAGCCAAAGAGAATAACAAGGAAGCCTGGGTCAATCTGGGCAGGAGCTTTCAAAGAGTCGCACTAACGGCGACTTCCTTAAATATTAACCATGCACATATCAATTCAGCTTGTGAGGAGATCGCGGCAAGAAAAAAATTGGCAGAAGTACTTCAATTAAACCCTGAAGAACAACCGCTTTTGATTATCAGGATCGGATATTCTGAAAAACGGCCATATTCCTTCAGAAGGCCTTTAAAGGATGTGTTGATAAATTAGTAATATTCGGAAATTAAAACCAACTCCTTATGACAAAGACATGGAGATTATGGGCCTTGATCCTTTTGTTCTTTTTGGGGATATCGGCCCTCTTTGGGGGTTATTATTTGATCACCGATCCAACCGGCGAATCCCTCCAAATGCCTCCTGGTTTATTGATTTCCACATCTTTCGAAAATTATTTGATCCTGGGCATACTGCTGTTGATTATCAATGGGATACCTGCCCTCTTAATAGCTTTTCTCGCTCTTTTTAAAGTCAAATACTATGCATATTTAATAGTGATCCAGGGCATTATTCTTTTACTATGGCTTACTGCGGAATTGATAATCAATATCAATCTTTTTTACCCGCTAACACATATTACCTATTATCTCATTGGAAGTGCATTGATCTTTCTCGGTTTGAAACTCCGAAAATCCGTTGAGAATTCCAACAATATTTGAACTGTTCAAATGAAAACAGCTTTTCTTATCATCCTTTTAATACATGGAATTATCCATATCCTGGGCTTTGTAAAATCTTACCACTTGGCCGAAGTTCAACAACTTTCCCTTGATATTCCAAAGTCCCTGGGAAACCTTTGGCTGTTTTGTTCTATCCTCTTTCTAACTGTTTTTATCCTTATGATTTTCAACAAGCCATGGTGGCCTTTTTTTGCCATTGCAGCAGGGATACTCTCCCAAACCCTCATTGTTCTTTACTGGCAGGATGCCAAATTCGGCACGATTTTAAATATTATCATTCTTTTAGTGAGCATTCCTGCAATGGGGAAATTTCAATTTTATAGCATGGTTCAAAAAGAGGCAAAGGAGTTGCTGTCAAATATTCCAAAGAAAACCGATGGGAAGATCAATAAAGAGGACTTGGCGCATTTGCCGGGAATCGTACAAAAATGGATGGAAAATTCCGGGGTAGTGGGAAAGCAAAAAATAGTTTCAGTGAGGTTAAAACAAAAGGGCGAAATGAAAACCAAACCCGAAGGGAAATGGATGCCGTTCACTGCAGAACAATATTTTGATGTTGAAAACCCGGCTTTTGTCTGGGTTACGGATGTAACCGCTTTTCCGCGAATTCATCTTTCAGGCCGTGATGAATTTAATAATGGAGAAGGGGAGATGCTCATCAAACTGCTTTCCCTGATCCCTGTTGTCAACGAAGGAAAAAATGAGAAGGTGAATTCAGGTACCATGCTCCGGTTTTTGGGGGAGATCTGTTGGTTTCCCTCTGCAGCTTTAAACCAATATATTACCTGGGAAGAAGTGGATGCGAATTCCACTAAGGCCACTTTCAGCTTAAACAATAAGAAGGTTTCAGGCTTGTTCACTTTTACCAAGAACGGCGAATTTCATTCTTTTGAAGCCGAACGCTATTACGGGGCAGGAGAAGATGCTCAAAAGGAAAAATGGATTGTGGAAGCAATATCTTACGAGGAGTTCGAGGGGATCACCGTTCCGAATAAATCCAAAGTAACCTGGAAATTACCTGACGGGGATTTCAACTGGCTGAACCTTGAAATAACCGAATTGGAGTATAACCCACGGCAAATATTCGATTAGACCTTCATATTATTATTTCCTATGCCATTCCAGATCCATCGAATTGTCTTCATTTAATTTCACCTGAGTTCCCAGCTTGCTTCCTTCCCTGTTGAGAATTTCGGCCAGCCATAAAGCGTCCGGTTTGGACGCGTGATTCAGCCTGAATTTTTTAACTTCCATAGGAACCATTTTTAAGGAGATTAGCTCGCCATTTACCTGGTTGATTTTAGGAAAATACATCAGGCTAAGTTCTCCCCGGTAATTGTCATGATCGTCGGTAATTCCCTCGTAATCGTTTATAAAGTCACCGGCACCATAAATAATGAGCTTATTTTTATAGACCTCCATGCCCAGTGGATGATGGGAAGAATGTCCGTGAACAATATCAACTCCGGCCTTATCAATTATTTCGTGAGCCAATTCCCTGTGATCCAAAGGGATATTATATCCCCAATTGCCGCCCCAATGCACGGAAAAAATCACAATATCGTTTTTTTGCTTTACCCCGGCTACCTGTTTTTTGATCAATTCAACTGAGGCTTCTATCTCCCCGGGAAGTATATTTATTCCCGAAATGTTCTCTTGCGCGGCCCAGGATTTGAGGATACCACTGCTTCTGGCCCCGAGAGCCAGGACGATCAACCTTCCCCCATTAACAGGTATTATACCGGGGGTTGCAGCTTCTTTGTCATTTTTTCCTGCCCCAACAACCACGATTCCCGATTCCTTTAATGTTTCCAAAGTTTCAATAAGACCTGGCCTTTCCCAGTCCAGGATATGATTATTGGCAAGGCTACACAAATCAATTCCAGCTGAAGTCAGCACTTTTATATTTTTTGGGTGCATCCGGTAATTAATTCCCTTTTCGGGCCAGGGCCGATCGTGAACCGTCAGGCTGGTTTCAAGATTGACGATCTTTACCGAGGGCGGCATTTTTTCCCATACTTTCAGAGCATCTCCCCATATATAGCTGAACGAAACTGGATACTTGAACCTTCCGTTTTTGCGTTCTGCCAGGTACAGGTAATCCCTCGCATCTTTTACAAAAGGTTCATAAAGTATAGGCTTGACAGAATATGGGAGGATTTGGTCAATGCCCCTTCCGGTCATCACATCTCCGCACAGAAATAAGTTTACTGAATTATTGACTGATGATGTGTCCTGTTTCATAAATGAATAATTTTCTCCTTTAAGCCAAAATATTAAAACCAGGGATATGCTCAGCAAAGACAGGGATTTCCTTCTCATTGGTAATTATTTGTTTAAAATTAAGTTTAAATTTCCCTTATTAAAATGATAAAAATCATCACCAACATTTGTTGCTGTTCTTGTCCTTTTTTATTTGGTTGAATTGTGCACCAGGTCATAAACTGTGCTTTATTAAAACAAATATTCTTTCCGAAAGAAGGCTGCATGGGATATAGTTGACTGACCGGCATTGATTTATAAATTATGTTTCAAAATAAATTAGTTCTATGATGAGATTAGCTAACCGAATTGATTTAATTTTACACTTTGAGAAAATTAATTGCAAGTTTTCAATTGTCAAACTTTGCCGATATTGAGATTTGCCAACTGAATAAAATTTCTATGAAAACTATAATATCTAAGAAAACCAGGAGCACTGCAAAAGATTTTCCCATTGTTTGCGTGGGCGGTTCGGCAGGTGGTCTTGACGCCTATATCCGTTTATTGAAGAATATGCCGGCAGATATGGGGGTTGCCATTGTTATCGTAAATCACTTGCGAACCGTTGCTACCCTGCTCCATGAGATTCTCCCACACCATACAAGTATGCCGGTTGAATTGATCACGGAAAAACTGGATATAGAACCCAACCACGTGTTTATTATTCCTGAAAAACGTGACTTGCATGTTCTTAATGATGAGTTCCGTCTAAAACCTATTTCAAAGCCTTGGGGATGGCCAGACGTGATCACGGTTTTTTTGAAGTCCCTTACAAATAACTGGGACGGCAAACTCATAGCTGTAATTGTCTCTGGCTATGATGGGGATGGGGCAGAAGCACTCTGTGGGATTAGGGAAGTTGGTGGGATTACCATCGCGCAAAAACCCGATACGGCATCAAAACCGGATATGCCGGTGAGTGCAATAGCAAGCGGGTGTATAGACTTTATTCTTTCACCCGAGGATATTGCCAAAGAAATCAAGAGAATTGCGAAAGCGGAAAAAATTTAGAAAAGAAAAACCCGGAAGGAAACCAATTATAAATTTTAAAAAGACGCCGGAATTTGCAACCAACTTTGCAGAAGTTTGTGAGTTTTTTGACGAGGAAGATTCCCTGTTATGAGTTTGCGGGTTCGGCGTTGTGAAAATATTATCGGCCTTCATTTATGATTCGTCCCAAGATTACGCAGGATTCTTCACTATCGTTCAGAATGACATATCAAGGGATTTTTGTCATTCTGAATGAGCTTTCCTGTTTTCTTTGTCATTCTGAACGAGCTTTTTGGCGAGGAAGAATCCCTAATGTGAATACCCGGGTATAAGTATTGAAAATATTATCGCCTTTCATTTATAATCATTTCTGCTCCAGAAAGCACAATCCGAATTTTATTTTCCAGTAAGGCAACTGCTCTTTAAAATGGTCGAAAAAAGGCCTTAATCCCTCCGGATTTTCAAGGGTATTCCTTGCGCCATAAGGATAATCAGGGTCCTTTAAAAAAAAAGCAACGCCGGAAATATTTTTCCCGGCGATGCTTTTAGATAAATTATTTACCTCCCAACAAGAGCAAATCGTTACAAACCACCTCAGTCATGTAATGTTTAATACCTTCTTTGTCGTCCCAAGAGCGGGAGGTCAATTTGCCTTCTACTGCAATTTCTTTGCCTTTTGTGACAAACTTCTCGATGATTTCAGCGGTTTTTCCCCAGGCAACTACATTGTGCCAGTCGGTATTTTCAACTTTTTCACCTTTGGCATTGGTGTAATTTTCGTGGGTGGCGATTGAAAATTTCGCCCGTTTTTTGCCGGCATCCAGATTTGTGATTTCAGGATCTTGTCCTACTCTTCCAATCAACTGTACTTTGTTTCTAAGTGCGTTCATGATACTAAATTTTAAGGTTAAACAGTTAATACTATTGAATCTTATGATCCAACAGTACAAACATAGAACAGCACTTAAATTGGATTCGGTTTCTAATTATTTACTTTCGTTTAAAATCGCTTACAAACGTTTGTTGTCGGCTATTGGTTGCTGATTTTGAGACTAAAATCAATTGGACACGAAATATCCTTTTTTTAGAAAGTTTGTGTAATTAAGGTGAATAAAATTTCATTTTAATAGCCTAAATAAAAATATATATTTTTTAGTGTTAAAATATTATTAAAAAAAAACTATATCTTCGGCAAAATTAATCCCTAATAGAATTAAAAATTTAAATTGAAAATTTATGAAAAACAAATACCTAATTCCAATTTTTATCCTTTTTTTAAGCTCGACTATTTATTCTCAGGAAATCAAGAACGAAACGAACGAAATAAGAAAAAACGCTATTTCATTTAACATCGCGGGAACGACACCTATCATAGGAATTACCTATGAAAGAATAGTGTCGGATAAAATTAGTTTAGAAATAGGTCTTGGCATTCCAGGTATCGGGGTAGGAATGAAAGTTTTTCCATTCGGCATAAGGGAAGGGAAATTGATGTTCCATACAGGAATTACCGCCACCTATGTATCGTTTAAAGATATCTGGAGTGGGGATGATGTTAATGGGGTTATCGCTTATCTGCCATTAGGAATGAGCTATTTTGGAAAGCACGGATTCAATTTTGGGATAGATGTTGGGCCTGCCGTTGGGATGTATGATGAAACAAATTTACGGCCATACGGAAACCTAAAAGTGGGATATAGATTTTAGCAGGGTATTTTCCTTCACGGTTTTTTTTGTAAAAAAAATCGTGAAGGAAATAAATAAACTGAGTTAAAAATATCAGAAACGTAAAAAAATAACCCCAACATCAAATTTCTCACTCTCTCTACCCAATAATCTCTCCATCTCCCATCTCAATGATCCTGTCGGTTTTATCGGCAAAATCCTTGTCGTGGGTTACAATAAGCAAGGATAAGCCTTGTTCCTGGCTTAGTTTTTTGAAGATGTTATATACATTTTCGGCATTGGTGCTGTCCAGGTTTCCTGTGGGTTCATCGCCCATAATAATTATGGGATCATTTATCAGGGCACGGGCAATGGAAACCCGCTGTTTTTCGCCACCGGAGATCATTGAAGCCTTCTTTTTTGCGAGGTGCTCTATTCCCAGGATCCTTAGTTTCTCCATCGCATCCTTTTCAATTTCAGAAATAGATTTTTCGGCCAGTTTTTTCGCCGGCAGCATCACGTTTTCCAAAACCGAAAATTCGGGAAGTAAATAATGGAACTGGAAGACAAAACCAATATGCTTGTTCCGGATATAAGATAGTTTATTCCTGTCCTGCCCGGTGATCAATTCCCCGTTCAGGAACAATTCCCCTTCATAACCGGTATCCATTGTAGATAAAATGTAAAGCAAGGTGGACTTGCCGCAACCGGATTTCCCCATGATAGAAACAAATTCTCCCTGCTCAACCTTAAAGCTGATGTTTTTAAGTACCTTAAAACGCACCGGTTGTATAAAGTATTTGTCAATGTTTTTTGCCTCGAGGATTGTTTCCATAATTGGTTTGCTGCTGCTATTTATTGTCCCCGGATGATATCCACAGGGTCTATTTTTTTTGCTTTCAGGGATGGCAGGTATCCCGCAAAAAAGGTGGAGATCAATGCAAATGCGATCCCAATAACATAATACCACGAATCGTAATTAATGGGATAGGTGGAAATTGTGGGCAGTGCATCAGTTTCAAAAGGCAACCTGTCTATCACGGAAGTCATCGCGTAGCCTATAATTAAACCTAAAATCCCTCCAACAATTCCAATGATCATCGCCTGGCTCATAAAGATCATTTGTACATCTTTTCCGGTAAATCCGGTGGCTTTCAGGATCGCAATGTCATTCATTTTTTCGTAAATGAGCATATTCAAAATGTTGTAGATCCCAAATCCGGCTACAATGAGAAGGGTAATGGAAACGGCATAGGTGATGAGGTTCCTGATGGTGGTGCCGGTTTCAAATTGCGCGTTCGCGGTATTGATATCTATAGCGGTGAGATCGAATTGTTTTTCAATTTGTTGTGACAGGGGAAAGGCTTCTTCCAGGTCGTAAAGTTTTACGTTGATATCGGTAATATAATTGTTGGGTTTCCCCAGGATGCGTTGCGCTGTTTTTAGATTGACAAAACTCTGGATCTTATCCACTTCGGCAATCCCACTTTGGTAGAAACCCACTATCTTTAAGGGAAAAACATCCCCGTTTATGGTACTTATCTGAACCCTGTCCCCAACATTCAGGGCCATCTTTTTTGCTATTCCTATCCCCAATAAGATCCCGTTTTCGGTGTTTTTCAGGTCCTGCGGCTTTCCATTGACGACATAATCTTTAAAATTAAAAAGTTTCACTTCCTGCATCACATCGATCCCAACCAAATTACCACCGATTTCAATTGAACCCGAGATATAAAATATTTCGGCTTTTACCTGCGGAATTGCACCACGCACGCGGGGATCTTTGTTTAAATGTTCCATGATGGGAGCCGCGTTATGGATTTTTTTCTGGCTCTGTTTTGGTTTTATGGAATGAACCACGTTGAAGGTATTTTGAAGTTCGGTGTACAGATCTACCGGTTGCTTTTTTGATGGCTCTATCTCGTTGAAGATCCGGATATGTGGAGTGAGATTAAGGATCAAATCGTCCAGCATTCCATTGAGCCCGGTCATAAAACAGACCAAAACAATATAAGACCCAATTCCAAAGGTCACTCCCAAAGCCGCGATCCCCGATTGCCTGATCTTTGTGAGCAAATGGGTTTTTGCAATGCCGAGTATCACCTTCCAGTTTGTCATTCTTCAGGTTTATAGATCCAGGTTTCGGCGGTTATTCCGGAGAGGATTTCCACGCTGTCCAGATTTTGAAGTCCGGGCTTTATTATTACCATTCCGTCTTCGGTTTTAACTTTGTTATCCTCGGTTACATATTGCCGGGGGATGGCAAGTACCTGTTTTTTTTGGCCGACAATAATATTGGCTTCCCCGGATAATCCCGGATATAACTTTTCCGGGCCTTCCTCAAAAAGTGCTTCCACGGTAAAGGTCTGGTTTCGTTCATCCTTTTTGGGATAGATTTTGCTCACTTTTGCCTTAAACACTTTATCGCCATAAGCATCCAAAGTGAGCAATACAGGTTGGCCTATTTCTATTTTTACGATATCCACTTCATCTGCCAACATTTCAATAATGAATTTGGAATCGTTGCCTACAGTAGCCAGGGGTTCCCGGTTTGTGACAATTTCCCCCTGATTTTTGAGCAGGGAATACACTTTTCCGTCAATTGTAGAGTTTACCGTAAAATCTTCGGTGTTGATAAGCGAAGCCCTGTAATTGTTTTCGGCCTGCCCGAGTTGGGTTTCAAGCTCATTTTTTGTTTGTTTATATCTAATCTTTAAAAATTTCAATGAATTTGATGAAAGTTCATACGCGAGTTTTCTGGTCTCAAATTCCACTTTTGATCCTATTTTTTGTTCCCAAAGGTTTTTCTGTCTATAATAATTGATGGAATCGTTGGTCAGTTTGAGTTTGGCTGCATCAATTTCATCCTGAATGCTGCGCAGGATAGCTGCGTTTCCTTCATAATTCCTGCGTGCGAGCTGTAGCGAGAGTTTCGCGTTTTCGGTATTGAGTTTTGGGCTGTTATTGATGATCTGAAGCAGGGGGTCTCCCTTTTTCACCAAATCTCCTTCTTCCACCAAATTTTTGTCCAAAATTCCACTTACCGCGGCAAATACCTGGTACAAACTATCCGGCTGAATTGTAACCGAAGAATATACGGATTCGGTGATATCGGTTTTGGAAGGAAGTATTTTTTCATCATCCTTTTTGCAGGAGTGCAAAACAAAGAATATTAAGATTCCTGATACAATTCTATACATACCAAATCCATTTTATTAAAATTAGGATAAATTTCTTGCTCTAGGAATGACAATGATCAGTTTAAAAATATTAGAGGGGTATTTTTACTTTCCAAGGAACAATAATTCAGGAGATTGCCCGATATCCTCAAAACCGGATTTCTAGGCCTTCAGTTTTTCCGAAACCAGTTTTTTATAAAAAAAGTCGGCATCTTTTTTTGTCAATAATTCTGTTCCCGGGGACTTCAAGGTCGCACTTCCGCAGGCCAAACCGTACAGTACAGCTTCCCCCAAAGATTTTCCCAGGGATAAACTATATACAATTCCCGCGACCATACTATCTCCTGCACCAATGGAACTTTGGGCGGAAACTTTAAGTGCCGGGAAATGCGTTGCTTTATTTCCAGTGGCCAATATGGCGCCCTTTGCACCCAGGGAAAGTACAATGACTTCCACCGGATAGTTGTCCAATATTTCCAACAGCAACTTTTTTTGTTCTTTCTGATTTGTGGCTTTTTTCCCGGTGAGATCTTCCAGTTCTTCATTATTTGGTTTGAGAAGAAAAGCTCCAACCTTAAGGATTTCCGAGAGAGCTTTGCCCGAGGTATCCAGGATAAATTTAAGGTTGTTCTTTTTGGCTTTTTTGGCAACCTGCGCATAAAAATCAGCCGGTGCTTCCGGACACAAACTGCCACTCGCCACCAAAAATTCAGCATGGTTGATATTTTCTATTTTATCCAGGATACTCTTGTATTCCGATTTTTCCAAGACCGGCCCGGGTAACCCAAACCGGAAAAGATTCCCTGTTGAGGTTTCGGTTACGGCAAAATTTTCCCTTAAGTTCTGTTTTATTTTTACCGGATCCTGATCTATCCCTTCTTTGTCAAGCAAATCGCTGTATATTTTTCCTGTATGTCCCCCCCGGGTATAAATCGCGGTGGAATTTCCTCCTAGGCGGTGAATTACCCTGGCAACATTTACGCCTCCTCCGCCCGGATCTATCATTGGGGGCTGGCATCTCAGTTTTTTATTTGGCTCTAGGTGGTCAATAGTGGTGTAAGTGTCCAGCGCGGGATTTACGGTTAAGGTTATGATATTTTTCATTCGGCTTGGTATTAAAATTGCAAAAATCCTCCTCTCTATCAAATTTCATTGAAAAATTTAAATTTTAGAATGACATATATCATTTTAAAAAAGAAATAGAGTGGGTATTTTTAGAGGAGTTAAAAAACTGACATCATGGAAACATCGCTTTTTTTAGCAAAGTTCTGGGGTTGGTACCTCTTGATCTTTTTCTTCGTTCTAAGTTTTAATCCTATCCGTATCAGGCAAATATTCGAAGATGTAAAAGATCAAAAGTTTCTTATTATAACCTCTTTTTTAGCTATAGTAATTGGATTGCTCAATATCCTTTTTCACAATATCTGGGAGCCGGATTGGCGGTTTATAATCACAGCTATTGGATGGGTGTCACTTTTTGAAGGCCTGGTGGGCTTTAGCTTCCCCCGGCAATTGGCAAAATGGCTTGAATATATTAATGTAAAGTTGGTACAGGTAATCTATGTGCTCTTATTTCTGCTGGGAGTGTTCTTATTGAATATGGGATACCAATTAGTGCCTTATTGATCTTAAAAACACAAAGAAATGGAAGTGCTCATAAAAAAATTTAAGGAGATTGGAATGAAAGATCTCCCACTGGTTGGAGGGAAAAACGCTTCCTTGGGAGAGATGTACAATGAGTTGACCATTAAGGGGATTCAAATCCCTAATGGATTTGCGACAACTTCCGATGCATTCTGGAAATTCATGAAGGACAATCAGCTTGAAAAACCCCTTGAAGATTTGTTGAAAGATCTGGACAGAAAAAACTTTTCCAATCTTTCAAAAATTGGTTCCGGGGCGAGGAAGCTTATTATGGATGGAAATTTATCTGAAAGTTTTCGTGAAAAAATTATTGAGGCCTATCATTATTTGGGCGATAAGGTTGATCTTGATGTCGCTGTGCGAAGTAGCGCCACCGCAGAGGATCTGCCCGAGGCCAGTTTTGCGGGCCAGCACGATACCTTTTTAAATATCAGGGGAGATAAAGCCCTGCTGCATGCCGTCAAGGAATGTTTTGCATCCTTATACACCGACAGGGCAATAAAATACCGTGAGGATAAAGGCTTTTTGCATAACGATATCGCTTTATCTGTCGGGGTACAGATGATGGTACGTTCAGATAAAGCCTGTTCTGGAGTTGGTTTTACCATAGAACCGGAATCGGGTTTTGAAAATGTGATCCTCCTTTCGGGAGTTTGGGGACTTGGAGAAAATATCGTGCAGGGCACCATAACCCCGGACGAGTTTTATGTATTCAAACCAACCTTAGCTCAGGGCAAAAATGCAATTCTGGAAAAAAAACTTGGGGACAAGACTAAAACAATGATCTATGCCTCCTCAAACGGTCATTCTTCATTGATAAATATTGAGACCGAAGAAGCCAAACAAAATCAGTTTGTGCTTTCAGATGAAGAAGTGATCACTTTGGCCAAATGGGCTTTTGAAATTGAAAAACATTATAAAAAACCTATGGATATTGAATGGGCAAAAGACGGGATATCAAATTCCCTTTTTATTATCCAGGCACGACCCGAAACCGTTCATCATCCAAAAAAGAAAAATGTTCACATCGAATATAAATTAAAAGAGAAAAGCGAAGTGCTGGCCACAGGGAATGCCGTTGGCTCTAAAATAGCCATTGGGGTGGCTAGAATATTAAAGTCTCCCAAAGAGGCTGATAAGCTCAAAAAAGGGGATATTATAATAACAGATACCACCAGCCCGGATTGGGATCCTTTGCTTAAAAAAGCGGGAGGAATTGTTACCAACCATGGCGGCAGGACAAGTCATGCTGCAATAGTGGCGAGGGAACTTGGGGTTCCTGCGGTTGTAGGGACCGATAATGGCACCCAAAAAATCAAAGACGGGGAAATTATTACAATTTCCTGTTCTGAAGGGAAAACCGGATTTGTTTTTAAAGGGGAATTGGCTTTTGAGGAAAATCAATTCGATCTAAGCGCGATCAAACTTCCAAAAACCGAAGCTAAATTTATCCTCTCAGATCCGGACAGCGCATTTCAGCTTTCCTTTTATCCCAATAACGGGATTGGGTTGCTTAGAATGGAATTCATAATTACCCATAGGATCAAAATTCATCCCATGGCATTGGTGAAATTTGACGAGCTAAAGGATGCCTCGGTAAAAAAAACGATTGAGGACTTAACCAAAAATTACCCGAATAAAGAAGATTATTTTATAGATAAACTTTCCCAGGGAATTGCCATCATGGCCGCGGCATTTTATCCAAAAGAAGTGATCGTGCGGATGAGTGATTTCAAAACGAATGAATACTCGAATTTAATAGGGGGTAGCCAATTTGAGCCCAAAGAAGAAAACCCAATGCTGGGTTTCAGGGGTGCAGCCAGGTATTATAACGAGTTATATAGGGAAGGTTTTCAACTGGAGTGCAAAGCCATTAAAAAAGTGAGGGATGAGATGGGATTGACAAATGTAAAAGTGATGATCCCTTTTTGCAGGACCCTGGATGAAGGCAAAAAAGTGATCAAAATAATGGCCGATCAAGAATTGGTACAAGGTAAAAATGATCTTGAAATTTATATGATGGTGGAAATCCCGAGTAACGTGATACTCGCTGATGAATTCGCTGAAATTTTTGACGGATTTTCCATAGGCTCAAATGATCTTACCCAGCTTACCCTTGGAATAGACCGGGATTCTGAACTGATGGCGGATATTTTTGACGAAAATGACCCTGCCTCCAAAAAAATGATCTCCCTTGCCATTGAAAAAGCCAATAAAGCAAAAAAGAAAATAGGTTTGTGTGGCCAGGCTCCCAGTGATTTTCCTGAATTTGCCGCTTTTTTGGTCAAAGCGGGAATAGACAGTATTTCATTTAACCCGGATGCGCTGTTAAAAGGAATTGAAAATATCAATAAGGCTGAAACTGCTGGGAAAAAAAGTTATGCCTGATCTCGGGAAAGAAAATAAATATTTTTTCAAAATTGATATTTATCATTTTTTTTGAATCGTACATAAAGTAAATTAGTATTATTAAAATGTTCTTTTAATTAGTTAGAGATATAGAAAGAGATATTAAGGTTGTCTTATTGCCGGGTGTTTCCCGTGTCACTTTTTAATTAAAGTGATTAGTCATCTGACAGCATTTAATGTCTCCGGGAAGCAGGGGTGCCTTTTGGAAACTCTGCTTCCTTCTATGATTTTAGGTTATTTACTGTTTAAGATCGGTAATTGACCACAACGAAGAAATTAGAAATATTTTTTTAGGAGAATCTAATTTCCCTTTTAGCAGTAATGGGAACATTAAAAATTTCCTTAATGGAGAATAAAATTAATTTCTTCGCAAGAAACAGGTAGGCTTAAAGCGTGCCTGTTTCTTTTTTTTATAAAGCTTTTTACAGCTGTTCCTTTATGTCATCTTCAGTTCGGTTTTTAGAGAAAAAGGTTTATCGTTTTATAAAATCAAGACATATCTTTATGTTTGACCAAAATGGTAAAAGAGATTTTTGGAAAAGTTTGAAGGTAGCTTAGGATGCATAATAGATCCTTGCGACCCTTTGTCCTCTTTGTCTTTGTGGCAATGAAAAAGGACACAAAAAAGATTGAAATTTTCTACTGCAGAGTCTCTAATAATCACTCTTCATTGAAAAATAATTTCAATATTTTGCGTTGAAGTTAACAGTGATAAGGCAAAGATATACCGGTATCCGCGAATACTATACTTTCCACAAAATTCTAATAAAACAACCACAAAATTTTCAGGATGGAATTCAATACAATGATAAATATCATCTAAAAAAACACTGTCCCTTTGTAAATTAGAATGTTAAAAAATTTGATTTTTTTGTAGGATTTAATTTTAGATTTTCAAAAATAAATCCTGCATTGAAGAAATTTTTACCGCAAAAGCTTTAAACATGGAAATGCCGAAAAATCCTCATGCCAAATCTGTAAAGGTTGTTATCACTCATTTGGGTGCCGATGTCAACAGCGGTTTAACTTCGGCGGAAGCTAAAAAACGTCTAAAAACTTTTGGGGAAAACACCCTCAAACGGAAAAAGCCAAAAAGTATTTGGAAAATATTTCTGGAACAACTCCTGGATCCCATTATTTATATTCTGGCCGGTGCCATGGGATTGGCATTTTTCTTTAATGAGTGGGTAGAGGGTTTTGCCGTTCTTATTGTTATTGTTATAACAGCCTTGATTGGATTTTTCATGGAATGGCAGGCTTTACGATCGGTAGAGGCACTTCAAAAAATAGCCCAAACTGTCGCCTATGTTTTACGTGATGGCAGTCCAAAAGATCTAAAATCGCGTTTTTTAGTGCCCGGGGATATTATTCTGATCGAAGCCGGGGATGTGATCCCTGCAGATGCCCGCCTTATCGAAAATCAGGACCTGGCATTGAAAGAAGCCGTGCTTACAGGGGAAAGCAATCAAGTGGAAAAAAAGCTGGAGAAATTGCCTTCAGAAACATCTTTGGTGGAACAAAACAATATGGTTTTTAAAGGAACTATCGTTGAAAGGGGAACGGCTAAGGCTGTGGTCACCGCAACTGGAGATAAAACCCATATCGGGCAAATAAGCACCATGACGCAGGAAGCCATAAAAGAGGGAACTCCTCTGGAAAAAAAATTAAACAAATTGAGCCAAAAGCTTATCTGGTTAACAATTATCCTGGCTGTAATAATAGCTATAAGTGGATATTTTCAAGGGAAAGATATGTTGTTAATGATTGAAACTGGAATTGCACTGGCCGTAGCCGCTATTCCCGAGGGTTTGCCAATTGTTGCAACTATTGCATTGGCCAGGGGAATGGTGAGGCTTTCCAGGAAAAATGTGATCATCAAAAAACTGGAAGCCGTGCAAACCCTGGGAGAAACCGGCATTATTTGTACCGATAAGACAGGGACCCTTACCGAAAATAAAATGGCGGTCCATAAGCTGGTATTTCATGATAAGGAATTCAATTCAAAGGATTTTGACAATCGCGATTCCTTTAAAAATGATGAGGTATTTACCAGGATTGTTGAGGTTGGGGTTTTATGCAATAATATAGAACCTGATGCGGAAAAAAAGACCGGCGATGCCATGGAAATTGCTTTGATAGACTTTGCTGAGAAAGTAGGTTTCAACTTCAACCAGATCAGGGATCAATATTCGGAAGTATTGGAATTCCCTTTTGATGCAGAGCGTAAAATAATGGCTACACTGAACAAAAATAAGGACAAATATTATGTATTTGTCAAGGGAGCTTTTGAATCAGTTATTGAATCCAGTGATTCCATTTTAACCGAAGAAGGAATAAAACCGCTGAAAGAAAGGGAAAAATGGCAGGAACTTTCAGATAAGATCGCTTCAGAAGGTTTGCGGGTTCTGGCTTTTGCATACCGGGAATCCAATACTGAACCCGATAAAGAAAACCTGGTACAGCAACTTGTATTTATAGGGATCATGGGATTTTTGGATCCTCCAAGGGAAGATGTTAAAGAAGCTATCCAAACCTATAAAGATGCGGGAATAAGGGTGGTCATGATTACCGGAGATCATCCCGGGACCGCAAGAAAGATAGGGGAAGAAATAGGATTGCTGGGACCAAATAGTCCCTCTGAAAGTGTTATAAATGGCAATGAGCTCACGGATATGGAAAATTTAAGCGAGGGGGAAGATGACAGAATTTTAAAAGCATGCATTTTTGCCAGAATGATCCCCAGGCAGAAATTGGATCTGATAGATTTTTACCAGGCCCATAACGCTATTGTGGGAATGCTTGGGGATGGGGTTAATGATGCGCCCGCTTTAAAAAAGGCAGATATTGGAATTGCTATGGGGATTCGCGGTACAGAAGCCGCAAAAGAAGTAGCCGATGTCATTCTTATGGACGATAAGTTTACCTCTACAGAGCTGGCAATTCGGCAGGGAAGGAACATTTTCGGGAATATTCGCCAGTTTGTAATATATCTTTTGTCCTGTAATCTTGCTGAAATTATAGCAGTTGCAGGTGCTTCCATCTCCAATTTGCCTTTGCCCCTCCTTCCCCTGCAAATTCTATTTCTCAATCTGGTAACCGATGTTTTCCCGGCCCTGGCTCTTGGAATGGGCAAAGGTGAAAAAGATATAATGAAGGAGCAACCCCGAAACCCGGATGAACCTATTGTCACAAAAAAAAATTGGGCCTCGATCCTTGTCTATGGCCTGTGTATTACTGCAGCAGTTATAGGGATTACATTTTACACCTCTTCTATTTTAAAATTGCCGCCGAATATTGTCAATAATATGGCCTTTTACACCTTGGTACTAGCCCAGCTCCTCAATGTGTTCAATTTGCCAAAACGCCACCGGTCCTTTTTTAAAAACGAGGTTACCGTTAATTTCTATGTGTGGGGGGCCATTGCGCTTTCACTTCTAATTATGGTGGTTGCTTATTATGTTCCAATCTTTAAAGAAGCACTTTCATTGGAGTCTTTAACAGCTGCCCAATTTATAACTGTGGGGATGTTTGGATTAAGCGCCCTTTTATTGACCCAAATTATAAAACGTTTAGGTGGTATCAATTGATTTTTAACCTAAAACTAAAAAAACCGGGTATGACAACATTTACAAAAAATGCCATTCAAATTTTAAAGAACCGTTATCTCCTAAAAGCTAATGAAGGAAAAATTATAGAAACCCCGGAACAAATGTTTGAACGGGTGGCAAAATTTATCGCTTCAGCTGAAGAAAAAGATCGGGCTATTTGGGAAACCCGGTTTTTTGATCTGATGTTTCAACTTGATTTTTTGCCCAATTCTCCTACCCTGATGAATGCGGGCGTAAAAAAAGGCCAATTGAGTGCATGTTTTGTTTTACCTGTTGAGGATAGCCTGGAAGCTATTTTTACCACCTTAAAGAACGCTGCATTAATTCATCAAAGCGGGGGAGGGACAGGCTTCAATTTTTCAAAACTACGCCCAAAGGGCGATTGGACAACTAATTCCGGTGGAACCTCCTCCGGGCCTGTTGCTTTTATGAAAATATTTGATGCCGCTACAGAAAATGTGAAACAGGGAGGGAAACGAAGAGGAGCCAATATGGGAATCTTGAACATAGATCATCCCGATATTGAACTTTTTATCAATTCAAAATCTGATGATAAGTCTATTAAAAACTTCAATATTTCGGTGGGAGTAACCAATAAATTTATGGAGGCCGTAGAAAAAGGCCTGGATTGGGATCTCATCAATCCGCGGACAAAAAAAATTGAAAGGTCGGTAAAAGCTACTGCTCTATGGCAAAATATTGTCAGGCAGGCCTGGAAAACAGGAGATCCTGGGCTTTTGTTTTTGGACACCATCAACAGGAGCAATCCCTTGCCAGGATCCGGAGAAATTCAAAGTACCAATCCTTGCGGGGAGGTTCCTCTCGTGGATTATGAGAGTTGTAACCTGGGATCTGTCAATCTTTCAGGAATGATTTCTTTTTTATCGGGGAGGCCCGAGATAGACTACCGGAAATTAGAGAGGGTTGTTACGACCGGCATCAGGTTTTTGGATAATATCATTAGTATAAATCATTATTTGTTGCCCGAAGTAGAAGCGGTAACCAAAGCGCACAGAAAGATTGGCCTGGGAGTTATGGGCTGGGCTGAAATGTTGATCCAGCTTGAGATTCCATACGCATCTCAGGAAGCAGTAAATCTGGCCGAAAAAATCATGAAGTTTATAAAAGACAGCAGCTATAATGCTTCGGAAAGCCTGGCAAAAGAAAAAGGGAAATTCCCTAAATGGGAGGAAAGTATCTATTACCCCGGGCCGGAATTGCGGAATGCCACCTGCAATAGTATTGCCCCAACGGGCACAATTTCGGTGCTTGCGAACACTTCCTATTCCATAGAGCCTTTGTTTGCTTTAGCTTACAATAGGGTGGGAATTCTTGGTGGAGAAACACAAACAGAAATCAGTGCTCTTTTGATCAATAAACTGCAAGTTTTAGGCTTGTGGAATATGGAAGTAAAGAATATAATACTCAGCCAGGGAAGTGTCAAAAATATTGCTGAGGTTCCTGATAAGTTCAAGAAATTATTTGAGGCCAGTCTCGAGATTTCCTGGGACTATCATTTACTCCATCAAAAAGCTTTTCAGGAACATACCGATAATGCAGTTTCAAAAACAATTAACCTGCCTGAAAATACTAGCGTTGAAGATATTTCAGAAATATATTTTAAGGCCTGGGAGTACAAATTAAAAGGCATCACCATTTACCGATACGGAAGTAAAAACCGTCAAGTACTTCAAAAATGCAGCCTTAATTCCGGAATAGATTGTTGAATTAAGCAATATACATCCCACCATCTATCACCTGGGTTGTTCCGGTAATATATTTGCTTTCATCAGAAGCCAGGAATAAAACCAGTTCTGCTATTTCACTTGATTCGGCATAGCGTTTAAAGGGGATTGCTGCCTCAAAGCCTTTTTGAACTTCGGTTGGATTATCTGGGGACATGTCTTTTTCAATCGAACGCATCATTCGGTTATTTACCGGGCCAGGGTGTACAGAGTTCACCCGGATCATCCTGTCGGAAAATTCCAGGGCGGCAACGCGCATAATGCCAATTACAGCATGTTTGCTTGCAACATAAGCACCAAGGCCCTTGAAACCTTTTAAACCGGCTACAGAGGAGGTGATAATTACACTGCCTCCATCTTCCATTGCAGGTATTACGTTCTGGCATCCCAGCCAAACTCCTTTTAAATTTACAGCGATCACCTTGTCAAAAACAGCTTCGGGATATTCCGCTATTGGGTGGGTTTTTCCTTCAATTCCCGCATTGTTGAAAAAAAGATCAATTTTGCCAAAAGCCGATAGGGTTTCCGCTACATACTTTTTTACATCTTTTGCAATTGAAACATCGGCTACACAATAGGATACATTTGGATTGTCAAGATTGGCGACTGTATTTTGTAATTCGCTTTCGTCTAGATCAACAAGCATTACTTTTGCTCCTTCATCTAAAAACAGTTTTGCGGTAGCTTTACCTATTCCACCGGCTCCCCCGGTGATTATTGCGACCTTGTTTTTTAGTTTGTCCATAAGGCACTTATTTAAATTCCTGGGCAGTCAAAACTTTCCAGGTGATATAATTGTTATCTAAAAGTAACACCTGTTCAAGAAAAATAAAATGAGATTTATCATATCTATAAATTAAAACAGGGAATTTTATAAAGTGTCTGCAGCTTCCCGATACTCTTAATATTAAATTGTTAAAGTTTTGATGCGCTGATATTTATCATTGTCTTTTATGGTAAAATTTTTAAAATTTATAGTAACCATAAATCACCAGAAAGATGATACAATCAGATATTTTTAACTCGCACGTAGAAGAATATGAAGCCTGGTATGAAAAACATAACGACGCATATCTTTCAGAAGTTGCCGCAATTAAGGAGCAATTTCTAAAATTACCTGAAAATTTACGGGGAATTGAAGTAGGCCTGGGGACCGGAAGATTTGCAGAACCTTTGGGAATCAAGGAAGGAATTGAACCAGCAATGGAAATGGCAAAAATAGCCATGAACAGGAATATTGAAATTATGAAAGGGGTTGCTGAACATCTTCCTTATGCGGCCCTGCAATTCGATTTTGTATTGTTTGTCACTATTTGTCATCTGGATAATGTTAAAGAAGCTTTCGCTGAAGCCCACCGGGTTTTAAAAAACGGGGGGTCTATTATTGTGGGTTTTTTAGATAAGGATCAAAGCGTTGCAAAGCAGTACGAAGATAAACGGGGACGCAGCACATTTTTTAAACACGCCACTTTTTATAACGTAGGTCGTATTGAGAATTTACTCAAAGAGGCTGGGTTCAGGAACTTAGAATATAATCAAACCCTTTTTGGAAAATTAGAACAGATCAAAAAAGTGCAGGATCCAAAACAAGGTTATGGAGAAGGTTCATTTGTGGTGGTAAAGGCTGACAAATAAAATAGTTCCACAGAGCTTTTGAAGTATGACAAATATCAGTGCAACGGGGAAAATTTTATAATAACTTCATTGTCATTAGATCGTAAATCTTTAAAACTACCATTTGCGGAGCCGATGACGAATAAATAGGAATTATCATTTTACATTGATGTTCCCTCCAAAGCTGAAAAATTAAGGAAACACAAGTAAAAAAATATTTAAAACAAATCGAATATTAATAATTAAATCAAAATAATCATGTCTGTATTAAAAGTAATTGAAATCTTGGGAAATTCAACTGTCAGTTTTGAAGATGCTGTTAAAAATGTGATCAAGGAAGCATCTCATTCTGTAAAGAACATTCAGTCTGTATATGTTAATCATATGTATGTGGATGTAAAAAACAACGCTGTTACGGAATATCGTGTGAACACAAAAGTGACTTTCAAAATTACACACGAATAATTTTGATTGTTTCTAACTTTATTTTCAGGTATTGCGGCAATAGGAAGATATTGCTGCAATACTTTATTTATTTGGCAGAAAAGTATTTAAGCAAGGTTAAATTGGTTGGTGCTTTTTAAATTTTCTTTTTGTTGGTTTCCTGGAGGATCTTGATAGCCTCCTGATCGCTTACCGCATCAAATTCTTCATAAAACTGACCAACCGCCATGAAATTATACGGAGTTTCCAAACATATTACTTCATTTACATATGGGGAATCCTCCAATTTATTTAATGAAGAGGGCGGGGCAACAGGAATGGCAACAACAATACTCTTGGGTTTCTGTTTATGGATCAATTCTACGGTTGCCAGAAGCGTATTTCCGGTAGCAATTCCGTCATCCACAATTATTACCAATTTGTCCTTTAAGTCATGTGGCTTTCCTTCTTTGTAATACTGCTTATAACGCTGGGTCAATAAATCCCTTATGCGGTTGGTTTCTTCCTCAATATATCCTTTTGGAATATTTACGGTATCACTGGTGATCACACTTTCCAAACTCACTGCTCCAATGGCATATTCTTTATTGTAGGGATGACCAATTTTTTTGATCAATGCGACATCCAAGGGCGCATTCAATGCTTTAGCCACAATTGCTCCCAAAGGCAAACCTCCTCTTGGGATGGCCAAAACCACCACGTCCCGATCTTTATAAAAAGTCAATTTTTCGGCCAGCTGTATGCCGGCATCGGTCCTGTCCTGAAACATCTTTTTTGTGTTTAAAAGTTAACCAATTAGTTCATAAAATTTTAAGTGCCTCAAATGTCCAAAGTAAAATAGTCCTCAATTTTACATGTGATGCAATACAATAAAGTGCGTTTTTTAATTTTTTCATACAAAGGGATAATTTTTTGAATAGATTATCCTACTCTGTTAGGATAAGGCCCATTTTTCCAACTCTAAGTGCTTTAGGATTAAGACACTTTAAGAACTAGTCAGTTGCTTTCGCAGTTATAACCATTTGGAAAACCAATCGGCAGATAAACGGGCTACTATTTCTAATTTTCCGGGCTCTTCAAAAAGATGGGAAGCTTCCGGTACAATTTCAATTTCTCGTTCGCATTGTAATCTTTCAAAAGCCTTTTGATTTAACTGGATCACCAAATCATCATAACCTCCAACGATTAAAAGCGTTGGTGCTTTTACTTTTTGAATGTCCTGCATTCCAAGATCCGGCCGGCCTCCTCTTGAAACAACAGCCCTGATTTGGTCTCCAAAATAAGCGGCAGCCACTAATGCTGAAGCTGCTCCCGTACTTGCCCCAAAATATCCCAAATTTAAACCTTTGGTTTCAGGATTTTCTTTGACCCATTTCGTTATGGCGATCAATCTCTCAGTCAATAGATCTATATTAAACCGATTTTCGTAAATACGATCTTCTTTTTCAGTTAAAAGGTCAGATAATAAAGTGGCCAGGCCCTTTTGTTGCAATACTTCAGCTACATAGTTATTTCTTGGACTTAGTCTGCTGCTGCCGCTGCCATGAGAAAAAAGCACAATCCCCGTTGCGTTTTCGGGAATGGCAAGATTTCCTTGTAGGATGACATCTTCTATCTGGATCTCGACGGTTTTTTTGTTTTCTTTGGTTAACATTTTGATGAATTTTAATTATTAAATGCTATTGATGATTTCCCCGGTAAAAAAGATGAAATCAGCGCGCCATAACTTAAGGCTACAATCAATATAGAGAGAAGGAATCCCAATATTGGAATAAGGATGAGTATGTGTAATGATATTGCAATTAATAGCGCTATAAATACGATGCTCCAGAAATTCCAGGATACGGCTTTTCGTTTATTCAGATAATGGGTCAGTAACAAGGCTGCTATTAAATGCCCGAAGAAAAGACTGAACAGATATAGAAAAAGCAATAAGAAGCCAATTGGAATTCCAATAATAATTATAAATGCCAGTAATATTACAATGGGTAAACCAATGAGATATAAAAATCCGATGCCCAAACTTTTAGGAATGGACTCATTCAGTTCAACAGCGGCTCGTGAAAATAGTTTACGGAATATCAGGTTTAAAAACAAGATGATTAAAAAGGCAGAAAGAATACAAATAGTTAAGAAAATCAGGCTTCCTAAACCGAAACCCTTGTGGAAAAACCCATTGCTTTCTTCCCCTAATGCCTCGCTATAATTTGCTTTTACATTTATAAGGGAATTTTTGAAATCCAATTTGTTATCTTCAGACCAATATTGGACATCCTGATAGAATTTTGCATTTTCCCCAATTTCAATGTTTTTTGCAGCAAGTTGGGATTTCCCCCGGATTTCCCCATCTAATTTTATATCTCCTCCTTTAAGAATGGCTTCCCCGTCAGTTTTTCCATTTATTTCCAGTTGGCCCGCATAAACCTTGAGCTGTCCCTTTATTTCCCCATTCATTTCAATATTTCCCGAAAAGGAAATGAGATCACCGTGAATAATCGCATTTTTTGTGATAATCACTCTTCCTCCAAAAACAATTACATCATCCCCAACTTCAGAATCAATGATGAGATTACCTCCTGCGGCACGTATATCATCAGCTACATATCCTTTTATGGTGATATTTCCCCCTGAAACCACCAGGTCCTGACTTATGGAATCATTTATGGTAATAGTGCCACCCGCAGCAACCAGATCTCCGAAAACAGCGGCATTTATATCGATGGTTTCTCCGGTAATATAAAGATCGTCCATTTTCTCCTCTGAAATGATGACTTTCTTGGGAGTTTCAGTTTGTGCACAGATTAGAAAAGGGGACAAAAATGAAAATAGAATGATTATGATTCTTTTCATAAGTGTTTTATTTTTTAGTGGTCCCCCGATAGCTATCGGGGGTAATTCCTATATCCCTGCCTGCCGTTAGGCAGGTTCATTTGTATTTGCATCTGGTTTCCGTTATGCTCATTTCATATTACAGGTCTTTTTTAGTTAATCCTTATTAAAGTAACTAATAACTAAGCACTTATGAAATGATATTTATCAGGAACTATTTTGATTTAGGCCGCGTTCTTGAAAATAAATCCTTCGGTTCAGGAATTAGAATATGACCTTTATCATTTTTTTATCTGAATCTTTTATCTAAATTTAGTTAGTTCTCTTATAATTGTTATTCCCGGATTTTATGTGAAGATCTGGTAAACTATAGGAATATCGAAAATTGTAGAAATCATTAATATATTTTATCATGAACATATACAGGGACAGGCCTAAAGGAAAGTTTATCCAGGAGGCAAATTGGCAGGAACTTTATGTATTGACTCAACACTGGAAAAAAGATCTTGAATTTTATAAAGATGATCTGCGGTTTTTACACGGTCTGATAGATAAATATTTTATCTGGATCACCGAGAAAGAAAACCTGGACAGTGTAAAGAAAATAGGGACAAATCTCCTGCAGATCAGTGAGAAGTGCCAAGATTTATTGGATAAAGTAAGCAAGCATATTTTGCAACTGGGAGAACTTGTTGAAAATCCCGATAAAGAGGGATCCCGGATTTTTCGTCTTGAGCATGAGCATCTGGAAGATGAAATAGCCGATTTTGTAAAATCATATAGGGAAAACCGAAAAGAGGTTTTTACAATTACTGAATATGTGGTTGATAATGAAAAGCTGGTACATCTCCTGAAAACCTGATAAAATAAAAATTGGAGGATCAGGAAATCTTTAGAGGTTTTGAATGAAGATCAGTTGGTTTTTTCAAACTTTCAAATCCAAATTCTACCAGTGAAGTCCTTTCTCTCTCAGGTAATTGATCAACAATTCAGGTTGATTAGTTTGGATCATATTAATATTGTTTTCAATATACCAATCATAAACTGTTGGGTCCTGGGCGGCTTTTTCATCATCGTGGCCCGCATTATGTTTTTTCCCAAGCGCGTTCACCCATATATTCGCTCCTTTTTCCCGAATTTCATCAAAGTTATCTATCACGCCAACAGGATCCCGTCGAATAATAAATTCAAATGAAATAGGTGCGCGATGTTTTAAGTAGTCGTCAATAATTCTTTTTGCGTTTTTACTTGGAAGTTGAACAATCGGCATAAAATAGATTTCATCCAGATATTGCCCATACTCACTTTCTACCTGACTTCTGGTTTTTTCGCCTTTAATAACCACTTGCTTAAGGGTTCCCGTTTTTTTCATGACTTTATAACACTTATCAAAGTAATTATAACTTTTGTCTAAATTGATAAGAATTTTGTCTTTGGAAAGAAGAAGAGCTTCTTCTAAAGTTGGTATTTTGTACACAGTTACAGATCCAAAGTGATCAACAAGATTGAGGGTTTTAAGTTGCTCCAATGTCCAGTCCTTAACATTGCCTTTGCCATTAGTAGTACGGTCAATGGATTGGTCGTGCATAAGGACAAGTTTCCCGTCTTTGGTAACCCGAATGTCGATTTCTACCATATCCACGCCCATTTCAATAGAGTTTTGAATGGCCTGAAGTGAATTCTCAGGAGCGTTATGCGATATGCCACGGTGTGCAATTACCATTATTTGATCGTTTTTTGAATCCTCCAGATTTTTGATAAAAGCTTCAATTGTCGGCCTGTTATGGGATGAATGATTCCCTTCAGACTGCGGTTTACAGGAGCTGCTGAACAATAAAAATCCAATAATTAAATAATAATAATTCATCTTGTTCAATTTTTTTGTTTGTTGAGAACGGTGTAATTTTAACAAAAGTACCCTCCGGGATTACCCGGGAAACTAAAAGCAATTTTAAATTAAACATGAAATTTAATGAAA
>Ga0307486_1000841_pt1 | contig 25699 bp, 27 predicted proteins | sample CBIW02metaG_FD_203663 | JGI IMG/M metagenome (GOLD analysis project Ga0307486, IMG submission 203663) | Sea-ice brine microbial communities from Beaufort Sea near Barrow, Alaska, United States - CBIW 0.2 | ecosystem: Environmental > Aquatic > Marine > Coastal | place: USA: Alaska | collected...
AACAAAACTTTAATTTTGGTTTCAGACAATAACTTTAGCAGTTTTGGAAGGCAGATAAGCCAGGTAATCCTAATGGAAGTTGAGATTTGAGATTTGAGATTTGAGATTTGAGATTTGAGATTTGAGAAAAATTAATATTTTAAAATCGGTTTGTCTTAAATGAGCATAGAAATTTAAAGATATTACCTATAAACTTTCGTTAATGAAAGCAAATTACATTTTCACTACTCCGAACCTCAACTCACAGTAGGGATTCTTCCTCACCCAAAAGCTCGTCAAGAATGACAAAAAAATGTTCTTGGCATGTCATTCTGAACAAAGTTAAGAATCCTGTAAATTCATTAGAGTAATCCTTAATGAAATTTGTTTTAAGAATTAAATTTTTTATCACAATTTCATTTACGGTATCTTTGCAGGCTAATTACAGCTTATGTTATTTGAAGATTTACCCTTATCTAAACCAATCCTTCAGGGAATTGCCGAAATTGGCCACTTAAATCCTACTCCTATTCAGGAAAAAGTGATTCCGGAGATATTGAGAAGGAATGACGTGATTGCCTGCGCGCAAACCGGAACCGGAAAAACCGGTGCTTTTGCGATTCCTATTCTTCAGCTTTTAAATAAAAAAATTGGCGATTCCATCGATGCTAAAACCTTGTCTGTTTTAATTATCAGCCCAACAAGGGAACTTGCCGTGCAAATTTCAGAAAACATTCAGGCTTACGCTAAACATACCAATATCAAATCGGGAGTTGTATTTGGCGGTGCTTCCATGCAACCCCAGATCAATCTTTTAAAAAGCGGCCTGCACATCCTTGTCGCCACGCCCGGCCGGTTACTGGATCTGCGTAAGCAAGGAATTATAAACCTGGATGAAATTAAAATTTTGGTGTTGGATGAAGCTGATCTAATGCTGGATATGGGCTTTATAGATGAAGTTCAAAAAATAATCCGTTTGTCGCCAAACCTGGAACAACGACTGATGTTTTCGGCTACCATTCCAGCCAAAGTACAGTATCTGGCAAAGACCTTGTTGCAAAATCCGGAGAAAATTGAACTTACTCCCAACTCCTCTGCTGCCCCGGCGATCAATCAACACTTATACCTGGTGCCAAGGCCAGATAAAACTGAGTTGATGCTTTATATAATGCGGAATATAATAAAGGATCAATCTGTGTTGATCTTTCGAAGAACTAAATACGGCGTTGAAAAAGCACTGGAATCACTCACCAAAAACGGCTTTAAAGCCGAAGCTCTGCACGGGGATAAAAATCAGAGTGACAGGACAACTGCCTTGAACAAATTTAAAAACAAGGAAGTAAATATTCTTGTTGCCACCGATCTCGCTGCCCGCGGACTGGATATAGATTCCCTGGATTATGTTATCAATTTTGATATTCCAAGCATGTCAGAAGTTTATGTGCATAGAATTGGGCGAACCGGACGCGCAGGAAGCAGTGGGAAAGCAATTTCCTTTTGCAGCGCCGATGAGAAAGAGTACATAAAATTCATTGAAACCCTGATCGGGAAGAAAATTCCTGTCGAAGAAAATAATCCTTATCCATTAGATAAAAATGCCGCTCCCGTAGTACACAAAAAGAAAGGCAGCAAACATAAGAAAGGCAGAAAAGGCGAAGGCTCCAAAGCCAAGAAAAAACGTTGGTATTAAACGAAGTTAGAAGTACGAAGTTAGAAGTAAAACTCCAAAACACAAATCACAAATAACTTTTGAATTTTGCCCCGAAGGCTCGGGGTTGAATCTTAAACAAAAAAAAACTCCGAATTTCTTCGGAGTTTTTTTTGTTTAACGAACCAGCTTTTTATATTTAATTCGTTTCGGAATGAGATCTCCGCCAAGGCGTTTTTTCTTGTTTTCTTCATATTCAGAAAAACTTCCCTCAAAGAAATAAACCTGTGAATCTCCTTCAAAAGCGAGAATATGGGTACAAATTCGGTCTAAAAACCATCTGTCGTGGGAAATCACCACGGCACAACCGGCGAAATTTTCCAATCCTTCTTCCAATGCCCGCAAGGTATTCACATCCAAATCGTTGGTGGGCTCATCCAGCAAAAGCACGTTTCCTTCTTCTTTTAAGGTCATGGCAAGATGCAAACGGTTGCGTTCCCCACCGGAAAGCATGCTTACTTTTTTGTTCTGCTCGCTTCCGCCAAAATTGAACCGACTTAAATAAGCCCTTGAATTTACCTGCTTTCCACCCATATTGATCAATTCCTGACCATCGCTGAAATTCTGCCAGATGGATTTTTCGGAATCTATATTTGAATGTGCCTGATCTACATAGGCAATTTTCACGGTTTCCCCCACTTCAAACTTGCCTTGATCGGGTTCAATTTCTCCCATGATCATTTTAAAGATGGTGGTTTTTCCCGCGCCGTTTGGTCCAATTACACCTACAATCCCGGCTTGTGGAAGTTTAAAATTAAGATCTTCATAAAGCAATTTATCACCAAAAGCCTTACTTACGCCTTTGGCTTCAATTACATTGGTCCCAAGACGGGGCCCGTTGGGAATATAAATTTCCAACTTTTCATCCAATTGTTTCTGATCCTGGCTCAGGAGTTTATCATAATTGTTCAAACGCGCCTTTTGCTTTGACTGTCTTCCTTTAGGAGATAAACGCGCCCATTCAAGTTCGCGTTCCAGGGTTTTCTGATGTTTGCTGGCTTGCTTTTGCTCCTGGGCCATCCGTTTGGATTTTTGTTCCAACCAGGATGAATAATTTCCTTTCCAGGGAATTCCTTCCCCGCGATCCAATTCCAGGATCCAGCCGGCCACATTATCAAGGAAGTACCTATCGTGAGTTACCGCGATCACGGTTCCTTTATATTCTGACAAATGATGTTCCAGCCAGTGAACAGATTCGGCATCAAGGTGGTTGGTAGGTTCATCCAGCAACAAAACATCCGGCTCCTGCAATAAAAGCCTGCATAAAGCAACCCTGCGCCGTTCCCCACCTGAGAGCACGCCAATTTTCTTATCGGGCTCCGGAGTGCGCAATGCATCCATCGCGATTTCAAGTTTTGTGTCCAGTTCCCAGGCATTGCTCGCATCAATTTGATCCTGAAGCTTTGCCTGCCTATCCATCAATTTATCCATTTTATCGGCATCTTCATAAACTTCGGGAAGCCCAAACATATCGTTGATCTTATTGTATTCATCCAGAATTGCAACAGTTTCAGCAACTCCTTCTTTTACAATTTCCAATACGGTTTTGTCATCGTCCAATTTAGGATCCTGTTCCAAAAGTCCAACCGTATATCCGGGAGAAAACACCACGTCGCCCTGGTAATTTTTTTCTTTCCCGGCAATAATATTGAGCAATGTGGATTTTCCCGATCCATTGAGTCCCAGGATACCTATTTTTGCCCCATAAAAGAAGCTTAAATAAATATTCTTCAGAACCGGTACATTTGCCCCCGGATAGGATTTCGTCAATCCGGACATTGAAAAAATCACCTTCTTATCGTCTGCCATTTCTATTGATTTTTAATGAGTTTATTTATATTTAAGGTTTTGTGTGTCTGATCTAAACCTATTGTTTTCTGTGCAAATATCATAATTTTAAAAGCCTTTTAGCCATTGGATGCGTGATTTTTTAAACAGAATGCAAGCCGAGATGTCTTAGAATAATCAGCAGTTGGCCATTATGGTAAGCACTGTGTTCAATTACGATCAATATTTCCCGCAATAAGGAATGATTGGTGCCTGGACGCACAGGTTTCATCAAGTCATTTTCCGGATTCAATAAAAAATCAGAAAGTTTTTTCCTGTCTTCAAAATAGGCCTGTTGCAATTCGAACCATTCTGCTTCAGTATCCGGGGCTTGATTTTCAGGCCAATAATTTCCTGGCCACTCGTGTTCCTCATAAACTTCAGCAGTGCAATAATTCAGAATATCATTCTGCGTAAACCAAATATGGAAGAACAGTTCATAAAAAGAATACGGCAACTTATTGGGCCGTTCCCCTAATTTTTCAAATTTAATTTCCTTCAATATTTCATCAACGGGCATAAAGGCTTCTCCACCTTTTAAATGCCTTGCAAGTTGATCTCTTATTTCCACAGTTTCTGCCATCGCTAAACCCTTCCTTTTAATGCATTAAACGCCCAGGACATCACAAAAAACCCGATTCCTACAGTAGAAAATCCAATTGCGTAATCGGGGTATTTAAGTACTCCCAGCAAGACCAGCGCAATTCCTATTAACAGCAAAAAAAACGAGGCCCAGGCAAATATGCTGTTTTTATTCATTCCCATATTGATGTTCTTTTTTATGGCGCATGAACCGGGCTTTCCGCTAGTTTCCCTTTCGTTTCACTTCAGGGAGATGCCGCCGCAATCCCTTGCGCATGATTTCTGACAAATATCGAATTTTTTATTGATTTATTTCCGGTCTAAAATTACCTCGATTTTGTATTTTAGCCAAGATACAAAAGCCTGCGAAAAACCACTTGGTTATTCTGAGCGATATTTATAAAAAAAAGTTAATAATTAAAGGGCAACCAATAAAATAACAAGTATGGATATCAACTTCAATAAAAATGAAGATCATAACAAACTTTTACTCTCTTCGCTTAGGCACAAATTCGCAAAAATCAAACTTGGCGGTGGAGAAAAACGCATAGAGAAACAGCATTCCCAAGGCAAAATGACGGCGAGGGAACGAATAGACTATTTGTTGGATGATGCCGATAAAGCTATTGAAATTGGGGCTTTTGCAGGAGACCAGATGTACAAGGAACACGGCGGTTGCCCAAGTGGAGGTGTGATTGTTAAAATAGGCCACGTTTCCGGAAAACAATGCATTGTCGTGGCAAACGATGCTACGGTTAAAGCGGGCGCATGGTTCCCTATCACCGCAAAAAAGAATTTACGCGCACAGGAAATTTCCATGGAAAACAGGTTGCCAATTATCTACCTGGTAGATAGTGCTGGGGTTTACCTTCCCATGCAGGACGAGATCTTTCCTGATAAAGAACACTTCGGAAGGATATTTAGGAACAACGCGGTGATGAGCAGCATGGGGATTACGCAAATCTCGGCAGTGATGGGAAGTTGCGTTGCAGGCGGAGCTTATTTGCCAATTATGAGCGATGAAGCCTTGATCGTGGAAAACACCGGCAGCATTTTCCTGGCAGGAAGTTACCTGGTAAAAGCAGCCATCGGGGAGTCGGTAGACAATGAAACTTTGGGCGGGGCAACCACACATTGTGAAATTAGCGGGGTAACCGATTATAAGGCTAAAGATGATAAGGATGCCCTGGAAACCATCAAAAATATTATTGATAAGATCGGGGATTTTGACAAGGCGGGATTTAACCGAAAGGAAGCTTTAAAACCTAAGGAAGACCCTGAGGAAATATATGGGATCCTCCCCAAAATGCGTACTGATCAGTATGATATGAGGGAAATCATCCTTCGTTTGATCGATGGTTCAGAATTTGAAGAATACAAGGAAGGTTATGGCCAAACCATCATTACCGGCTATGCGCGAATAGATGGCTGGGCTGTGGGAATAGTCGCCAATCAACGCAAAATTGTCAAAACCAAAAAAGGGGAAATGCAGTTTGGAGGCGTGATCTATTCCGATTCAGCCGATAAAGCCACGCGATTTATCGCCAATTGTAACCAAAAGAAAATTCCATTGGTATTTTTACAGGATGTTACCGGTTTTATGGTAGGAAGTAAAAGTGAACAAGGAGGAATTATAAAAGACGGGGCAAAAATGGTGAGCGCGGTAAGCAATTCGGTGGTGCCAAAATTCACAATAATTATTGGGAATTCCTATGGTGCCGGAAATTATGCGATGTGCGGAAAGGCCTATGACCCACGGCTAATTGTTGCCTGGCCCAGTGCTGAACTGGCCGTAATGGGTGGAACACAGGCTGCCAAGGTCCTTGCACAAATTGAAACAGCTTCCATGGCTAAAAAAGGAGAAAAGGTAGATGCCGAAAAGGAAAAAGAAGTTTTCGACAAGATCAAAGCCCGGTTTGACGATCAAAGATCGCCTTATTATGCTGCTGCCAGGTTATGGACAGATGCAATTATAAATCCGTTGGAAACCCGAAATTGGATCTCATCCGGAATTGAAGCCGCCAACCACTCCCCTATTACAAAAGATTTTAATTTAGGGGTAATTCAGACCTGATATATTTATATGACAAATTTTAAAAAAAGCTTCGGATTTTTAATTATTCTCATTTCCCTGATAATAAACCCGGTTTTCGGACAAGTATTAAGCAACAAAAAAGGCCAATACACCCGGGCCGATTCCTTAAGGGGTTCCCTTCGGGCAGAACGGGCTTATGATGTGTTGAAATATCACCTTCAGGTAAAAGTTGATCCGGAAGAAAAATACATCTCGGGTTTCAACACCATCAGCTTTAAACCTGAACAGGAATTGCCCGTAATGCAAATCGACCTGTTCGAAAATATGAAGGTAGATTCCATCATACATCAAAACAAATCTTTAGAATACGAACGTAAATTCAATGCCGTTTTTATCAATTTTGAAGAACCCTTAAAATCGGGTCAAATTGATTCTGTTCAATTTTATTATTCGGGAAACCCAGTAGTGGCTGCAAATGCTCCGTGGGATGGCGGATTCGTCTTTACTGAGGACGAAGAGGGAAATCCATGGATAGCGGTGGCCGTTCAGGGAACAGGTGCAAGTTTATGGTACCCCAATAAAGACCATCAAAGCGATGAGCCTGAGGAAGTTTTGATCGAAATCGACGTGCCCAATGGACTTATGGATGTTTCCAATGGCAGGTTTCTGGGTAAGGAAGATTTAGGGAATGGTTATAACCGATGGAGCTGGAAAGTTTCTAACCCTATTAATAATTACGATGTGGTTTTAAATATTGGAAACTATGTCCATTTTGAAAATTCTTTTCAGGATCTGGACCTGGATTATTATGTGCTTCCATACAATCTTGAAAAGGCTAAAATTCAGTTTGAAGAGGTAAAACCTATGATGGCTTGTTTTTACGAAAAATTCGGGGAATATCCGTTCGTAGAAGATGGATACAAACTGGTTGAAACTCCTTATTTGGGAATGGAACACCAGAGTGCGGTTGCATACGGGAATAAATATATGCCGGGATATTTAGGAAGGGATCTTTCCGGCACCGGGATTGGATTAAAATGGGATTTCATCATCATTCACGAATCAGGACATGAATGGTTTGGAAACAGCATTACAGCCAGTGATATCGCCGATATGTGGATCCACGAGGCTTTTACATCTTATTCTGAATCGGTTTATATTGAATGCCGCTGGGGAAAAGAGGAAGCTTTGGAATACCTTAAAGGGATCAGAAAGGGAATTGAAAATCAAGAAACCATAATAGGAGATTATGGGGTTAACAATGAAGGTTCCGGAGATATGTACTATAAGGGAGCAAATTTACTGAACACCATTAGAAGCATTTATAACGACGATGTTTTATGGTGGAAAACCCTGAAAGATTATACAGAAAACTATAAACATCAAATAATAGATACCAAAACTGTTGAAACATTTTTTGACGAGGCAATTGATCTTGACCTTCAGCCTGTATTCGACCAATACTTAAGGCATACCAAACTGCCGGAACTTCAATTAAAAAAGAAAAAAGACGGAGTATGGTACCGTTGGGAAACCGATGTCAAAAATTTTAAAATGCCCGTGGATGTTTTTATCCATGGAAAAGAAACCAGGTTGGTCGCGACTAATGATTGGCAAAAGATCCATCTTCCTATAAAAAATATAGAAGATATTAAGGTGAAAGAGAAATCTTTTTATATTAAGAGCAGCATTTTGAGATAAGGTTCAAAGAAAGTTAAACCAAACTAAAAGCAGTTTTTCAAATTGATCAGAAAACTACTTTTGGTTTGTCTCTTAAGATTAAATGAGCTTTTGTTACTTAACTCTCCCTTTCACTGTGTTTTCACGATGAATTTTACCGTTAGGGGTTTCTTCAAATTTTTGAACCAGGTATATTTTTTTGGGAATTTCATATTTATCCAGGGATTTAAGCGATCGTACTTTTTCCTGAAGTTCTGTAAGTAATTCCTCAGAAAAATCGGCTTCGACAAATAAAACCAATTTTTCGCCCAGCGCATCATCCGGAAGACCGGTAACAAAAAACCTGTAATCAATTACCTCACTTAGCTTGCGTTCAATTTCTTCGGGAAACAATTTAATCCCTCCGGAATTGATCACGTGATCAATCCTCCCCTTCCAAATAAATTTTTTATAGGTTATTATTTCTACCACATCATTGGTAACGATGCTCCCATCAGCTATCAAGGGAGCCTTGATCACCAGGCAGCCTCTTTCATCCTGAGAGATATTAACATTTGGAAATGTTTTAAAAGGAATAGGTTTCTTTTTATTTTTCTTCGGATTTATTCGTCTGGCAGCGATATGTGATACGGTTTCAGTCATTCCAAAGGTTTCATATACCTTGGTATTCAGTTCCCGGACCATCAGCTGCAGTTTTGGGGAGACCGATCCTCCGCCCACGATCAGCTTTTTTATTAAATGTAGCCTGTCCAGGGAATTATCCAACTGAAAAGGCGTCATAGCACAAAAATCGTAAGTTTTGAAAACCTGATCTAAAGGACTTGAAGAAGGAGGCACTAAATCGAGGTCCCATCCAAGGGTCATTGCGCGTACCAGCATCATTTTCCCTGCAATATAACCGGCGGGAAGGCACATTAATGCGGTAGATTTTTCAGGCATTTTAAAAAATTTACCGGTTGCCAGGGCCGAATTTATCATGTGCTCCTTTTTTATCTTTATTTTCTGGGGCTTCCCGGTTGAGCCGGAAGTTTGAACTTCAAGATATGCTAATGGTTTCAACCAATCCAGAATAAAAGCTCCGATATCGCCTTTATAAGGTTCTTCTTCCTTGATAAAATTGTAAGCAACACGGCTTAGATCGGCATTATTTAAATGGATTTTATTTAGTTTAAAACCTGGGTGTGTTTCCGGAACATCAAATTTTTCATTCATCCTGCTCTAAATAAAACTCGTTTTTAAATATAATTCTTAAATTTAACAAAATGCTTCAGGAATTTTATATCAATTCAGAAGGTTTTAACATTTCGGGTTTTTCCACCTTCCCAAAGAGCCTGTTTCCCCAGTCTTTCCATCCATATTTTTTGGCCATAATAAACAGGAATATGGGGTAAACAACCATTACAGGAATCAAAATATCCCAACCTGCAGAAGGTTCTGAAATGTCCTTTAAAATAGAATTTGTTTGAAATGCGGTCCAGTCTGCGGTTACCAAAACAGCTGTGATCAGGTTATTTCCGGCGTGAAAACCAAGGGCGAGCTCCATTCCATCGTCCATCAAGGTCATTATACCCAGCAAAAACCCGGTCCCTAAATAGTAAAACATGATAATGTTACCCAGTTTGGTCACTTCGGGATTAAAAAAATGAAGGCTTCCAAAAACCAACGAGGTAATTATTAACGGAGACCAGCGGTTTTTAAAAAGGGTTCCAATCCCCTGCATTAAATATCCGCGGAATAAGTATTCCTCAAAACTGGTTTGCAAAGGGATCATTATAACGGCAATTACAAGCATTATAAAAAATGGCTTTGGCTGAAAATTGACAACATAATCCTGTGGATTTGTGTAATAATCGACAAGCGTGGTGGCAATGGCAAAAATAGCTACCAAACCAAAGGCGAAAAAGAACCTTCCCCAATCTATTTTTTTCCTGGAAGTGGTGAGCGCCCTTATGGGTTGGCTGTGTAAAACCTTAACGACAATAAATATTGCTCCCAGGCCCGCTGCAAATGAAAGTAAGATCAAAAACAATGAAAGGTTGGAATCCAGCAATTGGAGCATTTGCATTTCGGTCATATTTACCATCTCGTAGCCACCTTCCAACAATACAGCGATCCCAAGAGGAACTTGCCCCGCGATTACCGCTATTATTATTATCACAACGCCTACAAGGTATCTCCAGAAATCATATTTAAATTTAAAAACTTGTTGTATAAACATTTATATTTTTTTATAATTTGAAATTCCACGGAATTTCGGGATTGTATTTAATTGAACCGTTTTTTACCTGCAACGGACTTTCAAAATTATTGGTGTAAAGTCCGCCGGTACCCAAACCCTGGGGCATTGGTGAATTTTTGGTAAAGGTCCACTGACTTATCGCATTCAGTCCTACATTGCTTTCTAAAGCACTGGTTACCCACCAACCAATATTTAATTTTTCGGCCAGGTCCAACCATTCCTGGGTTCCCCGAAAACCTCCAATTAAACTGGGCTTAAAGATCAAATATTGCGGCTTTATTATTTGTAGCAATTCCCGCCTTTTAGTTACAGTATTTACCCCTATTAATTCTTCATCCAAAGCAATTGGAATTGGGGTTTTGCTGCACAAATTGGCCATTGCCTCAAATTGTCCCTGTTTAATTGGCTGCTCGATACTGTGAATTTCATAGTTGCTGAGTTGTTTTAACTTTTCCAGGGCTTCAGCCGGCGCAAAAGCCCCGTTGGCATCCACTCTTAATTCAATTTTTTCAGAAGAAAATTCCCTACGGATATATTTCAGCAGATCCAATTCAGAATTAAAATCTATCGCGCCTATTTTTAGCTTGATACAATTAAAACCTGCTTCTATTTTTTCTGAAATCTGGGTTTTCATAAATGATTTTTCTCCCATCCAAACCAGTCCGTTGATTGGGATTGCAGCTTTTCCTTTTGTAAATTCAGAAGGAAAAAGGATAAAAGGATCCTGTGCTTCCAGGGATTTAAAAGCCATTTCTACCCCAAACTGAATTGATGGAAATGCGGTGAGTTGCTCCCAAAGTTTATTTGGGCCTAATCCTATGTTTTGGCAAACCCATTTTAGCTTCTCCTCATAGTCAGGCCTGTCGTCTATGCTCAGGGAGCGTAAAATACCGCATTCCCCTATTCCGGTTTTGCCTTCTTTTTCTATAATTAAAAACCAGGATTCCTTGATATTGAGAACGCCCCGGGAAGTTCCGCTGGGGCGTTTAAAATTTAAAATATACTTCTTGTAGGTTGCGTGCATTTAGGTTTGTTTGAACTTTTTCAAAGCTATTTATAATTCGATGCTTTCCCCAATTTCCAACAACATCAAATCTTTTCCTTTTTCATAAAATTTGCGTTTGGCTTCTTCGTGATCAATTTCAATATATCCGAAAGTATCAAAATGGCAACCAATTATTTTATCACAGGCTACAAAATCACTTGCCTTGATGGCATCTTCAATTCCCATTGTAAAATTATCGCCAATTGGCAAAATAACAAGATCGAGGTTGGTGCTCCCGGGGATCAGTTTCATGTCCATAGTTAGCGCCGTATCGCCGGAGATGTAAATATTCTTATGTTCACTTTCAATCACAAAACCGCCTGGTTGCCCGCCGTATTCCCCGTTGGCAAATGAGCTGGAGTGGATAGCATTTACATATTTCAGCCTGCCAAATTCAAAGTCCCAGCTTCCCCCATGGTTCATAGGATGGATCTCAAGGCCTTTGGCTTCATAATGAGAGGTGATCTCAAAATTACTGACAATTACCGCCCCCGTGTTTTTCGCGATTGCTTCGGCATCCAAAACATGATCCTGATGCGCGTGGGTAAGCAGAATATAATCGGCTTTTAAATCCTTGATATCGATTTTATCTTTTGAAAGTTTGTTTCCGGTTATAAACGGATCTATTAAAATATGAAGCTCACCTATTTGAATTCCGAAAGAACTATGTCCGTAAAAAGTAATTTTCATTTGTAAAGAGATTGATTATTAATAAAAATAAGAAATGAATAAAGAAAATACTCAGTTATACCTATAAATATTTTTAAAACTGAAGATTTCAGATTTAAATAAGAATTCCCAACCCGAACAATATTGAGATCAAAAAAGTGGTGAGCGCCAAAATTTTTAATTCCGGATCTAAAAGCGCGGGATCTTCATTTTGTACAACTCTCTTTAAATGCAATAATAGCGGGATAAAGCCCAAAACATAGATAAAATCGTTTAAATCCCCGGCGGTTAAAACCGAAAATACAAGAAAACACAAGATAGCAGCTATAATTAAGGAATAATGGTAGTTTTTGGCCCTTTTATCGCCCATTTTCACCACAAGTGTATTTTTTCCGGCTATTTCATCGGAAAGCCGGTCGCGCATATTGTTCAAATTCAAAACTCCTGCACTTAGAAAACCTATTGAACAGGCTGGCAATAAAATTGTCCAATTAAGCTGTTGAGTATATAAGAAATAAGAGCCATAAACGGCTACAAGACCAAAAAATATAAATACAAACACATCACCCAAACCGCGATATCCGTATGCGCTGCTTCCAACCGTGTATTTAATGGCCGCTGCAATGGCAGCCACCCCAAGGATAAAAAAGAGGATTGCAAAATAAAAATTTTCGCTTCCAAAGGCAGTATATATAAGCAGTATTGCCAGAAAAAGCGTTGCGGCCGCGGTAGCCACAATTCCTTGCTTCATTCCTTTTGGAGATATCAAACCACTTTGCAGTGCCCTTGCCGGGCCCACCCTATTCTCATTATCTGTACCTTTCATGCCATCGCCATAATCGTTGGCAAAATTGGATAAAATCTGAAGGCCCAAGGTTGTGCCAAGGGCCAGGCTAAAAACTGCAATATTAAAAAAGCCCTGAACCGCGGCAAGTACAGTCCCCACCAAAATCCCGGAAACCGACAATGGCAGTGTTCTCAATCTTGCTGCATTTACCCATGAACTGAATTTTCCCATTTAATACATTATTTTTACCACCAGTTCTTTAAGCAAATCCCCCTGCGGCACATTGGCGGCGCCCACTCCTTTTCCTTTCATATCTGCTTCCCTCAAAAGGCTGATTATCTGACTCACCTTTCTCATGGGATAATTCCCGGCTCCCACCACAAAATCATTTACAAAGTAAGGATTTACTTTTAACATTTTTGCCACATTTCCTTTAGATTTATCGGCGAGACCATGATATTGAAGGATCTGTGAAAAATATCCGAAAAGCAGCGAAACTGTTACAACCATTGGGTTGTCTTTTGAGTTTTGAGCAAAGTAATTCACAATGCGGTGGGCTTTCAGAACGTCCCTCATCCCTATTGCTTTCCGAAATTCGAAATTGTTGAAATCTTTGCTGATTCCAATATTTTCTTCAATCAATTCCGGAGTGATCAGGCTGCCTTTTGGAACGATTAATTGAAGTTTTTGCAATTCATTGTCGATTTTACTCAAATCCATCCCTAAAAATTCCACCAGCATTTGAGCTGCTATGGGAGAAATACCGTAATCCCTGGATTTAAGGGTTTTTTGGATCCATCCCGCAATCTGATTTTCGTATAATCGTTTGCTTTCGAAAACCACCCCCGCCTTGGCAACCGATTTATAGAGTTTTTTTCGCTTGTCCAGTTTCTTGTATTTATAACAAAGGACCAAAGTGGTTGAAGGCTGTAAATTTTCGACATAAGCGTCCAGTTTTTCAATGGTCCTCGAGAGGTCTTGAGCTTCTTTAACAATTATCAGCTGGCGTTCGGCCATCATAGGATAGCGTTTCGCATTGCTTATTATGTCCTCAACAGTAGTATCCCGTCCATATAAAACCATTTGGTTAAATCCTTTTTCCTCCTCGGGCAACAAGCTGCTTTCAATAAAATCGGCAATTTTATCGATGTAATAAGGCTCCTCCCCCATCAAAAAATAAATTGGTTTTACCTGGCCTTTCTTTATGGCTGTAACTATTTGAATTGCTTCTTCCATCGTGGCTTTAAATAATTTATTGGGGTATTGATATTGAAAAAACTGGTCTTAACTCTATCCCTTATTCTGAAATCAACTTAGTCCTCTATTGCTTAAATACCTTGTTACATTAGTCGATCAAGGTTATCCCTTATTGCTTTTAGTTGTCTGGGACCTTGCTTTCAGTAATCTCACCAATGACCCTAAACGGATACAGTATTTTCATACAAGGGTTTATGGAGTGGTGTTATGCAGGATTTCGAAGCTATTTATTATAGCAGATATTAGCCACTGGCTTTTCCTTTAAAATATGTTTCAGGTGTTAAAATGGCAAGGTCACTTTTTCTGTAATGCTTGATATTCCTGGTCAAAATTATTTTTATTTCTCCATTTTCTATGGCCGAAAAATTTTGCAATGCATCTTCGAAATCCTTAAAATCTGAATTTAAAGCTCCTAAAACTACTTCTTTATCCATTTTCACAATATCTATTATATTTAAGAGTTGCTTTATTTTTTCGATTATGATTTCGTGTTTTGCTGATTTTCTTAGCAAATAATAGACATTGCAAATTATAACCGGAGTTGTGAATCCTTTGATTTTATTTTCTTCACATAAATTTAGAATTTCAGTTGCAAATTCTGCAAACGGCTCCCGATCAAAAAAGAAATCCAATATTACATCTGTATCAATAAGAACTTTGTCCATTTATGAATATTTTTCCTCTAACCTGTTTCTAAGTTCTTTTTTATAGTCCATATCTTTTTTGGGCATTTTAAAAGAGCCTTTTAGTGATTTTACAATTGGATTGAGTTTTTTAGCTTTTTCTTTTTGCTCTTCTTTGGTCAGGATTTTTAAATAGTTTTCAATTATATCGGACAAGCTACGATTTTTATCTTTCGCATATACTTTTGCTCTTTTTATGATTTCCTGCTCAATTGTCAATGTCAGTTTTGTGTTCATCACGCATGTTTTGAAGGTTCAAATACAAATGTAAGAAGAATTTTTATTGCACGTATTTATTTTTTATTAAAAGCACGGTTTTATGAAGCTTGTGGCTAAGGTTTATATCAAACAAGTGGTTTATATCTTATTGCTGATAGCTCGCTTTTTAATGGCAGGCCGATTTATTTAATCCAAATGTAGCGGATTCAAAAAGAACTTCGAAGAGACTTTTTTAAGTTTTAGTGCCCGTTTTTATTTCCTGAAGTAATTTTCGGTAAAAGCACTACTTTGCATGTACAAAACCAACTGGAAAATTCGTAAGGATTTTCCAAATTAGGGAGAAAAAGAAATTACTTATAGCCATTATTATGCTTTCGTACTTTTTTCTTCCAGTCTAATGGAAATATCAAGATGTCCTCCCAAACCATCGTTTATAATCCGTTGCAAGGTAGAAAAACGGATGTCTTTCAAGTTTCTTTCCAATTTAGAGATATACGATTTATTCGTACCTGCTAATTCGGCAAGCTGTTCTTGTGTGAGCCCCTTATCTTCCCTTGCTTGCTGAATTAAAACTCCGAGTTTAAAGGCATCATATTCCGTTTCAAATACTTCACGCTTTTCAGTTCCTCTTTTGCCAATTTTTTCATCAACAAACTGGTCAAGACTTTTTAGGTTTTTATTCTTTGCTTTCATAATATTCTTTTTTCATCTGTTCAGCTCGTTCGATTTGTTGTTTAGGTGTTTTTTGGGTTTTCTTTTGAAAACCGTGACCAACAACCACTAAATTGTCCAAGTCGAAAAAGCAAAAAATTCTGAAAATATTGTTTCCGACTTGTACTCTGATTTCATAAAGTCCAGTCGTATTTTTCAGATGTTTTAAATAAATTTCGGAAATTCGGTCAATTTCCTCAATGACCTTCAAGGTCCAAATAATTTTCTTTTTTACTTTGTCAGTCTGGTTTTCGTAAAAATCTTCGAAAAAGTCCTTAAAGAAATAAAGTTCCCGTTTTTTATTCATTTAACAATAATACAAAAAGTAGTCCAATTAGACAACATTGTCAATTTTTTCCAGTATGAAGCACAACCATTTTATTTCCTACAAGTGGTTTATATCTTATTGCTGATAGTTCGGTTTTGAATGGCATGCCGCTTTATTTACTCCAAATGTAGCTGACTCAAAAAGATCATCCAAGGGACTTTTTTAAGTTTTATTATCCGTTTTTATTTCCTGAAGTAATTTTCGGTTTAACCTCAATTATTTCGTTATTTTGAGGCTATGCAAAAATTGAATTTTCCCAACTATTCATTTCGCTTCAAAAATAGCGAAAATAAAATAGCTGCTTTTGATGAAATCAGGAAAAAATTTGTAATTCTTACACCTGAAGAATGGGTGAGATTTCACTGCGTTCAATTTTTGATCCATGAAAAACTCTTCCCCAGGAGCCTGATAAATGTTGAAAGGCAGTTGAAATTGGGGAAACTCATCAAACGATACGATGTTGTAGTCTATAATTCCAACGGCGGGATCTACCTGATTGTAGAATGCAAGGCGCCTTCTATTGAAATAACCCAGGCTACATTTGATCAAATTGCGCGTTACAATATGAGTTTAAAGGCCGAATATTTAATGGTCACCAACGGCCTGGACCATTTTTTTTGCCAATTGGACTACGTACAGGAAAAATACCGGTTTTTAAAAGAGCTCCCTCCATTTTTAAGGGAAGAATAATATTCCCTGGATTTTCAGATAAGTTTGACAGGTAAACTCCGGATTCTGATTATTCTGTTTACTTTTGATCCAAATAACTTCCAACATAATTTTTAAAAAGAAAATAATTGATAACAATAGGAGTCGTTATATTGAATTGGAATGGAATTGAACTCTTAAAGCAGTTTTTGCCCGATGTAATAAAATATTCCCCCGAAGCTACTGTTTATGTAGCCGATAATGCTTCTACCGATGCTTCGGTACATTATATAAAAGAAAATTTTCCACAGGCAATTGTGATCCAAAACACGGTTAACGGCGGCTATTCCAAAGGTTATAACGACGCACTCTCCAAACTCACCGAAGACGTTTTTATATTATTGAACTCTGATGTGCAGGTTACTCCATACTGGCTTGAACCGATAATATCAATATTTAAGAACCAGCCGGAGGTAGCTGCGGTACAACCCAAAATTTTAGACTTTAAAAAACCGGATCACTTTGAATACGCAGGGGCAGCCGGTGGTTTTATTGATCAGTTTGGTTATCCTTATTGCCGGGGCCGGATTTTTGACAGCATTGAAAAAGACGAAGGCCAGTATGACGATGAAGTCGATATTTTTTGGGCAAGTGGAGCTTGCCTGGCTATTCGCAAAGAGCGCTTTTATGAAGTGGGCGGCCTGGATGAAGATTATTTTGCCCATCAGGAAGAAATTGATCTTTGCTGGAGGTTGCACAATTTTGGAAATCAGATAAAATACACTCCCAACTCTGTTGTTTACCACATTGGCGGAGCTACCCTAAACAGCCAGAACCCTAAAAAGACCTTTTACAACTTCAGGAACAGTTTGTTTAATTTGGTTAAAAATGTGCCTTCAAATAAGATTATTTTGGTGATTTTTGTAAGATTGATCCTGGATGGCCTTGCCGCTTTTAAATTTTTGTTCGAATTAAAATTCGAACATTTCACAGCTGTTTTTAAAGCGCACCTAAGTTTCTACCATTACCTTCCCAAGATGCTCAAAAAGAGACAAAACACCCCGAATAACCCGGGTTATTCAACAAAAATTTCGGTGGTTTGGAGTCATTATTTGAAGGGAATAAATAAATATTCTGATTTATAAGGTTTATAGGACAAAAAATAGTTTTTCGGTACTATTTTTGATATTTTTGTCAATTATAACAATTAAACTTAAATACCAATTATGAAGAAAATTTTGCTATTATCGGCTACCGCAGCACTTTTACTTTCTTCTTGTGTTTCACAGAAGAAATATGCTGAGCTGGAAACCTTACAAAAACAAACCAGTGACCAACTAAACACTGCTACTGTTAAATTGAATTCTTGTTTAGATGAGAAAGAGAGGTTAGGCACACAAATTCACACTCTTAACAATCAAAATGCTGCCTTGCTTCACAACGTTGGAGGTTTGGTAACGCTTTCAAAAAAGGAGTCTGAAAACCTTGAGAAATCATTAGAAAGCATCAAAGAAAAAGACTTGAAAATCCAACGTATGCAGGATGCCCTTACCAAAAAGGATTCTGTAACCCTTGCATTGGTTACCAGTCTTAAAGGTGTACTTGGAAATATGAGCGATGAAGACATCCAGATCAATGTTGAAAAAGGTGTTGTTTATGTTTCTATCTCAGATAAGATGTTATTTGAAAGTGGAAAATGGAAAGTAACTGCCCGTGCTAAAGAAGTGTTGGGAAAAGTTGCAACTGTTGTAAAAAACAGACCGGAAATAGAATTTATGGTTGAAGGTCACACAGATGATCAGGCCATCAAAACCGCTGTTATTGAAGATAACTGGGATTTAAGTGTTAAACGCGCTACCTCTGTTGTGAGGATACTTCAAAATGAATTTGGTGTTCCACCAGAAAGAATGACTGCAGCAGGTAGAAGTTACTATATCCCTCTTGCTACAAATGAAACCGCTGAAGGCCGTGCAAAAAACAGAAGGACCAGAATTGTGATTTTACCTAAATTAGATCAATTTTATAATTTGATTGAAGAAGGTATGGACGATGCTAAAAAATAATTCAGCTCCAAAATAACTTTTAAAGCCCCGCAATTGCGGGGCTTTTTATTTTTAGATCCATCTTGTTCTACATAATATCAATACTGCCCTTTCCTATCCTTACAACTTCAGGAATACTGTCGGTTAAATCTATAACCGTAGAAGGAATATTGTCGCCATAACCACCATCTATAACTATATCTACCAGCTTGTCCCATTTTTCAAGGATCAGTTCAGGATCTGTAGTGTATTCAATCACTTCATCCTCATCCCTTATTGAAGTGGATACAATTGGATTTCCCAATTCTTTTACAATTGCCCTGCAAATATTGTTGTTTGGAACCCTGATCCCCACGGTCTTTTTCTTTTTAAAAACATTGGGTAAATTGCTGTTTCCCGGAAGTATAAATGTATAAGGCCCGGGGAGGCTTCGTTTTAATATCTTAAAAGTTTGGGTATCGATCTGTTTTACATAATCTGAAAGATTGCTCAGGTCTTCACATATAAAAGAGAAATTGGCCTTGTCCAATTTTACACCTTTAATTTGGGCTATTTTTTCTAAGGCGGAAGTGTTGGTTATATCACATCCCAAGCCATAAACGGTATCGGTGGGATAAATTATCAAGCCCCCATTTCGCAATACATCCACCACTTTTTTAATATCCTTTGGATTCGGATTCTCTTCATAAATCCTAATTAAACTAGCCATATTTTTCTAAATTTAAAACTCCGCAGAATTTACAAATTTCCCAGGATTTAATAATATCTTTTTTTTCTTTTTTCTGATTTAATATTAGAAAAAAGAAAACCCTTATGGGAATAAGCTCTATTTCCCTAAAACAATTCATCGTAATTGATGATATTTTTAAGAAAAATGAATGTTTTGGAATTACATTTTGAATATAAAAAAATAAATTGAAGGTTCAGATTAAATTAAACCAGGAACAAATGCATTTGCTTTTTCTGAAATAAATCTGCTGAAATTTACTGCGAAAAAGTATAGAAATAATTGGCCGAAAAATTCCACAATACAACAATTCCAATTGCAAAAACCTTGGCTATATAAAAATTCCATTGATTTTTATGGTTAAAAAGATAGATCACCTGGTTATTAATGATTAAACCTATTATGGCTATTAGAACAAATTTTCCGGCCTGAGAGAAAATTTCAGGATCCAGGTCATGAAAAGTCCAGTATTTATTTAGGAAATAATTGCTGATCACCGCGAATGAAAATCCTATACTATTGGCAAAATATTTATTAAATAAAAATCTTTCTTTAAGCAGGAAGGTAATTCCAAAATCTATAAACAGTCCTGAAGTGCCAACAAGAGCGAATTTAATGAATTGCCAGGCAAATATCTCCATCGGTAATTATTCTACAATTAGATCCTTGTTTTTATAGTTTATTCCGGGTTCCAGATAGTTGCTTTTTAAAGAAACAAAAATATGGTACCTGTCCTTTTCATGAGGGGCTTTATAATTTACAGTTTGGACAAAACTTTCCCCCGGATCCAATTTTTCTTGATCCAATCTTAAAAGAAAACTTTGTGCTTCAATAAGTTCCTTCTCCTTAACTAAAGAAACAACAATTTCCAATGAAAAATCTTTATTCTCTTGAAAGTTCACCGGAAAAGGAAAGTTGTTGGTAAATTGAACTTTCAATGGATAGGTTTTGTCGGCGCCAAAAGTCCATTCATCATTTAAGACTTCTATTTCGACTTTATTATAACTTCTGAAATTTTTTAATTCGGAAATATAAAAATCGCCAAGAGCAGTTTTAAAGGGGGAAAAATTCGGCAAATGCCTTCCCGATACGATCAGGACATCTTTTCCCTGGATTTTAGTTTCTGTATCCCAAAGGTCAAACTGATTTTTTCTGTAATTCACTCCGTTATAACTGTGGGCTAAATTATTGGTATAAAAGGTATATTTTGAGGCGTTTTGATATGAGTTTAAAAAAACCACGGGCCTGTTTTGTGCCTTCCCGGCGATTTCCCTGGCCCAGGTATCCCAGTTATGAAATTCGTTCCTGACTTTTAAATATGTGGAAACCTCATTGAATATGACATCATTTGCAAGGTAAACCCGCAAAAACAACCCAATAACAAATGTTATTCCACCTAAAACCACAATCCATTTACGCAAAATAAATTTTTCCTTTACATATTTATACGAAAGAATTAACAGGGGAATTACAACAGGGATATTCCAGTTAGGTTCAATTTTACTGTGAAAACTTGAGAAAAAGAAAAATATAACAACACCCAGCACATTATATTTTAATATCCTCTCCCATTTTGAAGTGATACGGACCTTAAAAAGAGCATACCATAAAATAACGCCTATCAGGGGGCCGGAAATAAGCAATATCCCTAAAAAATAATTTAAGGTAAAGGAAATATCATAAGCCCGGTTTCCCCTTCCCAAAAGATGATATTGCAAGGGAGGATAGTTGTTTTTTATTTGCCAAATAATATGGGGAAGAAATAAGATTATGGAGCACAAGGTTACGAGCCAAAAACTTTTCTTTGTAAGAAGTTTGGGAGCCGCTATTATTGTAAAAAGCAGGATCAGGAAACCGTGATATTTGCTGTACAGCATTAAAGCAATGGACAGTGCTAAAATCAAAATATATTTTATTTTGTCTGAATCCAGATATTTATCTAAAGCCCAAAAATAAAATATGGATGAAGCCAGGAGTGGCCCATCAGGAACTGCAATAAATCCATAGGCATGGAAAACGATAATCCCGGAGATCAGGGAAACAAAGAGCAAAAAATCCTCTCCGTATTTGCTGCAAATTTTCCATAACAGGAACAGGGAGATACCACCGGTTAAAACGTTTACAAGGCGCAATCCAAAAGCATTTTCAAAGAGAAAATAACCCGCTTTGATCATTAACGCAATTGCGGGTGGATGATCATAAAAACCCCAATCTAAATTTTCGGAATACATCCAGTAATAAGCCTCGTCGTGAGCTAGCCCGGTAAAGGCTGCACTAAGGAGATTGAGTATTGCCCAAATCAACAAAAACCCCAAAACAAAATAAGTTTCACGGCTTATTTTATTTTGGGGTTTCAAATTTTCGAGTATTTATTGCGCATTTTAGAGTTTTCAAATTAGCCGGTTTTAAATAATCCTTACTAAAGTTAGTAAAAACTTTCAAGCTAAAATGCTCAAGACAATAAAAGCTAATTCAAAATGCACCGGATAGCTCTCCTATCCTTAAACCAGGAACCAAAAAAATGTTCAAAAAATTATGAAAGCAATTTTAGCTTTGCAAACCGGAGCAATAACTTTTTGATGCCGCCATTTTCAAAATTAATTTCCGCTTTTTTATCCTGACCAATTCCTTCCAGGCTAATCACTATACCTTTCCCAAACCTCATATGCTCTACAGCATTTCCTACTTCAAGTTTAATACTGTCTTTAATTGATGCCGTAGCTGAGGCTCCACTTGCAGGTTTTAGTTTTCTCAATTTTCGAAGTTGTTCCTCGCTGGGTTTATGGGCTAGTGGCGGAGGTCCTGCAGTGGGCTTTGTTTGACGTAATTTGCTCTTGTCTACTTCCCCAAAAATATCCAGGTCAATTAAAGGCTTGTATTTGTAATCGTCCTGAGGGATCATATAAGATTTATATTGCTCCTCAATTTCTTCTATAAATCTGCTGGGTTCGGCTTCCACCAATTTACCCCATCTGTAACGCGATTGAGCGTAGCAAAGGTATGCCTGGGTTTCGGCACGGGTAAGGGCCACGTAAAATAACCGGCGTTCTTCTTCCAGTTCACTCCTGGTTCCCATACTCATTCCCGACGGAAACAAATCTTCTTCCAATCCCACTATATACACATAAGGGAATTCCAAACCTTTTGCCAGGTGTATCGTCATTAGGGCTACTCTGTCGTCATCCCCGGTATCGTTATCCAGATCGGTTGCAAGCGCGACATCTTCAAGGAATTCGGATAAAGAACCTGTGGCATCTGCCAACTCTTTTTGTCCTTCCACAAAATCCTTGATCCCGTTCAACAATTCCTCAATATTCTCAATTTTAGCGACCCCTTCAGGAGTTCCGTCCTTTTTGAGTTCCTGCACCAGGCCTGTCTTTTTTGAAACAGAATCAGCCACGGTAAAGGCATCGGCATTCTCATTTAAGATCGTGAAACTCTTGATCATATTCACGAAATTAGTAAGTTTGGTCCTCGTCCCGGAATTTATTTTAAGATCCAGCTGGTCTAAATTTTCTATCACCTCAAAAATCGACTTCCCGTATTGATTGGCTGCAATGGTCAATTTATCTATGGTGGTTTGCCCAATTCCCCGGGCAGGAAAATTGATGATTCTTTTTAGGGCTTCCTCATCGTTCGGATTTACAAGCAACCGCAAATAGGAAAGCACATCTTTGATCTCCTTTCGCTGATAAAAAGAGAGTCCGCCATAAATTCTATAGGGAATTTCCCTTTTTCTCAGGGCATCCTCCATTGCCCTGCTTTGGGCATTTGTCCTGTATAAAATTGCAAAATCGCTGTTTTTGAGCTGGTGTTGCATCTGATTTTCAAAAATAGAACTCGCAACAAAACGTCCCTCTTCTCCATCGGTCAACAACCGGTTCACTATAATTTTGGGGCCTTCTTCATTATCTGTCCAAACTATTTTTTCAAGTTTGGTCTTGTTTTTTTCAATAATGGAGTTCGCCGCATTCACAATATTTTTTGTAGACCTGTAATTTTGTTCAAGCCTGTACATCTGTACATTGTCATAATCCTTCTGGAAGTTGAGAATATTGTTGATGTTAGCGCCCCGGAAGGCATAAATACTTTGCGCATCATCGCCAACCACACATATATTCTGAAATTTATCTGAGAGTGCTTTTATGATTAAATACTGCGAATGGTTTGTATCCTGATACTCATCTACCAATATATAACGAAAGCGGTTTTGATATTTCTGAAGCACCTCGGGAAAACGGTTCAACAATTCGTTAGTTTTGAGCAACAAGTCATCAAAATCCATCGCTCCGGCCTTAAAGCAGCGATCCACGTAATTTTTATAAATGTCTCCCAAACGGGGTTTTTTGGACATGGCATCAGCTTCCTTCAATTCGGGATTTTGAAAATAGGCTTTAACCGTTATCAGGCTATTTTTATAAGAAGATATCCTGGAATACACCTGTTTGTATTTATAAACATCCTTATCCAGCCCCATTTCCTTAATTATCGCAGAAATTAACCGTTGGGAATCCTGGGTATCATAAATGGTGAAATTTGATGGATATCCAAGTTTATCGGCTTCAAAACGAAGCATTTTCGCAAAAATAGAATGGAAAGTTCCCATCCATAAATTCTTGGACTCGGTGCTCCCTACAATCTGGGAGATCCGTTTTTTCATTTCCCGCGCTGCTTTGTTTGTAAAGGTCAATGCCAGAATATTAAAAGGATCCACATTCTTGCTCATCAAATAAGCGATCCTGTAGGTAAGCACCCTTGTTTTTCCTGAGCCGGCCCCGGCAATCACAATCATTGCACCGTCTATTTGAAGTACGGGGGCTTTCTGGGCATCGTTTAATTCAGCTAAATAAGATTCCAATTTTTTGCTTTATTTTAGGCGGTGAATTTAACCAAATTTCAGCGTTAATTAAAATTCTATTCCACCTTACTTTTGAACAAATGCATTTTAGATTATGTCAGCGTTGATATTTTAAATACATTTAGGCTTCCTTTTTTAAATAATAGGGCCAATGAAAAATTATCTGCAAATACTGTTTGTTCTGAGTTTCATTTTTGTTTACTCCAGGAGCGCTGCCCAAAACCAACCTGAACCCGGAATGGTAATTTCTGAATTTGGGCCTACCTACAACATTGAAAATCCAGAGTATAAAACTTCACTTTCACAGGCCTATAAAGTTGTTTTTGATATCACTCAAACTTCCGAAGATCCTTCTGAAATTAATAGATACATTGAAACCGTTGCCCGTTTTTTAAATATGCACGTAAAAGCGGGAAAACCACTGAATACGATGGATATTTTTGTTGTGATGCACGGTGGGGCTGCGCAAACTCTTCTAAAAAATGAATTTTACCGGGAGGTTTATAAAACTGATAATCCCAATATTGCACTTTTTGAAGCCTTAAGCGAGAATGGAGTTCAAATTATTTTATGTGGACAAACGGCAATGGCAAGGAATATTACTGAAGAAAGACGGATTCCCCTGGCGCAGATTTCCCTGTCGGCAATGACGGCCTTAGTTCAATTACAAAATGAAGGTTACCGTCTCATAAGTTTTTAATTTAAAATCAATTATTCTATGAAATATTATTTTTTATGTGTGTTTTCGCTCATTGCAATTGGAATCCAGGCCCAATCAAAACAAAGTGTCAATCAGCAAATTGATTCACAAATTAACGCCGAGGCAGAAAACATAGAACAACAGGTTATAGCCTGGCGACGGGATTTTCACCAAAATCCGGAGTTGTCCAACAGGGAATTTGAAACCGCGAAAAAGATCGCCGCCCATTTAGAAAGCTTGGGAATGGAAGTTCAAACCGGGGTTGCAAAAACCGGAGTTGTAGGGATCTTAAAAGGAGATAATCCTGGAAAAGTTGTGGCTTTACGGGCTGATATTGATGCCTTGCCTGTCACCGAGAGAAATGAGCTTCCTTTTAAATCTGAAGTCACCGCTGACTTCCTTGGAACCAAAACCGGGGTAATGCACGCCTGCGGGCACGACACCCACATCGCGATCTTGATGGGAGTGGCCGAAATCCTTTCCAAAAACAAGGATAAGATCAACGGGACGGTAAAATTCATCTTTCAACCTGCAGAAGAAGGCCCGCCTCCGGGAGAAGAAGGTGGCGCTTCCCTGATGATCAAAGAAGGCGTATTGAAAAACCCCGATGTAGATGCCATTTTTGGATTGCACATCAATTCCGGAACGCCGGTTGGGACAATTCGATATAAACCTGAGGGCACAATGGCAGCGGTAGAGCGTTTTGTGATCAATGTACAGGGAAAACAAACCCATGGTTCTGCTCCCTGGAGCGGCACTGATCCTATTTTAATTTCGGCAAAAATTATTGATGGGTTACAAACCATTATCAGCAGGGACGCCAAACTGGTGGATGGTGCCGCCGTGATCACCGTGGGAAAAATCACCAGCGGCGTACGCTTTAACATTATTCCTGAAACTGCGGAAATGATTGGAACTGTACGGACACTTGATGCTGATATGAAAGCAGTGATCCTAAAACGGATGCGGGAAATG